>Ga0307478_10001509_pt1 | contig 19986 bp, 13 predicted proteins | sample atmos_gasesECM4C_2_FD_203713 | JGI IMG/M metagenome (GOLD analysis project Ga0307478, IMG submission 203713) | Hardwood forest soil microbial communities from Morgan-Monroe State Forest, Indiana, United States - atmos_gasesECM4C_05 | ecosystem: Environmental > Terrestrial > Soil > Temperate... | reverse complement strand
TGGTCCAGCCAAATCCAACCACGTTTTGCTGATACCCGGCAGCCACCGGCGTTTCCGACGACCGGGTGACCACGTTGTATTTCTCGCGGATCGTTCCATCGCGCCGAAAATTCTCCGCGACCGTCGCCAGGAACTCATACGACACACGATCGGCATCTTCTTTATAGCCGTAGCGCCGCAGGCCTTCGATGGCCAGCAGTTGAGTGGGCGCCCAGCCGTATGGATAGTCCCACTGCACACCCTCCTCGCGATTGCTCATCGCCAGCCCACCGGCATGCTCAAAAATCGACAAGTTCCGTCGCACCGCCTCAGCCTGCTCTTTCGTGGCGATTCCTGCCCACAGCGGATAAAACGTCGTGATGTATTCGTAGGTCGAGCGCGTCGAAGTCTCCAGCTTATAGTCGAAGAACATTCCCCGCTGCGCATCCCACAGATACTGCTGGATGCGATCTTTGCGCCGCTGCGCGCGTTCCTGCCAGCGCTGCGCATCTTCTGTGTGGCCGAGGATCTTGCTGATCCGCTCGAGATCCGTTTCAGTTTTGTAGAGAAGGCTGTTCAGGCACACCGGGACGTAGTGATGTGTCGCCGCCCCATAAGGTCCGAAGCGGAAGGAAATATCGAACCCCGATTCGCGCATGGCGCGGTCGCCCTTGTAGTAGTCGGCCGCCAGCGAGATGTTTTGCGCAGGATCGCAATCCGGGGACGCCATGGTCCGCGCCGCATCGCACAGCTGTACCACGTATTCCGCACCCACGATCGGGTCGTGCTGCTTATCGTCGTGAACTTCCGCAACATACTTTTGCGCATCTCCGTGGAGCAGCAAGAACCCGGCGACTTTCCGGTAGAAATTCTTCTCGTCCTTCAAACTTTCCGGAGCGGGACCATTGCCAAAATCAAAGTAGCGTGCCAGGCCAGTGTCGCCCGCCACATGCGGATCGCGATTCCACATCTCATAATCTTTGCTGGCCCACCGGTAGCCAGCCTCCAGCAATTCGCGATCGTCTTTTCCCGCAGCCTTCTCCGCTTCATAAACCGCCACGATCATCGACGTGAGAAATGGCGGCTGCGAGCGCGTCAAGAAATAGGTCCGGTTGGCATTCAAGACCGTGCCATAGTGCTCAATCTCAAAGAAAAAGTTCTCGATCATCCCGCGCGCCAAGTCGACCCGCTTGTCCTCAATCAGGCCACGCACGATGAAATAGCTGTCCCAGCCGTACATTTCGTTGAATCGCCCACCAGGCACTACGTACCGATTTGCCAGATAGAGCAGGCCCGGAGGTGTGATATTGGTGGTGACCTGGCCGGGACCGGTGATCACTACCGGCAGTTGCCGAACCTGCAGGTGACAGCGCTTCTCAGCCTCTTTTGTCGAAGCGGGTTCAGGAAATTCAGCGGGCAAATACAGGACCGATGCTTCCACAAGCTTCGGATCCACCACCGTATTGCAGTCGCTCATCGAGCGCGTCAATGAGTCCCAGCCTGTTGCAATGTAGCCGAGTATGGGGGCGAGCCCCTTCGCATCGGCCGCCTCGCGCGAAGATCCCGCGGCTGTCGGCAGCAGGATGGCAAAACAAAGAATGAGCCCAGCCCACCGCCTTGGCAGTGGTTCATTGCCCTTGTCGTTTTGCATGACCCGAGGAGAATAGAACAGAGAACCACGAAACAAAAGAGTGTTTTCGAGTCAATTCGACCCGATTTGAATCTGTCTATCTTCCACTATATCAGTCACTTACAGGTGGTCGCTGCTCCGACAACCCGCGCCACGACGCCGTGCCGTCCTGTGTCACTCCCAGACAAGTCCAACCGCTGAATCGGGAGTAGCCTGTCGCCAAACATCCCCCGGCGAAGTGTCTTCTTCGATGCCTCGCTCGGGCAAGACAGGTACATCCCGGTCAGGAGGAGCCATGAAACCGTTCTCGTGGTGCGCGTCCGTGCTTGGGTTCGTGTTGGCATTGCAAGGGGCAGCATTCCCGCAGGGCTCGTCCAGTTCACTGCAGGGAACCGTGAGTGATCCAAGCGGCAGCGCCATCCCCGGCGCGACCGTGGTGCTCTCCAACACGCAAGCCACCTTTGAACGAACCACCACGACAGGGGCGCAAGGCGACTTTCGCCTGCTCGCTGTCCCTCCCGGAACGTACACCCTGACCGTAACCGCGCGCGGTTTCGCTCACTACATGCAGACTGGCCTTGAGTTACTTGTGAACACGCCAGCAACCGCAAACATTCAACTCAAAGTCGGCGCCGTGACCGAAAATATCAATGTCACCAGCGAAGCACCTGCGCTGAACCTGGTTGACGCTTCCATCGGCAATTCCTTCAACGAAAATCAGATCCGTCAGATCCCGCTCGAGGGCCGCAATGTCCCCGACCTCCTCAGCCTGCAGGCTGGCGTGGCCTACACCGGCAATCGTCAGGATATCGACAAAAATCAAGACTCACGAAACGGCGCCGTGAACGGAGCCCGCAGCGATCAAAGCAACATCACGCTCGATGGTGTGGACGTTAACGACCAGTCCAGCGGATATGCCTTCACCTCAGTCCTCCCCACTACCCTCGATTCCGTGCAGGAATTCCGCGTGACCACCTCGAACTACAATGCCGACCAGGGCAACGGTTCCGGAGCCCAAGTGGCGCTGGTCACCAAGAGCGGCTCAAACAATTTTCACGGTTCTCTCTACGAATACCACCGCAACACCGTGACCAGCGCGAACGACTGGTTCGTCAAAGCGTCTGAAGTGCGCAGTGGCGAATCGAATGTCCCCGACAAACTCATTCGCAATATCTTTGGCGCATCGCTGGGCGGTCCCGTGAAGAAGGACCGCTTGTTCTTCTTCCTCAACTACGAGGGCACTCGGCAGCGCGAAGAGCAGAGCACCGTGCGCACGATTCCTACGCCCTCCATGTGCGCGGGCAACCTGAAATACCTCTATTACCCGAATAATGACTCGAGCCAACCGCTTCAGGTGCAAACCCTGACTCCGGCCGACATCAAGAATCTCGATCCCTGGACCACTCTGGGCTGGAACCCTTCTGGAGCTGGGATCAATCCCGCCATTCTGAATGGAAGCACCGGCTACTTCGACAAGACATTCTGCACCGGCAAGTTCAACACGAATGATGGCTCGGTAGGCGACGGTTTGAACTATTCCGGCTTCCGTTTTCGCGCCCCAGTCAGCCTCGACAACAACGCCTTCATCGCACGCCTCGACTACCACCTGACTGCCGACGGCAAGCACACTCTGTTCTGGCGCGGCGCGCTGCAGAACCTCCACAACCCTCAGGCCCCATTCCTCCCCGGCAGCGCTCCTGAGTCGGTTCTTGACGACCACAGCAAAGGAATTGTGGTTGGCTACACCGCGGTGTTGACTCCGAAAGCCGTCAACAGTTTTCACTGGGGTTTCACCCGGCAAAGCACCGGGATTCTGGGAAATTCCAACCAGGAGTGGAACGTCTTCTACGGTCTCGACCAGGGGATTGTCTACAGTCACAACGCGCAGACTCCCGTGCACAATTTCCTCGACGATTTCTCCTGGACCAAGGGCCAGCACACCTTTCAGTTCGGCGCAAACATTGGCTTTGCCCGCAACCCGCGCATCAGCTCCGAACATTCCTTCAGCGTCGGCAAAGGTGCGACTAACTGGATGTCTCCCACCGGCTTTGCCAACACGGCCACTCATCCCGATGCCGCAAATCCCCTCACATGCGGCGGAATCGGAAGTGCCACCGGCGGAAGTCCGCTCGATCCCTGTCACGGAACCGATCCCAACACGAGTCTCCCCTATCCGGAGCCCGCGTCCACTCCGCAGTTTGACTATCCCGTCATGGGGCTGCTCGGCATGGTGTCGGATGTCGTCGCCAATTACAACTACGACAAGAGCGGTCAGGTCCTGGCTCCTGGCGTACCGGTAAAAAGAAGATACGGCCTTAACTGGTATGAGCTCTACGCTCAAGACTCCTGGCGCGTGAAGCCGAATCTCACTGTCACTTATGGAATCCGCTGGTCGCTCTTCCCGCCTCCGTGGGAAGTGAACGGTCTTCAGGCCTCGCCGACTTGCGACCCATCCGTAAATCCCGGAGGCTGCCCTCCCTGGGCTTCCAACCTCGGCGCCGAATTCGCGCACAACGCGCAGGCAATGCGCCAGGGCATCGGCTACGATGCCACGCCGCTCGTGTCGTTTATTCTGGGTGGCCCCGGAAACCCCGGCCCCGGCTTTTACCACTTCGAAAAGTCGGATTTTTCTCCCCGCGTCTCGTTCGCGTATTCCCCTCGTCCCCACGGCGGATGGCTCAAAACCATGTTCGGCGACTCCGACAAGACCGTCATCCGCGGTGGTTTCAGCAAGGTCTACGATCGCGCCGGCATGCAAATGTTGAGTACCTTCGATGCCAACGCTCCAGGAGGCTTGTCGGCCACCGTGCAGAATCCCTGCTGCGCTGCAACCGATCCTGCAGGATCCGGAACTCCTTACGACACGGCCGATGGTGTCCCGCGCATCGCCAACATCAACAAAATTCCGGTGAACAATATCTTCGGCGCCAACTTCTTTGTCCAGGCGCCTCCTGGACAATTTCCCCAAACCCCACCCGCTACCGGTCAGGCCATCACCTGGGGCATCGATCAAGCCATTAAGACTCCGTACGCCTACGCATTCGACTTTTCAGTCGGACGCGAATTGTCAAAAGGATTGTCGCTGCAGCTTTCCTATGTAAACCGCCTCGGACGCAATCTGCTTACGCAGCGCGATCTCCGTCAGCCGATCGACCTTTACGATCCCAAGACCGGCATCGATTATTTCTCTGCCGCTACTGCATTGGCAAAGGTCGCTCAGTCGCAAGCGGTAATCGATCCCACCCAGGTCACCGACGCGATGGTTGGGCCAACCGCCGCCTTTTGGCACAACATGATCTCGCCCCTGGTCAATCCCAGTTCGTCTTACGTCTCGTACTACACAGGGTTTCAAGCAACTCAACCCGGCCCAGCGGGATTGATTCAGGCCGTCTATGACCTCTACTACGACCCCTTCCTTTCCTATCTCGGCAACGAGGTCGTGGGTCTTGGCTACACCGACATCTACTACGGCTTGAGCGACAGCGCCGCACCCGGAACCAACTTCTACGGGTTTAAAGGTCCGGGCTGTACAAATCCACTCGGTGTCGGTTTTTGCCCCGGCACGTCGCTCAACAACCAAGCCACCAGCATGTTTGCCTGGAGCTCGATCGGCAAATCCGACTACAACGCGCTGCAGGTCAGCTTTCGAAAGCAGTTCAGCCAGGGTCTGCAGTTCGACTTTAACTACACCTTCTCCAAATCTCTCGATATCACATCCAATGCCACTCGACTTGGCTATAGTTCTAGCGTCAACGTGGGTTCTCCTGGAAGCCGATTGGCGAACGCCTGGTCCCCAAATGCGCGTCACGCAGTCTCGGACTTCGACACGCCGCACCAATTCAACCTGAACTGGATTGCCGAATTACCTTTCGGCAAGGGCCGTCACTTTGCCGGCAATGCCGGCTCGCTGGCCGACGCCATCATCGGCGGCTGGGAACTCTCGGGAGTGGCTCGCTGGACCAGCGGTTATCCGTTCACCGTAGACAACGGAAATTTCTGGCCCACAAACTGGGACGAGCAAGGCATCGGGCAAATGATCGCGCGGCCAGGTATGGGCCACCATCGCGATTCCACTGGCGCAGTGAGTGCGTTTGCCGATCCAGCTGCCGCCTTTGCCGACTTTGTGCATCCTTATCCGGGCCAGGCCGGCTCGCGCAATGTCATCCGCGGGGACGGCTTCGCCGGACTCGACATGGCCTTGAACAAGCGCTGGAAGATGCCAATCGAGGGCCACAGCCTGCAGTTCCGCTGGGAAGTTTTCAACGTGCCCAACCTGCATCGCTTCAATGCGCTCTCCGGGCTTGGCACACAAGCCTGCGCCTGCATCGCATCGCTTCAGCAGCTGCCAACTTCGTTTGGAAACTATACGGGCCTGTTGACCGATCCGCGAATTATGCAATTCGCCCTACGTTACGAATTCTGAACTGTAGCGCCGGCGTCCCGCCGGCTGTCGTGAGAGCCTGCCCTGAGCTTGTCGAAGGGGCATCTTGCCCTCACCGTGCAGGTTCATATCAGGGCGCGGCGTCAGACGTGCCGCCAACGGATTGCAGATACACTGGGGCTTTAGCTCCTGGGGTCAGCCATCTTCCTCGCGTACCCTATTTATGAGGTGAGTTGTAGACTTTTGCGGATCTCATGACACACCTGGCACGCAAGCTACGGCTGGTGGACTATTTCGCCCTCGGTTTCGGCGTGATGGTCGGCACCGCGTGGCTGGTGGTGATGGATGACATCCTGAAGCGGGGCGGCCCGCTCGGCGCCTTGCTCGGCTTCACGCTCGGCGCGCTCATTCTGCTCCCCATCGGCTACGTCTATGGACAGCTCATCAAAGAAATCCCCGACGCCGCCGGGGAAGCCGCCTACGTGGCCAGGTTCTTTCCCCCGGCCGTGAGCTTCGCCACTGGCTGGATGATGTTCCTCAGTTATTTCCTGACGTGTCCGTTCGAAGCGCTCGCCGCCGGGCGGATTGCCGGATACCTATTCCCCGCGCTCAACTCGATCGAGCTTTATCGCCTCGGCGGCTACCCGGTGTTTTTGCCGCATGTGATCCTGGGGCTGATTCTCACGATCGCTTTGACCGCGCTGAACTACCACGGCATCCAGGCGAGCGCGCGGCTCAGCAAGACAGCCACTTTCACCTTCCTGATCCTGGTCGTGATCTTCGCTCTAGCCGGCGCGCGACACGGCTCTGCTTCGAACTTCTATCCCCTATTCAGTCACAAGCCTTTGTTATCGATCCTTCTAGTGTGGCAAGTCGTTCCGTGGCTGGTGTCAGGGTTTGAATCGGTCGGCAAATGCGCGGAAGAAGCCAGCCCTGGCTTCGAAAAGCGGGATTTCTCCGTTGCCGTCCTTCTCACCATCTTCTCGGGGCTGGTTTTCTTTTGGGTGGTGATTGCGGCCGTGTCATTCGTTGCCCCATGGCAGAGTCTGAACAGCAATCAGCAATTCCCGACTGCGGTTGCCTTCGAGCGCGCCCTGCACGCGCATTGGATTGTCGCGCTCATCATGGGCTCTGCCTTGGTCGCTTTGGTCCAAGCCTTCAATGCCAACGTGGTTGCATCGTCGCGCCTGCTCTACGCCATGTCGCGCCGCAACCTTCTGAATCCCGTGATGAGCCGGGTCCACCCGCGCAACCTGACTCCCTCGACCGCAATCATTTCGGTTGGAGTGGTGACCGCATTGGCGATCTTCCTCGGCGAGGCCTTGCTCATCCCGATCCTGGAAGTAGGCGCGATAAGCGCCGCCGTCGGCTGGATGGCGGCTTGCGCTTCCTATTACCGCATGCGGCCTGGTGGACTGAAGCGCGCGGCTGCGGTTTTTGGCCTCTTCGTGACCGCGGCCATGATCCTGGTGAAGCTGCTCCCCTGGATTCCCGGCCACTTCCATTGGCACGAGTGGCTCGCGTTGGGCATCTGGTCGGCATTGGGGATCGCAGCCCATGCCACCCGAGAACGAAATTTTCGGGAGCAGCCTGACCTGGAAATGGCCGACGCTGCCCCTTAGTGTGTCCACGAAACCCGCACCCACAATTTCTCCTCATGAGCGACTACGCCAAGAACAGCTTCTGGCTTCAAACTTCGGGCGATGATCTGACTCCGCGACCGCCGCTTCGCCAATCCATCGACGTCGACGTAGCCATCCTCGGAGCCGGATATACCGGACTCTGGACCGCGTACTACCTTCTCTGTGCGGACCCAACCCTCAAGGTCGCAATCCTCGAAAAAGAGATCGTCGGTTTCGGCGCTTCGGGCAGAAACGGCGGCTGGTGCTCCTCCAAATTTCCCGTGAGTCCCGCGATACTCGAGCAGCGCTACGGCCGCGAGAAAGCACGTTCGCTCCTGTTGGCCATGAACGATACCGTCGCCGAGGTTGCGCGAGTCTGTCAGCACGAAAACATCGATGCGCACTTTCACAAGGGTGGCATCCTGACTCTGGCGCGGGGTGAACATCATGTCCCGATGTTGCGTTCGGCGTTCGAAGCTTATGCGCGGCTGGGCCTTGAACAACAGTACAACCTGCTGACTGCCGATCAGGTGCGGGAACGCGTGCGCATCACCAACGTCTGCGGTGGACTCTACGCCCCCGAGAACGCGAGCCTGCATCCCGGCCGCCTGGTGCGAGGACTGGCCCGCTCGATTGAGAGGCGCGGCGCCACCATATACGAGAAAACCGACGTCTTGAGCTTCGAGCGTGGTCCGTCAGCGAAGCTGATCACCACTGCCGGAGAGACTCACGCCAAACGGGCGATTGTCCTGGCGGGCGAATCCTACCTCACCCGGCTTCCCGGCCTTCATCGTGTCGTTCTGCCCGTGTATTCGCTGATCGTGTTAACCGAGCCACTGACGGATGCCCAATGGAACGAAATCGGATGGCAGAACCGCGAAAGCCTCGCGTCCTGTAATTACACCGTCGACTACCTAACCCGCACCGCTGACGGCCGCATCTTGTTCGGCAGTCGTGGCGCACCCTATCGCTTCGGCTCAAAGATCAGCGATGAACAGGACCAGCACGCCGAAACTCATGCCCACATCAAGCAACTAGTCGTGGAATGGTTCCCAGCCCTGAAAGATATCCGGTTCACGCACGAGTGGGGCGGCTCCGTGGGCATGCCGCGCGACTGGATGCCGATGGTCGAATTCGATCCCAACACGAGAATTGCCACGGCACGTGGTTACACGGGTCAAGGCGTTTCCACCACGAACCTTGCGGGCAGAATCCTCGCCGAATTGATTTCGGGGCGCCCCACGTCATTGAGTCAGCTGGTAATGGCGCAACATCACTCGCCGCTTTGGGAGGTCGAACCGTTCCGCTGGCTGGCGGTACGGTACATGCAAAATGCGTTTCGTCGAATCGACGACGCGGGCAAGAGAGGTCGGTCCCTGCCACCCGATGCCGCGCTTGCGAAATACATCGGACGCCACTAGCCGCTGTCTTCAGATGGATCTAATTCGGTTGCCAACACCCTTCGGCCGTCGCCGCCGGTGGCAGTTCCAGCAAAGCCGGTTCATCCGCCCTCGACGCTTCGCTCCCAACCTGCGACCGAAACGCCCGCGGAGAAAGACCAAACTGCTTTCTGAAGGTATGACTGAAATGCGCCGAATCGCTGAACCCCCAGCCGAAGGCGATTTCGGTAATCGTCCGATTCTTCATGCCGGGGTTCGCCAGGTCACTGCGGCATCCCGTCAGTCGGAGAACTCGAATGTAGTCTCCCAGCGTGCCGCCCGTTACAAGAAACAACCGGTGCAAATGACGCACCGAAATCCCGACCGCCGCGGCGATCTCCGCCGCGTCCAGCGTGCATTCGGACAAGTGAGCGGCGATGTAGCGCTGAATTTGCCCGCGAAGCTCAGCACCGCGGGGGATTGACGCGGAGTTCCCGCCACAGCATGCGGAAAGAATTTCGAAATATGCCTCGAGTGCCGCCGCGCTTTCTTCCGCCTGCATGCGTCGCGCCTCTTCGTAAAGAGATTGCGACAACCGGCAGAGCGTGGCGCCCAATCGCTCTCCACCGCTGATTCGTTGCGCCAGCGGAATGTCGGTTCGGTGCAGATGGTTCTCCATCAACCAATGCGGCACACGCAGATAGAGACGAGCGCAATCCGTGGAACACTCCGACGACCACGGATGTCCCGAGTCAATCAGCGTGCTGTCCCCGGGATAAAGCAATACGCTGGTGCCATTCTGCACGTAGCGGCGGACCCCGGCGATCTGGGTAATCACGATGCAGAACCGGTTCCCCGCGCTGAGCGAGTCAGACGGCCACTTCGAAAATGAAAGTGGGCTTGACGAAAATCGCGTCAACCGCAATCCGCCCACGTCCCGGACATCAATAGTTCCGTGAAAAGAAGCTCTGGGAAGTTGAATCAGGCAGTCACCGCAGATTTGCTTTGCGTTCCATTGCCACGCGTCGATTCGGTCCGATGCCGGCAACAGCTCGGTGGAAAAAAGTTGGGACATCGTCTCCTCGACGCCTTGCTGCTAATGCCGATCACCGGATGAGCTCGGGATCGAAGGCACCAATACAATTGCAGGATCTTGCGTCGTGCTGGCGCCGAAACGTAACACAGAAGTTAACAGGGATCAAGGTCAATCTCGTCTCAAACCCGCATTCCACACGCTTTCGCAGTAGCAATGCGCCAGCCGGCAGCGGAGATTGTTCAACCCGCGCTGATGTAAAATTTGGGGAGCCGCTCAACTCTTGAAACCCGTGCCGGAGAAACTCATGCCAGGGTCGCGGACACCGTCGTCGGAAAGTGCAGCGCGGACGGTGATCCCGTATGCTCGCCCCGAGCCGCAAACCCAGCCCGAATATCTGTATCCGGCATACGTCGCCACCCGCCGCCGTGCTCCCACGCGCCCGCTGGTTCTTCTTCCCCACACGCTGTCAGAGATTACCGGACCGGTTTTTGGTCACGAAGCGGTCGGCGAGAACGATAACGATCTCACGCGCCAACACACCGGCGACCCCATTGGCGAGCGCATCATCGTCCGGGGCCGCATCCTCGATAGCAACGGTCGCCCCGTGCCCAACACTTTGATTGAGATCTGGCAAGCCAACGCTGCGGGCCGCTACGCTCACATCAACGACAATCATTCCGCGCCGCTCGATCCCAACTTCAACGGTACCGGCCGCACTTTGACCGATGCGGACGGGAACTACAGTTTTATAACCATCAAGCCGGGCGCATACCCGTGGCGCAACCACCAGAATGCCTGGCGCCCCGCGCATATTCATCTCTCGCTGTTTGGAAATGCCTTCGTGACCCGCCTGGTGACGCAAATGTACTTCCCCGGCGATCCGCTGCTTGCCTACGATCCCATCTGGCAATCGATTCCAGACGAGAAGGCACGGCAGCGCCTCGTCTCAACCTTCGACCTCGACACTACGAAGCCCGAGTGGGCGCTCGGCTTTCGCTTCGACATTGTTCTGCGCGGCCGCGAGGCCACGCCCTTTGAGATTGATTGATCATGCCTCTGATTCCAACCGCGTCGCAGACCGTCGGTCCATTTTTCCATCTGGAATTGACCGACCACGGCTCTCTGGGCCAAATGGCCGACAAGCGCGCAAGAGGTGAACGGATTCGCCTCCATTGCCGCGTACTCGACGGCGATGGCGCTCCCGTGCCCGATGCCATGATCGAACTGTGGCAGGCAAATGCCGAAGGCAAGTACGATCACCCGGAAGACACACAAGCGAAGCAAATCGATCCCGCCTTCCATGGTTACGGTCGCTTGCCCACCCGCGACGACGGCACTTGCACCTTCGAAACCATCAAGCCGGGGCGGGTGCCCGCTTCAGACGGCAGGCTGCAGGCAGCGCACATTAACGTTTCCATCTTCGCGCGTGGCCTGTTGAAGCAGTTGACGACCCGGATTTACTTTGCCGGAGATTCGGCCAACGACGAAGATATGGCCCTCGCACTCGTCCCGCAGCAACGTCGTCGTACCCTGATGGCTCAAATGGACAGCGCGGATTCGTCGTGGCGATTCGAAGTTCGCATTTGCGGTGACAACGAAACCGTGTTCTTCAACCTGTAAACAGCATCGAAACTTCTTGCTCGTGAGGCAAAAATGAAACTGCTCTTTTTGATTGTGTTTTTCATGTTTGTCGCTTTTTCGCTCGCGGATGCCACTACGCCCGCGACTTTCTCCACCTCCGCCGGAGACGTGAAGATCACCCCGCTTTATCACGCGAGTGCGCTGATCGAGGCGGGCGGAAAAATCATTTACATCGATCCCGCGAAACCGGCGAAGCTCTCAGGCCTGCCCAAGGCGGATCTTATCCTTATCACCGACATTCACCAGGATCACATGGACCCCGCTTCGATCGCCGAGATTAGCAAGCCCGGCACCGAGATCCTTGCCCCGTCGGCTGTCGTGACAACCGTGACCACCGCCAAACCCATCGCCAACGGAGAAACGAAGACCTGGGAGCAGTGGAGCATCGAAGCGATCCCGATGTATAACCTCAAACGCGGTCCCGCCCCAGGCAAGCTCTATCACGACAAGGGCCGCGGGAACGGTTACGTGCTCACCTTTGGTGGGAAGCGTTTCTACTTCTCCGGCGACACCGAAGGCGTCCCCGAGATGCGCGCCCTGAAGAATATCGACGTCGCTTTCGTGTGCATGAACCTGCCCTACACCATGCCACCAGAGGAAGCCGCAGATGCTGTCAGGGCATTCCATCCGAAGGTCGTGATCCCGTACCACTACCACGGCTCCGATCTGTCCGTCTTTCAAAAAGGACTCGAAGGAACCGGAATCGAAGTCAAGCTGCTCGAGTGGTATCCACAGTAGAGGAAATTTCTAGCGAGTAAGCGCCGCAAAACGGCAAAGCGGAAAGACCGCCGACAATTCGAAAGGTCGCGAGCTCTGCAGCCTCAGGCGCGCAGGCGCTGCATTTCGGTCTCGGATTGCCCGACATCGCCACCGGTGCCTCCGCCGACTTCTTCGTACACTTTCAGGATTTTGCGCGCCGAATCGTCCCAGGAAAACCGCTTGGCCTGCTCGTAGCCCCGAAGCTTCAACCGCTCTCGCAGAGCTTTGTCGACTAGCGCCCGATGGGTCGCGCGCATGATTTCGAACACATTTTCAGGATTCACCAGAACTGCGGCATTGCCTACGACCTCCGGCAGCGAAGAAGTGTTTGATGTGACTACCGGCGTTCCGTGTGCCATCGCCTCCAGTGGAGGCAAGCCAAAGCCCTCATACAACGAAGGAAACAGAAACACGGTCGCCAGGTCGTAGAAGATTCGCAAAATCTCGATGGGCACGAACCCAAAAAAGCGCACATCATTGTTCACGCCACTGCGAATCACCGTGCGCCGCAGGTCCGGATGCCCCGACAAATCATCCCCAATGATGATGAGCTTCAGGTCTGGAAACAGATCTTCCTTCTCGAGTTCCCCGCGCAACGCCGAGAAAGCTTCAATAATGCGCACCAGGTTTTTATGCGGACTGATGCGCCCTGCATACAACAAGAACGGATAGGTCACCAGGTAGCGTTCTGCGATCAGTTGCCGATCCGCTTCGCTGGCGTGCCCATGCAGAAAGCGCTCGTCGATTGCGTTATAGACAACCTGGATCCGTTTCGGAGGAATCCCAAACAGCTTTTCGATCTCGCTCTTCGAGAACTGGGATACCGCGAGAATTCGAGTCGCTCGCGCCAGCACCCGTTTGGTCAACTGGTAGTGCATCGCCCGGATCATGCTGGAACCGTTCTTCGGCCGCGACATGTGTTCCAGCAGGTCGTGCACCGTCATCACATAGGGGCACGGCAGCGAGCGTGGGAGCCAGAATAAATTTGGGATGTGAACCAGGTCGCATTCCAGCCGCTTCAAGATGGTTCGAAACTCAAAGTAGCCCTTGACCGTGCTATCCGGTTCGAGCAGGGGAACCGTGTGAAAGTTCGCCGGCAGCCCGCCGATCTCTTTCACTTTTTCGGGTGAGCCAATCAGGAAGTATTTGTTCCGCCGGTCGAGTCGCCCGAGAGCACGCACCACGTTCCGCGTGTACGTTCCGATGCCGAACTCCGTCATGCGACGGATGTCGATGGCAATCTTCACGGGACGATTTAACCACAGCCCCGACCGCGAACTATAAGGATTTCGCTGGATACCCCGCCGCGCCAAGCCTCTAGAACCGGGCCGACGCCCCGAAAACTAGGCTCGCACCTCGGCCTGCGCCCGGGCACGCCGCTCCGCATAAAGCGGGAACGCCTCCGCCATTTCCAGCACCTGGCGCCGAATCTGGGCCAGCGCCTCCGGTTCCAACCGCCGCTGCAGCGCCTCGGCAATCCAGCGTCCCACCTGACGCATCTCCGTTTCCTTCATCCCTCGTGTGGTCAGTGCCGGACTTCCAATACGGATCCCGCTCGGCTTGAGCGGTGGGTTCGTATCGAACGGAATCGCGTTCTTGTTGACCGTGATCCCGGCTTCGCCCAGCGCCTTCTCCGCCTCACTCCCCAGCATGCCTTTCGCAAACACGTCCACCAGCATGACGTGCGTGTCGGTGCCGCCCGAAATAATGCGATACCCCTCGGCGGCCAGCGTCTCGGCCAAGACCTTGGCGTTGGCGACAACCTGGCGCGCGTACACCTTGAATTCCGGTTGCATCGCTTCCAGGAAGCACACCGCCTTCGCCGCGATGATGTGCACCAGTGGTCCACCCTGCATTCCGGGAAAAACCGTCTTGTCGATCGCAGGACCAAGATCGGCCTTGGCCAAAATCATCCCCGACCGCGGCCCGCGCAGCGTCTTGTGCGTGGTCGAGGTCACGATTTGCGCATGCGGCACTGGAGACGGATGCACTCCACCTGCCACCAGACCCGCGAAGTGCGCCATATCCACCAGGTAGATCGCCCCCACTTTGTCGGCGATTTGCCGCATGCGCGCAAAATCAATAATCCGCGGATACGCGCTCCCGCCGCCGATGATCAACTTCGGCCGTTCTTTGTCCGCCAGCCGTTCCAACTCGTCGTAGTCGATCGTCTCGGTTTCTTTTGTGACGCCGTAAGGAACTACCTTGTACGTCTTACCCGAGAAATTCAGGTGGTGACCATGCGTAAGGTGCCCGCCGTGCGCCAGGTTGAGTCCAAGAATCGTGTCGCCCGGCTGTAGCACGGCAGCGTAGGCCGCCATGTTCGCCTGCGACCCCGCGTGCGGCTGGACGTTCGCGAACTCGGCGCCGAAGAGTTGCTTCGCGCGCGATCGCGCCAATTCCTCCACCACGTCCGTAAACTCGCAGCCGCCGTAATAGCGCTTGCCCGGATACCCTTCCGCATACTTGTTCGTGAATACCGATCCGGCGGCTTCCAACACAGCCTCGCTCACAAAATTCTCCGACGCAATCAGCTCCAACCCTTCATGCTGGCGGCGTGTCTCGTTATCGATAGCGGCGGCAATCTGCGGATCGGTTTCCCACAAGGCACGGTACATCGGATTTCGGCTCATGATTTCAGTCTCCGGCGGTGGTCAGCTGCGGCCTGGTAGCTCAGGAATTCAGGTGAAGCGCGCAGCCAGTCTGGGTAAGCGCTGCTTCCGAGCGCTCCTCACGATTCTACGCTTCGAATGCGGTTCGGAAAAACGACGCCAGGTGCCAGCCATCCATATATTTATACGGCGCCTCGCCGGTCGTGTAGTGGCCGCACGGAAGCACCACAACCTTGTGGTCAAGGTGATGGTTGGCGAATTCCCGCACCACCTCGCGCGAGAACTCGGGCAGAAACGTCAAATCGTAGTCGGCATAGACCACCAGCGACCGTCTGCGGAATCGCGCAAACTTGTCGAAGTACACCATCGGGCTGATTGCCAGGAACAGTTGCCGCAACCGCTCCAGATCGATCTCCGCCTCCAGTCCCTGACGGATGTGTCGCGTCGTTTGCCCATGCCAGACAACATCGGCGAAGTAGGTTGAAGCATGATTGAATGCCGCCGTGCAAATCCGCGCGTCATGCGCGCTCGCAATGAAGGCGTAGCAGGAACCCAGGCTCGTCCCGATCAGGCCAAGTTGGTTGTATCCTTGTTGCTCCAGCCAGTCGAGGCAGCAGCGAATATCAACCACGCCCTGCCGCACCGCATTGAGCGTCCTCCCAATGTTTGCAGAAACCGCATAGTCTGCTCGTCTCGTCTCGGCCGGCATCCGGATGTCATGGTAGGGCATGCTCAGCCGCAAGACTGCGACCCCAAGTATGTTGAGTACTTTGCATAACCCAGTGTAGGCAATCGCGTCCGCGTTCCAATGGGGAAGCAGTACCACCGCTCGCCGCCCACGGGCGGGAAACCACCGCGCATTCACCAGATTGTTTTCGGGATAGGACGTCAGCACCGGCGAAGTGAAACGTAGAAAACTCGCGTGCGTCCCGCGAACTTTTTCCTCCAGCTTCGGGTCGGGTATTTCGCGCGTACTGAAAACCTTGACCTCTCGCTGCTCCAACCGGAAGTCGCTCGGCGTCCGATACGAATAAAATTCATCGCTGCCCGCGATGATTCGCTGGTTGTAATCGGCAAAAAACTTTTCCGGATCGCTCGGCAATTGCCCCGGAGGAACACCATTGCGGCAGGGCCAGTCGCGCGCGCACTCCAAGCCCCAGTCCAGCGGACGGACCACACGGTTGTTGTCCACCGACGTGAGCCGGTCTTCCCACTCATACATCCATTTGGCGTAGCGGCTTGGCATGTCGCAAGCTGAATATAACAAAGCCGTACGCCACACACAGTAGGGCCGCATCGAGTGGCGAAATGCTGCATTCAGCGGGGATTTCGGGGCTGGCAACTAGGTGAGATGAATGCGTGGCACACGCTTGGAAATCCCGCACAGAATCTCGTAGGGAACCGTTCCGCAATGGTCTGCCACTTCCACTGCATCCACCTTCAAGGAACCGCTGCTGCCGATCAATACGACGTCGTCGCCGATCTCAGCACCCGAAATGTGGGTCACATCGACCAGCGTCAGATCCATCGAAATCGTGCCCACGATCGGAGCGTACGCGTCGCCGATGATCACGCGTCCCCGGTTCGACAAGCCTCGCCTGTAGCCATCGGCGTACCCAACCGGCAGAACCGCAATCTTCGCCGGCGCCTGTGTTGTATAGGTGCCGTTGTACCCCAACTTCTGCCCTGCGCCGAATTGCCGGATCGAAACAATCCGCGTCCTCCACGACAGCGCCGCCTCCAAGGGAAGCTTCGGACCGCCAGTCGCGGGCTTGCCCGCGCGGCTCTGCCGCAACGCATAGCCATACAGCGCAATCCCTGGACGCACCATGTTTTTCCACGTCTCCGGCCGCGCCAGCAAACCGCCAGTGTTATCCATGTGAAACAACGACGGTGTGAGGCCAGCATCTTTCACCACCGCGAGGGCACGCTCAAACGCCGCAATCTGGGCATCCGTTTCCGGCGCATCCAGCACTTCCGACGAAGCCAGGTGCGTCGACACGCCCTCGAGAAATACGTGCGTCGACCGCTGAATCACCTTGCACATCGACGCCAGTTCCCCCAGCGTCACGCCGAGGCGTCCCATGCCGCTGTCGATCTTTAAGTGAATCGGTTGTGGCGGGGCATCCATCCGTTCCGCGGCTCGGTCCAGCAACTCCACCTGCCACGGTTCCCACACCGTCGCCGTCAGGTTCTGCCGGACAACCTCTTCTTCCTCGCCTCGCCAGAACCCCGTCATCAGCAGGATCCGCCCCGCCAGTCCCGCCGAGCGTAGCGGCATTCCTTCGTCCGTGGTCGTCACCCCAAACCACTTTGCCCCCGCCGCTTCCAGGGCCAGCGCGCACGGAGTGGCGCCGTGACCGTAGGCGTCCGCCTTGATCACCGCACACACCGTGACCCGCGGGCCGACGTGGCTTTGCACGGTATGGAAATTCCCGCATAAGGCGGAAAGCGAAATTTCCGCCCACGTGGGACGAGCCGATTGCCGGGGTGCGACGTCGAGGGTTGCCGAACTCACGTTCTCGCGATTATAGCGGCTCGCCAATTCTCGGGGACGCCACGCCGTGTCCTATCTTGATGCGACCTATCCGCCCGTCAGCGAGAAGTTCACCGTAACCTGTGTCTCCACCTCGACCGGATCTCCATTCAAGATGTACGGTCGGTATCGCCATTGCCGCACCGCATCGATCGCGGCTCCCACCAGCATCGGGTGCCCGCTCATCACCTGAAGATTCTCGATCGTTCCCGTACGACTGATGATGGCCCGCAACATAACCGTCCCCTGAATCCGCGCAGCCCTCGCCAGCGGTGGATAGATCGGTTGCACCCGATAAATAAGGTTCCCCTCCATCATGTGCGAAATGCGCAGCGGATGCACCACCGGGGGAGGTGGGGGAGGAGCGGCCGTCATGGAATCACCGATCGACTTGATTACCGAGTTCGTGCCCGACCCCGGTCCTGTGCCACCCTGAACGCAAAATACGCAGGGAGGTGCCTCTGGTGCCGACCCGTCGTCGACGACATGCTGGATACTGGTGGGAATGGTCGGCGGCGCCACTACAATCCCATGAAACATATTGCTCTGGGCGGGATTCATGGCTGGGTGCCGCGTTCCCGTCGGCGGCGGCGGGCCCGGTGGTGGCCCGATGGGCGCGCTCATCGAAAGTAGTTGCAACTTGGGCAGACCCTCGGTGTAGATCAGCGGTAGCGCCAGCACCACCGCCACGGCAAGCGCCTGCATCGCGAAGGAAGCCAGCGTCGTCCATCCTCGGTGCGAACGGTTGGCCCACTGCGAATCGAGCAAACTGTCAGCAAACATGGTGTCCTCCAGAAAGGAGAGTTCGTTAGCTATAAGGACACCAGTCAGCAATTTTTCGGACCACAAGAGGTGTAGCACCGGCATCTTGCCGGCCGATCGTCAGTCACGACGCCACGACGCCAGCCGTCGCGTCAGCGCCGCCGGGCGTAGCGCCGGCATCCTGCCGGCCCAATTGGCGGCACGCCGGCTCCGGACGGGCGGCGCTCCCAAAAAGAAAAAAGGCCGCGCAAACACGCGGCCTTCTGGAACTTTTGCGACACCTGAGGTGTCGCGACAAAATTTACTTCGGTGGCTCAGCCTGCTTCACTGGCGGAGGCGTCGTCTTGGTGCCCGTCCCCGCGGGCTTGGTCACCGCCGGCTTTGCCCCGCCACTGCTGGGCGACGACGGTGGCGGCGCGACGCCCGACTGTGCGTTGTACACATCTACCACCGACTTGGTCACGTCCACCGACTCGCCCCACCAAACCACCGGGCTCTGCGGCCACGGTTGTGAAGTGTCGACGATCATGCCGAACCCGTTATCCGTTGCGTACTTGATGAGCACCGGCCCCAGTTTCTGTAGAATGCGCTGCGCAATCTCGTTTTGCTGGTTCTGCGCGTCTTCCCGCGCATCCTGCAGTTGCCGGTCCAGCGTCTTTTGCTTCGATTCAATCTGCTTGACCAGATTGGCGCGCGCGTCCTCGTTCAGCTTGTCGCCTTGCGTGTTGAGCTGCTTCTTCAGGCTCTCAATCTCGTCGTTGGCGCCCTTCAGCTCATTCTGCTTCGGCTCCAGTTTCTTGCTGAGCGCTTCGAAGTCACGCCGGCCTTCATTCGTCGCAAAGATGGCCTGTTCCATGCTGATGGTGCCGACTTTGGTGCCCACACCGCTCACTGCCGGTGCGGCCGCGGGGCTGGCCGCCGGAGCGGCGGCGGATGCGGGAGCTGCGGCCGCGCTGCCCGTTTGTGCCAGGGCCGCCACTGAAATCGCGCACGCCATGGCCAGAACTATGCTTGTGAGCTTGCTTTTCATTGGATCGCTTGGACTCCTTGGAAATTTCCCGGAAATTTTTGGCTGACTTTCACTTTCCCAGGCCTACGCTGGGCCGTGCCACTAGGTTGACCGGGTCTTGAAGCGGACTATTCACTCGCAACCGGGACAGGTGAGCTGGGTCGCAGCTCCTCACGCCGAACCTGATATGCGTGGCAGCATACCCCGACTTTCCTTCATTCTCAGGGCAGAAGTCGCTACATTATAGCACCGATCGTCAATCCAACCGGACTTAACTTCCCCCCGGCACCACCCTCAGAACGTGGTCGCCACCGTAAACCGGAACGTCTTGCGCGGCTCCCGCAGCGTGAATGTCGAGCCGTACGTATTGATGGCTTGCTGATACGTATAGTCTCCCGCCGCCTTGTACAGGAACGGCGCCGTTCCCCCGGGGAACATGCCGCGCGTCAGCGCCGTCGGCGTCGCGGTCTGGGTATCCAGGCGCAGCGGATTATAGGCCCAGTAAATACGGAATGGCGCATTGATCACCGGCAACATCACCTGCAACTCCAGACCGGTCGACATACGCGGCGTCCAGTTCGTCCCGGCCACGGATTTCAGGTATTGCGAGAAGGTCAGCTTCTCGCCACCCGTGCAGTTC
>Ga0307478_10001507_pt1 | contig 19987 bp, 18 predicted proteins | sample atmos_gasesECM4C_2_FD_203713 | JGI IMG/M metagenome (GOLD analysis project Ga0307478, IMG submission 203713) | Hardwood forest soil microbial communities from Morgan-Monroe State Forest, Indiana, United States - atmos_gasesECM4C_05 | ecosystem: Environmental > Terrestrial > Soil > Temperate... | reverse complement strand
GTCACAACGGCTTCCAGATCCTTGAATTGCACGCTGGGCGCCAGTTGCGCGCCTACTCGAAGCTCAGTAATCGTCGCCGCGCCCTCATGAGCCTTTCCGTCGGTTGCGCCGCCTGAATCGCGAGCGGGTATAAGGGTCAACTCATCCGTCAGTTCTGGCGGCATCACCAGGCGATAATCTCCCCTCCCACCGGCGTCCACGAATTCAAGATTCACGGCCTTCTCGTGCAGTTGGTTGTAGTGCCACACCTCCGACGGATATGGACGTTTCTCGACTCCTACGGCTGCTGCCCCGGCGACCATATCGCCCGGCCGATGTGATTCAATCGTGTCCGGAGGACCGAACCGGACGTAAATCCGTCCCCGGTCCGTCTTCCAGCCGGGAATTTGCGTCGCAAATTGTTCGTCCGCGAAAGCAATCCGCTCGTAATATTCTCGTTTGAACGCGTTGTCCAATGAAGTGGGGTCTGGCGCGCGCCTCGCCCAGAATTGCTCGACGAATTGCGTTCGCTCCTCGTGGGTCAAAAGCTTCAGAAAGGCGCAGCGTTCTTCCCGCGAGATAAGGTCTGCAACATCCTCCGTCAACCAAAGACGATCCCAATCCGGCAGCATCGCGATCGCGTTGGCCTCGAGTTGTTTTTCCGGTTGCCGCTGCCGGACGCCAAAGCACGGCACCGTTTGAGAAACTTCGGTGTTCACGTCCCGTCGCGACGCAGCGTCCGCAGAGGTCGGCCCGCTGTTCTGTGCGAACACTCGAGCAGGAGCGAACTGCGTCAATATCGTCAGAGAGCACCAAGCGGCCATCCGACCGGCTTTCATCTCTACCTCGTTGAGTACTGGAGATTCTGCGTGCGGCCAGCAGGTTGTACGAGGAACGCTTGCAATACGCCGCGACTTTTCAAATTTCGCGGGCAAACTGATACTTGTTGCATTAGGATTCGTTTCGCTATGCCGACCTCGCAAGGCCGGTCTCGCGGACGTCGCGCAACGGAGGATTCGTGCTCCTCAGAATCATTCTCATCGTGGTTGTGCTGATCGTTGCTGTCCTCGTTGTTGCCGCGTTGAAGCCGAACACTTTCCATCTCGAGCGCTCCATCACGATCAAAGCTCCGCCGGAGAAAATCTTTCCGATGATCAACGACTTCCACAATTGGAGCGCGTGGGAGCCCCAGGACAAAGGCGCAGCCATCCAGCGTAATTACAGCGGCGCAGCATCGGGCGTGGGTGCGATGTCGGATTGGCAGGGTACTGGAAGCGCTGGCCAGGGCCGGATGCAGATCACCGAGTCGGTTCCGAACAGCAAGGTGTCCGTCGCCGTGGATTTCGTCAAACCGTTTCGAGCCCACAACATTAATACGTTCACGCTCGAACCCGCCGGCGACTCCATGAAAGTCACCTGGAACTTCCAAGGTACCAATGTGTTCGTTCTGAAGCTCATGAGTATTTTCATGAGCATGGATCGCATCATGGGCGATCACTTCGAGACGGGCCTGCAAAATCTGAAAGCTGTCGCGGAACGTTAATCCCACGTCACCGGTGTTTCACAAAGTCGGCGGACGCCGCCACGCCGAAACGCAAGAACCTCGCCGTGCATCCAATGGCGTGAAGACGCCGAGCCCTTTCGTCATTGCATTGGAAAGAGGGCGAGGCACCGGCCATTCACACTACTTCACCGCGAGGGAAGTCACCAATGTTCATAACGAAGCGCAACGCCCGCCTGCTTTTTGTAATCGTTGCCTGCGCCGGCGCGATCGCCGCAGCATCGCCCCGACAAAATACCGCGCAAACAAGTCCGCAAACGGCGCCCGCCGTTGCTGATAACACCATCCACCTCGACGTTGTGGTCAGCCAAAAAAATGGCGCGCCCATCGCCGATCTGCAGCAGCAGGATTTCACGCTGCTCGATAACAAATCGCCGCAGCGCATCACTTCGTTCCAGGCCGTCACCGGACGCGACGCGCCCATCACCGTCACCATCGTGCTGGACGCCGTCAACGACGACTATCGCACCCTCACTTTCTCCCGGATGCAAATCGAAAAATTCCTGCGCGCGGAAGGCGGCCGTCTCGCCTATCCCGTGGGGATCGTGCTCTTCACCGATAAAGGCATGCAGATCATCGCGAATTTTTCCGGGGACGGCAACGCGCTCAGCGCGGCTCTGGATGGTCAGGACATCGGCCTGCGCACCATTACCCGCTCCACTGGTTTTTATGGCGCCGCCGAACGCCTGGGGCTATCCACCAACGCGATGCGCGAGCTGGCCGGGAGCCTCGTTTCCCACCCGGGCCGCAACATCGTTTTGTGGGCTTCACCCGGGTGGCCGATTCTTTCAGGACCGGATGTGCAGCTTAGCTCCAAAGAAGAGGAGCAGATATTCATCGATGTCGTAAACTTCTCGAATCTGTTTCGTGCGGCACGATTGACGCTCAACGCCATTAATCCGCTCGGCAGCAGCGAATCCATCTTTCGCGGGACTTATTACCAGGAATTTCTGAAAGGCGTCAGCAAACCCAACCAGGTGGTGCCCGGAAATCTCGCGTTGCAAGTGCTCGCGCTGCAGAGCGGGGGCCAGGTGCTCGATTTCAACAATGATATGTCCGCGCTGCTGCAAAAATGCATCTCGGACACCGCGCCGTATTACGAAATCACATTCGCTGCGCAGGCGGCCGAGCGGCCCAACGAATATCATCAAATCGAGGTCAAGCTCGCGAAGCCCGGCCTTACCGCGCGCACGCTCGAAGGCTATTACGCGCAGCCGCAGCACGTGGCGCACCAATAAGGGCGATCGTTTCACCGCGGAAATTCCGCATACGAGGACAACCGCAGCGGCCTGGCAGTACGCAGCCCCGCGTACAGCAGGCAAACCTGCCTGGGGCCAGGCAGGCCTGCCCGCCGCAAGCGGGATTCGGTGCGCCCAGGAAAAACACATCAACATCGGCGCAAACTTTTCAGCCGGGAATTCCAGCTGTCGAAGCAGTGATTCTGCGCCCGCGCGGAACCGTCAACTCGGCGACTTATTTTCGCTGCGTGCGCACACCGGAGCGCGTGATTCAGTTCCCATTTTCGCCGCGTCACCCACGCGCGTCTGATTGGTGATCCAGTTCACTTCCCACGTCTTGCCGCCGTCGTCGGAAAAAGACTGCTCGAAATGCGGCGAGTTCGTCGTCAGGTTCGTCCAGTCATACCGGACCAGAACCGTCTTGCCGTTAACCTTATCCTGCGTGTAAAAGTCGCCGTGGCCATCCGTGAATTTGCCCACCTGCGGCGGATCCAGAATTCCGATCCGGCTGTTGGCCCAATAGAGCCGCCACACATGTTCCGTGGGATCATATAAGCGCAGGGTTAAGCCTTCGATGTGTCCCGTCGAGGCGTCCGCTTCGAACGTGTCCAGTTGCGCGCGCCCGTCCCAGATCTTGTAACAAGCGCCCGTGCCCGAAAGGTCCACCCAGGTGTTCGAACCCGTCATGGGATTCACCCGGCGCTTCAGGTCATACTTCCAGCTTCCGAAAAGTGGATCGAAATCGTGCTGGCCGTTCGGTCCCGTCGAATCGCTGGCGACACTTTTCTCTGCCGCCAACGTATAGCGCTGCTCGGCCGCGTTGAACGCTTCTTGGCTTATGCGCGTCTGGTCCGTAATCCAATTCACTTCCCAGGTTTTGCCGCCATCGTCCGAAAATGATTGCTCAAAGTGCGCCGAATTGGGCGTGATGCCCGACCACCAGAAACGGATCAGGATCGTCTTGCCGTTGATCGTGTCTTGCGTGTAAAACTCGCCGCTACCATCCTTGAATTTTCCCACCTGCGCCGGATCCAGGATCCCAATCCGGCTATTGGCCCAATACAGCCTCCATTCGTGCGACTCCGGATTATATACACGTAAAGTCAGGCCTTCGATGTGTCCGCCTGCCGGGCTATCGGTTTCGAACTGCTCAATCTGCGATCCGCGATCCCAGATTTTCCGCGTCATGGATGTTCCGTCAAACTCGACCCAATCGTTCGAGCCGGTCAACGGATGCAACCGCCGCTTCAAGTGGATTGTCCATGTGCCCACTTCGAAATCGAAATCGTGGGAGCCGTCGCCTTCCGCGGACGCCGCCGCCGCTTGCGCGCCCGCGCTCGTGGTGCTCGGTGTCTCTTGCGGTTCGAACGCGTCGGACTTCGATTCGATCCGGTTGCCAGCAATTGAATTCCATCCCGCGGAAATCGCGGCGACGGGGAAGAGAATGCCTAGCGCGCAGAGCCCCAGGTAAATCCAGATCTTTTTCTGCGTCATGAAATGTGCTTCCTCCGTGAAAGTGGTCTTGCCTCGTGCAAGCCCAAACTAAGCCTTCGAGTGGCTTGCCACAATAGCCACTCTGCCGTGATACGATATAGCCACTTTAGGCGCACCGGAATTCGGAATGAAAAGAATCTCGCCCAGCTTCGTGCCTCCCGTCGCTCTCGATTCCAGCGGCAAAATTCCCATGTACAGCCAGGTCTCGGAATGGTTTCGCCGCGCGATCCTTGCGGGACAATTGCGCCCGGGACAACGCGTGCCCTCCACGCGCAGCCTCGCCGCCGAACTGAAAATCTCGCGCATCCCCGTCACCAGCGCGTACGAACAATTGCACGCGGAAGGCTATCTCGAAACTTTCGTCGGCGCCGGAACGTGCGTGGCGCGCTCCATTCCGGACGATGCCCTCAAGCCCGCACCCGGCAAGATTGGCAACGCCGCAGCCGGGCAAATTGCAAAAAACAAAACTCTGCGCCGCGTTTCGAGGCGTGTGGACTTGCTGCGCGTACCCGCGCAAACCTGGTCGAACGAGCTCGTCGCTTTCCGCATGAGCTTGCCTGCGCTCGAACATTTTCCCATCGGCCTGTGGTCCAAGCTTGTCAACCGCCACGCGCGCAGGCCCAGCAGGCAAGTGCTCGCCTACGGCGACGCGAAAGGTTACGCGCCGCTGCGCGAAGCCATCGCCGAATACCTGAGCGCAGCGCGCGCCGTGCGTTGCGAACCTTCGCAAGTTCTGGTGACCACTGGCTCGCAGCAGGGCATTCAACTTTCCGCGCAAGTGCTGCTCGATCCCGATGAGCGCGTGTGGATCGAAGAGCCCGGCTACCCCGGAGCGCGCCAGGCGCTGCTGATGGCGGGCGCGCAACTTGTCCCCGTGCCGGTGGATCACCAAGGGCTCAACGTCGCCGAAGGCATTCGCCGCGCCGGCGGCGCGCGCGCCGCATACATCACTCCTTCGCATCAATATCCGCTGGGCGTCACCATGACCGCCGCGCGCCGCATGTTGCTGCTGAATTGGGCCGCGCGCTCCGGCGCCTGGATCATCGAAGACGATTACGACAGCGAATACCGCCTCGGCGGCCGCCCCATCGCCTCGCTGCAAGGACTCGATACCGACGCGCGCGTGATTTACGTCGGTACGTTCAGCAAAGTGATGTTCCCGGCGCTGCGCCTGGGTTATGTCGTCGTTCCGAAGGATTTGATAGACGCATTTGCGAACGCGCGCGATGCCACCGATCAGTTTTCTTCCACTCTCTATCAAGCCGTGATGGCCGATTTCATCCGCGAAGGTCATCTGGCGCGCCACATTCGCCGCATGCGCATGCTCTATATGGACCGCCGGTCCGCGCTGGTGGAAGAGATTCGCAAACAAATGGACGGGCGCCTCGAAGTGATCGGCGCAGAAGCAGGCATGCATCTGGTGGCCTTGCTGCCGAAGGGCGCAAGCGATGTCGCAGTGGCAAAAAAAGCCGCGAAGATCGGAATTTCCGCGATGCCGCTATCATCCTGCTATCTGAAATCGCCCGCGCGAAACGGCTTGATCCTCGGCTACGGCGGCGTGGATGCGCGCCAGATTCACGACGGCATGAGCAAGCTGCGCACCTGCATTTGAATTCAGCGCGCTCCAAATGTGTCCGCTTCGGACCCGCGTGCATATAGATGTGATCGCCGTCTTCGCCTCACCATCGCCTTTTGCAAATCGCGCGCGATAGTTACCGTTTGAAATCATGCGGCGACTTTCGCGGCTATCCCCGCAATCGAATGCACTATTCTGAACGTCCAGCCTTCCCGAGGTATTTATGGCGAACACTTCTGCTGCCGGTAATTCGTATCGTTCGGCACGCCGCAGTACGCGCCGCGACCAAGCGATTCAGGTCACCGTGTCGGGCGTTGATTCCCGCCGCGGCCCGTACATCGAAAAAGTTTCCACGCTCACGATCAGTTGCCACGGCTGCAAATATCCCTCGAAGTATCAGGTGCTGCCGGACGCGTGGGTGACGCTCGAACTCGCGCCCGAAAAACCCGACGGGCCAAAACTTTCGGCGCGCGGCCGCGTGAAGTGGGTCAGGCGCGACGGGGAATCGAGCGGGCCTTTTTACACCGCGGTCGAATTCGAAAGCCCTTACAACATCTGGAAAATAGATTCGCCGCCGGAAGATTGGCTGCAATTCGGCCAGGAGCGCAAGCTCGGCCCTGCGCCCGTTGCGCCGAAGCCCGTCGCGGTGCTGCAACCGAATCTCGCAGTGGCCAACGCGAAACCCGAACACGCCAAGCTTGCGGCCACTACCAGCGAGCGGCTGTTCGCCACGCCCTCAGCTTCCAGTGCCGCGAACGGCAATCGGGCCGCCGGCAACCTGATGGGCGAATTCCAGCAGCAGATGGAAATGATGATTTCCGAGTTGGCCTCCGCCGCGGTCACCGAGAAAACCGCTTCACTGCTGAACAACATTCGCGCCGGCATGCACGAAGACGCTCGCGCGATTCTCAGCGATGTGGCCGCCACCCAATCCACGGAATGGGCGCAGCGCTCGCTGCAGCAGATCGAACGCACCAGCCAAAATGGCGTTCGCGCCCTGCACTCGCAGTGGACCAAGAGAATCGATTCGGATTTCAACCAGTCCCTGCAGCGCATCGAAGCGCGACAACACGAAGTGGAAGTTCTTTCGGAAACGCTTTTCGCCAATGCCCTGGAGCGCCTGCAACAAACTCTCGAGACTTTTCACAAGGAAGCCGTCGAGCGCATCATCCTGCGCCTGAAAGAACGCATGGCCCCGGCGTTTCGCGAGGCCCGCGACTTTTCAATGGAGCTCGCCAAGCGCCAGGAAGAACTGCAGAAGACCTTCGCGGAAGCCTCCGAGCAAGCCGCCGCGAAAATCGAAGAGACCTGCGCGCGCCTCGAAAAGCAATTCGATATGGTGCTGCACGCGCGCGTGGATTCGGCCCAGGAAGAACTCGAACGCGCCGCCACGGGCGTTGCGAGTTTTGCGCTGGAAAATATCCGCACGGCGGCAGGGCGCAACGTCGCCGAGACGCAAGCGCGCCTGCAGGAAACATCCGAGCGCACGCTTTCCGCCACGCAAGTCGCGCTGGAGCAAAAAGCCGCCGGTACGTCCAGCGATTTCGCCAACGAACTGACGCATTACAGCCGCAGCCATCTGGATTTCGTCAGCGGCGCCATCGCTGAAATCGCTAAAGGCATCGGCAAAGAATCGAAGGACTGAACGAATCTTCGCGGAGGCCCGGGCCGCAGCGATGCAAGGTCAAATCGGAATATCGCCCGAAGTTCGGCTAGTTCTCGAGCAAAACGAGTGCGCCACGGACTTCTGCCACGAAATCGCGGCGATTGATTTTGCCGGGCAGCCGCTGTGCGTCGAGCATTTTATTCCCACCTGCATGCTGGAGCTGGAATCGCGCAGCGTTCGCTTGCGTGAACTTTCCTTTGAACCCGCCGCCACCGCTGCATTCAAGGAGTTCATAGCCACCTGCTCCAGGCAGGCGGAGCAATTAGTCGCCGACCCGCGCTTCGCGCATCCTCCCGCGAAAGCCGGCCTGCTCGATTTTCTGCTGCGCGTTTCGCAATTGAGCCAGCGCATTCGCCGCAGCCCGCGCAAGAATTCCGCCGTGCCGGTCTGGTTGCGCCGCGAAGATCCTTACAGCACCTGGCAGGAAGAAACCTGGACCGTCTCGCTCAGCCGCCACGGCGCGGGATTGATTTGCCACCGTCCCGTTCAGAAAGGCGGCACGCTGGTCCTTTGCCGCAAAGATAGAGGATGCCGCGCCGAAGTCACGGTCGTCTACACGATGCGCGATGCCGAAGGCCGCAAACAAATCGGCGTGCAGTTCCGCGACCCTACCGATTTCTGGGATTTGGATTAGAATCTCTGCATGTCCACCACCGCAAATTCTAAAATTGCAGAATTAATCCCAAAACTCGACGCGCTCGCCGCCGGCGCCGCCACCGCGCAGGATTTGATGGCCGGCGTCGCCAAACTTTTTCACCAGGAAATGCTGCGCTACAACTGGGTCGGTTTTTACATGCTGGAAAAAGGCGGCGCGCAAGACATGCTCGTCCTCGGCCCTTTTCGCGGCACGATGACGCCGCACACGCGCATCCCGCTCAATCAAGGCATCTGCGGCGCGGCAGCTTCCACCGGCAAGACCATCGTCGTGGACGACGTGAACGCCGACTCGCGCTACCTGGCCTGCTCGGTCGAAACCAAATCCGAAATCGTCGTCCCCATCTTCGTGAATAAAAATGTAGTAGGCGAACTGGACATTGACAGCCACTTTCCCGCAGCCTTCACCAAAGAAGACCGCACCCTCTGCGAACACGCCGCCGCACTAGTAGGCCGCTACCTCGAAAAGCACCCCTGAAGCTGCTTGACGAACCTGCCGTCGCCCGCACCGCAATCCGATCTCGCTCGTGTAGCGGCCGCCGTTCGGCGGACGCAGTGATTGGTGAGCAAGCAACGTCGTTGTCTCGCCGAAGGGAACCGCATAACATACGAACGCCATGAAAATCATGCGATGCGTTCTTGTCCTGATATTTTGCGCCGCGCTGCCAGCCCGCGCCCAGCAGCCAAAATCTCTCTTCTACATGACGCGCGATCCCAATTCCGTCCGTTCTTTCCTAGCGCACGCCAATAAAATCGATACGCTCGTCCCCACTTGGTACTCGGTTGATTCCGCCGGCCTCGTCTCCGGCGGCCCCAACCCCGAGGTCATTGCAAGCGCGCGGCAAAATCACGTTCCGGTGATGCCCATCGTAGTGGACTTCAATTTCCTGCAAGATGATTTTCACAAGCTGCTGACGAACCCCGCCGCATACCGCCAGATGTTCGCGCAGCTAATCCAGGACTGCAAAGACAACGGCTACACCGGTTTCCAATTCGACTTCGAAAACGTAAACTGGACCGACCGCGATATTTTCTCCGCGATGGTCGCCGAAGCCGCCACGCTGTTCCACCAAAATAATCTGCAACTCACAATCGCTACAGTCCCCAACGCGCCCGGCGCCGCCGGCGAAACCGGCTATTCGGCGTGGATCTACGAAAACTGGCGCGGCGCGTACGATCTAACTGCGCTGGCGAAGTCCGTGGACCTGATCTGCCTGATGACCTACGACCAGCACACGCGCTTAACTCCGCCCGGACCCGTCGCCGGCTGGTCCTGGACCGTCAACAATCTCGATTACGCCCTGAAATTCATCCCGCGCGAAAAAATCTCGCTCGGCATCCCGCTCTACGGTTACCACTGGTTCGCCGCCCAGCCGCTGCCGCCCAACGCGAAACCCACCGATCGCCCGAATCCTTCCGCTGCGTACATTTCCACAGCCGATGCGCTCGACCTCGCCCGCGCCTACGGCGGCCACATCGAATGGGACCCGACCGATCGCAGCGCGTGGGTCTATTTCTACCGCGACGACGAACGCGAATGGATTTTCTTCACCGACGCGCGCACCTTCCGCGAGCGCTACGACCTAGCCAAACAACGCGGCCTCCAAGGCTTCTGCTCCTGGGTGCTAGGCACAGAAGATCCCGCCATCTGGGACCTCCTGCCGTCACACCCGTAACCTTGGCGCGCGTCTGGCGTTATAAACTAACGGACGATCGCGCGATTGCCTCGCGCCAAACACGTCGCTCCTGCGTCTATAAGCGTGCGGCGACTTTTAAGGATTAAAGATAGCGGGATTTCGAATGTTTGCCCTGATTCCACGTGTAAGAACCTGCGCGCGAACAGGTCTTCTCGTCTGCCTCAGCGCCGCATTGCTCCCCGCCGCTGCCACTGCACAAGATTCCGTTGCCAAAGACGAAATTCCCATCGAGCGTTGTGATCGTCTGCCGGTCGTCGAAGTAGAGGTCGCCGGAAAGCATCTGCACTTCCTCCTCGATACCGGTGCAACTTCCTTGCTGAATCTGAAATCATTCGCCGGGGGCCACTCGAAGGAAGTTCACATCGCTTCCTGGACCGGCACTGCCGCCACCAGCGCCCGCGAAGTTTCTCTCGCCGAACTTACACTCGGTAAACATGTCCTGCGTAATGTGAAGCTGCCGGCGATCGACCTCAGTCCCATCGGTGCAGCCTGCGGCGGACCGATTGACGGCATCCTCGGCGTGGACATCCTCGATCAAATGGGTGTGACGATTGACCTGCAGCATCGCGTCGCGACGATGAGCGGCGGCGAAGTGGATGCGCATGCCGCCTATGAAGCAATGGAAGCCGCCATGCAACCCTGCATGGACGCCTTCACCCAAGGAAACGCAACGGTATTCGAGAAATGTCTAGATCCCAGCGTAGTGATGTACACGCCCCACGGCGAATTCGTCGGACCGCAGAAGGTGATTGCATATTTACAAGATCGCTTCTTCCAGTACGCGCCCCATATTCACCACACCTCCAAAGTCAATGAAGTACAAATGCTCGGCGACGCCCTCTGGTATTCCTACGAATACGTCCTCGATACGCCCGTCGAACACCGCACCGGCCACGGCACCACGATCTGCCGCAAGACCGACGGCCGCTGGCGCATCCTCAGCGTCCACAATTCCTAACTCAGATTCAGCGCACGGCTGCCGCATTCCTTAGAAAATTCAACACGCAGCGGCGGCGCTGCTGTAGAATCCTACCCGCAACCCCAAGCAAATTTGGATACTCCGGATTCCGCAATCCCGTCGGATATTTTCGGCGCGCTTTGCCGAAAAAGAGAGGCCACCCATGGATCGCATCGCTTGGCGCACCGCGCTTCCCGCACTTGTCGCTTTACTCGCGACTCTTGCTTTTCCCTCGGGCCTGCGCGCCCAGAATGACGCCGCGAAAGTGTTCAAGGCCAATTGCACACTCTGCCACGGAGAAGATGGCGGCGCCAACACTCCCACCGGCAAAGCGCTTAAAGCCCGGGATCTCCGCTCGGAAGACGTGCAAAAGCAGACCGACGCCGAGCTCAACGCAGTCATCACCAAGGGCCGTAACAAGATGCCGGCTTTCGGCTCAAAATTGTCGCCCGATATGATCAAGTCGCTTGTCACTTACATCCGCACACTTTCCAAGAAATGAGAAAGTCACTGTGACTCGAAGGCCGCTGGCGTCAGTGCCACGGTGCGGACCGGGCGCAACTCGTTCCGCGGTGGGCGCCTCAGCCGCCGTCGCCGGGAGCAGCCGATGAAGACCGCCGCGGACGATCCCGGAAACACGCCGCGGGCTAAATTTTTCACGCGCCAGCCGTTCGATCAAGAGCGGCGCTCGTTCCTCGGAGCTTTGCTCGGACTAGGCTCGCTGTGCGTCGGCGCCCTGCTAGCAGTTCCTTTGATCAGGTTCGCACTTTTTCCGCTGTTGCGACGCACCACCGAAGTGAAAGCCTCCCCGGTCGGGTCGCTCTTCGAATTTTCCTCTTTAACCGATCCCGTCGAGCGCACCATTCAGATCGAGCAAGTGGACGGCTGGCGCAAAGCCATCTCTGAAAAAGCCGTGTACGTCACGAAAAATCCGAGTGGCGAACTGATCGTGCTTTCTTCGATTTGCCCGCATCTGGGCTGCACGGTCCCGTGGGTCAGCGACAAAAAAGAATTCATATGCCCGTGTCATGGCGCCGTCTATGCGCCGGACGGCGCGCGCATCAGCGGCCCGTGCCTGCGGGGGATGGATACGCTCGAAACCGTGCAGGAAAATGGCCAGCTTCTGGTCCGCTTCCAATATTTCCGGCAACTCGTCGCGGATAAAGAAGTGATCGGCTGAGGGAATCGCGAGCAAAAGGGGAGGGAAGACGCCGCCAGTGCCACCGGCCGAACATAACAAGGACCAACGGATTCCGCAACCGCCCTCGGGTTTTCGCGGCTGGCTGAATCACCGCACCGGTCTCGACGCCCTCCTCAGCAGCGCGCTCGACGAGCCCATCCCCGGCGGCGCGCGCCTCGCTTACGTATTCGGCTCCGGCCTCCTGTTTATTTTTCTTTCGCAAATCATCACCGGAATATTTCTCGCCCTCTATTACGTTCCCTCCGCCGACCATGCGCACACCACCGTCGCCTACATCACCAAGTCCGTCACCGCCGGTTCTTTCCTCCGCGGGCTGCATGCTTACGGCGCCAGCGCGATGATCGTCGTGCTGCTTCTGCATCTTTCGCAAACGTACATCTACGGCGCCTACAAAGGCCGCCGCGAGCTGCTCTGGTTATCGGGCTGCCTGCTGTTCGTGCTGGTGCTGGGAATGGCTTTCACGGGCTACCTGCTCCCTTGGGATCAGAAAGCGTATTTCGCCACCGCCGTCGGCACCAACGCCGCGAGCGAAGTTCCATTGATCGGTGAAAGCGTGAAGCAACTGATGCGCGGTGGCACGGACATGGGCACGCTCACCATCTCGCGCTTTTTTGTCGCGCACGTTTTTCTGATTCCCGCGTGCATCTTCGCGTTGGTCGCCGCCCACCTTGTTCTTTTCCGCGCGGTGGGTGCCGCCGGCCCTGTCAGCGAAGACCCGTTCGAACCAAAACAGAAGCCCGAGCTTTTCTACCCGCGCCAGATCCTGATGGATTTGTCGCTCACCGCTCTCCTTATCATTTTCCTCGGGTGCCTCGCTTTCCTCGTTCCCATACAACTTGGCCCGCCCGCTAATCCCGCCGACGCGCAGTACATCCCGCGACCCGAGTGGTATTACCTCCCGATTTTTCAGTGGCTGAAATACTGGCACGGCGCTGCGTCCGTAGTCGGCGTCCTGGTTATTCCCACTGTTCTCGCGCTGGCAGTCGTCGCGGTTCCGTTTCTCGATCGTGGAGTTGAGCGCCGTCCGTGGAAACGTCCCATAGCCATCGGCGCCTACATCTTCATCATGGGCGCGCTGATCGGCCTCGGCCTGCGCAGCAAATATCTCGATCGCCACGACCCGCAAATCGCCCAGCAACTCGCCAAACAACAAGCCGAAGAAGCCGAATACATGAGCAAGCCCTTCGAGCCAGAGCTGTCGTCCGCCTCGCTCGCCGCCGCCAACGTCGCGCTGGCCGACCCTCTCGCCGCGAAAGGCAAGACGATTTTCGAAGCGCAATTCTGCAACGCCTGCCACGGCGATGGCGGCGTGGGCACCGCCGCCGGTCCCGCGCTCATCGGCATCAGCGCCAAGCTCAACCCCGGCCAGATCACCGATCTGCTCCATCACCCCACAGCAAAAATGAAAGCCGGCGGCATGCCCACTCCCGACCTTCCGCCCGACGACATGAAAGCCCTGGTAGCCTACATCTCCAGCCTCAAATAGCGGCTTTCAACGATCGCGCCGTCCTTGACACCCCTCCGCGCCATTCCTATACTTCTCCCCGCCACGAACTTTTCTCCTTGGGGGTCTCTGATGTTCAAATATTTTCTCGCCATTTTGTTGATTGCCGTTTCCGCCACCTTCGCCGCAGCGCAAGAAGATGGGAAAATTCATCAACCGAAACTCACGCCGCAATCGAGCGGCACCACGCAACTACTGATCTCCGTCAGCCCGGTGGATTCCCGCGTCGTGTGGGCCGCCGGTACCGGCGGCACTTTCGTCGTCACCACCGACGGCGGCAACCACTGGAAATCTGGCGTGGTGCCGGGTACGACGGATGACCCGAACGATGAGTTGCAATTCCGCGACGTCCAGGGCGTCAGCGACAAAGTGGCCTATTTAATGTCCATCGGCAACAACCCCACCGATTTTAGAATTTACAAAACCACCGACGGCGGCGCCACCTGGAACATCCAGTTCACCAACGAGCTTGCGAACGCCTTTTACGACTGCTTCTCGTTCTGGACGCCGTTCCGCGGCATCACCCACAGCGATTCCGTGAACGGCGTCTTTCCCGACATCCGCACCACCGACGGCAGGACCTGGAATTCGATCTCCGCGAATATGCCGCCCGCGCTTTCCGGCGAAGCTTCCTTTTCCGCCAGCGGCACCTGCATCGCGACACAGGGCGATCGCAACGCCTGGATTACCACCGGGGGCTCGTCCATCGCGCGCATTCTCGCCACGCGTGATGGCGGCAATACCTGGAACGCCTACGACACGCCGCTCGTCAGCTCACCCAGCGCCGGCGGCGTCTCGGTCGCGTTCCGCGATTCCGAGCACGGAATTCTCGGCGGCGGCGATTTGAATTCCAACGCTTCCGCGGACGCAGCCACGTCCGATGATGGCGGCCGCACCTGGACGCTCACCAACAAGCCGCCGATCTCCGGCGCGATTTTTTGCCTCGCGTACGTTCGCGGAATTCAGCAGCACGATGACGATCAGGGTCGCGGCAACTACGGCCAAAACGACGGCGAAGGATTCGACCACAACCTGGACCGCGCCGTGGTAATTACCTCTGAAACCGAACCGGATTTCAGTTCCGGCGCGGCAGCGTGGACTCCGGACGAAGGCAAAACGTGGTATCAAATCCCGAACGCCAGCGGCTTCTGGGCCGTAGCCTTCGCCAACGCGCACGCCGGCTGGTTCGTAGGCAATAACGGCCAGATCTTGAGGATCAGCTTCTAGCGCCGTCTGAAGCAACTAGTCGCTAAGAGAGCACCGAACGCCGCCGCACTTCGGGAGTAACGAAGTTCGGCGGCGCTTTTTTGCGCGGATCGCTACGACGAACGGTTTCACAGCTTGCAGCAAAACCGTCGGACCTGTCATTCCGAGGGCGAATTTCGCACGAGGAATCTGCTTTGCATCGCGCAGTCAGCGAAAAGCAGATCCCTCGCTGCGCTCGGGATGACATTCACTTTACTTCTTCGCTGAATTCTATTCAGGCATCGCCATATTGTCGGGAAGTCCGATCCGTTCGAATCTCTCGCTTTCACTTGCCAACGGGCACGGTCATCTTGTCTGTCGCAAACGCCACTGGGCCGGCATACGAGGCGCGAATGGACTTGAGTACTTCCGGCTCGGCGTTTTCGATGTCGGGCGCGATGTGGCTCAGCAGCAGGCTCTGCACCGCGCTCACGTGTGCGGCTTCGCCAATCTTCTTGGGAGGCGTATGAAAATCGTAGAGCTGCGCGGGCGATTCCGGAGGATCCAGCACGGCGCAATTAAAGACGAGCAAGTCCGCGTTCTTCGCCAGTTGCTCCAGATTCGGCAGTGCCGAAGCGTTCATGTCGCCGGAAAAGACCACGGTCTCGCCCTTGTACGAAATCCGGTAAGCCACTGAAGGGCAGTCGTCGTGATGCGTCGCAATCTCTTCGATCACCAGGCCGCCAGCATCCACGATTTTAGTCTCCGGCGTATCCAGCTTGATCGCCAGGTCGTGCACCTCGAAAGTTTCGTCCGCGCCAAAAGTTTTCTGATACGCGAACGCGCCGTCTTTGCCTAGCAGCAAATCCACGAAGCGAGAAGTCTTCGGGAAAAGCCCCGCGCCGTCTGGGCCAAACACGCGGAAGACGATCGGCCCGTCGGCGGTCAATCCGCGCGCGAGAAAGAATGCCGGCAAGTCACTGCTGTGATCAATGTGCAGGTGCGTCAGCAGAACCGTATCCACCTTCTCCAAATCCAGATTCATCTCGCCGATTCGCAAAAAAGCCCCGGGCCCGCAATCAACCAATACCCGCGGCGTCCCATCAAGCAGCACCAGAAAACTCGAAGCAGCCCGGCCCAGCGCCCGCGGCCCACCCGACCCCAGCACCACAACTTCCACAGCCGGCGTAGCCGCAGCAGCCCGCAGCGAACTCGGCAACAAAAACACGATGGCCGCAGTAAACGCCAACAGCATCTTCATGGCTGTTCCTCCTCGGGTGATCGCATAAATTCCATGAAGGCGTCGAACGTCGCCACACTACTTATCCGCATACTTCTCCGCGCCCATAAAATGCAACGACACGTACGGCTCATCGCCTACCACCCAACTATCGTGTCCAGGCGGCCCCGGCGGAATATAGAACAAAGTCCCTGCGCGCATTTCGTGCACGGTGCCATCTTCCATCGCGGCAGTCGCGCAGCCGGAAACCACCATCCCCACGTGTTCCACGTTGCAGCGCGTAGCTCCCACGGTCGGCCCCACATGCAACGACCAGCGCCATCCCGGCTGGTAAGTCGCCCGGCCAATAGTCATCCCGCCCATGTGCACCACTTCGAATTTCCCTTTTTCAAACGTGCGCACTTCGTCGGGCTGTTCAAACCTCTTCAATATCGTTTCGAGTTTCGGCTTGGCAATTTCCATCGCGCCCTCACAATTCCGAGCGCGCCCACACGCTCTGCACCTTCGGTGGCTTCAGCAAAGTCTGCATCACCACGCAATATTGCTCCGTCTTCTCACGCAAACCGCGCAGTTGCTCCGCCGTCGCATCCGGCGCGTCAATATCGAAATCCACGCGAATGTTTTCGAATCCCACCGGCACTGCCTTATCAATCCCCAAGGTCCCGCGCAAATCCAGATCGCCTTCCACGGTCACTGCGATGCGGTCCGTCGCAATCCCCATCGCCGCAGCGACCATTTGGCAGGTGATTTGCGCGCAAGCCGCCAATGCGCCCAGCAGCAAATCGCCCGAACAAGCTCCCGCGCCCGCGCCGCCGACGCCCTTGTGCGCTTCGGCCTGGTAAATTGCGCGGCCCAAATCTACCGAGCAAGATATCGGCGCGTCCGTCTGCCCGCCCCTCGCGCGCAAAGTGATGCGCGAAGCGCTCGGGTCGGCGCGATACTGTTCCTTTAACGGTTTCTGTAACGATCGCAGGTCCATGGCTACCTCACCTCACTGTATGACTCACTCCCGGCTCTCGCGGTTACCCTGTATTGCTGCCGCTGCATAGCAATGCTAGCATCCGTCCATGCCAAAATTCGTCATCGAACGCGAAATCCCCGGAGCAGGGAATCTCACTGACGCTGAATTGCGCGAAGCCGCTCAAAAATCCCTCAGTGTGCTGAAAGCCATGGGCACTGATATCCAGTGGCTGCACAGCTACGTAACCGGCGATAAAGTGTACTGCGTTTACCTCGCGCCAGACGAGGCCACCATCCGCGAACACGCCAAGCGTGCCGGCCTGCCAGCCAATCGCGTCTCGGCCGTCCGCCGCTTGATTGACCCAACCACCGCCGAATAGTCTTTCGCCAATCGCTCTAAGACGCGCCTTTTGCGTCCGGGATGATGGTGCGGGACCCGCCTCTGCAATTTCAGGCACGTTTCAGTTGTTGCGCATCGGAATTTGCGTAGTCACATGACGAACACGCACACGCGGTGTTGTTCGTGTGGTGGTTTCGCTTTCTGCGGACGGTACAACGCGGTTTTCTACGTGAGCGCGGCGTGCAGTGGCGTGCCGGTGTCGCAAAACGAGGGTTGCCTGTCGTAGAAATCTTCGGTATTCGATCGCAATCCGGCACATGGCAGAAATCCCGCCGTACACGCGCCGAGATCCAGCGCCAGAGGCGCAACACAAGCTCCGCGCCAACCGGCCTCACAACTCTCCGTGCGCACTAAACCTTTTCCGCCGCCCTAAAACTTCATATCCTTAATGTGTGTAGCAAAAGACCACCAATTTCCAAACGCATCCTCCACCGTAGCTGCCCGGTCCCCGTAAGGCTCATCCTTCGGCGCCCGCAAAGTTTTCACTCCGGCCGCGACCGTCCGCGCATACACCGCGTCCACATCCGGCACGTACATGTGCAAATGGAACGGCATTGGCGCCAAGTCGCCCCGTAGTTCACCTATTGCGAGAATCGAATCCCCAATCCGGATCCGCGAATGAATCACGGTCCCCGTCGGAGACTTGTGCATGAACGCTTCTTCCGCGCCCAGCGCCTGCTTCATGAATTCGATGAATCGGTCCGCGCCGCGCGTGCTGAACCCCGGCACGATCGTCGGCGTATCCGCCGGCACATGCGCGGAAAGCCGCCGCGCTGTCAAATACCAGTTATTACCGGAGGGATCCTGCACACCCGCGTCGCGATCGCCCCACACCTGCTCGACCGGTTCGTATAGCGAAGTGCCGCCCGCACCAAGCGCCCGCTGATAGCTTGCGTCCACATCATCCACGAACAGGATTTGCATCGTGCTTCGCGGCGGAAACTCCTCGCTGCCGTCGCTCAATTCCACAATCGAATCGCCAATCTGTACTTCGGCGTGCATGACTCTCTCGCCGGCCGGGACGCGGAAGCGCTCTTGCGCCCCCAATCCTTGCTTCAGGAAATCAATCAAGCGCGTCGCATTCTTCGCCAGCAGATAAGGCGTGACCGTGTGGAATCCTTCGCGGATGTATTTCACCGGCGCGCTCGCAGCCGTCGCGGTCTCTGTCGCACCAGCCGCCGATTTCGGATGCCCCGCGCCCTTATGCGTCGCGACGTACCACGTATTGCCCGCGGGATCCTTCACGGCGCCCACGCGATCGCCGTAAGGCTGATCCACCGGCGCCTTGATTGACGTCGCCCCCGCCGCCATCGCGCTGCGGTACGACGCATCCGCATCCTCCACATACAAATAGAATGTCGCAGGCATCGGCTGATACCGCCCATGCGCGTCGCTCATCTCCAGATCCGTGTCTCCCACTTTCACCGTGGTATGCAGAATCGCTCCCTCCGGCGACGCAGCCCTTCCCGTTTCCTCCGCACCAAACGCCCGTTGCAGGAAATCAATCAGCCCAGCGCCGTTTTGCGGATGCAAATATCCCTGCACGGTCTGCACGCGATTCGGATCGTAATGCGCGTCGCCCAGATAGGTAGGGAAGGCGATGTACCAATAATTTCCCGCGGCATCCTGCACCGTCCCCTGCCGTTCGCCATAGGGCTGATCGATGGGCTTTGCAATCGAAGTCGCTCCCGCCGCCAGCGCTCGCGCGTATGCCGCATCGCAATCCGCCACGTAAATGTGGAATGCCGTCGGGCTCGTCGCGCCGCTCAAAGGTTTCTCTGCCGTGCCCCCTCCAATCATCAACATCGAATTGCCCACGCGCACCTCGCAATGCAGCCCGCCGGCCGCCCCGGTCGTGCGAAACGTCTCTTCCGCGCCAAACGTCTGCACCAGGAAATCAATCAATTGCGGCGCATTCTTGACCGTCAAATACGGCGTCAGCGTGCCGAATCCCGGATGAATATAGCTTGCCTGTACGCCGGACTTCTTTTCTTGCTGCGTCGTCACCTTTGTTGACGTCGCTTGCTCGGTCGCTGCTGCTGGTTTGCTCGCCATCGTTTTGCTCCCTTCAAATTCAGCTTTCAATCGTGCCTTGAAATCTTCGCGTGGCAGTCCGCGGAGCTGCTCCGCAAGGCGCGCCAGCGGCGCAATCCGCTCATCCAAACCCGCGCCATCCCGACCGCGCTCCCCGGGACTCGGCGCCAGCACCGCCTGCACCGCGCGATCGAGTTGTTCGCTCAAACTCAGCTTAGCCATGTGCTTCACCAAACTTTTTGCCCGCCACCTTCGCCGCTTGCTCCCGCAAAGCCTGCATCCCCCGGAACTGCAATTGCTTCACCGCGCCTTCCGTGCGGCCGAGCTTCGCCGCAATTTCGCGGATGCTTTTTTCCTCCGCGAAACGCATCTCGATCACTCGTCGCTGCTCGGCGGGAAGTTCGCGCACCAGCCGGAAAAGCTGCGCGCGTAATTCAACTTCTTCAGGACTCGGTTCGCCGCTCACGGGATCCTCCGCAAGCTCCGTAGCATTCTCGCGCGCATGGCGCCGCCAGCGGTCTGCCACCGCATTCGAAGCAATCCGCATCAGCCACGCGCCAAAAGGCGCCCCGCGCCACTCGAATTTTTTCAGATTCGCCAGCGCGTGATGAAATACCTCGGAGGTCACATCTTCCGCCAC
>Ga0307478_10001505_pt1 | contig 19991 bp, 14 predicted proteins | sample atmos_gasesECM4C_2_FD_203713 | JGI IMG/M metagenome (GOLD analysis project Ga0307478, IMG submission 203713) | Hardwood forest soil microbial communities from Morgan-Monroe State Forest, Indiana, United States - atmos_gasesECM4C_05 | ecosystem: Environmental > Terrestrial > Soil > Temperate... | reverse complement strand
TGAACTGTACACGCAGATGCTCGATCGCGCGGTGCGTGAGCTCAAGGGCGAGATGCCAGAAGAAGAGGTGGCCACCCAGCTCAATCTGGGCCTCAACATTCGTATCCCCGCCGATTACATTCCCGAAGAGAATCAGCGGCTGCGAATGTACAAGCGGGTTGCCGGGGTGGAACGCGAGGCCCAGCTGCACGATGTACGCGCCGAGTTGATCGACCGCTACGGCGAACCACCGCTGGCCGTGCGCAATCTCCTCGACTATGCCGAACTTAAGCTGCTGGCGGTGCGGGTGGGCGTGAATGCCATCGAACGCAAGCGCGAGCAGGTCAGCATCAAGTTCCGGCAGAATGCGACGGTTGATCCTGAACGCCTCGCGCGTTTTGTTGCTTCGCAGCGCGGCACGCAGTTCACTCCCGATGGCACGCTGAAGTTCGTGGAGAAGGCGAACGCGGCCGAAGAAGTCCTCGACCGTCTGAAGCATTTGCTGGAAGAACTTGCCGGAGCGGCAAGCACTACACCTGCTGCCTGAGCGGCGTATCCGCACGGTCCCAGCTTGGCAGCACAAATGATCGGCTTGTCCGATTCGTCCATCGCAAAGAAGCTTGGAGCGCACAAAGAGCAACTGGCGCCGCGGAGTAGAAGAGAAATCCAACAAGCTGAAGGCTCCGCGGAGTTCGTGACGACAAAAGCCTGACCACAGGGGACACAGGGGAACACGGAGGGGCTGGATCATTCTCTGTGTCCTCTGTGGTTGAGATCTTTTGACCGTCTCGATTCCCAGGAGGCCGAGTTGCAGGTTGCGAACCCTTTCTTCATTCGTTCCGGTGACAGAAGTAACCCGTAGCGCCGCCTTGGAAACCAACATGGCAATCAAAGACCCGGGAACGGCTCGCCAGCTGGCGCCACCGGAATCGGTACATGTCCCACTGCCTGCCCCGGAAAACCGGGTAACCTGTCCGCGGTTACGAAACTTTCCTCTAAGCGTTCGTGTTTGCTCCCCCGTACCACAGTTCAAAGCAGTTCCCCCCCAACTTGTGCGACTTAGGAGCGATGTCATGGAAGCGAGCAACACCAAGTTCTCTCGGCTGCTTTTGCTGGCATTTACCGCCGCGGTAGCCCTTTCGTTCGTAGCGTGCGGATCGACGGGGAGCTCTTCCTCGGGAACGCAGACGCAGAACGCCAACCTTAATGTCGTGATGCAGGACGCCTCCACCGAAGACTGGGCGACGATCGGCGTGAAAGTCCTGAGCATCTCGTTGACGCCCCAGGGTGGCGGCTCGCCCGTAACCGTGTTCACCGCGCCATCACCCGCGCCCATGATCAACCTGGTGCAGCTTGATCAGCTTGGCGAAATTCTGGGCAACGTGCAGATTCCTGAAGGCACCTATACCGGCACCACATTGACCCTCGGCGGAAACCCGGGCGACGTTCAACTCACCGTGTCGGCCGATCCCGAGACCGGGTTCGCGGGCACCCCGGGGACGACGATTCCTTCGAATCAGATTCAGATCAAAGGCACCCAGGGAAACGCGGGGACTCTCACCGTTCCGGTGAACGTGAAATTCGATTCGCCTCTTGTAGTAACGGCCAATCAGAGCAATGCGCTTGATCTGGAATTCGATCTTTCGCATCCGGCCTTCATCGTGGCACACGTTCCGGTAGGCCCGGGCAACACGATCTGGGCGGTGAACTTCAAGGCGCCCATCCGGCATCACCCGATTCGCGACATCGCGTGGCTCGTGCTACGGCACATGTACGGTACCGTTAGCGGCGTATCTGGCACCTCTATCACCATCAGCAAAGACTATCCGGTGTATCCGCCGACCAACCCCGAGACCGCCATCCAGTCTTCGCAGAGCCTGAACATCCAGGTGGATTCGACCAACGGCACGTTGTTCTATGACATGGACGCAAAGACGGTGGCCACACTGACGAGTTTCTCGTCGTTAACCAACCTGAGCGGCAAATATGTTCGCGTGGCTGCGCGCTACCAGGAGGATGGCACGCTGGTTGCCGTTCGCGTCTGGGCCAGCAGCACATTTAACACCGTCTGGATCAGCCCGGAAGGCCACGTGCTTCATGTGAATTCGACCACCAACGTGATGGTCGTACAGAACGAAGATGGCACCGCCATCCCGGTCACAGTTGATTCCAACACGCAGTTCTTCTTCCGCGCGCCTCAGGACTCGCTGGTCGATGCGACGCCGATCGCGACCGGCACCGGCTTCCTGGCGGCCAAGAACCTGGTGCGCGGCTTCAAGGTACACGTAGGCGTGGCCGATATCACGGCTGTGCCCTGGGTGGCCTCGACGGTTGACATCGAGATTGCAAAGTACGACGGCCTGATCTCGGCCCCGAACGGCACCGGCTTCGTCTACACACGCAACTTCCGCACGTCCGCGGACGACTACTCGGTCACGCTGGACTACATCTCCCCCACCACACCGAACGGCAAAGACTCCAACGGGAACCAGATCGATGGCTTCAAGTGGTGGAACTTTGCCTATCCCACGCTGGCCGACACCGGCTCGAACGCGGTTTCTGACTTCGTTTCAGCCACCAACGGTTCGGTGAATTTCGGCGGAACCGTGGCCCCGATGAAAGTCTGGGGCGTCAGTTATGTGAGGTGGAACGATCCCGCGAATCCGAACGGATGGACGGCGCGCTGGACGGTTCTGATACCGACACCGGTTGCTCTCGGCGCGGTCAGCACTGCGTGGTCGTCGAACAGCAACGGCGGCACCATTGCGATCAGCGTGCCCGGCGGGGCGAATGCGGTGACGGTTGACCTGAGCAGCGTGTCAGGCTCGGCGACGCTCGTCTACCAGGTCGACACCACCAACGGCGTCGTCACCATCAGCCCGCAGGACCTTACGTCTGCCACTGGCTTGGCGAATGTTTCCGCGGCGCTTACCGTGGGAACTCCGGTCAAGGCCTTTGGTATTCCACAAGCCGATGGCACGATTAAGGCGTACGTGTTCTTCTACTTGACGGGCACCCAGCTGTCGGCCCAATAACCCAGAAACAACACGTTGATTCGAGGCCGCCGTCCTTCGGGATGGCGGCTTTTTTCTGAAGTCCGCGAGTTTGCGTTCTACAGCGAAACTTTCTACTGGCTCGGTGAATTGGACATTCACGGACTAGCGTTTCTCCTGCTATTGTAATTTGCGCCGCGCAGGCAACGCCTGACCGGTTGCCTCTCGAGAGAAACGAACGACTATGCCGATGAAAGTTCGCAAAGCCGTCTTCCCCGCCGCCGGTCTGGGCACTCGTTTCCTTCCAGCCACCAAGGCGCAGCCCAAGGAAATGCTCCCCATCGTCGACAAGCCCATCATTCAATACGGCGTCGAGGAAGCGCTCGCTGCCGGCTGCGACCAGATCATCATCGTCACCGGCCGGGGCAAGCAGTCGATCGAAGATCATTTCGACGTCAGCTACGAGCTCGAGAAAATGCTCGAGGAGCGGAAAAAGACCGATCTGCTGAAGATTGTTCATTCCATCTCAGACATGATTCACATGGCCTACGTCCGGCAGAAAGAAGCGCTCGGTCTGGGACATGCTGTGCTCATGGCTCGCGAGCTGGTGGGGCAGGAAGCTTTCGCGGTGCTTCTCGCCGACGACGTCATCGACGCCGAGGTTCCCTGCCTCAAGCAGATGATGCGAGTCTTCGAAGAAACCCAGTGTTCGGTGGTTGCCACCCAGGTGGTGGAGGGTCCGAGCATCTCGGCGTATGGCGTGTTAGACGTGAAGCCAGCAGACGGGCGCTTCGACGGCCGGTTGTTCGAGGTGAACAACATGGTCGAGAAGCCGAAGCCCGAGGATGCGCCGTCGAAGCTGGCAATTATCGGCCGCTACATCCTGACACCACGCGTCTTCGAGATTCTTGCCGACACACCTCATGGCACCGGCGGGGAATTGCAGCTCACCGATGGGCTCAAGGCACTTCTGAAAGAGCAACGCATTTACGCGTACGTCTATGAAGGTCGGCGTTACGATGCGGGCGACAAGCTCGGGTTCCTGAAAGCCACGGTTGAACTTGCTTTGAAGCGGCCCGAGTTGCGAGAGAAATTTCGCGAGTATCTCAAAGGCCTCGAGCTCTAGCGACGTGCCTCTTCATTTCCCGGTGCACCAACCTTCCCTTCCCCTGCGCCGAAGGTTTCACGCCATGACTTTGCTCAGGATGAAATCGTGTGTCCAGTCCTGCTTGAGTCCCTGCTGCCTGAGGAACGTCGCCAACTGGCCTCGGTGATGCACGCCATGCAACATGGCCTGAGTCAGCATCTTTCGTTTGCTGGCTTGGAGCGTGCCAAATCCGACGGGGATCGGTGTAGTCCACTGGTCGGGAGCGCCTACAGCGAGAAACTGCTGGAACTTTGCATGCGCCTCGGCGCTGATGCCAAATAGCTCCTCAAGCGTTCCCTGCGGCAGGGTTTCGTACTTTGGCCTTGGCTCGTCGAGCACGAGGTTGGCGAAGACAAGCTCCGCAGCAAAAATGTGGAGCAGCAGTTTTCGCACCGTGCCCGCGCCGGCGACGTCGCAAGGCAAATCGAGCGCGGCAGGATGCTCCGTGAACCAGCGCTTCCAGTGCTCGGTTTCGTCCGCGTTGTAGGCCAGCAGATCAGCGAAAGGGATACCCGGATCCATGCTCAGCTCCAACTGGCGTCATTCTTCAGCCGCCAGTGTTTAGGTCACTATTCGTTTGCAATCGCCGAGGGCGAAGGCCGATGGTTCGCAACCGGCAACTCGGCCCCTGGGAATCGAGGACGGTCAAAAGATCTCAACCACAGAGGACACAGAAAATGATTCAGCCCCTCCATGTCCCTCTGTGTCCCTGTGGTCAAGCTTTTTACCGTCCCTTGTGCGGGCAGACACTCTCTCGAAAGAGGACACAGAGGGCATAGAGAATGATTTAGCTCCTCCGTGTTCCCCTGTGTCCCTGTGGTCAAGCTTTTTTACCGTCCCTTGTGCGGCAGACGTTCTCTCGAAAGAGGACACCGAGAATGATTTAGCCCCTCCGTGTCCCTCTGTGTCCCCTGTGGTCAAGCCTTTTACCGTCACGAACTCCGCGCAGCCTTCAGCTTGTTGGATTTCTCTTCCACGCCGCGCGCCAGTTTCTCTTTGTGCGCCTCAAGCTTCTTTGCGATGGACGAATCGGACAAGCCGATCATTTGTGCTGCCAGAATCCCGGCATTCGTCGCCCCCGGCTTGCCGATGGCGACGGTGGCCACCGGAATTCCGGCAGGCATCTGAACCGTCGCCAGCAGGGAGTCCATGCCCTGCAACGAAGTCGACGGAATTGGCACCCCGATCACGGGCAAGGTGGTGTGGGCGGCGATTACTCCGGCCAGGTGCGCGGCTCCGCCTGCTCCGGCGATAATCACGCAGATGCCCCGGCTGGCCGCGTGGCGGGCAAAATCGGCCGTCCGGTCGGGTGAACGATGCGCTGAGGTCACGTCGATCTCATAGCCGATGCCGAATTCTTCCAGGGCCTTGCCCGCCTCTCGCATGATCTCGAGGTCGGAGTCACTCCCCATCACGATCGAAACTTGTGGCTTGCTCATCTTCCTCCAAAGTTGTGCGAGTGAACTATGTCTGGGATCGAGCGGTTCTACTTCCGCAACGCCCGTGCCGCGATGTCCTTGCGGTAATGCATTCCTTCAAAACCAATCTTCGACACAGCGGAATACGCACGATCGACGGCGGAATTAAGATCTGCTGCCCGAGCTGTGACTCCCAGGACGCGTCCCCCCGAAGTGAAATAAACATCGTCGCGTCTGCTGGTGGCGGCGTGGAACACCTTCACGCCCTCGACGTCCCCCGCAGCGTCGAGGCCCGCGATCTTTTTCCCCGCCTCGAACGTTCCCGGATACCCGCCGGAAGCGATCACCACGCAGGCCGCCGCATCCGAGGACCAACGCAGTTCTTCGTCGGCCACGTTGCCTTGTACGGAAGCTTCGAGAGCATCGACGAGATCGCTTTCGAGACGCATCAGGATAGGCTGCGTCTCGGGATCACCGAAACGGCAGTTGAACTCAAGCACCATCGGTCCGCGCGCCGTCATCATGAGTCCGCAATACAGCACCCCTTTGTACTCGGATCCCTCGGATTTCATCCCCGCCACCACGGGTTGGGCGATATGGTGAACCAGCCAGTCCCGCATCTTGTCATCGATAATTGTCTGGGTCGAATACGCGCCCATGCCCCCGGTGTTCGGGCCGGTATCGCTGTCGCCGACGCGTTTGTGATCCTGGGCCGCGACCAGAGGGACGACATGCTCTCCGTCGCTGATTACCAGGAACGAGAGTTCGTCACCCTTGAGACATTCTTCCAGCACGACCAGCGATCCGGCGGCGCCCACCATCTTGCCACTCAACATTTCGGACGCAACTGCCGCGGCTTCTTCCTTGGTCTTGGCGATAACAACCCCTTTGCCCGCCGCCAAGCCGTCGGCTTTTACCACAATCGGGGTATGGAAATGCGGGAGCGCCGCGCGAACTGCGTCGATCGAGGTGCAAACCGCGTAGTGCGCCGTCGGGATGCGGTGGCGCTGCATGAATTCTTTGGCGAAGCTTTTGCTCGATTCGAGCCGCGCCGCCGCCCGCGACGGACCAAAGATCGGCCAGCCACGGCGTTCGAACTCGTCGACAACGCCCAGCGTAAGCGGCAACTCGGGGCCGACCACCGTAAGGTCAGGCTGCAACTTCGAGGCAACTTCTACCAGCGAATCCAGGCTCTTGACGTCTGCGGGCAAACAGTCGGCATCGAGCGCGATCCCGCCATTGCCCGGAGTACAGACGACCTTCGACACACGCGGAGACTGCGCCAACTTCCAGACCAGTGCGTGCTCGCGACCTCCGCCTCCAATGACGAGAACTTTCATAGCGTTGGGACAGTCAAGGGTAGGGGCAGTGAACCATGATGTCAACGCCACGACGAATTCTTCTTCGACGCAAGAACAGTGCTGCGAGTCTTAATCAATCACGTTAACTGTGCTTAACTTGGCCGTATAATCGTCACGGCGATGATCACCGTTTCCAAGGAAGATTATCTCAAGGCGATTCTCGAGGCCGAAAGCGAAGGCGAGACGGTCATCTCGGCCACGCTGGCCCATTGGCTCAAGGTTTCGCCTCCCGCTGTGACTATGGCGTTGCGGCGCCTGAAGAAAGATGGCTTCGTCCGAGTCCAGGCAGACGGCCTTGTGCGCTTGACGGCGGCCGGAAGGAAAATCGCTCGGCGCCTCACCCTGCGGCACCATCTCATCGAGCGCATGTTGGCGGAAATGTTCGGCATGGAATGGTACAAGGTGCACGATGAAGCAGAGCGCCTGGAGCACGCGGTATCACCGGACTTCGAAGTCAAACTCCTGGCGCGCCTGGGACGCGGCGGTGCCTGCCCGCACGGAAACCTCAGTGAACTCGAGAGCCCGTCAAGCAGGCGGCATCGTGGGCTGGTGCTGCTGGCCGAGGCTGAGGTTGGAAAGAACTACATCGTGAGCGGAATTTATGAGCGGGACCGCCAGCTCCTGGAGTTTCTCGAGACCCGTGCGATCCGGCCTGGGGCCAGAATTCGAGTCGAAGGGCGGAACTACGACCAGACCCTGAATCTGACTACCGCCGCCGGCCGCATCGCCTTAGGTGGTGGCGCAGCCGAGAGGGTCTGGGTCAGTTCTGAGAACCGCCGTCCAGTGCATCGCTGACTTTCTTTTTCCCTTCGCCTTGGTAGTCCACCCTCAACATCGTTAACCATAGTTTACTTCCTGAGATATACTTACACTAACCCGGCTGGACCCGGGGAGTACTCTCCGAATGGGGGACCCACCACAAAACGCAGCGATGAATGGCCACATCCGGTTTAAGTGGCTACCCGCCTTCCGCAGCCGGCAGGTGTGGGCCTATTTCGGACCGGCATTCGTCGCCAGCGTCGCATACATCGATCCCGGCAACTTTGCTACGAATATTCAAGGCGGCACGGAGTTCGGTTACTCCTTGCTATGGGTGCTGCTGTGGTCGAACCTCATGGCCATCCTGATTCAGTACCTTTCCGCAAAACTTGGGATTGCTACCGGCCACACGCTGCCTCAGAATTGCCGGCGCGAATTCAACCCGAAGATCAATTTTGGGTTGTGGGTTGCTGCCGAACTGGCGGCCGTGGCCACAGATTTGGCGGAGTTTCTGGGCGCCGTCCTCGGCTTCTACTTGCTATTTCATATTCCGTTGCTCCCGGCCGCGTTGGTGACCGGGATTGCTGTCTTTCTGATTCTTGCCAGTGAACTCTATGGATTCCGCCGCCTCGAACAGGTCATCATGGGTTTCGTCTTTGGCATCTCGGCCTGTTACGCGATCGAGATTTTTCTAGCCAAGCCCGACTGGGCGCAGGTCGTCCACTATGTCGCCATCCCACATTTGACTTCGGGAAGCGTGTACATCGCAGTCGGAATGCTGGGCGCGACCGTCATGCCTCACGTGGTGTACCTGCATTCGGCGCTGGTGCAGGCGCGATTGAAGGAAGACAACTTCACTTGCCCGACCGGGCAGTATCTGAAAAAGCTACGTCACGCCCACTACGAGCTCATCGATGTGCTGGCCGCGATGAACGGCGCCTGGCTGGTGAATTCCGCCATGATCATCATGGCCGCGGCCGTGTTCGCGCACGCCGGACGCCCCGTCGTCACAATCGAACAAGCGCACGAGACGCTGAAACCTTTATTGGGCAATCTCTCGGCCACGGCATTCGCTGTGGCGCTGCTGTTCTCAGGACTTTCCTCGTCCACCGTCGGAACCATGGCTGGCCAGGTGATTCTGGAAGGCTTCCTCGATGTTAAGATCAGCATCTTTCTGCGGCGCTTCCTGACCATGTTGCCGGCGATTGCCGTCATCGCGGCCGGCCTCGACCCACTGAAAATTCTGGTGCTCTCCCAGGTTGTCTTGAGTTTCGCTCTGCCGTTTGCGCTGGTGCCATTGATTCTGCTCACGCGCCGCGCCGATCTGATGGGCGACCTGGTCAACAATTCCCGTACCAACTGGCTGGCTTATCTGACGGTAGCTGTCATTCTGGGTCTGAATGGCCTGCTGCTCTACCAAACCTTCGGCGGAAAGTTTTAAACTAGAGAGTTACCCGTCAGGCAGCGTCCAGCCTGGATTGTCGACCGTGGGAACCAGCCGGGTTTACGACCCGCCCCACACAGAATCGAAAGGACCGTGGTCATGTCATTGAACAGCTTCCAAAGCCGCTCCAGCCTTCGTGTCGGCGGCAAAGAATATGAAATCTACCGTCTCGACGCGCTCGATAAGCAAGGCATCTCCACCCGGCACCTGCCGTATTCCCTGCGCATTCTTCTCGAGAACCTGCTGCGCACCGAGGATGGCCGCAACGTAACCAAGGAAGAAGTGCGGGCGCTCGCCGCCTGGAACAGCGGGTCGAAGCCGGACAAGGAGATTGCGTTTACCCCTAGCCGCGTTCTCTTGCAGGACTTCACCGGGGTTCCAGCCGTCGTCGATCTTGCCGCCATGCGCGATGCCATGAAGCGGCTGGGCGGCGATCCGAAGCTGATCAATCCTCTGCAGCCGGCCGAACTGGTCATTGATCATTCGGTGCAAGTCGACGAATTCGGCAGCCCTCAAGCCTTTGGTCTGAACGCCGAGCTTGAATTTCTTCGCAACAAAGAACGGTACGCATTTCTGCGGTGGGGGCAGAAGGCATTTCACAATCTGGCGATTGTTCCGCCCGATACTGGCATCGTGCACCAGGTAAACCTGGAGTTCCTCGCCCGCGTGATTTTCGTGCAGGAGTCGGACGGCAAGCGGATCGCCTATCCCGACACGCTGGTGGGCACCGACTCGCACACCACCATGATCAACGGGCTGGGCGTACTTGGCTGGGGCGTTGGCGGAATCGAAGCCGAGGCTGCGATGCTTGGCCAGCCCGTATCGATGCTCATTCCGCTGGTTGTCGGGGTGAAATTGACGGGCCGCCTGCGCGAGGGCGCGACGGCTACAGACCTGGTCCTCACCATCACGGAAATGCTGCGCAAGCACGGCGTCGTGGGAAAGTTTGTCGAATATTTTGGCCCAGGGCTACGAGACCTCCCTTTAGCCGATCGCGCCACCATCGCCAATATGTCCCCGGAATACGGCGCCACCTGCGGAATCTTCCCGATCGACAAAGAAAGCTTACGTTATCTGCGCCTGACCGGACGCTCGGAAGAGCAGATTGCGTTAGTCGAAACTTACGCGCGCGAGCAAGGCCTCTTCCACGACGAGAAGACTCCCGAAGCGCAATACTCGGAGTTGCTCTCACTCGACTTGGCCACCGTCGAGCCGAGCCTTGCCGGCCCAAAGCGCCCGCAGGATCGCGTCGCCCTGTCGAACGCTGGCGAATCATTCCGGCAAGCATTGCCCTCGCTCATCAAGCCGAAGGCCAAGTCTGCCGCCTCGGTCGCTGCGACCTCCGACAGTGCCATGAAGCAGGTAGGCCGCTGGGAGCAGGAAGGCGGGAACCCCACTGCGGTGGGAGTCGAAGATCCGCGAGTCGAGGAACACGTCCCCGCCGACGTGAAGAACGCGCTGAAACATGGGAGCGTGGTGATCGCTGCCATCACCAGTTGTACGAACACATCAAACCCGTCGGTCCTGATGGCGGCCGGCTTGCTGGCGAAGAAGGCTGTCGAACGCGGGTTGCAGACTCCACCCTGGGTCAAGACATCGCTCGCGCCCGGCTCGAAGGTCGTTACCGACTACCTGGCGAAAGCTGGATTGCTGCCCTATCTCGAGAAACTCAAGTTCAACCTTGTCGGCTACGGATGCACGACCTGCATCGGGAACTCCGGCCCACTTCCGACCGAGGTTTCTCAGGCCATCGACGAGAAAGATTTGGTCGTTGCCTCGGTGCTTTCCGGGAACCGGAATTTCGAAGGACGCATCAACTCCGAGGTTCGCGCGAACTACCTGATGTCGCCGCCGCTGGTGGTGGCCTTCGCGCTGGCCGGGCGCATCGATGTCGACCTGAAAAAAGACCCGATCGGTCGAGGCAAAGACGGCAAGCCCGTCAACCTGGCCGACATCTGGCCCACGCAGAAAGAAGTCGACGACGCCGTTCAGCAAATCTCATCCGATATGTTCCGCAAAAGCTACGGCGAGGTCTACGACGGTGATTCCCATTGGCGCTCGCTGCCCGTGCCACAAGGGCAAACGTATATCTGGGAGCACGACTCCACGTACATCCGCAAGGCGCCGTATTTCGATGACATGACCGTGAAGCCTTCGGCGGTCGGCGACATCAAGGGCGCGCGTGTGCTTGCGCTACTGGGCGACAGCGTAACCACCGACCACATCTCGCCCGCCGGTTCCATTAAGAAAGACAGCCCAGCCGGGAAATATCTGGTGGAAAACGGCGTGAAGCCAGCGGATTTCAACTCCTACGGCTCGCGGCGCGGCAATCATGAAGTCATGGTGCGCGGCACGTTCGCGAACGTGCGCCTGCGCAACAAGATGGTTCAGACCGAAGGCGGCTTCACCCGCCACTTACCCGATGGGGCCGAAACGTCGATCTATGATGCATCGGCCAAGTACATCGCCGAAGGCGTGCCCCTGGTGATCCTGGCGGGGAAAGAGTACGGATCGGGCTCGTCACGCGACTGGGCAGCGAAAGGCCCTCTCTTGCTGGGAGTTCGTGCGGTCATCGCAGAAAGCTACGAGCGCATTCACCGTTCAAACCTGGTGGGAATGGGCATCCTGCCGCTGCAGTTCCTGCCGGGCCAGTCTGCCGAGTCGCTCAAGTTTACCGGCGACGAAATCTTCGAGATCGCCGGCGTTCGCGACCTGGTCGAACACTTCGCGGCCGGACGCAAGATTACCGTGAAGGCGTCCAAGGACGGCAAGCCGACGGAATTCCAGGCGCTGGTGCGCATCGACACACCGCAAGAGGCGCAGTACTACGCGAATGGCGGCATCCTGCAATATGTCCTGCGGCAGTTGCTGGCGATGAAGCCCGAGACCGTGCACGCGTAGGGGCGTGGGACGGCCGACGACTATACGGGCATGACGCGCAAGCTCATATCGACGGCTTGCGCCGAGTGCGTCAACGCGCCCACAGAAATAAAATCCACTCCGGTTTCGGCGTAGGCACGCACGTTTTCCAGGTTGATCCCGCCGGCGCATTCTACGGGTGTGCGCTTATCGCGCCCTGCGCAGTACTCGACCGCCTTACGCACGTCGTCGACCGACATGCCATCGAGCAGCAATGCTTCCGCGCCGTGAGCCAGCGCTTGCTCCATCTCCGCTAGCGTGCGCACTTCGATCTCGATAGGCTGCGAGCCACGGCGATTGCGATGGGCCCGCTCAAGTGCAGGCACAATGCCACCCGCGAGCGCAATGTGATTGTTCTTGATGAGCACGCCGTCGGAAAGATCAAGACGATGATTCTGCCCGCCTCCGCAGCGCACTCCGTACTTGTCAATGACTCGTAGGCCGGGCACCGTCTTGCGCGTATCGAGAATCCGCGCCTTTGTCCCGCTCACTGCTTCGACGAACTGCCGCGTGATGGTAGCGACCCCGCTCATGCGCTGCAGGAAATTCAGAATCACACGCTCGCAGGAAAGTATCACTCGCGCATTGTGCCGGATGACCGCCACGGACTGGCCTGGGTGCAAGCGGACGCCGTCAAACATTTCCGGGTGGCTCGTGACTTCGTAATGGGAGACCACCGCTCCGTCGAGCGCCGCGAATACATCGAGAATGGCGGGAATGACCCCCAGACCGGCCAGAATGCAATCCTGTTTCGCAATGACCGTGGCCGCCGCCCTCTGGTTGGGATCAACACAGGCGTAGCTGGTCGCATCGCGCGTCGCCCGGTCTTCGAGCAGTGCGTTTTCGAGGATGGCGGTAATGCGGCGGCTGTTGAAATCCACAGATCAGGTCTCAGGTGTCAGGTCACAGGTTACAGAAACGAATCCCACGCGTCCTCCACGGCGCGCTGTTCTTGTCGAGTTTCCTCAACTCACGCCGCTCAAGGGATCTATTCACAGCCCAGTTCCTTGCGCTTGCTTTGCGTCTTATCGCGCAGAACCTCGTTTTCCTCCACCTGCTTGCGCAAGCCTTCCACCACGTGCGCAGGAGCTTTTTCCCGGAAGCCGGCGTTCCTGAGCCGACTCTGCCCGCTGGCCAGCGCAGCTTCGATCTTCTCCAACTCTTTCTTCAGACGCTCGCACTCCGCGGCCACGTCGATTTTCTGCTCGTAGACCAGGTGCACGTCGAAGCGGGCGGTGTGCCGCGCGCCGGGCAACTTCGCCAGCGACGACTCGACGAACGCGATCGACTCGACGTTCGCCTGCCGGTCGCTTGTGATGGCAATTCGATTTTGCTCGAATAGCTCGCGAATCTCTGCTTCGTGGGTGTAGATCTGAATCGGCGTCTTCACCTTCGGCTCAACCTTCAGCTCGGCGCGCAGGTTGCGCACGCTCACAATCAGGTCCTGCAACACGGCCATGTGCGTCTCGGCTTTTAGATCAATCTGTTTCTCATCGGCCTGCGGAAACGGCGCCAGCGCAATCGACTTCAGCGGCGGCTTGCCATCGTAAATTGCGTGCCAGATCTCCTCCGTGATGAATGGCATCACCGGATGCAGCAGGCGCAACGAAGCGTCAAACATGCTGACCAGGTTATTGCAGGCGAGGACTGCTGACTCTTTCTTCGCCCCCTGGTCGGCCATAAGCCGCGGCTTGATCAGCTCGATATACCAGTCGCAGAACTCGCCCCAGAAGAAGTCGTAGATGCGGTTGGCGGCTTCGTGGAAGCGGTACCCTTCGAGCGCCTCATCCACATAGGCAGCGACGCCGTTGAAGCGCGAGAGAATCCAGCGGTCTTCGAGGGTTTCGACCCGGAAGCCAGAGACACCTTGGCCGCCAAATTCCGCGAGCGAGGGCGCCCGCGCTACACCAATCCGCTCCATGTTCATAAACATGAAGCGCGCCGCGTTCCATATCTTATTGGCAAAGTTGCGATAGCCTTCGGTGCGGCTGGGATTAAAGGCGATGTCGGTCCCGGGCGCGGCCATCGCGGCCAGCGTGAAGCGAGTCGCGTCCGTGCCATACTGCTCGATGACCTCGATCGGATCGAGCACGTTCCCCTTGGTCTTCGACATCTTCTGCCGTTCGGCATCGCGCACCAGCGCGTGAATGTAGACCTCGCGGAACGGGACGCTGTTGCGCAGCGCTTCTTCGTGGCTCTCCGGTTTTTCTCCCGGCCGCAGCGGCTTTTCGGGCGGCATCATGAACCAGCAACCCATCATGATCATGCGCGCCACCCAGAAGAAGAGGATGTCGAATCCGGTAATCAGCAGGGACGTCGGATAGAAAACGTCGAGATCGCGCGTGGCCTCCGGCCATCCCAGCGCCGTGAACGGCAGCAGCGCTGACGAAAACCACGTATCGAGCACGTCCGTATCCTGCTCGAGTTTCGTGCCGCTACACTTCGGGCACTTGGCCGGCGCTTCGCGCGCGACAATCAGCTCACCACACTCGCAGCGCCACGCCGGAATCCGATGTCCCCACCACAACTGGCGCGAGATGCACCAGTCGTGGATGTTGTACATCCAGTTCAGATAGATCGTCTTGTAATTGTCGGGCGTGAAGCCGATGTAGCCCTTCTCCACGACCTCGATCGCGCGCTTGGCCAGCGGCTCAATCTTCACGAACCACTGTTCCGACAGGCGCGGCTCGACCACCGTCCCCGAGCGGTCGCACTTGCCAAGCGCGATTGTGTAGTCCTTGATGCCAACCAGAAAGCCCTGCGCTTCAAGATCCGCGACCACACGCTTCCTTGCCTCGAACCGGTCGAGACCCACGTACGGGCCCGCGTTCTGGTTCATGTGGGCGCGCTCGTCCATCACGTCGATCTGCGGCAGGTTATGGCGCAAGCCAGCCTGGAAGTCGTTCGGATCGTGCGCCGGCGTGACCTTCACCGCACCCGTGCCGAACTCGGGATTCGCCAGCTCATCGAGGATGATCGGAATCTCGCGGTTCATCAGCGGCAGCAGGACTTTCTTGCCGTGCAGGTGCGTGTAGCGCTCATCCTTCGCGTTCACCGCAACCGCGGTGTCACCCAACATGGTCTCGGGCCGCGTAGTCGCCACCGTGATGAACTCCTTCGAGCCGACCACCGGGTAGCGGATCTCGTACAGCTTGCCGGGTACCTCTTCGTGCTTCACCTCAAGATCGGAAATCGCGGTCCCGCAATCGGGGCACCAGTTCACAATGTATTTGCCGCGATAGATCAGCCCCTGCTCATAGAGCCGGACGAAGACCTCGCGCACCGCGCGCGAAAGGTTCTCGTCCATCGTGAAGTATTCCCGTTCCCAGTCGACCGAGGCGCCCAGGCGCTTCATCTGGTCGAGAATCGCGCCCCCATACTGCCGGCGCCACTCCCAGACCCGCTGGACGAACTGTTCGCGCCCCATGTCGCGACGCGACTTGCCTTCGCTCTTCAGTTGCCGCTCGACCATCATCTGGGTGGCGATGCCGGCATGATCGGTGCCCGGGAGCCAGAGCGTCAGATCGCCGCGCATGCGGTGCCAGCGGATGATGATGTCCATCTCCGTCTGGTTCAGCATGTGCCCCATATGCAGCCGCCCGGTCACGTTGGGCGGCGGCAACAGCAGGCTGAACATATTGCGCGCGTGCCCCGCGGGCGGAGTGGGGGCATGGAAGAGCTTCTCGCGAATCCAGTAGTCGGCCCAGCGCGTCTCAATCGCACCCGGCTCGTACGCTTTGGGCAGTTCGTGGGGCATCTTGTTTGGTCGCCAAAGGTTCAAGAACCGTCACGCAACGGTCCAAGCCATGGACTGAGGGGTAAACCTTGATAGTACAGGCGGGTGGAAAAAAGGGTCAAACCATATGGGGGGTTATACGCATTGAGGGGAAAATGCTCCACCCTCCGCACGAAAGAGAGAACAGGGGAGAACGGGACAATGCTCGACCATCACGTCCGATTGCATCAAAGATCATCACGGAACGCCTAGAATGCGTTCGATCTCTGTCACAAATTTGTTGATCAGTACCGAGTACGACGCAACGTCGCCGCCATTCTCCCGCACTCTATTAACCTGCCACTCTAAAAAGAGTGGCACATACCAAAGAATAGACACTAGGCGAGCGGGTATAGACTGATCGGCCAGACTAGGCACTTGAGCCACCTTGGAGAGAGCACGATTTCCCTCGGCGGTCTCGAAGTTCCCTTGGCGGACCTTCCAAAAAAAACCCTGTTCTGGTTCCCACTCATATTCGATGCTTTTAATAAAATTTTCCAACTCGGTTACCCTCACGGTTTGATTGAAACAATTGGGGGGCTGGCCCACCTTTCGCCGCCCTTCGGGGACACTACCACAACTGAGGCTGCCCCACCCATCGCGCTTTTCGATGGGTGGGAAGCAAGAACCGCAACCTCACCCCGGCACGCGAACTTTGAGTTCCGCCTTCTTCTGCTCGTCCACTAACACCAGGCCTGCTTCTCGGTAGGCGTAATGTCGATAACTGCTCCAGCGCCATTGATCAGGTTCGAGCACCAAACCGCGCTTCACCGGGTGTCTTTGATGTAGCGCAGGTTCTCGACTCGTTTGCTTTCGGTCGAGACGACAAACTCCTAAAAGCGACGTTGCCAGGTGCCCCAGGTTCGCGTCCGCTCTTTGGACGCTAACCTGGGATCAGGCGCCTTAGCCCCGATGTTCGTCCGTCACACTCTTCCGTGACCTAGCTCCTATCCCGCTCCGCGCTTCGTACGATATAGCTAACTCGCTGGGCGTATCTCCCAGGCAGGACGGTTCCGGACGCTAAGTCCTTTGTCCGGAATATTTTGCCTATAAGTTCTTTGAAACCAAAGATTTTGATGCTCTCTCCCGCGTAACCTCGTGATTCCACAAGACCGGGGGGAGGGGGTACCCTGTTCTTCGATCCGATTCGTCGCACAGGCTGGCACCCGCGAATCCGCAACGCAGATTAGACACCGACTTTTTTGGTAAGCACTCGGGGTCGCGCCCGTGTGGCGCTCGAGAAGCGCGCGCGGAAAAACGCGGCATCCTCGTAGCCACGTGTCTGACGTCGCGCATCGTAGAAGCCGCGGTCCTCGGTCACCACCAAAGGAGCGGCTTAGCGGAAGTTTGCGCTGCGGAATTTCTGCCGGAAGTCGAGACCGTCGAGCTTGATGATGCGGCACATTTCGTGGAGGCGGGAACGCATGCGCTCTCCAATGCGGTCGCCGAGAGTCTCTTCGCGCACAGCGGCGCGAGCTGGGGACAGCGAACCGCTGGTTGCCGCAGCGGGCTGGTCGTCGAAGTTCGTCGTGATGATGGTCGTGCGGTTGTTGTTGTAGCGCGTGTTGAGGATGAGGCTTACTGTGTCCCAGACCCACTCGGTTGGTTTGACCGCTCCCAGTTCGTCGAGAAAGAGTACCTCGACATCAAACACAGGGCGCAGCACGTCGAGTTCGGTGGTTTGTACCGAGGCGTTGTAGGAGTTCTGAATCTGTTTCAGCAGCTCGCGATAGTCGCAAAAGAGACAGTTCACGCCGCGGGACTGGATCAGCTCTTTCAGGATGCCGACGCCAAGATGCGTTTTTCCCGTGCCGATCTTGCCGATCAGTAGAAGGCCGGTGCCGTCGCCCGACTCGTACTCCTGAGCGAATTTCGAGGCCGCGATGTGGGCCAATGCCAGCGATGCATGGGCGCCGGGAAAGTCCGTGGTGAAGCTCGGCAATTCGCAATGCTCGTAACGCTTTGGGATGCGGGCCGCTTCGAGCAGCGTCTGCGCTCGCGCCTTCAGCCGGCAATCACAGCGAGCAACGCGCCGGTCGCCTGACTCGTTGACGCTCTTCCACCCCGTTCCATCGCACAGCGGACAAACTTCTGCCGACACCTTCATGGCCGAATATTTTTCCTCTGTTTAGACTGTGCCACCCGTCAGCAAGTTCGGGCAAGGTGAAACTGGCAAATGGGTGTGTACTTCCTGTGGAGCGGCGCGCAGGGCTGTGGAGGGCCGAGGAAAACCGGGCCGGGAGCTCGCGATTCCGATGGCATGTACTTCTGAGTATCCCTGGAATCAAGATCATCACCTGCGAGGCTCAAATGCCCCGCCCAGCAGGGTTTTGGCGGGTAAATCGCACGGCTCTTGCGGGGCACGCAAGAACCATGCGGCTGCGGGAAGTTATTCACAGTTGACAATGCGAGAAGTGGGGGGAAAATAGCGCCATCAGGATTCCGCCTCGGCAAGCATGCTTCACCTCCCCCAGAATCTGGCTGGGGCAGACTGGAATTCTGCCTAGGAGAGACGATGAACAAAGCTGATCTCGTGGACCGCATCGCGGGAGCTTGTGAAGTTAGCAAGACACAAGCGACCACCGCGATCGACACCGCAGTGGACAGCATCACTGCTGCCCTCAAGAAGGGAGACCGGGTGGCTCTGATCGGGTTTGGCACGTTCTCTGTTTCGCAGAGAAAGGCCCGCAATGGGCGCAATCCGCAGACCGGTGCCACGATCAAAATTGCCGCCCGCAGAGTCGCGAAGTTCACCCCGGGAGCTGAATTGAAGAAGGCGGTCAATAAGAAGTAGGGTCGACAGGTTAAGGTTCGTCGACGGCAGGAGGTCGGTCCTGCCGTTTTTCTTTTTCCTCAGCGCAGGCGCGGCACCAGCGATCCGGTGCGCCTGCGGTATTCCTCATAGGCGGAACCGAACTGCCCAGCCAGCAGCGCTTCTTCGCGGCGGGCCTTCTGCCAGTGAGCTACGAACACCAGAGCAACCCCCAGCAGAGCCCGCCATTCTCCGACGAATAGAGCTGTCCCGAGAATGGCCAGAAGCAGGCCCGAATAAATCGGATGCCGCACGCGAGCGTAAGGTCCCGACTGAATGAGTTGATGGTCTTCCTTCAAGGTCACGCGAGCGCTCCAGAATTCACCGATGTGGCGGCGGGCCCAGATGGCCAGTGCGATGCCGGCGGCGACCATCGCGACGGCAACCGTCTCGAGAGACTGGTTTGGCGAAACGAACCGCCGGCTCAGTACGCCCAGGTTGAGCCCGCGGGAGAAGATGAGAATGGCGGCGACCCCGAGAACTCCCACGGTGGCGAACCGCGCTCCGGGAGACTCAGCGCGTTGCGCCTGCTTGACGCGCAATGCACTGGCCGACCAGTAGAGGACGAAGATCGTCCAGAAAAACCCGATGGTTCTCCAGGTCACCAGGTTGGTCAAGAGGGTCATGACGAGGTTTCGGTCTCTCGAGGAAAGTAGACCACCGATGATGCCCGAATCATAACAAGTCCCATAGCGTACTGGCTGGAAACGTTGTGTAGTCAGCAACTTGGAGGTTGCTGAATCTCGCGGGCTTCCTGTAGAATCAAAGGATTCGAATTGAGGTTAACTTGATTATGAAGGCTGCTATCCATCCCGCATACGAAGAGATTCGCGTCATGTGCGCATGCGGCAACAGTTTCACAACCCGGTCAACGCACAAGGGCGATCTGCACGTGGAAATCTGCTCGAACTGTCACCCTTTCTTTACCGGGAAGCAGAAGCTGCTCGACACCGCGGGCCGCGTGGAGCGCTTCCGCCGCAAGTACGCCAAGAGTGACGCCGCCAAGGCCGAAGCGGCGAAGAAGTAACCATTCGCGTCAGCTCGAAAATCGAAGCCCTCGCTTAGGCGGGGGCTTTCTGTTGCGTTCGGGCTAGAATAACGACGTGCGCAAGTACTGGGATAAACCGGTTAACCCGTCTCAAGAGCGCAGCATGGCTCCGGTGCCCACCAAGGTGTGTCTGGGCACGGTAGAGATTTCCCCGGCAACGGTTCTGGCCCCGATGGCTGGCGTCACCGACACAGTATTCCGCCGCTTCATTCGCAACCTCACAGGCTGTGGACTGATCATGACCGAGTTCACCTCGGCCGACGGCGTACTCCGCGCCAAGGACAAAAAAGCGAAGAGATACCTGCACTTTTACGAGGACGAGCACCCCATCTCGGC
>Ga0307478_10001503_pt1 | contig 19996 bp, 12 predicted proteins | sample atmos_gasesECM4C_2_FD_203713 | JGI IMG/M metagenome (GOLD analysis project Ga0307478, IMG submission 203713) | Hardwood forest soil microbial communities from Morgan-Monroe State Forest, Indiana, United States - atmos_gasesECM4C_05 | ecosystem: Environmental > Terrestrial > Soil > Temperate... | reverse complement strand
GGCTCATTGTGCCGCAATCCGTCCGACAGGTCCGGTACAAGGGACAGCAGATCGTTCGCGAGGTTCATCGGAACCAGGAGATTGATGTTTTGGGCGTCGTCATACCCCCCAAACTTGATCGCCACTACCTCGCCGGATGTGATGAAAACCGGTGCCCCGCTGTCACCCGGATTTGATGGCATTTGCGTAACCCAGAGTGCTCCCTGTTCACCACTCATTGTCCCACTGGCGAAGTAGAACTCCTGTTGCTTCGGGAAGCCGACAGCACAAAGTGTTGTGCCGAGTCTCACTTCGGCAGGCCGTCCGAGAGGGACGCTGCCGTAGATCTTGCTGGTGTCTGCAAATTTCAACAGCGCAACGTCATGCTCATTCCGAGCGATGACCGCGAGTTCCGAACTTGGAGCCTTCCTACTGCCAATTGACCCGTCAATCTCAACCTCATCTACTCTTTCGTCCGCCTCTACAACGTGCCTGCTTGTCAAGACATACCCAGAAGCAGAAACTACAAAACCGGTTCCGGTGCGTTCTTCCACTTGGCCTGTAACCTTGAGGGTCTTCTTTACCTTGATGAAAACCGTAGCGCCCCTAATCCCACGTATAACCCTCTCTGGGCAAGACTGAGCTCGTACCGGAATAGCGCAGAACGTCGCAAGCAGAATCATGCATCCAAGTCTAATCCCGCGTGACTCGTATCCGGCACAAACGACCTCTACGGGCATCGATATCGTCAATTTAAGCCCCTTGAACATTTCGGTGACTCCCTCCGGCGACCCTTCGATTCAATTCTGAGAGCTCCTTACTTCTTCGGAGGAGCGCCGATAATGAGACTGATAGTTCCATCCTGCGGGCCAGAATTGCTCCCAAAGAAGGAAGGCGAAAATGGCTCGCCGGAACAAAAGCTCGAAATCTCGACGGAAGTGACACGATTTGCGATCGGCGCCAACACCTTAACATGGTCCGGAGGCAAATCCTCGATTCGGGCGTTTCCTGGCGGCCTAGCTCCGATGCACCGAGCGTGGTTATACCCGTATCCAAGAATCGAACCTGCAGTGTCCAACAACTGAAACTGGAGCCAGCCGCAAACTCCAAGGTCTAGACGGTCTGTTTCGAGGCCCTGCTTGACGACGACTTCTCCGCTCGTGAGGAGAGTAGCTGAACCCCGGACCCACTGTCCGCCAGGACACTGTTTAACTGAACAATAACCTCGTGCGAATGGCTTATCGCTCACTTTGCACTCAACAGCGGTGTTGGTGTACTGAGTCGCCGCTGCGGTGTCTCCTCGATCATGTTCACTTGGGACCTCAATGCCAGCGTAGGCTGCGAGCAACGAGCCGGCGAGATTGATTGGTATGACGTAACTAAGTCCCTTGGCATCATCTCTGTCGCCTACCTTAAGTGCAACCAGCTTCCCTTCAGAGGCGTCAAACACTGGCGCTCCGCTATCCCCAGGGTTCGAGGGCATATCGGAGTACCACCACCCATATGGAGCACCTTTCCCCGTAACCACACCCCGGGCCATAATGAACTCCAGATCGAAAGGAAAGCTCATCGAGCAAAGAGAGTGCCCTAGGTCGGTCTGCCATGGATTGCCAACCACAACCGGTCTCCAACTTCTGCTGGTATCGCTAAATTGAAGAATCGCGATATCCGTGATTTCACTATTTGCTAGCCAGTGCATTGCGGAGTGTTGTGCCTGTTGGCTACCGACGGCCCCGCTTATCTTTACCTCCGGATCGCTATCTGGCTCAGGAGCTACGACGTGTTTGTTCGTAACCACAAGACCGGAGGCTGAGACCAAGAAGCCAGTCCCGCTGAAAACCTTAACTGCCCCCGTTGACTTCGAGGTCTTCTCAGCCTGTATATGAACCACCGATAGCCGGTTTTGATTAATTACGTCCGAGCAGCTCTGCCCATAAGCACCGGGAACGACGGAAAGCCACACTAACAACACCCAGGCGCGTGCAGGGTCTGTGTATCCGGGACAATTACCGTAGGATCTGCGCATAACTCCCCTTATCACCATTGTCACCGACTGGAAGAATCGGCTTTCACTGGGGCACCGTACAACATGCGGACAGCCTGGATATCGAGCTCGCTTAAATTCCCATCGTTGTAAAACTTAGGATTGCAGTAATTCATAATGGAGTCTGGATCGTAAGGCGTCAGTTGCCAACTCACGTCCGGCTGTTCCGGTGGTACATTCCCGGATCCACCGATTTTTCGCTTGCAATCTGCGGGCGCATCTGGCCGAGTATGAGTATGTCCAAAACCGATTGCGTGTCCAAACTCGTGACCAGCATATGCCCTGATGCAGAAGTCGCGCGTTCTTTTGCACTCTGTCGCGTACTGCTCGAACGTCAAATCGAGCACGATACCATTCGGAGTTCCGTCCAGTTGGCGCCCGATCGCTGTGGTGTGAGGAGGTCCATCATCAATCAGAATACGGAGCCCGCGATTTTCTGTCGCGCACTTCTCCCATCCAGTGAAGCGAAGTTGCGACTCTTTCTGCCAGCTGCCGGCGATTTCTTGCTCAACCACAGACATTTCATGTTGAACAGCAGGCGATGGATTCTCCCAGCAAACGGGAACCTGTGCAGTCGGCCAAATTGAAGCCAGAATAGAGCGTCCCCGATCCTGGAGCTGGGTGCCGGATAGCGTCGCAGTGTTAAGCGGTGCAGAAGTTCCAGGTGGGGTGGACTGCAAACCTTGAAGGCCCGAGGCCAATGTTTGAGCCGCATCCCGCTTTATTTCAATATTGGCAAACTGTAGAAGATATGGGTATGCAAGATTGATAGGGACGATATAACCCACTCCCCTAGTCTCGGCTTGATCCCCCGCGCTCACACCCACTATGCCAATCAACTTTCCGTTCCGAGAGTCAAACACGGGTGCCCCGCCGACTCCAGGGTTATAGGCAATGTCCGAATACCACCAACCCCTCGTCGCTCCTTTGCCTGTCACCGTGCCGGGCTTCAGCAGAAACTCGATGTCGAGCGGAAAACCCATATAGCACACCGAGTCACCGTTCTGAATGCTCCAAGGATCTCCCAGTGCTATAGCATTCCTTTTTTGACTCGTATCGCTGAACATGAGAACCGCTACGTCGCCAACCACACTCGATGTCAGGTATTCCATAGGCTCCGTGGGCGCCTTTTGGCTTCCAATTCCACCTCTGATTTTGGGCGGGTCAATGTCACCATCTTGAATGTCTTTCGAGAAGAGAGACCTACTCGTTAGAACATGACCCTCCTGATCAATTATGAAACCTGTCCCGTGCTGGGTGCTCACGGCGCCCGTGTCCTTTGCAGTCTTCTTCACCTCGATTGAGACCACGGAAGACCGGTAACCACGAGCTACGTCCGAACAATCCTGAGCGCATCCAGTCAGCGCTACTCCGGTGGCAGCAAGAAGTGTGCCCCCCAACAAAAGACTCGTGCGAACCACAAACAAAAAGGCAGCCTGGGTCACAGACGATTCGCAATTCCTGATCGGCGCCGATATCCTAGGCATTCCGGGTCCGAATTCATCGCTTGGGCGGCGTCGAGTCCTCATGCGCTCCATAGAGTTTGCGGACAGCCTCGGTGTCTAGTTTGCTTAGCTTTCCATCGTTGTTCCATTTTGCGTTGCAGTAATTCATGATCGAGTGCTCGTCATACGGAGTAAGAAGTTTGTCACCATTTCCTCCCTGCGGTGGTTCCTGGCATTCCCCCGGCACATCCGGGCGGTTCTGCTCGTGCGCAAAGCCGATTGCATGTCCGAATTCGTGGCCCGCAATCACCTTGACGCAGTAATCGCGCTTCCCTTGACATGACTGACTCCAGTTGCCAAATGTGAAGTTCAGAACCATACCATTCGCCTTGCCGTCCAACTCTCGTCCCAGGCCCTTAGTGTGAGGGCCGGAGTCGTCAATTTGTATACGTATCCCCCTATTTTCAGCTGCACACTTCTCCCATCCGGTGAACTGCAGTTTCGATTCTCGCTCCCAAGTCGAGGCAACTTCTTCGCGCACCAAGGACATCTGTGACTGAAATTGAGTAGAAGGGTTCTCCCAACATACGTAAATCTGCGGCTTTAGCCACACCGAATCCATAAGCACGTAAGCATGTTTGCTGAGATGGCCATTGTCGGAGGATTCCATTGCCTGAACTGCAGCCCGCTGATCTCGCTGAAGGGTGCTCTCTCGCGCGGAATTGCCAGACGAGCTTGCGTGTGCGCCGTAGAGCTGATGTAGGGCGTCGATGTCGAGGACACTCAGCTTCCCTTCGTTGTTCCATTTGGCGTTGCAGTAATTCATTATTGAGTGCTCGTCGTATGGAGTTAGTAGCTTATTTCCATTCTCTCCTTGAGGTGCCTCCCGACATTCGCCAGGCACGTCTGGGCGGTTTTGTTCATGAGCAAAACCGATAGCGTGGCCGAACTCATGACCGGCAATCGTCTTAATGCAATAATCACGACTCGTACGGCACGACTGGCTCCAATTAGCGAATGTAAAATTGAGTACCATGCCATTGGGCATGCCATCCAACTGTCGTCCCAAGCCTTTCGTATGTGGTCCTGAGTCATCGATTAAAATCCGGATGCCTCTGTTCTCAGTCGCACATTTTTCCCATCCCGTAAACTGCAACTGCGATTCTTGCTCCCAAGTCTGTGCCACCTCGCTGTGTACCAACTCCATCTCTTGCTGGAACTGCGCGGACGGATTCTCCCAGCACACATAAATCTGCGACTTTAGCCACACGGAATCAACCAACACATAAGCATGCTCACGTAGATGGCCGTTCTTCGATTTTTCCAAAGTCTGGACAGCGTTAGACTGATCCTGCTGGAGAGCCGATTGCGCGAATATGCTCGTCGCACCAGCAATAACGAGCAAGACTAGGCACCACCGGCAACAACGTTGATTAACCATATTCTGAGACCCCTTTTCCGTATAGTCGAGGTGTAACCATGCTGCGAATCCTTGTTTACAGCGTTAGTTCGCGCCGGGCTGTCACGAACTCCAGCCCTGACTGCGAAACGCTGCAAACACGTACGCCATTGCATTCACAAACATGTAGGACTGCCAACTAATTGCTCTTCACAGGCACATCTAGCTGCAATGCGAGCCGAGGTTGGACCGTTATTTCCCGTGATTCACTAACAGAAAAACCGGGTACAGCGGTATGAACGGTGTAAGTCCCTGGATTTACCCGACCGAGCTGAGCATTTCCGGCGGAATCTGTGGTACTGTTCAAACCTTTTCCGGTAATCGCATCCTGTAGAACCACTTGGGCTCCGACAACCGCTTTGCCTGTCTTGTCGCTCACATGAACTGTCACCTGACCTGCAAGATTTGCCGTCTGCACCTGTGCGTCGTATTGTTTCGCGACCTCCGTGAGATTTGACGGAATTCCTGGGACCGAATCCGAAAGGTCTGCTTCCGCTGGTGCAGCCCCATTTTTCTTGAGATCCTCCTGAATCGTAGCCAAGATCTTAAGGCGAATGCTTTTTCGCTCTGTTTCAATGTAATTACTGTCCGCGGAAAGAAGCGTGCTTCCCTCCTGCCACAGGCCGAGCGCACTCTTTTTAACCTTGTCTGCAGTGTCACCCGTCAACAAACTTTCAGTTGTTCTATCTGCTTCAGAGAACTTCTTGAACCAAGCCGAATTCTCGTCGATTCCTCTGACCGAATCGACTGTGACGCTCAGAACGACGTAGGAGTTCCCGGTGAACTGTTGCCAAGAGCCATCTGTCTGCTTAACCTGAAGGAGGTGGCTCCCCGTGTCGAATCGAAGCGCATCAGCCCCCAGGCTGATAAGTGTGTTTAGGTCTGTGCTCTTGTTCTCGGATCCGCTTATAACTACGATATATCCCTGTCTGAGGGAATCAACTCTGTCGGCGTCTCTGTCTGGATAGATCACAAATCCTTGACTCATACTCAGAACGTCTTTTGGGTTGCTGCTCGTGTATGGGGAGGCAAGAAACTTCTGCGCTATTGACGTGGCTAAGGAACTTTGGGCAATCACCGCCGGGGAGAGACTTAACGCCGTCTTGACGTCTGTACTCGAAAGAGCATCAAACACGCCCTTAAACCTGTCCTCCCCTATGCCGTTGAACGACATCTTGATGCTGACACTGTTTGGAGAAGCCGGAGACAACACCGCGAGCAAATCGTTTACGGGTATGTTGTCATCCGATTTTCCAGACTTTTGCCAAGTGCGGTTGACGTTCAAAGCTTGTACCTTCTGGGTACCAAGATCGAAGGAAACGCTCGAACTGACAACTATCTGCTTGATATTCTCTAAGAACCCGGATTTGTAAGAAACATGAGCGGCTTCTATCTTGATCGACACGTATTGAGCGTTGCGGGCGATCGCGGCGTCCTTTGCCGCGACACTGGCGTCGAACGGAATCCACCTCCAAATGTCACCTGCGGAAGGCTGCTGGCAATTGGCGACGGAAGAGACTAGCAGGCTAAGGAGTACAGCGGATAAGGTGCGTTTCATGCAAGCCTCCAAATAGAGTGGATCGCTCGGGGATCTGTTCCAAGCGTGATAACAGCTCCGGCAATGTGACACCAATGTCTTGGAAAACTTGTGACTAAAGGGAATCGAACGGGCGAGAAATCGTCTACTAATGGAGTGTGTTTAGAACGAGGGCGCGAGACTACAGGGAGCCACCCGAAGCGAGCCACAGCTCACCCCCAAATTACAGCATTCGGTCTGCCCCCTCAGCAAAACTGGGACGGACTGTAAAGTATTGTGATGAATACGTCAAGAAAAGAATCACCTTAGTATTTGCACTGTGCGCTTGGGCGGCACACGTACGCGTGTAACGCCGCCTGCGGCGGCCTCCAGCCTTGACAATGGGGAGAATCTTGCATACCGTGTTGGTCTTCCCTGGCAAAACGTCGGAGACTTTTTGGATTGTGAGGGGCAAAATAGTCCCACCGCAGAAGGGCAAGCAAGCCAAGATTCTTGTTGATGGTGAGGCTAGCGAAGCCGTCGCAGACGAGTACGGAAGATTCGAGATCAAGGTTCACAAAAAGAGCAACCAGAGCGCGAGATTCCTCGTTTGGGTCGACGGCAAGCAGGTCTGCAACCAGTTGCAATCGCTTTCCGGAGAAGTGACGTTATTCCTTAGACAGTGATTCCAGCGCGGAACTAGCAAAACAGTAAGCGCCGTACCTGCGGTACTGGCATACCCTTCGAAACTGTTCGAACAAGACGCAGACTTCTTCACAAATGCTGCAGCCCAAAACGAGTCTTCCAGTTCACGCACCCATACCGGCGGACGGACGCTCGCTCTCGCGCACATGCTGAATCATCTGGTCGACTTCCACTGGCGGGTGTTTCCCAATGGAACGGAATAGTTGATTTAAGGAATACAGAATGGACGCGATGACCATCGCCTTCCTGGCGTCGAATTTGAAATGCTCCACAGTTGCAGGCTCGACTGTTCGGTCCCTAAGGTTCCCTACTTCTCGTTCCAACATTCTGGCCAGAATTTTATATGTGTAGTGCAATAGCAGATACACCAACACAACCGTGATTGCCGTGAATATGACGACTTCAATTACGCGTATGGCGGGCACTCCGGGTGGAGGGGCTTGAGGCGATTCATTCGGGGGTTGCTGCGCCAATGCTGTGTTTCCGGAAGATTTCTCCTGCGGTTTCGTTTCCGCTATTCCCCCAGCAACAATATCAATATCCGCCCGAACTATTGCGTCCATCGGACGAAGAGCGAGAGCTCTTTCCAGAGCCGATTTTGCCGCCTCTAGATGGCCTTGCTCATATTCGGCACGCGCGAGCGCGACATAACGGCTTACAGCTATGCTTTCCGTTGATCCAATAGACTTGGTGATCAAAGAAGCCGCCTCAGCGTACCGTCCTTCGTAGAGCGCTGCTAGGCCACTGTGATAGGCGTCACCGGGGGCTTTGGCCCATTCAGTGAGTGCGGACGCAAGTTCTTCCCGCGAGAAACCTAGCTCCTCCGACTTCTTTGCGAGGAATTCCTCTCGTCCGAGTGGATCCGAAGCAACGGATTCTCTTCGAGGGGCAGCTTGCCAGCCCACCGGCATAACTCTCGCCTCACCCCACTTGTTTTCATCCAGAGACTGTTTGCGCATCATCGAGCGCCTGGAGCGCGCTGGGAAGGGGTTGAACTTGCTCACCATCTCGATTACAACACATTCTGGGAACCTTCTCTTGGCCTCGTTAAGTAGGCGCTTATCGCCACGTCGGTAAACTAAGATCTTGATGCCTCCCATCCCCGGAAGATAGATCAGACGCCCGTTTTGGAACTCACAAGGATCCACAACCACCCAATTTATGACATGAAAACGAATGGCAGGATCCTTGCCACTAGGCTCCGGGAGCGGAAATTCAAATTCACCGAAGTCGCTGGCACTATAGTTGCCGACATTTTCGATAAGAACTTGCGCCTGGCCGACGGGTTGATTGTCAGCATTCCAGACGGAAGCGCGAATCAGCTGCACGTCAGCAGCGGGAACGATCCGTTGCGACAAAACAACAGTCAAGAGCGTCAGGCCTGCTAGACAATTCACTGTCCTCGGCATATCTCCCTCTTCTCGGCGCAAGCCAAAGCCAAGGGCCGCTCTGGCTTGTTGGCTGAGAGAATAGCAGAAATGGTCTGCGATAAAGTGAAGTATGTCGATGCCGACTGAGAACTGGTGGTATCAAAGATCGAAGCGCCGTCGTGGCGTTAATCATAACTGGCGTGTGGACTACTCTCGACGCCTGGTTCGGTAGGATCAACACGAATGGCAAATGCTGCAACGTCCTCGTTACAGCGATTTCCCCCCTTCCAGTTGAAGCACGATCCGGACAAAGGCTCTCCATAACTGGAGGACTATTCACGCTCGCAAAGGATGCCCGTTGACATTTATTGCGTTGAACGACTTTCCTCTCACCACATTGAGGTGCTTTGGGATCGCCGCTGCGCCAGGGTCGGCGCCGAGTAACTCTCAAGCCCCCCAACTTTTCGAGGGGCGCTCTGGCCGCGCCCCTCGTACACCCCTGGCCTTGCCGTCAAAAGCTCGCCCCGCAATCCTGCTTAGAGTGCCCCCAATCTGAGAAACAAAATCACGGGGCAGTCTTCAGTTTGTCCGCTGCTTCCCTGAAGATCGAAATTGAGGCACGAATTGCGCAACTTGATCATCTTCGATTCTTCAATCAATTTGAAATGGGCATTCCACCCTCGGTCACCGCAAGCACAGCGTGCCATAGACGAGAATCGGGGTTGCAGCACTGTCATCTGTAATTTGTACTTCGCCATCAATAATCCTCAGTAACCTTGCTGCCGATGAAGCATGTGCCATGTTCGAAAAACAATCTCTAGTCTTCGTCATATATTCAATGATTGGAACTACTGAAGGTGGTTGGAACGCGAACGCTGATGCCTAGGGCGAACGCTCCGGTCCAATAGGTTTTGGTAGTGGGCGATGGGGGACTTCCGCCGCACGCCGGAGGATTGGAACCCGAGGCGGCGCCATAGACACACCAGACCTGCCCGACTTCTTCTCCCTGGGTGAGGTGTACGCCATGGCCGAGGTGATACAGCGGACTGAACATGAGGTAGCGCCAGGAGAAACTGAAGCCGCCGACATATTCGACCTGAGTGTTATAGGGATTGAGCCCGACGCCAAGCGTAGCGTAGATGGCTTTTCTGCGTCCGCCAAGCCAGTCGTATTCCGGGCTGATGCGGTAGTTTGCCGCCGCGAAGGGGATCACGAGCGGAGGAACGGTTTTGGTCATGTCGATTTTGACGTCCGTTGGAGCGGGTACGCCATTTTTGATCGTCACCTCCGTCGTGTTGGCAAAGGACCGGTTTGGAAGCCAGGAGAGGAATGCTCCGGCAGAGACTTCGAACTTGGGCTCGGCATAAAGCGTGGTGATGGTGACGACGGCCTGTTTCTGTGCTGCGGTGGGGAGCGTCAGAAGGGAGTTCGCGACTTCGTTCTGTGCATTCAGGGTGTAGACGATCTGCGGGCCAAGAGCCTTGTAGGGAGCCAGGATTTCCTTCTCGTCCTTGGAGCGGTTGAGCGAGCCGGGGCCTGAAATGACGCCGAGCATGATGGGATCGTGAACAGGATCGCGCGCCATGAGGATGTTGGTGAGCAGAGACTGCATGTCCGTCGAAATTTTGGTCATCAGCGAGGGAAGAAGATCGGGGGCGAGAGTGATGGCGTTGACGACTCGCTGGTACCGTTCTTCCAACTGATTCTTCAGCACCTGGAGTTTGCTGTACGTAGCCGGATCAGGCCTGCCTTGGGGAAGTTTTGCCAGATCGCTTACCATCGCAGCGTGAAGAGCGGTATAGGTGCCCGGGATGGCCAGAGGCGTGACTGAGTCCTGGATCGTACCCGCGGTCATGCCTAGTTTGCAAGGTCGGGAAGGCGGAAGCCACGGACCGACGGGCGGCGTGGAAGTCTGGCAGGGGCCAGGAAGTTGTCCGAGGAGGCCGGCAGTATCGCCTCCCTGCTGGTTGAGTTCTTTGATCATGAACAGTCGCCACTCGGAATAGCGCTCCCAAGGATTCGGTGTGAGAGCCGGATTTACTCCGGGATAACGGAGAGGAGAACCGCCGAGACTACCGGGGCGAGGCACAGCCGATTCGATCTCCCTTACTTGATTGTAGATATCTTTGGTTTCAGAAATGTAACTTGTGACGGGAGCAAGGGCTTGAGTCAGAAGGGTATCCAGTTGGACCAACTCAGAGCGAACCTGCCCGGCAAGCGCCAGATCATCGTTCGGCGGAGACTTTTCTAAGGCGGAATCTACTTCGCTCAAAGTCAGGGAGAAATCATTACTCCTCGGCCCGGCCAATTGGACTTCCGTTCCCATGATTGCACCCTTTCCTAAAGGAATCAGTGCATTGACGAGTCCCGCCGCCTGATCTGTGCCTTCAAAAGCCTGCGCTGATCCGGGATCTAACGTGAGGGATTCGAAGGCGAATGGGTGAAACACATAGACGGTGAGATGGGCGTTCTTGCGCATCTGAAAGGTGGGCATCGAGATGGGGTAGCGGCGATCGATGTTCAGGAAGCAGTCTCCGTTCACTTTTTCGGTTGAACAGACCGGCAGGTAGTCGGACGGCTTGGATGTCGCCGTTGAAGGCGGAGCTAGGGGCGGGACGGCGGGCGGATTTGCTGCGGTGGGTGCAGGAGTTGGTGCTGGCTGTGCATCTTGCGCGAACGATGTTGGGGCGGGCCAAAGGAGGCACAAGGCGATGGTCGAAGCGATCTTGATAGGGACGAAGCGCATAAGTAGACAACTCCGAGATCGAAAATTTGTAAGTCTACTGACATCAACCCCAACCCGAACTGGGGTCCACAGCACGCTCAAGGGCGATTCTTGGCTTTCGGTCAGGCTTAATTCACCTGACCACCCTCTCGGCGCTCAACAGTTCAGCCCTGGTACGACACACTACTTCCTTTATGTGGGAAAGTCGGCGACCAGAAGCCCCCTCGGACGAGAAGCGCTAGTGCGCTTCGTCCTTGCTATTCGCCGAATGGGCAAAAAGATATACCTGAACCCTTACTGTGTCAATGAACCGTTCACGGTCGAAACTGAAGGAGACATGGCCATAGTCAATAACGCTGCGGCCTAGTCGGTTCCCGACATTTCAGCCCCCAATGCGTAAACTTTGGCGGAGTGTTGACGCTTGTGCAGTTAAACGCAAAGAGCCGCCCGGAGCTATGGTGCGCTGCGACGGGCGGCTCACCCCCTCAGCTTGCGTCCACATTGTAAAGGCTTACATAGCCTTTCGGCGACGGGCTGCACGGTCTTGAAAATTCTCTTCCCCTTGACACCCGACAGGAGTAAGGTGTAAACCTGTTGTCGAGTGTCGAGGGGAAGGGTTTATGCCGCCATCAACGGACCTGTTGCAGGGGACGCTGGATTTACTCATTTTGAAGACGCTTGCGCTAGAACCGATGCACGGATGGGGAATTGCCAACCGAATTCAACAGGTTTCCAAAGATGCGCTGCAGATCGGGCAGGGCTCTCTCTACCCGGCCCTGCATCGCCTCGAATACAAAGGATGGATTAGGGCGGAATGGGCAAGCTCTGAAAACAACCGCTGGGCGAAATTCTATTCGCTGACTCGCGCGGGGAAAAAGCAGTTGGAAGCTGAACTCTCGAACTGGGACCGACTGAACACAGCGATCACATTGGTTCTAGAGCAAATTTAGGAGGTATCCGCATGCTGCGAGAATTCTTGACTCGCGTGCGCTTCTTCATATCGCGCAAGCAACCAGTCGATCTTGACGACGAATTGCAGTTTCACCTCGATCAATCCACTCAGACGAATATCGCAGCAGGGATGACCCCAGAAGAAGCACGTCGGCAGGCGGGGATAGCCTTCGGAGGCGTCGAACGCACACGCGAACAGTGCTATGAGCAGCGGCCTGGACGGCTGCTGGAGGCCGTGTTGCAGGACGTTCGCTATGCGCTGCGCTGGCTTGGACGCAATCCAATCTTTACATTCGCCGTAATGGCAACTCTTGCGCTTGGCATTGGCGCGACTACAGCCGTCTTCAGTGTCGTGGATTCCGTGCTTTTGCGCCCACTTCCGTATCCGAACTCCGAGCGAATCGTGAGGATTTGGAATACGTTCTCTCCGCGAGGGATGAATGAGATTCCCCTGTCGGAACCGGAGTTCCTCGAATATCGGCAGAGTCAGAGCTTCGCTCACGTGGCCGGATTCTCGCTCGGTACAATGACTCTTACGGGGACAGGAGATCCCTTGCGGCTTGTGGCGAACTGGGGCACTTCGGAGTTCTTCTCGGTATTAGGCACGGAGCCCTTCCTAGGCCGGGTTTTCTCTACTCAAGAGCAGCAAACCGGCCACACCCAGGTGGTCGTTCTCAGCTACAAGCTATGGCAGAACCGGTTTGGCTCCAATCCGGAAATCGTCGGCAAATCAGTCCTCCTGAATGGTGAGAGCTGCGTGATTGTCGGAGTTCTGCCCCGCAACTTCAAGTTCCCAAGTGAGGATGTGGATGTATGGCAACCACTGCCTATTTCACCTGCCAGTTCAAATTTGGGAAACCACTATTTGAACCTCGTGGGAGACCTCAAGCCGCAAGCAACTCTTGACCAGGCGAGAGCCGAAATGAAGACAATTCTTGTGCGCATCGAGGAAAAGTATCCGTCTTATTACAACGGAGCTGCAGGAATTGGTGTGGGTCTCGTCCCACTAGGAGAACAGATGAGAGGGAACGTGCAGCCCACGTTGTTGGTCTTAATGGGCGCCGTAGGTTTCATGCTTCTGATCGCCTGCACGAACGTGTCCAATCTGCTCTTGGCCAAGGCAGAAGACCGCAAGAAGGAGATTGCGACCAGAATAGCTCTGGGTGCTAGCCGCTGGCGCATCATCCGTCAGGTACTGATCGAAAATCTTCTCCTGTTCTTCGCCAGCGGGACCGTGGGGCTGCTTCTAGCCTTCCTCTGCCTAAAGATGCTGCCCTTCGGAGACTCTCTGAACGTCGCACAGTTCGGAGGGGTCGCGCTCAACCTACGAGTTCTGGCCTTCGCGGCCATTGTTTGTTTGTTCACGGGACTGCTGTTTGGTCTGGTGCCCGCCCTCAAAGCCTCGCACTCCGACTTTAACGACACACTCAAAACGAGCGGTCGGAATTCGATGGGAAGCCGTCATGGCACCCGGACTCGTAGTCTCTTGGTGATCTCTGAGATTGCGTTCTCTCTCGTGTTGCTCGCCGGGGCCGGGCTCATGATCGGAAGTCTCGTACGTCTGCTCGGCGTCACCCTTGGTTTCGAGCCTAAGAACGTGGTCACGATGCGGCTGTCTCTGCCTGAAGCTCGCTACCCGTTGGGTCGAACTGCCACCTTCTATAAGCAGTTGCAGGAGCAAGTGAGGAGTTTACCCGGCGTGGAGGCAGTCGCAATCGTGAACCAGTTACCGCTCAGTGACGTCGCCGCCAATTCCTCCTTTGACGTCGAAGGTCGACCGGCAGGGACAGATATCAACGTTGCCGATTCGCAGATCGTCAGTCCCGATTACTTCCGCGCGATGGGAATCCCGCTGGTCCGCGGACGGTTTTTAAGCGAGGCGGATGAAAAGCCTGCTCCTATATCGGTTATCGTCAATCAAGCTCTGGCGCGCAAGGTCTGGCCGGGCGAGAATGCTATTGGCAAGCGAATCAGGCTCAAGGCGGACGCTCCATGGCTTTCGGTGATCGGGGTAGTGACCGATATCAAAAACCACGGTTCCAACGTAGCTACCAAACCGGAATTCTATGTCCTGCACACTGATCAGCCGTCCGGTTTATGGGCCGACTTTCGCTCGATGACGCTTGTTGTCCGTACAGCCTCAGAGCCGCAACAGATCGTAGGCGCAGTTCGTGGCGAGCTCAAGAACCTGGATCCTGACTTGCCCGTCTACAAAGTTCAAACATTGGACCAGATCGTCTCGGCTTCCGTCTCGCAGACCCGTTTTCCGACGCTCGTGCTATCAGTATTAGCGGGCTTGGCGCTTCTTCTGGCGACAGTTGGAGTTTACGGGGTTCTGGCGTACACCGTTGAGCAGAGCAAACATGAGATCGGCGTGCGAATGGCACTGGGCGCACCACGAGCACAAATCCTGAGATTGTTCCTGGGGCAGGGAGTCAAGTGGGCGATGCTGGGCGGCGGTGCGGGGCTCCTGGCCGCATTCATACTGGTGCGTTTCATGCGGAGCATGCTGTTTGAGGTAGGCCCCTATGATCCGAGAATATTTGGCAGCGGAGCAGCAATGCTCACAATAGTTGTGCTGATGGCCTGTTACCTTCCTGCGCTCCGAGCTACGAAAATTGATCCGATGGCGGCTGTGAGGAGTGAGTAGGAAGGGGAGCAGTCGACAATGCTGCGAATCTAGAAACTCAAAAAGCCGCCCGGAGCTGTGCTGCACTACGACGGGCGGCTCACTACCCCCTCAGCTTGCCCCCATATTGTAAGGCTTTCATGGCTTTCTCGGGTGTACAGGGCCATAATGCGCCGCTCGTTCGAAATTCCGGCCAACCGTGTGAACCGTTCGTGGTTTGACCGCAACTGCCAATTGGTCAATTGGCTCCGAGAGGTCGCTTTCGCAAAAACACTTGCCCGAAGCGCAGTTTCGGGCAAAACCGGCTTTTGTTTTTTATTATCTGATGAGAAACTATTGAGAAGGTTGTGGGTTCTAACCCGCATCGTCCCGTGCTTTCTGCCGCCTCGTCGCTACGACTTTGTAGATTCCTTATCTGCGTGGTTTCTCAGTGGGCAGACGTGTGCCAGGATGGGCGGGCTTTGTAGCCACTCCGGTCGTGGTGTTCCTGACAATCTGCTCTTACTACGCCTACCCTCGACACTACCGAACGGTTTCAGGCAATGCGACTAGTTCTCCCGTTGATTCCACGGCCCTACAACGGTCCACCGATCCCCAGGCGCGACTTGGCATCGCCGATCACTTCTACTGGTTAAATAATGGACCCGCAGCAGCGCCGTTCTATGCCCGAGCCGAAAAATTGTTCTCGGAGCGTGGCGATGCGCGGAACGAACTTCACGCCAAGGTGGGCCGCCTCAGATCAGAAGCTGAAACGAGGCCTGAAGGTCCACTCCCGTCAATTTACTCAGCTGATTGATGATCATTGGGTGAGTTGTCGGCTAACCTTACCTTGGGATTACTTCCCGCTTGCCCGGCACACCTAATCGTGTCCAACGGACGACCTCTTCCATGACGTGGAAGCTGTCAAGCTTTCCGACATCGAGCTGGAAAGTGTAACGCCTGGAAGTAGTCAAGAGATGATGGATTTGCTGGGGATGGAACCTATCACCTCTTCCATGGAAATCGATGCGGTCAAAGGGGCTTGCTACCAAATGCTACCAAGCTGGAAAAAGGGAACGCTGTAAGTAGTTGAAAATGGTGGACCTGGTCGGGATCGAACCGTCAGCCTCTTCCATGCCATGGAACTACGATAACCGTAACTTGCTGACGGCAAAGGCTTTAAAAGTCGGACGAGTCGGCAAAAGCCGCTAAAATCGGCGTGTTTTGCTACCGAAATGCTACCAAAACGCGTGCTACCAATTTGCTACCAAAATTGATTCGGGCCGAGGGCTGACCGCGGGGGATCAGCCCTTTCAAATCCAATGACTGTGTCTTGGTCCCTTCTCGAGAGGAATCAAGCGTCTGTCCTCAATTCTCGTTGGTCTTGGGATTATCTTCGTCCGCGCGCGGCTGCAAGGGCGTGCATTTCCTTCCCCAACTTGCTGCGATTGATCGCAAACTGTATAAGCAAGTTGATAATGTTGCCGGTGACCCAGTAAAGCGAAAGTCCCGAAGCGTAATGCCATAGAGAAAAACCCATGACCGCTGGCATCAGAATAGCGAACATCCACCGCTGAGAGGAACTCATGCCTGGCGCGGGCGTAATGCACTGCGTCAGAATCATGCTCCCAGTGATGAGGAGAGGCAAAATGTGCAGCGGATCCGGCAAGGAGAGGTCGGTGAGCCATAGCCAGTTCGCTTGGTGCAACTCGGCCGCGTTCCGAAGCACACTGATATAGGCAAATAACAGGGGCATTTGTAAAAGCAGGGGCAGGCAACCGCCAAAGATATTCGCCCCCTCGGCTTTGTAGAGAGCCATCATCTCCGCGTTCATTTCTTCCCGCTTGGGGTCGTTGATCTTGAGGTGTGCGTAGCGTTTCTTAAGAGCGTCGACCTTGGGTTGTACGCGCATCATCTTCAAAGAGGATTCCATCGACATCATTCGCGGCCAAATGATCAGTACATTGAAGATCACGGTTAGAACGATGATCGACCAGCCCCAGTTGCCAATGCCGTGATCGTGGAGAAAGCGCAGTGACAGGTAAAGCGGCTTGGCTATGAATGTTAGCCAGCCAAATTTGCCAGGAGATGCGACGGACTGACCGCCAGCCGTTGGCGGGGACGCTTTGGTGATCTCCGCATGAACCATTTGCGACTGCATCTGACTGGCAGGAATCGGCTCGGATGGTTTGGGCTGCGAAACATATTGGAAACCGAAGAAAAGCATGAAAGCCAGCAAAAGAAAGCCCAGCAGAGAGCGAATATCGCCATTACCGCTGGGATTCCGGGATTCAAGGTCAGGATTATGAATTTCAGGCATAGGACACCCTTTTCCCTCCGGGACGATGACCCGGAGAACCATGGGAAGAAAAGCGCATGCATGGCCACAAGAGATAGCCATGCGCTTCTAAGCCACTGGAATCAGGAAAAGAGCGGAGGGGGACGCTGGAAGGAAGGGGCGAGACTTGGGCCGCGAGCTACCACGTACAAAGGCGCGCTAGTCCAACGATCTCTCCGGTCCAAGGTTGGAACGACCCACGACGGCGGGAGGGCCTTCAGGCAGGCGGAAATGACGCGGGTGATCGCCGGCGAGCGCGAAACCACGAATATGAGCAGGAAAGTAAGTAGAATGGCGGAGATCATCCCGCTCATCCCTGCGAATAGCAGCGACTGATAGTACGGAAAGCACAGTACAAAGAGGCAGAGCAATTGCGCCGAGGCCGCTTGCCTGTAGCCCTGAGGCTTCGTCACGTGCATTCCCATGCAAGACATTGTATATCAGTTGAAAACCAACCAACGGAAGGTGCTCTTTTCTGTCACGAATCGCTCAGCGAAGTGCAATTTGTAAACCTGTTTTCCTTTGTCTGTCTAGCAGGCTGCGGACAGACTCGATGTTGGACTCGACTTTGCGTGGCGCAGCGCTTCCAGCGTTGCGATGACCGGCTCTTTATTTCTGCAGACGGCTTTAGGCCCCGAACTGTGCAAAAGTCAGTCTTCTGTGATCGATCAAGAGAAATTACAAAAGGGACGAGGCTGGGCTTATCTGGCGGGCATCGTTATTTTCGTGGCCGTTGTGGCGGGGAAATTCTTGGTCCGCTAAGGGATGCCATGACCACTGGTAAGGGCAAGCTCCGCTCCAAAGCGCGACTGCAGCATGCTAGATCTTGACGTCTTGAACGAATAGAAATCCCGAATTTCTGGGGGCGACTGCGTTTCCCCTAAGCCGTCGCGGGCGTGTCGCATCAAGATGGCCCCCCCGCCGTTAATCGTAAACGCAGAAAAACTTGTATGTGTTCTGGATTTGCTGGTTCCGCAGGGCAGGTAGGATTTGGCGGGCGTATTCGGCGAACTTCGTCTCTGGGGCGAGTTGCACAACTTGTTCGAAATAACTGATGGCCTTGAGCCGCGCCTGCTCGGCGCCTTCGTTGTACCGCTTTGGGTCGACATAGTCCGCCATGGGACTGTCGGCCGGTTCATTGCTTAATGACCACCACGTGGCATACGCCTGTCCCGTCAGAAATGAGACTTCTGCTCGCTGGGGGCTCGTGGCCCGTTGCTGCAGAAAGGATTCGCCCTGGCGAATCATTTCCCGGAATTGCTCGCTGCCTTTGGCGCAAGTCCTGCTGGTATCCCAGCCTAGTCCGAGAAGAACAACGAAGGCCCGTTCTCCCCAGTCGGTCTCAGGGTATTGTTGCCAGACCCGCCAAAGAAGATCGCGTTGATAAAAAAATCCCTCGCCCAGTTCAACATATTCCAGTCTCAGTTTGTGCTGGGCAAACTCGCTGCGAAGCTGATCGCACAGCTCCTTATTCTCGGAGGGGCACCAAATCTCATCCGCTACAAGGTCCGCCGCCAGGAGGATTGGAGGCCGTTGATCGGCAGGCGCGGTCTCGACGGCATCGATAAGTAGAAACGCAAAACGTTCGCGAGCCGGGTCCGGGCTCTGGGGAATCGGATCCCCCAAAAACTTCGGGAGCTCGGGGAAGGCTGGGACCAGGTCGCGGCGGAGCGTCTTTCTTAAATCCTCCTGGAATTCCTGCATGGGATCCAATGAGATTTCAAACCTCTCCCGGGCTGGGATCTGCTCTGGTAACGAGGGCGACTTGCCGGGCGTGCCGCTGACGGGCGCCATGGCAGCTAACGGGGCGACCATAATTCTTGCGACGGGCCGAGTTGCTCGTGCCGTAGGAGGTGGCACCTCATGCAGCCGGGAATAACGGTAGAACCAGCCGGCGATGCCGAGGACTGTGGTCAAGAAGGCGAAGGCGACAATGATGAAGACAGTCTTCCAAGGATTTTTGTGGGTGAGCTGTTGCATCGTTAGATCCTGAACCGCACTTCAGGGGGAGCTTTCTGCTTTTTCGTATTGTCGCGTGTCTTCGTGGTTTTACTTACCGGAAACCGGAAAGGAACGTTACGAACGATTTCCCTATTAAGCTAAGAATGGGACCTGACGTGGCCTCGCGAACTCGGAAGAGGCAGCACTATATGCCACGCGCGACATTTATTGGAACGTAATCGAAAGCAAAGGTGGCTGCGTTGCTCTGTCACTCATCGCGTCCAGACGAAGCCGAAGTTATTGCCGTTGGCGTCCTGCGCGTAGCCCACCAGATCGCCCGAGGGCAGGATCTGCTTGATCCAAGTGCCGCCCACGCCAACTCTTATCGGAACGTCCGCGTGCCCGCCGTCACACCGTTCAAATGCCTGCTGCTGGTTCTGATTCTTGCCCCGCGTGACGAACCCGGCGTAGCAGTCGGCGCCCAGCGCAGTGATACTCACCGCACCTTTCGGCAAACTCAGCGTAACCAACTTGCCGCCATTGCGCTCCACGAACCCGGACCAGCTTCCGTCCGCGCCCTGGAATGTTCCGGCGCGACCGTAATCGTTGGCGATGAGGATCTGTGTGCTGGTGGCGTTAGGCACAGCAAAAGTGTGGATGATGTAGTAGAGAACCGCGCCAGAGGAGTCGAGAACCGGGGTGTCGATGAAGCTATAATCCTTGAAGTGGAAATCGTCGTACCAGCCTTCGACCGTTCCGTCCGCCAACTGCCCAGTGATCATGGTCGCGAACGCGCCCGGCTGGAAGGTGAAAAACTGATTTGACTTCGGCCACCATTGAAAGCCTTGGATGTCGAAGCCGGACCTGCTGGTATAGCTGCCAGCCACGGCCTGAGCCGAAACCGCGGTCACGGCG
>Ga0307478_10001502_pt1 | contig 20007 bp, 16 predicted proteins | sample atmos_gasesECM4C_2_FD_203713 | JGI IMG/M metagenome (GOLD analysis project Ga0307478, IMG submission 203713) | Hardwood forest soil microbial communities from Morgan-Monroe State Forest, Indiana, United States - atmos_gasesECM4C_05 | ecosystem: Environmental > Terrestrial > Soil > Temperate... | reverse complement strand
TTTCGCCTTAGCGGGCGATTCGACAATGACTAAACTCTTTACCAATAGACCCTCACTTCTTAAGTTTTCGCTTTGAACCTAGCACGAATGGGACGGCGGCAACAAGTTACGGGTGAAAAGCTGTCAGCCGAACGCCTACTGTCGCGTCCCGCAAATTCAAAGAGTAAATCGAGACGCTTCGCTAAAGGACTTGCCCCTCTTTGCGTCCTTCGCGAGCCTTCGCGACCTTTGCGGTTAGAGGCTTTTTCTCGCCCGACCATGCCGACGCTAAAAGCTTTTTACAAAATTCTTGCCGGGCATCTGCCTGACTTTACCTGTCAGCTCCAATTCAAACAGCGCTGCGAAAATCTCGGATGAAGATAACTCATTCTCCAACTTCTCCACCAATTCATCGATGTGCGTAGCTTCATCAGCCTTCAGCAGACTCAATATCCGCTTTTCATGTGGCGGCAGCCCTTCGTCCGGGAATAGAGATGCGGACGAGCCTATCCCGGATTCAGCCGAGCATACCGGAGCGAGCGCAAGTTTAACTTCCGGCGGCAGATCTTCCCAAACATCTTCCCACGTCGCGACCAGCTTCGCACCCTGCTTGATCAGCGTATTCGGTCCCCACGAATTCTTGTTCGTGACGTTGCCCGGCACCGCGAAAACGTCGCGATTTTGCTCCAGCGCGCAGCGCGCGGTGATGCGCGTTCCCGAGTATTCGGCAGCCTCCACTACGAGCACACCAATCGACATGCCGCTCAAAATCCGGTTGCGGATGGGAAAGTTTTGTGGTGCCGCAAAAGTTCCCAATCGAAACTCGGAAATAAGCGCCCCACCGAGCGCAAGAATCTGCTCCGAAAGCCGCGAATTCTCTTTGGGATAAATCACATCCACACCCGTGCCAAACACGGCGACCGTCTTCCCTTTGGCCGAGATCGCCCCGCGATGGCTGGCCGTGTCAACCCCGCGAGCCATGCCGCTGATAATTACAAGCCCCTGCGCCGCCAGGTCGCACGCCAGACGCTCGGCCATCCCCGAACCGTAGGGCGTCGGATGCCGCGTGCCCACCATGGCAATGCCGGGTTGCGTCAGAACGTCGGGATTGCCGCGCACGTAAAGCACAAGCGGCGGATCATAAATTTCCTTCAGCCGAGACGGGTAACAGAGATCTTCAAGCGACACCACCGTCACTCCAGCAGCCGCAGCCCGAGCGACTTCCTCCCGCGCCAGTTCCGCCGATTTCCCGGTAGCAATCGACTGCGCCGAGACCGCCTGAATTCCCGTGCTCTCCAACTCCGTGAGCGAAGCATGAAAAACCGCTTCCACGCCGCCGAAATGCTCAACCAGCTTCCGCGCCTTCGTCGGCCCCAGGCCCGGCGTCAGCGAGATGGCAAGCCACTCCAGAATGTGAGTAACAGAGGGCGATACAGCAGCGGCGTTCCGCACGTCTACTCCAATCGTTCTTTGGCCTCCAAATGGAGACTGGGCGGACTCTAACTACTGGCCGAAAGCGGTGTCAAGGGAAGCCGTCACAAACCCCTGTTAAAAAAGGTCTGCTAAAATCAAAACAGGAATGAGACCTCTGCGCATCTCTGCGATTTCCTACCTCAACACCGCTCCCCTCATGTGGGATTTCGAGCACACCGAGGTCGGAAGCGCGTTCGAAATTTCCTACACGCTGCCCTCCGCCTGCGCTCGCGCGCTCGAAGCCGGAACTGCCGACATCGGCATCATCCCAGCCGCGGCGTACGCCCAAGTCGCGGGCCTGGTGGTCCTCCCCGGCGTCGCAATCGCCTCTCGCCGCCCAGTGCGTTCCATCCTCCTGGTCAGCCGCGTACCAGTCGAGAAGATTCGCACCGTCGCTCTGGACACGTCCTCCCTGACCTCGGTCGCGCTGACGAAAATTCTGTTCGAAAAATGGCTGGGCGGCGGCAGGGAATTCACCTCCATGGTGCCGAACATCGAAGAAATGCTCTCCGAACACGACGCCGGATTACTGATCGGCGATCCCGCCCTGCAGATCGATCGCTCGCGCTACCTCACGGTCGACCTCGCCCAGGAGTGGATTCGCCACACCGGCAAGCCCTTCGTCTTCGCCTTCTGGGCAGTTCGTCAAAACGCATTGCGTGAAACTGCGCCGTCGCAAGACCTTGCAGCGGTATTTCAACAATCCCGCGATCATGGACTCGAACCCGCCAACCTCGACCAAATGGCCCGTGAATGGGCTCCACGCCTCGGTCTCAAAGAGTCCGACGTACGCACCTACCTCACCGAAAACATTTATTACCACCTCGACGCCGCCTGCCTGGAGGGCCTGCAGCTCTTCTATCGCTATGCGGCCGAGATTGGCGCACTGCCCGCCGCGCCCGAAATGCGTTTCCTAATCCCAGCGAATGCCGCAATTGTTTAACATACTCAAATGCTGCTGCATCTACATCCCTTGCTGGCAGTGCCTCTCTGGCGGCAACTCCGCCACCTGGGTGGAGTGGGTTTAGTCCTGTTGGGACTCGCCGACAATTCCCTGATTCCGCTAACCGGCAGCATGGACGTCCTCACCATCTGGCTGTCTGCCCGTCACCATGAACCGTGGCCCTACTACGCCGTCATGGCGACCCTCGGCGCCGTGATCGGCGGCTACATCACTTATGGTTTGGCCCGCAAGGGCGGCAAAGAAATGATGGAGCGCAAGCTCTCGAAGAAAAGAGCGGCTCAGTTTTCCAAGGCGTTTGCAAGCTGGGGGTTCGCCGCGATCGTGATCCCAGCCCTGCTGCCACCGCCGTTTCCGTTTCTCCCCTTTCTGCTCGCAGCAGGCGCCATGCAGTACCCAAGAAAAAAGTTCCTCGCGGCCTTGGTGCTCGGCCGCGGGACTCGTTACTTCATCGAAGCCGCTCTCGGATTCGTCTATGGCAGACATATTTTGCGGTTCTTCACCAAGTACTACAAACCGGCGGTAGCCATCTTGATCGCTCTGGCAGTCATCGGCACGGCGGTGACGCTGGTTCAATACCTTCGCTACAAGCAGAAGTTAGCAACAACCACAGCCTCGTAGTAGAGACGTTGCCGGACAAGCCAGCATTTGGCCCAAGCGCCTGACCTCCGTTAGAATTAAGCTGTACATGTCCCTGGCCAAGCAACAAGCTCTGGAGATGTTTGAGTCCGATGACCTGATCGGCATTGGGATGGAAGCTGACGCGGTGCGCCGCAAGCTGCATCCCGAAGGCACGGTTACCTACATCATCGACCGCAACATCAACTACACCAACTTCTGCACCGAGTACTGCACCTTCTGCGCCTTCTATCGCCCGCTGAAGGGGCCGGCGGCGAAGGAAGGTTACATCCTCGATTTCGACACCATCTACGAAAAGATTCGCGAGACCGTCGAACTCGGCGGCACCGGTGTGCTGATGCAAGGCGGCCTGCATCCCGACCTCAAGATCGACTGGCACGAGAAAATGCTGCGCGGCATCAAAGAGCGTTTTCCGCAAATTCATCTGCACTGTTACTCCGCCTCCGAGATCATCGCTATCGCCGAGTACAGCAGCCTCAGCATTCGCGACACGATTCTCCGCCTGCGCGATTCCGGACTCGATTCCATCCCCGGCGGCGGCGCCGAAATTCTCGACGACGAAGTCCGCTACAAGATCGCTCGCCTGAAGTGCCTGACCAACGACTGGATCAACGTTCACCGCACCGCCCACCAGATCGGCATGCGCACCACCGCGACCATGATGTTCGGCGTCGGCGAAAATTACGAAAACCGCGTCAACCACTTTCAGCAACTCTACGATCTCCAGGAAGAAACCGGCGGCTTCACGGCGTTCATCCCGTGGAGCTTTCAGCCGCACAACACCGCCCTCGGCGGCCGCCACTGGGACGAAGCCACCGCCGTCGAATATCTGAAAGTGCTGGCCATCTCGCGCCTGTATCTCTCGAACTTCCTGAACGTGCAATCGAGCTGGGTCACGCAAGGCCTGAAAGTCTGCCAGATGGGCCTGCGCTTCGGAGGCAACGACGTAGGCTCGGTGATGCTTGAAGAAAACGTAGTGAGAGCCGCAGGCGTAACCAACTGCACCACCGAAGAAGAGCTGCGCCGCATCATCCGCGACGCCGGCTTCCGCCCTGCGCAACGTGACACGCTGTATCGGCAGTATTTCCTGAACTAACCCACCGCCAACCCCTGGCGGTTGCCCCGCAGGGATGTCTTACAATTGTGCGTGAAGACGGAATCCGTGGACACGCAGGTCAAAAGTTACGCCGACGCCATTTACGACCGAGCAATGATGAAATCGGTCGCGGACTACAGCTCCGCCAAAGTCACCTACCTAAACGAGCGCGCTGCGCGAAACCCGACCGTGTATATGCCTTTGGGAGGCACGGACATCCAGGCCCTCGTCAGGCTCTCCGCTGAACACATTGAGCGATGTATGGCTTCAAGGCTGGCATCCTATCAAGAAGCATACCGGGAAGCGGGCCGGGTGCCGAGCGATCAAGAGTTCACGGAGATACTTAATGACTTTAAGGGCGTTCGACAACGCCAACTCAGGAACTCATTCGCCGCGATTGGCCGGTTAAGTATCTCCATGGGGCCGACCAATCTCGGGAACACTAGGAGCCTGCTCGACTCTGCATCCGCGCGAGCCCATGATCATGTACTTCGGGACTGGAAGGTCTGGAGGGAGCAGACACGCCTTCAACAATCAGCCAAAGAGCCAGCACCAACTGGGCCCGACGAGAAACTCAAAAGAGACGGCGGCGCCCTTCAATGGATTATGGAAAGGCTCTGGCGATGGGAGGTCATCGGCATCGGGTTTCCCGCGCTCTACGGAGCGGGAATCGCTGCAATGTATGGCGACGACTACTGGGTCGCCGCCGCTCTGTATGCCTCCGGCATAGGCTGGCCCGCGGCGAAAATCTTTGTGTCGGAGGAGACCAAGGCTCACAAGAAACGCGCAACACTCCGCTTCTTGGTGCTCCTGAGCAGCCTCCTCTTACTCGCGATGTCTATCCTGTGGATATCCCATCGCAGAAAGCAGCATCTCGCAGACAGTCCCGTCGTTCTTTCGCCCCTAAAGGCCCAATCATTTTCCCCACAACGCCAGGCTGCGGACCAGCAACCGATGTCCCCACACCCCGCGACACCCAGTCCAGAAGCACCAAAGCAGAAGCCGGACGGTCAGCGCAAGAAACCCGCCGCGGTGCGCGACGAGCAAGGCGACGCTGTAACCCGAACGGTCATGGACGTAATTTCTGGGCAGCTTCGCGTAGACCCCGTTAAGGTCGTGCCGAGCGCTCGGCTCAAAGAGGACTTGGGTGCCGACTATCTCGATAAGCTCGGGCTGGAGATGGGCATAGAGGGTGCATTCGACATACACATCAAGGCCGCTGACTGGATAAATGTCCGAACCGTGCAGGACGTGGATAACTACGTGCACGCGCACTTTAAGGGGGCGAAGAAGGCGACAAGCGATTGAAACGATCGTGCGCGGGAGGCCGGGGTGCCGCACTACTCGCCGATTCGCGAGAGTGGGACTGCGGCCCGAGAAGCCCCCGTCGATTCGCCGCCAACCCGAAAATGCGAACGGCCTCGGAAATCCCGAGGCCGTCGCGAGAACCAATAAATCGGTACCCCGTCAAGGTCAACGTTATTATCGAGACAACGCCGCCACAAATCAAGTTACTTTAAGGAGGGTCGCACCCCGTCCTGCGAACCCTCCACTTGTCCCTGAGAGACAATCCTTCCAAAGAAGGAATGGACCTGGAGGGATTCGAACCCTCGCTCGGACCTTGACGGGGCCTGTGCTGCCATTACACCACAGGCCCACGAACCAAAGCTTACTTCAGTTCGCGCAAGGCTTCGCGCCGCCCTCCTGCATTTATTGAAGCAGAGTTTCGTTTTGGAACACGCTCAGGCGGCTTGTCTCTGGAAGGGTGGGATTCCACAGCAACCATGTGACATCTAACCTTGCCATCCACAGGCCCATCAGCCGACAATGATCAAGCCGGAGATTGCGAAGCCGGCTAACCGGTCAAACTCGATCTTTGAAAATTAGAACGGCATCGGGATAAGTCCCGCGAATGCAATATTTTACGGTCTGGGCCGTTGATTCTAAGGCACTTAGTCAAAGCCGTTCCACCTAAGCCCTTTGGATGGAATATCTTGCGAATAAGTCCTTTGCTTCCAATATTTTAGCCAGATCGCGAAAACGTAAGTTGCTGATTCCAGATATTTTACGAGCCCGAATCCGCAATTTTTTTGATCTGGATCAACGACCCACCTCGGGTTAGAATGACTAGGTCGAAGCGAACGTGATCGATCCCCACGATGACGACTCGACGCACTCCCAACGCCTCACTCGCACTCGACAAGATGAAGGCTCTTCCCGCAGGTCTGTTGTGGCTCGTCGTGCTGGCCGCCCCACTTTCTGCGCAAAGCTCGACCTCATCCGCTGCTCAAACCCCGACCCCAGCGCGAGCCACGCTCAGCGGAATCATCACCAAAGATCCCGGCAGCGAGCCCGTGAAGAAGGCGCTCATCGAGCTGATTACCGAGAGCCAGAGCGATGGCGGGAACTACACCGCGCTTACCGGCGTGGACGGTGGCTTTCGCATCGAGAACATCGTGCCTGGGCGCTATCGCTTGTTTGTGGAACGCAGCGGCTACCAGGAAATCGACAAGCACCAGCGCCGGAGTGAAGGGCGAGTGCTCACGCTCAGTGGCGGCCAGGAGCTGAAAGGTTTAGCCATTCGTCTGCAAGCGGCAGCGGTGGTGGAAGGGCGCGTTACTGATGAAGATGGCGATCCCATGGCGGAGGCGCAAGTTGCCGTGATGCGGCAGACTTTTGTTGCTGGACGCAGTCACTGGGAGCAGGTGGGCGCCGAGCGCACTAACGACTTGGGCGATTACCGGATCGCAGGCCTCGCTGCGGGCAACTACTTTGTTTCGGTCACGCCGCCGCCGGACTTCAGAAGTCTGATCGAAACCACTGGCAACGCCACTACGGGCGTTTCTCATAGCGGAGCCGCTAACTCTGAAAAGCCTACGCCGGCCGCTTACCAGACCACTTATTACCCAGGCACCAGGGATCGCGGGCAGGCCGCGCCAATCCAGTTGCATGCTGGCGATGACTTTCCGGCAAATTTCTCGCTGACACCCAGCCCCAGCTTGACGATCCGAGGCACGGTGGTGAATCTGCCGCCGGGAACTACGGCCGCGATCATGCTGCAATCCAAAGATTTCAGTCTGGTGCTGAACGGCGCGGAGATGCACAAGGACGGCAGCTTCGAGATTCGCGATGTTTCTCCCGGGGCTTACACGATTTTCGCGACCGTGGATAACGCTGCGACGCCGATGATGGCGCGGCAGGCGCTGCAGATCACTTCGGCAAACGTGGACGGCCTGCAGCTCGCGCCGCAGGCCGGCGGCTCGATTCGTGGACGCTTGCGAATGGAGGTCAGTAGCGCTGCCCGGCCCGATCCGAGCCAGATGTTTCTTCTGCTGCGCTCCGCTGACGGCGAGGACGATGCGATCGGTGGGGTCACTATTGGAGAAGGCTCTCCGACACTGGCGCACGTGAATGCCGATGGCAGCTTTGAGTGGAAGAATGTATCCGCCGGACATTATTACGTGCAGCTCTCAGACGTTAGCTCGATGCCCGATTGGTTTCTGAAATCGGTGGCGGCGGGCGGGCGCGAGGTGGCGGACTCTGGATTCAGCGTAAGCGGCGGCGCTACCACGCTCGATGTGCTGGCCAGCGCCAATGGAGCGCGAGCCGAGGGCGTGGCTACTAATCAAAAAGATGAACCTGTTGCCGACGCGGTGGTGGTTGCTGTGCCGGAAGCTCGCTTCCGCAGCCATCCCGACAGGTATCGCAAGGTTTCCACCGATCAGAGTGGACGCTTCTCCCTGCGCGGGTTGCCTCCCGGCGATTACACGTTGTTTGCGTGGGAGAGTGTCGACGGCGAAGCTTACTACAATCCTGAATTCCTCAAGAGCTGCGAAGGTCAGGGGAAAGCGCTACGCGTGAGTGAGGGCGACCGTGCGAATGTGCAGCTCAAGACGATTCCTGCGGTCGAAGATCAAGAGTAGCCCCGCCGCTTCCTCGCCTAGACTTGCCGCGATGGCGTATCCTTTCGGAATTATGAGACGCTTAGTGACCTTGCTCGTTCTGCTCGGCAGCATGCTTGGTGTGACGCTGGTTCGTGCTGCAGAGACTCCCGCGAATGCGTTGCTGATACTCGCGAAACGCGACGGCATGCTCCTGATTGTCGATCCTTCAAGCCTGCAGGTGATCGCGCGCGTGCCGGTGGGGAACGATCCCCACGAAGTGATCGCGTCGGCCGATGGCAAGACTGCTTACGCGACCAACTATGGATCGGGGGCGTTCAACACGATTGCGGTCGTGGATCTGATCGCACAAAAGGCGTTGCCTTCCGTCGACCTTGGGGCTTTGCGAGGGCCGCATGGAGTGACTTTCGTTGGAGGGAAGGTATGGTTCACTGCGGAAGGCGCCAAGGCGATTGGCAGCTACGATCCGGCGGCGAAGAGCGTTGATTGGATTCTTGGCACCGGCCAGAACCGGACACACATGATCTACGTTTCGCCGGACATGAAGCTGATTGTGACTACCAACGTCAGTTCAGGAACGGTGAGCATTATCGAGAAGACAGTTGGCGGACCCTCCAGTCAAGGCTCGCCGCAAGGCGTTGCGAGAGGAGATTGGAATGAGACGGTGGTGCGTGTCGGCAATGGTTCGGAGGGCTTTGATGTTTCCCCGGACGGCAAAGAAATCTGGGTGGCGAATGCTGGGGACGGGACTGTGTCGATCATTGACCTTGGCAGCAAGCAGGTGACGCAGACTTTAGCGGCTGATGTGGGCGGTGCGAACCGGCTGAAGTTCACGCCTGACGGAAAACTGGCGCTCATTTCTAGTCTGCGAAGCTCCGACGTCACCGTCATTGACACCGCGACTCATAAGACCGTCAAACGCATTCCGGTTGGACACGGGGCTGCGGGTATTCAAATGCAGCCGGACGGGGCGCGTGCTTTCGTAGCATGCTCTCCCGATGGTTATGTGGCTGTCATCAATCTCCGTTCTCTAGAAGTGGCCGGGCGCATTGAGGCTGGCCGAGATCCCGACGGGCTGGCCTGGGCTATGCGGCATTGATAATGCGGAATGTCATAAACATCATCGTATGACAGTATGCTATAATTACGACATTCCAGCGGAGTATGCCTGTGACAGCGGAAACCCGAACCCGAGTGAACGAGAACGGCCGTGTCGTGATCCCCTCTTCCTTTCGTAAGGCTCTTGGCATCGAGGTTGGAGATGAAGTCGTGCTATGGATCGAGGATGATGAATTGCGCATTACGACCCAGCAGCGCCGCATCCAGCGGGCGCAGCACCGCGCGCGGCAGAACGTAAAGGGCGCGTCGCTGGTCGATGAATTGCTCGCGGAACGCCGCGCGGCCGCCAAGCGTGAATAGGCGAAGATGAATAGGATTGTGCTCGATGCTTCCGCCATTCTTGCCGTCATTAACAGTGAGCCGGGACGGCAGGAACTGACTCCCGAGCTGCTGGCCCGCGCGGTTGGCAGCGCTGTGAATCTTGCCGAAGTGCAAACCAAGCTGGTGAGCCGAGGCTGGACTCCGGTACAGGCTTGGGAGGACGCCACCAGTCCGGTTCGGGAAGTTCTGGCATTCGACGAACAGCAGGCGCGGATCGCCGGTGACCTGGTGACGCAGACCCGGCATCTCGGGCTGTCTTTGGGAGACCGCGCGTGCCTTGCTCTGGGAATCGCGCTCAAGCTCCCGGTTTACACTGCAGAGAAGCTGTGGAAGAAGGCAGGAGTGGGTGTGAGGGTCCACGTCATCCGCTGATCGAGTTCGGGTAGGTGGCCGGTTTGTTTGAGTTTAGCGGAATCGGTGGGATTATCCGAGCTCTCTATGCCCCTGCCACTTTAACGTTGGCTGCTTCTTTTTGCGGGGTCACCGCCTGCATTGCAGTGTTGTTCGCTTTTCGATTCTCAGATATTAGTTTCATGGCTGTTTTCCTTATCCTCGTGGTTTCGGTTGCACTTTTTCATGCGGACTGAAATTCAAAACAGCCCGCTGCCCTTCTCTGAGAACCCGCGTGAAAACCGCCGAATCCGGTAGAATAGAAGTTTTCACCCGACCCCTTGCTCGGTTCTGATCTCATCTTGTCTTCTACGCTGGCTGCCTGGGCCGCCCCCAGGGGCATTGGGCCCTATCTCCGCCAGCATTTGCTGGATAAGACTTTTCAGGGGCTTTACCATACCGACGGGTTCGATCGCGCGCTACTGATTCCGTATTTCATCGTGCTGATTCTCCTGGCGGCCTACGGGATGCACCGCTACATTCTGGTTTATCTTTATTACAAGCACAAAGAAAAGCGGACTACCGAGCCGGCTGCGTACTTCGAGGAACTGCCGCGCGTGACGGTGCAACTGCCTATCTTTAATGAACAGTACGTGGTTGAGCGGTTGCTGGAGTCGATCTGCAAGCTGAAGTATCCGCGGGAGAAGCTCGACATTCAGGTGCTTGACGATTCGACTGACGAAACCGTGGAAGTGGCGCGCAATCTGGTCGAGCGGTATGCGGCGCTGGGCAATCCCATCAGCTACCATCACCGCAGCAACCGCGAGGGTTTCAAGGCGGGAGCGCTGGCCGAGGGGCTGAAGACTGCGAAGGGCGAATTTGTCGCGATCTTTGATGCCGACTTCACTCCGCCGGAAGATTTTCTGCTGCGCACTGTTCATCACTTCACTGATCCCAAGGTTGGCATGGTGCAGACGCGCTGGACGCACATCAACCGCAATTATTCTTTTCTTACACAGGTGGAAGCGATTCTGCTTGATGGGCATTTCGTGCTTGAGCACTCGGGACGTGCGCGCAGCGGCGTTTTCTTCAACTTCAACGGCACGGCTGGAGTGTGGCGGCGTGCGGCGATCGATGAAGCCGGCGGCTGGCAACACGACACGCTTACCGAGGACACCGATCTTTCCTACCGTGCCCAGCTCAAGGGATGGAAGTTCATTTATCTGCAGGATGTCGAGTGCCCGGCTGAGTTGCCGGTGGAAATGACCGCATTCAAAACGCAGCAGGCGCGGTGGGCCAAGGGACTGATCCAGACGGGAAAGAAGATCCTGCCACGAGTGCTGCGCAGCGATGCGCCGCTGCACACTAAAATCGAAGCCTGGTATCACCTGACTGCGAACCTGAGCTATCCGCTGATGATCGTGCTGTCGGTGCTGATGCTGCCGGCTATGATCATCCGGTTTTATCAGGGATGGTTTCAGATGCTTTTCATCGATCTGCCGCTGTTCATGGCTTCAACGTTTTCGATTTCGAGTTTCTACCTGGTTTCGCAGCGGGAGCTCTTTCCTAAGAGTTGGCCGCGGGCGCTGCTGTATCTGCCGTTTCTGATGGCCCTCGGCATTGGCTTGACTATTACTAACACCAAAGCCGTGATCGAGGCGCTCATCGGCAAGCAAAGCGCCTTCGCGCGCACGCCCAAGTACAACGTGGAATCGAAGAAAGACAAAGTCGGCGCTTCCAAATATCGCAAGCGCCTGGGCTGGGTACCCTGGCTGGAACTGGCGATCGGCACGTACTTCGCGCTCACCGTGTACTACGCTTTCCAGAACGAAAACTACGTTACGATTCCATTCCTGCTGTTGTTCGTGGTGGGTTACTGGTGCACCGGATTGATGTCTCTGCTGCAGGGCCGCTTCGCGGGCGTGGGGCTCAGCGCTGAGACTCACACCAAGCCGTTCCCAGTGGGAGTGTGAGGGGATATAGGTCAGCATCCTGTTGGATGCGGAGCGGGCGGGACGCCCGCTCGACAGCCGGCGAGTCGCCGGCGCTACTCATGAAGACCGCTTTCTTTCTCTTAAAGGCTCGGGCTACAATCCGGTCGCACATCAAATCGAGGATGGATTACACGATGAAACAATCGCGGCTTTCTTTTCTTTTTGCACGTGTTTATGTGGCAAGTTTGCTTGCCGGCTCTTTCTTTCTGGTGACGGCCGAGTCTAGTTTCGCGCTTGACCGCCAGCCCAACTCCGACTATCACGCCCGCCGCGAAGCGCTGGCCAGGAAAGTGGGAGGCGTGGTCGTTCTTTTCGCCGCAACCGAGAACGATGGCCCCAACGATCTTTATGGATTTCGGCAAGACGACAATTTCTACTATCTCTCGGGCTCGGCCGAGCCGGGCGGAGCGTTGCTGATTGCCTCGGCCGCCGATGCCAAGGGGGATACGCCGGCGCGGGCATATACCGAGATTCTTTTTCTCCCTCCCCGCAATCTGACGCAGGAGAAATGGACCGGACCGAAGCTTGGGGCCGAGAACCCCGAAGCGCCACGGATTACCGGCTTCGATCATGTGCAGGATATGGGGCAACTGCCCAATGACGTTGCCCGCTTTGTGACCGGCGCTCACCCTGTTCTCTATACCGATGTCGCCTCGGGTGATGAGACTTCTACTTCGTTGAAGCCTCTGGCATTTCTGAAGCGGTTCAATGCGTATCTGTCGTTTCAGGACGTGAAACCGATGATGTCGTCGCTGCGCACGACCAAGGATGCGGGAGAGGTGACGCTGATCCGCAAAGCGGTCGATGCCTCGGTGGCGGCGCACTTTGCCGCATTCAAGGCGGTGAAGCCGAACGTTAACGAGCGGGAAATTTCAGCACTCATGCAATACGAATGGGGAAAGCGCGGATGCGAGCGCGTGGCTTACGCGCCCATCGTGGGATCTGGCTACGATTCCACGGTTCTGCATTATTCGGACGACGACAACATCATGAAGTCCGGGGACGTGGTGGTCATCGACGCTGCCGGGGAATACTCAATGTATGCCGCCGACATCACGCGCACGCTTCCCATCAACGGACATTTCACCGCCCGCCAGCGCGAGATCTACGACATCGTTCTGGGGGCGCAACAGGCCGCCATCGCCGCGTTCCAGTCCGGCAAGTCGAGCCTCAGACGCGGTGGAGCGGATTCGCTCTACCAGGTCGCCTTCGACTACATCAACACGCATGGCAAAGATCTGCATGGCCAGCCGCTGGGACAGTACTTCATCCACGGCCTGAGCCACTATATCGGTCTCAACGTTCATGACCCCAACGACTATAGCGTTGCGCTCGGACCCGGCATGGCTTTCACCATCGAACCCGGAATCTACATTCCTGAGGAGAACCTCGGTGTGCGCATCGAAGACGACTTCTGGGTTGATCAAGACGGCAAGCTGATCAAATTGAGCGGGGCGTTGCCCTCGAAAGCGGAAGACGTGGAGAAATTGATGGCTGGGAAGTGAGAGGAAAATTGAGTAATTGAGCGATTGGATGATTGTGCGACTTAAACTCAGGAGAGCATTTTCAATTGCCCAATTGCCCGATTTACTCAATTCCTACGAGATGTATTCCCGGATGTACTCGTCCTGGGTGTGAGCCAGTTGTTCCAGGTCGCCGTCGAAAATCACCTTGCCGTCGCGCAGGATGAGAAAACTCAGCGGCACCTGGCAGTGTTGTCCGGGCGGCAGCGGCACGATGTGGTTGGTTTGCTTGTCGAACTGATGCGTGGCCATGGTGAAAGCATCCTGCAGGCGGTGCGTGACCAGCAGAGCGCTGGTCCGGTAGACATCGCGTTGCTTCACAATTAATTCTATGATGGTGTTCGAGGTCACGGGATCGAGACCTCCAGTGGGTGAGTCATAAAGCAGAAGCTCCGGCTGGGTAATCAGCGCCCGCGCGATGGCCACGCGCCGCCGCATGCCTCCGGAAAGCTCTGCGGGATCAAGATCGAGAGTGCGTTCCAGTTCCACGAAGCGCAATACCTCGCGCACCCGGCGGTCGATTTCATCGTCGTAGATGCCGTGCTCTTCGGTAAGCCGGTACGCAACATTTTCCTTCACGCTAAGAGAATCGAACAGAGCGCTCTCCTGGAAGACCATCCCAATCTTGCCGCGCAACTGGAAAAGTTCTTTTTCCTGCATCCGGGTCACATCCTGCCCGAGCACGATAATGCGTCCCGAGTCTGGGCGGATAAGTCCCAGACACATCTTCAGAATCAAGCTCTTTCCCGAGCCCGCCACGCCGAACAGGACCTTGGTCTCGCCCCGTGCCAGGCGGAAGGAGATTCCGCGCAGAACATTATTCTCTCCAAAGGAGAGGGCGACATCTTCAAACACGATGGCGGGTGTGGAGTCGTTCTTTGTAATCACAGCGGCGGAATCGAGCGGCAAGGTTGGTGCGGACATAGAGTTAGTGATACGACAGTACGGCCATCAGGAATCGAGTAAGGAACAGATCCCCTGCCAGGATCAGGACGGAAGCCGCGACCACGGCCTGCGTGGTGGCACGGCCCACGCCTTGAGTTCCGCCGCGCGCGTTCATGCCGTAGAAGCAGCCTATGGTCGCGATGATAAAGCCGAACATAACCGGCTTGATCAACCCCATAAACACATCCTGAAAAACCAGAGACTGCCAGGCGTTGTACCAGTACTGCCGGGCATCGAGACGCAGCAGCACTTTGGCGATGAACAAGCCTCCAGTCAGGCCCACCACGTCGGAAATGATGGTCAGGAAAAACATCATGAAAATGGTGGCGATCATGCGGGGCGTGACCAGCTTCTTCATGGGATCGGTGCCGAGGGCGCGCATGGCGTCGATTTGTTCGGTCACCACCATCGATCCCAGCTCGCTGGCCATGCCGGAGGAATTCCGCCCAGCCACCATCAGGCTGGTCAGCACGGGCCCGAGCTCGCGCACCATGGAAGTCGAGACCAGTTGCCCCACCAAAGTGATCGAGCCGAAACGTTCCAGGGTGTTCGAGGCCTGCAACGCCAGCACGGCTCCGGTGAAGAAGCCGGTGAGCACAACGATGGGAAGGGATCCCACGCCGATCGCGTCCGCCTGCACCATCATGTCTGAAACGTACAAAGGTTTGCGGAAGAGATTAGCGACCGCCTGGCCGCAGAACAGAACGTAATCCTGAACCGTCTGGATGTTTTTCTTGGCGAGATACGTGGGCGAGGTGAGTTCCATGCGGCTCGGGAAAGTGCGGCGGTCGGGCTGCTGCGCTTCCACGAAACTATAGCAGAGAAAGCGGTCAGCATTCAGCGAGGAGAATCAGAGCTCTCCCGTAGGACCATTATGTCTCCTCAAGGCCGAACGGTGGCTGCGATCCTCCAGGAGTCGATCGGCTCTGCGCCCCAAGTAGAACCACCACAGAGTCCCGGCGACAACATAAAACACCAAACCGGGCACCGGGTGACGCCAAGCCACACCAAGTGCGACAACAGAAACTGGGAAGTCTATGAAATGCATGAGTATTTCCCCCATCAGCAGGCGTTCCTATCCGGGCACGAAGTACCCTAACGAAATAATCAGGCAGGCAAAGAAGTGCAGGCACGGGAAAAGGTAGGCGAATCGGAGGTGAGTTCTTATCCCCGTGTTTTTTTCTTGATCTCGATATTCAACCGGCGGATTTTCTGATTCAGGGTGGAGAGTGGGACCTTGAAGTGCTCGGCGGCTTCGGTCTGGTTCCAGTTGGATTTCTCGAGCATGTCGGTGATGATGCGGCGCTCGACGTCTTCGACGATTTCAAACAGGGAAGCATCCGGGGGCGGATCCTGCAGGGTGAAGGCCGATCCACGGCCCAGCAGATTGTCGGGCAGCAGGTCAACGCTGATTTCGGGGCCGGAAGACAGCACCACGGCGCGCTCGATTACGTTTTCCAGTTCGCGTACGTTGCCCGGCCATGAATAAGACATCAGGGGACGCAGCGCTTCCGGCGTGATGCTGCGCACCGGGCGGTCGTTCTCTTCGGCGTATTTCTTCAGGAAGAAATCAACCAGCAACGGAATGTCTTCTTTGCGCTGGCGCAGAGGAGGAAGATCGATGGTGATCACGTTGAGCCGGTAGAACAGATCCTCGCGGAAGCGGCCATCGCGCACCGACTGGCGAAGATCGATGTTGGTGGCGGCGATGATGCGCACATCCACCTGAACCTCCTGCACTCCACCAAGGTGCATGAAGCGGCGATCCTGCAAGACGCGGAGAATCTTGGCCTGCGTGTCGAGGCCCATGGTGGCGATTTCGTCGAGAAACAGGGTGCCTCGGTCCGCCATCTCAAACAGGCCCTTTTTCGAGGCGATAGCGCTGGTGAATGCTCCTTTGACGTGACCAAAGAGTGTCGATTCCAGCAAGTCCGTCGGCATGGAGCCGGTATTGACGGGGACGAAAGGCCGATCGTGGCGCGGCGAGTTCAGATGCAGGGCTTTGGCAATGACTTCCTTGCCGGTTCCGCTTTCACCCTGTAACAGCACGGTGGAGCGGCTGTTCGCCACCTGCGCGACCAGGTCGAAAATCTTCAGCATCGCGTCGCTTTTTCCCACGATGTTCTCGAAGTTGTAGCGCTGCTTAAGGGCGCGCTTCAGCTGGATATTTTCTTCCTCGGCCCGGCGCCATCCCACGGCGGCGCGAACGTCGGCCAGAAGCTTTTCGTTGTCCCAGGGCTTTTGGACGAAGTTGGCGGCGCCGGACTGCATGGCGCGCACCGCATTTTCCACCGTGCCATAGGCCGTGATCATGATGACGGGCAAGCGCGCTTCGTGGGTGTGAATTTCAGCCAGAATGTCCATGCCATCGCGGCCGGGCAGGGCGAGGTCCAGGAGGATCAGGTCGAAAGGCTGCTCGCCGAGGCGCTGCAAGCCAGCTTCGCCGGTATCCGCCGTCTCGACGGCGAAGCCTTCCATCTCCAGCAGAGTCTGCAAGGATTCGCGAATCTCGGCTTCGTCGTCGATGATGAGCACCGTGCCCGCCAGGCCCGGCGTTCCGTTCAACAAAGAGCGCGAGATGACGGCGGTGTCAGACATATTCGGCCTTGGAGGCGACGGCCTTCCGGCTCAAGGGGAAATCCAGGGTGAACGTAGTTCCGTGGCCGGGATTGCTTTCCACGCGAATCTTGCCGGCATGTTCCTGGATGATGCCGTAGGTGACAGAGAGGCCCAGGCCAGTGCCACGAGCCTGGCCTTCGCGAGGCGCCGTCTTGGTGGTAAAAAACGGATCATAAATGCGCTGAATATTCTCGGGCGCGATGCCGGTTCCGGTGTCGGACACGCACACGCTGACGCTCTCGCCGTTGAGCGTGGCCACGCGCAGCGTGCCGCCGCCCGGCATGGCATCTTTGGCATTCAGGAACAGGTTCAGAAACACTTGCTGCAATCTTCCCGCATTCCCTTGAATGGCGGGCAACCCGGGCTCGAGTGCGGGTTGCACCTCGACCTTGGCGACCTTGAACTGGTGCTCCAGCAGCGCCAGGGTGTCGGCGATTACTTTGTTCACATCCACGTCGCCGATCTCGCTGCCACTGGTGCGCGAGAAATTCAGCAGGTTGTTGACAATCTCCGAGGCGCGGAAGGTTTGCCGCGTGATCTTCTCCAGCAGGCCGGCCTTCTGCGAATCGCCTTGCAGTTGCTTGCTCAGCATCTGGGTGTAGGAGGAGATCACGGCCAGGGGAGTGTTGACTTCGTGAGCCACGCCGGCCGCCAGCAATCCGATGGAAGAAAGTTTATCGGCCTGGGAAAGCTGGGCTTCGAGTTCGATTCGCTCGGTGATGTCGTCCATGATGATCAGCCGCCCGATGACCTGGAACTTGCGCGTTACGAGCGGCGCCATAGCCACATTTACGGTCCGGACTTCGCCTGCAGGTGTTTTCAAGCGGAACTTGTAGAGGTTGCGGATGCCAGCTTCCTGCCGCATGCGTGCGAATTCTTCCACGAACTCGGGCGGGAAAATGGCTTTCAGCGGCTGGGTTAAAGTCTGCCAGCGAGGCACTGCGTACATCACTTCCATCTGCGCGTTCCAGCTCTCGATGCGGTCTTCCATGTCGAGGGCCATCACGCCCACGTTGATGGATTCCACAATGTTTTCGTTGAAGTCTTTCAGGCGCTCGTACTCAGCCACCTTCTGCTGCAACGACGTATAGAGCTGCCCGTTCTGAATGGCAACGCCGAGATAGCCGCCGAGTGTCTCGAGCAACTCCATGTCCTCGCTGGAGAGGAAGTCGCCCTTCGTAGTCTTACCCAAGCCGAGCACGGCAACGGTCTTTTGCTGCGCGTGGCAGGGGATGTAGTAATTCAGGTCGAGCCGGGCGATGGCCTGCTGGGCTTCCGGCGCTTCGCGCGGCACCTGGTGAGTGTTCTCGAAGAAAAGATGCCCGGCCTGCTCCGGCCGTGGCGCGCTCAGGAATGCAAGGTCAATATTGCCCGGTACTGACATCCCGAAAGACTTGGCCGGGACAAATTTCCCCGTCTCTTCGCCGGCCAGGAAAATCGCCATGCGGTCGACCGCAAGAGTGCGGGACAAGCGGTCGATTAGCGAAGACAGCAGGGTATTCAGGTTGGTCTCCGAACTCAGCTCGCGGCCGAACTCGAGCAGGGTGCGGCGGTAGTCGTAGCGTGTTCGGTAGAAGAATTGGTCGATGCGGTCCTGAATCCACTTGCGAACCGGATCGAACAGCAGCGCCGTAACCACCACGGCCAGGACCAGCCCGACTGGACCGGAGCTAGGACGCCAATTATGCACCAGCAGGGCGACGCCAGTTACCAGCCCGAAATACAATCCCAGGACAACCGCCGCTGCGACCGTGTAGACCACGCCGCGTTTGAAGATGAGGTCGACATCCATCAGGCGGTAGCGGAAGATGGCATAGCCGAAAGTGAGCGGCAACAACGCCAGCGACAGCGCGGAAACCTTCATGGTCGCGCCGGGCAGCGAACCCATCAGATAAGGGATGACGTAGAACAAGGTATAGGGAACGATCGCCAGAATGGTGCCGCGAGTAACCCACTTCAACTGCTGCCGCAGGATGGTGGTGCTGGCGTGCCGGTAGCTATACCAAAGCACGACGGCTGCAACCAGGAAGAAGAGCGATCCGTACGACATTTCCATCCGGTCGAGATTCCAGCGCAGCCGCTCACTGGCCTGAAGCCATTGCATAGCGGTAATGTGCGCCGCGAGCAGCACTGCTGCCGGCAGGTAGACCAGCGCCAACAGCCAGGGGTGCTTGCGCACCGTCTCGCGTTTTTCGGGGAAGGTGAGAACGAAGTGAAGAAACAGGGCCGGCTGCAACACTCCAGCGGCGATGTTGCCCCAATAGATCGTCCAGTCCAAATCGTTCAGCTTGCCGGTGTACTTGAAGGCGTAGGCAATGAAAGAGACGAGACAGAAAATATAGAAGTGCGTGGATCCGGGAGCAGTCCAACGGCGCAGGAGGACGTAGAGGCCGATGCCAAGATAGATCAGCGCAATCAGCCGCAGCCAGTTATTGAGAGACCGCTCCGCCGGAACCAGGATGACGCTGGAATCGAGCGGGACCGATTGCCGGAGCAGGGAATAGGCGGCTTTCGACCAGACGCCATTGCGGTAGAGCTGGCGCTCCAGTCCAGACATACTCTGGACTTCCTGCCCGTTGATCGAAAGCAGTTGGTCGCCGGGCTTAATGCCGCTCTTGGCCCCTGGTCCGTTTGGGTCAACCCGATCCGCTGTGAGACGTCCGCCTTGTTCAACCCACCAGATGCCGTCGTCCGGGACCAGGAACTTCCACTCTGCGTTGAAATTGAAGCCGGCGAAGATGACCGCAGCCACGGTCAGAAAGAATAGCAGGACAGCAACGGAGCGGACTTGGCTCTCCCGGTTCATGGCTTTCGGCGGCGACCCCCCGGTGGGGTGGCTGGTGGGCCGCAGAGCACCCTCCGGCAACTCAATGTCTGGCTGACGCTCAATGAGCAACTTCGCTGCCATGTCGTTTCCCATCCCGGGACTGCTAAGTGCCCTATCTAAAGGGACTTCCAGGATTATAAATGGGTTTCAGGAAACTACGTACGCTTTTCTGGAGGTTTGTGTGGAATCTTGTATCTGAATGGGTTAGAGCGATTTAAGGGGATGCATGGAATTCAGTCCGGGCCGACCGGTCGGTGGCTAGCCGATGGTGCGCCGCCA
>Ga0307478_10001500_pt1 | contig 20027 bp, 13 predicted proteins | sample atmos_gasesECM4C_2_FD_203713 | JGI IMG/M metagenome (GOLD analysis project Ga0307478, IMG submission 203713) | Hardwood forest soil microbial communities from Morgan-Monroe State Forest, Indiana, United States - atmos_gasesECM4C_05 | ecosystem: Environmental > Terrestrial > Soil > Temperate... | reverse complement strand
TGGGAGATATGGTGCGCGTGATTCGGACGTTTCGCCCGGATGTGCTGGTGGCGCGGTTTTCGGGCACCAATCGAGATGGGCATGGGCACCATCAGGCTTCAAGCATCCTGACGCAAGAGGCGTTCCGTGCGGCTGCGGACCCGAAACGTTTTCCTGAGCAGATTGCGCAGGGGCTGGAGCCGTGGCAGGCGAAAAAGCTTTACATCGGCAATGTGTGCGGCTTTGGCGCGATGACCTGCGAGGATGCAAAGTGGACGATCAAACTGAATACGGGTGAACGAAGCGCGGATCTGGGAGAGTCCTACGTGCAGTTTGCCATGGAAGGATTACGGCATCAGCTCTCGCAGGGATCGGCAAACTGGACTGTGGATCCGGGAGATCGGTTTACGTTTTACAAGCTGGGGGATTCTGTGGTGCCTGCCAAGCTGGATAAAGATGGGCACGAAAAAGATTTCTTTGATGGGATCGATACCAGTTTGCCGGGTCTGGCGGAGCGGCTGGGCGCTGAAGAGTCGAGGGTTCCACAGTTGCGGAAAGAGTTGGGGGAAATTGCGGCGCGGATTTCCGAAGCCAGCGCGGCTACGAAAGGCACCGATTCATCCGCCGCGGCCGCGCCACTGGTGAAAGTTTTGGCAGGACTTGAGCGTGCACGCATCGAGGTCAGCAAAAGCGGACTCGGCGGCGTGGCCAAATCTGATGTGCTATCGCGGCTGGAAGAGAAGCGCGATCAGGCGCAGACCGCGCTGAACGAAGCTCTGAAAGTGACGCTGGAAGCGGCGGTGGTTTCGCGTGCGGACGCAAATAGTGGAATCGCGAAAGTGGCGGAGGCGCTGACCACGGTTTCGCCGGGACAGGAATTTATGGTTGCGGTGGATTTCCGCAACGGCTCGAAAGATCGCCTGTTCATTGACGGATTAAAGCTGGAGGTGCCGCAAGGATGGGCTACCATCTCCGACAAGATGAAGCGGGTCGCGATCAAGCCGGGCGATACTATGCATGTGGTTTTTCGCTTGACGGTGCCGAAGAATGCAAGTTACACGCGGCCCTATTGGCATCGCGATGATCCGGAAACCGAGAGCGTGAATCACATCGACGACGAGAAGAACGTAACGCTCCCCTTTCCTCCTCCAGTGCTGCGGGCGAGAGCGGAGTATTCCGGCGTGGGCGGCGCGGAGACGAAGAGCGGGATCGCGGCGACCGTAGTAACAAAGTTTGTGGACGAGTCGGGAGCCGAGCGCGCGCGCCCGCTGGCGGTGGTGCCGGCATTTTCGATCGCACTGGAACCGGGCGCGCAGGTGATTTCCTCGCACAACGGCGCGAGTTCGACCGTGACGGTGGGCGTAACCAGTGACATAAGCCGCAAAGCGGAAGGCGTGCTTCGATTAGAGTTGCCAGCCGGCTGGCGATCTGAGCCGGCGCAGTTTGCCGTCAATCTCGCGCGACGCGGAGAGAAACAGGATTTCCAGTTCAAGGTCTTCCCTGCTGCTTTGCAAGAAGGCAGAGCGAAAGTTCGAGCCGTGCTCGAGGCTGACGGCGAGAAGTTCAGCGAAGGTTACACGCTGGTGACGCGCGAAGACCTGGGAAGCTTCTATTACTATCAGCCAGCCGTGCAGCGAGTGAGCATCGTCGATGTACAAGCGCCGCACGATTTGAAGATTGGCTACATCATGGGTGCCGGCGACGATATTCCCGCTGTGCTGAGGCAAGTTGGAATGGACGTGACAATGATTTCTCCGGACAAGCTTGCGAGCGAAGAGCTCAGCCGCTACGGAACTATCGTCTTGGGGATTCGCGCCTACGATACGCAGAAAGACGTGGCGGCCAATAATAAGAAGCTGCTGGATTTCGTTGCGACTGGCGGAACGTTAGTGGTGCAGTACAACGCGAGTGTTGGAGATTTTAACAGCGGACATTTCACACCTTATTCCGCGGAACTGAGCCGGGCGCGAGTTTCGGTGGAAGAATCTCCGGTCGAGATCCTGGCGCCGGAGGATGGTGTATTTCACTATCCGAATGAAATCAGGGCTCGCGACTTCGACGGCTGGGTGCAGGAACGCGGGCTTTATTTCATGGATAAATGGGATGAGCACTTCAAGCCGCTGTTGAGCTGCCACGATCCGGGCGAGGATGCGCAGAAGGGCGGGCTGCTGCGGGCGCAGTACGGCAAGGGAACTTATATCTACACGGGATATGCGTTCTTCCGGCAGTTGCCGGCTGGCGTGCCGGGCGCGGTGCGGCTTTATGTGAACTTGTTGAGTGCGGGGCATGAGAAGCAGTAGCCAGTTGCCTTGGCGATTTCTGAAAGGGACAAGCAAAAGTGATGCACGCTATTCGCATTCACTCCTACGGTGGTCCAGAGGTCATGCAGTGGGAAGAACTCCCCACACCGGTTCCCGGCCCGGGACAGGCCTTGGTGCGCGTGGAAGCTGCGAGCGTTAACTTTCTTGATGTTCAAAAACGACGTGGCGAACTTGCGGGGCAAGCGTTCTACCGTCGTAAAGCCACAAGCGAACCTGATCTTCCGGCAACTCTCGGCAGCCAGGGAGTGGGAATCGTGGAAGAACTTGGCCCGGAGGTTCGCAATGTGAAGGTGGGAGACCGTGTAGTCTTCGTGGGAGATTCATACGCCACACACGCTCTGGCGCCGGCCGCGTGGCTCATCCGAGTCCCCGATGGCATTGATGTGGAGCGGGCCGCGGCCGGAATGAACCAGGGATTTCTAGCCTACGCGTTCACCCACTTTGCTTATCCGGTAAAGCCGGGAGACTGGTGCCTGATCCAGGCGGCTGCTGGAGGTATTGGACTCCTGCTTTGTCAGATGGCGAAGATCCGCGAGGGACGGGTGATTGGCGTTACGTCGAGCGAGGAGAAGGCCAAGTTTGTGATGGACGCCGGCGCGGACGAGGTCGTCATCTCTAAACAGTCCGACATCGCAAAAGAAGCGAGGCGGATCAGCGGAGGCCGAGGGGTGAATGTGGTTTACGACGGCGTTGGTAAAGATACATTCGAGGCCAGCCTCGATAGTCTGGCTCCGGGGGGATATCTCGTTGTCTACGGCCAGTCCAGTGGATACGTGCCTCCAATCGATGTTATGACCCTGCAGGAAAAGGGATCGCTGTTTCTCACCCGCACGAACGGAAGTCCTTACATCAAGGAATACCCGCGCTATCTGGAACAATTTGTGGAATGGGTGAAGCAGGGGAAACTTGCCATCCGAATTGACCGGACTTATGCAATGGCGGATGCCTCCCAGGCACATGCGGCGTTTGAAAAGCGGGAAGTCTCCGGTAGGATGTTACTTCTTCCCTAGCTGCAGTGACGGTACCAAGCTTACCGAAAAAATGCAGTCTCCGTCTCAAAACGAATCGAGTTCTCCCGGCCTGATCCGGGGCATGGGGCTGGGGAGCGCGACCGCGCTCAACATGATCGACATGATCGGCGTGGGGCCGTTCATCACTATGCCGCTGGTATTGAGCGCGATGGGCGGCCCGCAGGCCATGCTGGGTTGGATAGCGGGGGCGCTGCTGGCCGTGTGCGACGGGCTGGTGACCGCAGAACTGGGCGCGGCGTTCCCCGGATCAGGCGGATCGTATCGCTATTTGAGCGAGATCTACGGGCCGCGGAAATGGGGGCGGCTGATTTCGTTTCTGTTTATCTGGCAACTATCCTTCAGCGCTCCGCTCTCGATTGCCAGCGGATGCATTGGGCTGGCGGGCTATGCCGCCTATTACTGGCCGAGCCTGGAAACGGTTTACGCCGCACACACTTCGGCCGTGAGCATCCCGGGGGCGGGGCCACTTCAGGTGAGTTGGATTGTGACGCCGGGAACCGCACTGGCGATCGTTATCTGCCTGTTCACGGTCTTGCTGCTCTACCGGCGCATCACGGTGATCGGCCGCCTTTCAAAAATATTATGGCTGGGCGTCATGGGGACGATTGGATGGATCATCTTCGCGGGGTTGACGCACTTCAACGGCGCTCGCGCGTTTGATTTTCCTCCCGGCGCGTTTACACTTTCACCCGCGTTCTTCACCGGGTTGGGCGGAGCCCTTCTGGTGGCCACATATGACTACTGGGGCTACTACAACGTTTGCTACCTGGGCGATGAAATAAAGGATCCGACGCGGAATATTCCGCGGGCTCTGCTGCTTTCCATTCTGCTGGTCGCCTGTCTATATCTAATGATGAACTTGTGCATTCTGGCCGTCGTTCCATGGCGGGAGATGCTGCAGGCGGGGCATAACAACAACGGGCTGTACGTTGTGTCATTGTTCATGGAGAGGATTTATGGGGCGTGGGCCGCGCGGTTGGTGACGGGACTGGTAATCGTGACGGCGTTTGCGTCCGTCTTCTCGCTAACGCTGGGGTATTCGCGGGTTCCTTACGCGGCTGCCCTGGATGGGAACTATTTCAAGGCGTTTGCCAAAGTGCATCCGGTCTACCGCTTCCCGCATGTCTCGCTGATGGCCCTGGGAGCAGTGGCGGCAGCGTTCTGCTTTCTGCGCCTGAAGGACGCGATCGCGGCTCTGGTGGTCATTCGCATCCTTCTTCAGTTTCTGGTACAGGCGATTGGGGTGATAGTCTTTCGGCTGCGGCAACCGGACTTCCCACGCCCATTTCGGATGTGGTTATATCCGCTGCCCGCGTTGCTGGCGATTGCCGGATTTCTCTTTATCCTGTTTAATCGCGAACACTGGCAGAAGGAAGTGCGGTACGCTGCGGTGATATTGCTGGCGGGATTCGCGATCTACATGATCCGGGCCTGGCGAGGCCGGGAGTGGCCCTTTGCCGTAACGAATTCTTCGAGCGAGTAACGGATACGAAAAACAACTTAGATATTTTGGGGGAGGAATGATCGTGAGGAAGAAGCTTAGTCATCTTGCATTCTGCGTGCTGGCACTGGCAGTCGTAGGTGCGGCCCAGGACGGCAAGAGTAAAGACGAACATCGAAGCGTCACCCAGGTGCTGGACCAGACAATCTTAAATATGGAACATGATCTTATCCCGGCGGCAGAAGCGATGCCCGAAGACAAGTTCGCGTTCGCGCCAACAAATGGCGAGTTCAAAGGCGTTCGTACCTTTGGACAGCAGATAAAGCACGTGGCTGCGGTGAACTACGAACTGGGAGCCGCGATCCTAGAAGAAAAAGCTCCGGTAGATATCGGCGACGAATCCGGGCCAGCTTCCATCGTTAGCAAAGCCGACATTCTACAATACCTGCATGATTCGTTTGCGTATGTGCACAAGGCGATTCAGACCATCAACGAGAAAAACCTTGTGGGGACTGTTAAAAGTCCTTTTGGTGAAGGGAAAGTAACGCGTCTCGGCCTGGCCACAACGGTGGCGTGGCATGGCTTCGATCACTACGGACAGATGGTGGAATATCTGCGAATGAACGGTATCGTCCCGCCGGCCAGTCGCTAGATGGGGTGCCCGGAATGGCTAATAGCGGCCTGAGCTGCTGTCGTCGACGTTGGCGGCGATTATGAAGAAGCTGCAAAGGTGTTGATGAAAAGTAAGGCCAGGCTCTTTTGCGGCATGGTCCGGATAAGATCTGAGCGCCGAGAGAAATTTTTGGATTTCTTGCTCGGCCTGCCTGTTGCCAGGCGAAACGATCACTTGCGGCTGGACTTGATCGAGCATTGTTCGTTTCATGCCTGCGTATCCCAAAAAACTCAGCTTGCCTTTGCGGAGAGCGGCGACCTTCCCTGTTGCTGCAAACACAAGTGCGACGAAGAAGTTTCGCGTTTTTGAGTCCCAAATATCAGGAGCGGCGGGCGCCGCGGGAAGAGATCGACGTGAGCAGCAGTTCGGCGCTTAGTCCGCAGTGTTCCACATGAGTTGCGACGAGCTTTCTAGCCTTCTGTGGGGGAAAGACGGGGTCTAGAAAAACGAGCACCGAGGGTCCAGCGCCGCTGAGGGCTACGCCCAGAACACCAGGTGTGCTGGTCAGTACCTGTAGACACGGAAGGAGCGGGCAGAGAGGAGCGCGATAAGGCTGATGGATCCGGTCCTCCAGCGCGGCAGAGAGCAATTCGTGCCGCCCTTGCGTGAAAGCGGCGAGCAGCAACATGGAATTCTGGATGTTCGCTACGGCGTCGGCACGTGAATATTGCGCCGGAAGCACGCGACGAGCTTCTTCAGTCGACAACGCCTGGTCAGGGATAGCCAGCAGTAAAGGCCACTTCCCTTTCGGTCGAATGCAAACTACCTGGGGATCAGAGTCGGCGGACACGCGAGCGACCGTGAGACCACCCATCCAGCAGGCCGAGGCATTGTCGGGGTGGTGCTCGCGGCGTGACGCTTCGCCAATGATCTGCGAGTCGCTCCAGCGCAAACCGCCGAAGTGATTGGCGAGTGCAATCCCGGCGAGGCGGGCCGCTGCGGAAGATCCGCAACCTTTGCCGATAGGAATGTCGTTCTTAATCCGAAGCGCCAGCGGAGTGATCTTCGTAGTCTGACTCTCAAGAATTTCCCGGTAGGTGGAGAGGATGAGATGATTCTCCATAGTCCGGCAAACTTCCTGATCGCGTCCGGTCGCGTGAATCGAAAAGCTGGCGGTGGGGCGGGCATGAATAGTGATGTAGAGGTCGATCGCCAGTGCGGCGGCATCGAAGGCCGGACCCAGATTTGCCGAGGTGGCTGGAAGCGCCAAGCGCAGTGACGTGGGTCCGCGGCTCTGCTTCTTTTTCTTAGGCATTCGAGTGCGTGCGGTCGGCTTTCTCTGCCTCATCCAGGGCTGCAATCACGGCGTCCAGCGTGGCATCGAGGACGACGGGGGGATGGCGAAACGGCTTCAGCTTGGTGCTTTCGCTCTCCTGAGCCGGCTCCGGAAACAGACTGCCACGATGGAAGTCCATGGTGAAGTCTGGATCTTTGAGAAGATTTCCCGTGAGGATCAGCACAACGGTCTCCTCTGGTTTCACGAAGCCCTGGTGCAGCAACTTCTTCAAACCAGCCAGAGTAACCGCAGAGGCGGGTTCACAGCCAATGCCTTCCGCGCCGATTTCGGCTTTGGCCTCAGCGATCTCGAACTCACTCACCTGTTCACATGCGCCGCCAGTGGCTTGAAGAACTTTCACAGCTTTTTCCCACGAAGCTGGATTTCCAATGCGAATCGCTGTAGCCCGAGTTTCAGCCTGCACGCTGACGAGGCGCTTGCCTCCGCCCTCGCGCAACGTGCGAACCAACGCATTGGCCCCTTCCGCCTGAATCACTGACAACTTCGGCAGGCGCGGAATGAGGCCAAGATCGCGCATCTCCAGCAAGCCCTTGCCAATCGCGGAACTATTGCCAAGATTGCCTCCGGGCACGATGATGTGGTCAGGCGGCTGCCAGTCGAACTGTTCGAGTAATTCGAATGCGAGCGTCTTCTGCCCTTCCAGACGAAACGGATTGATAGAGTTCAACTGGTAAACGGGAGCGCGACGTACAACTTCCTGCAACAGGCGCAAACAGCCATCGAAATCGGTGCGGAGTTGGCAGGTGAGCGCGCCATAATCGAGGGCCTGCGATAGTTTGCTCCATGAGATTTTGCCGTCAGGCACAAGCACCAGGCTGCGCATGCCGCCTCGTGCCGCGTAGGCGGCCATTGATGCCGACGTATTGCCCGTGGAAGCGCAGGCTACCCAGCGGTAGCCAGCCTGACGGGCGAAAGTGGCGGCGACGGTCATCCCAGTGTCTTTAAATGAGCCGGTTGGGTTCATGCCCTGATGCTTGGCATAGAGGCGCGCAACGCCAGTGTTGCGCGAAGCCTGAGGCAGGTCGTAGAGCGGAGTGTTGCCTTCACGCAACGTGACCATCTGTTGCTCGGACGCAGTTGCGGGTAGGAGTTCGCGGAATCGCCAGACACCGCTGAGGTCGAGGGGTGCGCTCGATAAACGACGGTCGCGCCAGAGGGACTTCAGAGTGCCGGCATCGAGACTGCTCGACTTCCAGCCCGGATCAGTAATCTCAAGCAGGTTGGCGCACTGCGGGCAGCGAAAATCCTGAGAGGCCGACTGTACCAGCGAACCACAACCTATACATCGGAAACAAAATGTGGCTTGCGGCAGGGTGGCTCCGGGAACCTTTCCAGAAGCGGCAGAAGACGGCATGGAGTCGGAAATTATTTCGTGCCTCGCAAATATTGATCCGTCTTGTTGATCCAATCGGCGCGCGGAGGATTGAACACGTCGAGATCAACCGTGTCTTCGAGTGCTTCGGCCTTGTGCGGCATGTGTGCGGGAATGCAGAGTACTTCGCCGGAGTGAACAACGATTTCCTCGCCGCCAATCCAAAACTTCAGCGCTCCATCGAGAATGTAAGTGAGTTGTTCGTTGTGGTGGCTGTGCTCAGGGACGATGCAGCCTTTTTTTAGAAGCACTCGGGCCACCATAATTTCCTGGCCTACGACAAACTGCCGCTGCAGCAGCGGGTTGAGTTCTTCCAGCGCAATCGTATGCCACGGAACGTACTGGTGCTTGGCCTTTGGGGCTGAGTGTTTGGTGACGGCGCGCCGAGCGCGGGAGTGGGACTTCGACGCTTTTGTCTTTGCGCCGCGCGAAGTTTTCGCCTTTACCTTTTTCTTTGCCATTGTCCGTCGATCCCTCATTTCTTTAAGTGTTTGCTCAGTGGACCCTGCCTGGATACAGCTTCACGGCATTGTCATGCAGATAAGCATGGGCGAGCTCCAGAGCCCGAGCTTCGCTAATTTCATTTTCCGAGATCATCTCGGCCAGAGCGGCTGCGAGCGCCATCCGCGACGATTCCGCTCCCAGCCAGTAGCTTTCTTCAGCGCCTAGAACCTGATTGTACGGGAAACAATCCGTGCCAAATGTGATCTTGTCGGGAAAAGTCTCCAGCCACATCTTCAGCGTGTCTTTGAAAGCAGAGGGATATTGAGCAAGTTCGCCGAACGAAGAATCGATGTAAACATTCTTCATGGCGGCGAGCCAGATGGCCTCGCGCTCCAATGGGTAGCCGCCGTGGATCAACACGAACGTGGTGCCGCGGTAGCGTGGATCGCGCAGCACCGTCTCCAGATTCATAACGTTGCTTTGCGACAAGTTGAAGTAATCGCCAATGCCGATCGCAGTGTGAATGTGGACGGGAAGGTTCAGCCGCCCTCCTTCAGTCACAAGGAAGCGGAAAATGTAGTCCTGGAAAGTCCGGTAATCTTTTTCGCTGGGAACGCCAGCGGACGCGTAGTGCCGATAGATTTCTTCAGCTTGTTCACGCGTCGGATCGGAGAACGTCGTAGGACGGAAATAGGCTACCTCAAACTTCATGGCGATGCCGCCCTTTTTCTGGTTGTCGGCGAGTACTCGAGAAATGAAGGTCAAATAATCGTCAAACTTAATTGGAAGTGTGCTGACGTTCTCCTGCTGCATCCAGCGGTGCAGCATTTTCTCTTGCAGCGGAATGAAGACGCCTTCGTCGGGATTGCGGCCGGTCTCAAGCTGATTATTGAACGGCCACATAAAAGAATCGGCAAAGAATACCCAGGGGAAACGCCTGGCGTCGAGATAATCCGGCATCATGGCGCGATTGGCCACCGAACTTTCTGTGTTGATTTTGTCGAGAATCAAATTGAAATATGCCGTACCAGGATTTCCCTTTTTTAATTCAGCTTTCTTGGCGACGAGCCATTTGGCATGCTCCGGCGAGAGATCAGAGTACGGGTACCCGAACAGAGCGTTGGCCGCGGCAATCAGCTCAGCATTGTCATCGCGGGTTCGGAGCGCCTCGCTGGCATCGGGAGGCGCAGCCATGGCGTCAACGTCGGGATCATCGGCGAACCCTGGATGCGCGTGGTGGTCAAAGGCAGGGATCTTTTCAATCTGGGGCAGCAGGCGCTCATAGATCTGCTGAACGTCGGGACCAGGGAATGGGCGCGCCTGGGCGGAAACAAAATATGACAGGCTGATCAGGGCGCAGAAAACAAGGGCGGAGAAAACAATAATCTGTTTCATCTTTTTGTCATTCATAGGGGCAGACGCTTCAATATCTTTATCTTCAATTATTAATTATTCAGCTTCGGACTAAACTTCCTTGCCAGGCTGCGGACGCTTTGCTGATGCGGGCGACGGCCTCTTGCAGATTTGCCACCGACGAAGCAAACGAAAAACGAACGAAGTCCTTGCCCAACGGGCCGAACGCCGCACCCGGAATAGCGGCCACACCGGCATCTTCCAGCAGAATCCGGCAGACCTCTTCGGCGCTGGTACCCGAGTCACGAATATCGACCCAGGCATAAAAAGCGCCGTCGGGAGGATCGCAACGAAATCCCGGGACCTTATTCAGGTCACGAACAAACTGTTCGCGGCGGCGCGCGAACTCTGCAACCATGCGTGGGGTACTGCCTTCCCGATCAAGCAGGGCGTCGATGGCCGCATATTGTGTGAATTCGGCGACGCAGGTGTAGCTGTTTACGGCGATCATGGCCAGCGCAGCCACTACTTCTGGCGGCGCAACCGTATAGCCGAGGCGCCATCCCGTCATGGCGAAACTCTTCGAAAAACCGTCGATGATCAGAGTGCGCTCTTCCATTCCCGAATAGCTCAACATAGAGGCGTAATTGCGGCCGTAAATGATGCGAGCGTAAATTTCGTCGGAGAGAACCCACAGATCGTGTTTGACTGCGAGTTCCGCCAGGCCGCGCTGCACGGTGTCGGTGTAGACCGTACCCGTCGGATTGCCAGGAGAGTTGGTAATGATCATGCGCGTGCGACGCGAAATCCTGGCGGCTACCTCAGAAAGATCGGGCTGGAAACGGTTTCGCGGCGAGAGTCCGAAAGGCACAGAGACCGCACCGAGGCCGAGCGCGATGGAAGAATAACCGGGAAAGCCGGGATCTGGATAAAGGACTTCGTCGCCGGGTTCGAGCAAGGCCAACATGGCAAAAAATAGCGCCGCCTTACAACCCGGAGCGATCACGATGTTGGCGGAAGAGACATCGAGGTTGCGAGTGCGGTGCAGATAGACAGCAATCTCCTCGCGCAGCGCGGGAAGCCCCGCGACCGCGCAGTAGCGATCTTTGCCCTCGGCGAGCGCCCTGGTGGCCGATTCGATAACGGAAGGGCCAGGATGAAAATCCGGCTCGCCGAGCTCAAGATGAATGATAGAGCGGCCCTGGCTCTCCAATTCTTTGGCGCGAGCGTAGACCGAGAGCGCGCCTTCGCCGGTCATTACCGACATCCTAGATGCTATGGATCGCATGAAATCTCTGAAACCTCATAACCCTTTATACATGCCGCCATCGACCAGCACGGTCTGGCCGGTGATGTAAGAAGCGCGCTCGGAAGCAAGCCAGACAATTGCTTCGGCGACTTCACGCGGCTCACCGAGGCGCTTCACCGGGGCATCGGCGGCCCATCCGTCGAAAATTTCCTTCTCGTTTTTTCCCGAGGCGGAGGCGCGGGCAGTCGCTAATTCCTTTAGCCGGTCGGTTGCGGTGAATCCAGGACCGACGTTGTTGACCAGAATTCCGTCTTTGCCAAACTCGTTGGCGAGGCTTTTGACCAGACCGACCACTGCCGCACGCACCGCATTGGAGAGCACAAGATCGGCGACCGGCTGCTTGGTCGTGATCGAGGTGAGCGTGATAATGCGGCCCCAGTGTTTCCGTTGCATGTGGGGAATGACCTCGCGCGCAAAGTAAACCGTGCTGAGAAAGTTCGCTTCAAGAGCGCGCTGCCATTCTTCCAGACTGGCGGCGAGAAATCCTTTAGCAGGGGGACCGCCGGCGTTGGTTACACAAATGTCGACGCTGCCGAATTTCTGGGCTACGGCGCCGACGAAGCGGCTGACGGCACCAGCGTCTGTAACATCGAAGGCCTCAGCGAGAACCTCGACACCATACTGCTTTCTGATCTTCGCCGCGGCAGCCTGTAACGTTGACTGGTTGCGCGCGCACATGGCGACGCGGCAGCCCTCTGCCGCGAAGGCTTCCGCCGTGGCAAGGCCAATTCCCTGACTGGATGCGGCTACAAGCGCAACGCGGTCTTTCAGGCCAAGATTCATCAAGGAGGAATTATAAACGGTGCGGCGCCTATTCCTTCGCTTGCGGGAGTTCTCTCGCGCAATTAGTCTGGTGGACGAGGCATCCATGAAACGGCAGACCTACCAATCCGAAACCAAGGCGGTACGCGGCACTGCGGACCTGGACAAGAAAAACGGACCGCTGGCCACGCCCATCTATCAGACTTCCACGTTCGAAGCCATCGACAACGACGCGCAACTACGCGCCACTCACACCGACCACTTTTACACGCGCTACGGCAATCCCACGAACACGGTCGCGGAAAAGACAATCGCGGCCCTCGAAGGCATGGATGCAGCTCTGACGTTCGCCTCGGGCATGGGTGCGATCACAACGACGCTTATGGCGCTGCTCACGAGCGGAGACCATATTGTGGCGCAGCGCGATATCTATGGCGGCGTGAGCAAGTTTTTGTCGCAGTGGCTGCCTAAGATGGGGATTGAGACGACGTTCGTGGACACGACCCAATACGAACAGCACGAGCAGGCGATCCGGCCGAACACGAAGCTGCTTTATCTGGAGTCGCCGACCAACCCAACCTTGCGAATCGTGGATTTCAAGAAAGTGGCGGCCATAGCCAAGCGGCATAACCTTCTCAGTATGATCGATTCAACCTTCGGCACGCCGGTGAATCAGCATCCGGCGGAGTTCGGCATCGACCTGGTGATGCATTCAGGAACCAAGTACCTGAGCGGACACACCGATCTGATTTGCGGCGTGGTGGCGGGACGACAGGAATTGATGGAGAGGGTCTGGGAGTCGCGCACCACGCTAGGGAACTGCATGGACCCGCATGCCTCGTGGATGCTGGTGCGGGGGCTGAAGACGCTGGCGGTGCGAGTGGCGCGGCAGAATGAAAACGCACAGCGTGTAGCGGAATTCTTGTCACAGAACGCGAAGGTTCGGAAGGTGCATTATCCGTTTCTAAAGAGTCACGCGCAACATGGGCTGGCGCGCGAACAGATGAAGGGCGGCGGCGGCATGGTGAGCTTTGAAGTGGAGGGCACGGGCGAAGACGCGTGCCGCGTGAGCGAAGCCATGCGGTTGTTTGCACTGGCTCCAAGCCTGGGCGGAGTGGAATCGCTGGTGTCGATTCCGGTATTGACTTCGCATGCCATGGTTCCGGCGGCGGAGCGCGCGAAAATGGGCGTGACGGAGCAGTTGATCCGGCTCTCGGTGGGGATTGAGAATGCGGATGATTTGATTAGCGATCTGGAACGAGCGCTGGAAGCGGTGGCGGCGCCAGACCGCGTGCAAGTCGGGTGAGGTCACCGCTGGAGGCACAGGACCCCGGCCTGTCGAGAAGCAAGTTGTAACATCTGAAGCTCTATCCAAGAACCTCAGAAGAAGAACTTCAATCCAAGCTGCAGAATGCGCGGGTTGTGGGCGGCGACTGGGCTGAAAAGACCGCTTCCCTGACAGCTTGCATCTCCTGCGGAATTGTTGGCCCCGCCATAACAGCTAATGGAATCCGCTCCGCTCGTAATCGAACTGTTGTTGGCAGCAGAACCGCCGGAGCCTCCAATGTAACCCCATTCGACGTGGTTGAACACGTTAAAGGCCTCTGCTCGAAATTCGATGGACATACTCTCTTTGATGGCAAAGTGTTTAAACAACGCCATGTCGAAGTTTGTGGTGAGGGGATTGCGCAAAATGTTCCTGGGTGAATCTCCGAATGTAAGTCCGACTGGCGCCACAAAGGCTGCCGGATTTCCGTACGCAGGTCCGAAGCTCGAGCCTGGAGGCACGGCCGGCTTGGGCGAATTCGGATCGCCAACCAGATCCGGGTAAGAACCATGACCAGATCCACCTAACCCAACATTGTTCGCGACTCCGGCGTTGTCGGAGGGAATTGCTGACGTTCCTGAATTAGTCACCGTAAATGGTGCGCCTGTCTGTACAGACGTGATGCCCGAAAACTGCCAGCCGCCCAGAAGCGAGTGGCTTAAGCCTGCCCCTCTGAAGAAAGGGAGGTCGTAGATGTAGCTGATCGCCACAACATGGCGCTGATCGAAGTTTGAACTGGCACGGTTTCTGGCAAAGTCGTAGGAGTCGACAAATCCCGTATCACCGCCTGACGAAGAGTCGTCGATGGAATGACTATAGGTGTAGGCCACGCTGAATTGCAGCGCACCCACGGTTTTGCGCAGCGAAGCCTGCAGTGCGTGATAAATGGAAGAGGCGCCGTTGTCCAATCGCTTTATGTCCGAAAAACCTGGGAACGGACGGAAGAAATCGGGATCGTTGCCGCACGCCACATACATGTTCACGCCCGCAGTGCCGGGGGTCTGGTCTGCGGGATTGCCGTCGGGATTGTAGCCGGGAATAGGCGGACCTCCCGGTCCAACCGTGCCAGACGCGCAATCACCCGGGTATAGCACGTTACCGAGGCTATCAGTGATTACGCCGGTGATGGGCTTGCCCGCGGCAACATAAGGATTTTGACTCGCGGGAATAGAATGTATCTGGTTCATGTCCCACCGGCGTCCTAAGTGAGTACCTTTACTGCCGACATAGGAGAGCACAGCGACGGTGTTCTTCGGGAACTCATGTTGAACGTCCACGTGCCATTGCTGCACATAAGGCCAAACTGCTTTTTGAGGCAAGGAAGTGACGGAAAGCGGGAAGCTCTCACCCGGAACACCTATGCCGGCGTAGCCGACAATATTGGGTTGACTTGGAGTTTGGACCAGCGGAGCGGCGCCTTCCAGCGCGGTCGCGGTTGCTTCGTTGCCGTTGGTATATTCGAAGAAGACGCCATAGCCGCCGCGCACGGCGGTCTTCCCATCGCCCATAGGATCCCAGGCGAAGCCCAAGCGTGGAGCGGGATTGAATAAGTGTCCCGTATAACATCCGATGGGCACCCCGTTTTTGCCGCAGGTGACCAAACCGTTGAAGGGATTCCCACCGACACTACCGTCCGCATTGACAAAGCTCGCGCCGGAAACGTATTTCGTGGGATCGAAGTTATCCGCCTGTAGTTTGGCGTCGCGTGATGTGCCGAACATGCTTATCCGCAAGCCGAGGTTAAGTGTCAGCCTGGGAGTTGCATGCCAGTCGTCCTGGAAATAAGGCTCGAAGATTTTGTGTCGCAGGTAATACTTTGGCTGTCCGCTGGCTTGCGAGAAACTGGCGATTCGGCCGGTAAGGAGATCAGCGAAGCTATTCCCGGTAGTAACTCCAGAGGCGGTGTCAAAAATAAGAAAACCACCGACGGAAGGCTCGGCCTGCGGCAATTCGTTTTTCTCCGAGGCCAGGAAGTAGACTCCGAACTGAAGGTTGTGTGTTCCGATTAACTTCGAGACGTTGTCTCGATAGGTGTAAATCGGGTTGGAGTTGACTGGACCGTTGGGAACCCATCCCGCGTCCTGCGCGATCCCGCCTAAAACGCCTCCGTTGAGTTGAATTCCGGGTAACTTGCCGCCGCCAAAACCGTTTTGGAAGAGTCCGATGTCATAGCCCGCGGGACGCTGCCATGCGCCCAGGTTCTTGAATATGAGGTGGTTCAGCGAAAAGGCAAAAACAAACTCATTCAGAAGCGTGGGAGACGCCGTGGCCGTGAGTCGGGCCACCATGCTGGTCGAGGGCTGATTAAAATTGTTCTGAATGGTGGGGAAGCTCGCGCCGTTTGTCCATGTGGGGGTGGCCGTGACTTGGTTCCATGAATCGTGTATGTAGCGCAGAGCCAAGTGCAGCCTGGAACCGAAATTCTGGTCTGCGCGCACGAGATCCTCGTGCCAGTTCGTAGCCTGAGCGGGGGAAGAAACGAAGCGGCTAAGGCCGGCACCATCAAGTGCGCTAGGCGCGTCGATCTGGTTGGGCATGGAAATCATAGCCAAGAGGGGCACGGCACTAGGATCGATAGGCACGAGATTGCCCGGATACGGCTGTCCCGTAGCTGGATCGACCGGACAGTCAGGAGAAGAAGTGGCCGGGGCGATGGGGGGTGTGACGGGCGGGCAGAGCTCGCTGAAGTTTCCGAAACCGCCGGGCGTGCAATTGCCGGTCGCCCCCGGACAGCCTCTTTCGGCAGGTGATGGTACCACCGTGTTGAACTGAGTTCCCGGAACAATGTCTTTCCGCCATTCTTCCGACCAGAAGAAAAAGCTCTTCGTCTTACTCTGGTTGTATAGGCCTGGAATGAAGACGGGACCACCCACCGTGAAGCCGTAGTCGTTCTTCTTGTATTCCGGTACGCTGTTCTGGAACTCTCCTTTGGCGTTATAAGCATCGTTGCGATTGAACTCATAAACATCGCCATGGAACTTGTTTGTGCCCGCCTTGGTTTCGACTTCTACCGTGCCGGAACCATCCTTCCCGTACTGCGCTCCGTAATTCGAAGTCAGGACGCGGAACTCGGCGATCGCATCCAGGCTGGGGTAAGTGATCATCGTGGTATTGCTGCCGTCGTCCAGGTTGTTGGCCCCGTCGACTTCCCAGTTGTTGTACTCGGTGCGGCCGCCGTTCACACTGTATGCAACCGTTGCAGCGCCAGTGCCAGGCTCATCCGTGCCAGATTGGTTTGTGGCTCCGGGAGTAAGCGACACGAGTTGCGTAAAGTTGCGGCCATTCAATTCAAGCTGGGTCATTTGCTTGCCGGTGACCGTGCCGGCGAGTTCGGAGGATTGAGTCTCGACCTGGTTCAGCTGCTCGCCCTGCACGATAACCTCAGTGGCGAGCTGGCCGACGGTCAATGTGGCATCCACACGCGCTTTCTGAGCGACGCGGAGGGCAACGCTTTTGGCTTTGAAAGTCTTGAACCCAGGAGCGGTCACAGTTATGTCGTAGTTGCCGCCGGGAAGACCGGCGGCGAGATAATCACCGTCGGAATTGGTGGTCAGATTACGGTCATTGCCGCCTGCGGCGCTAGTGATCTTAACCGTGGCTCCGGCGACGACGGCTCCGCTGGAATCATGAACAGTGCCGGTAATTGCTCCCGTGTCTTGCGCGGAAACAGCGATGGGGACGAGTGCAACCGTGAGAAACATTAGCGACCGCAGCAAACCGATTTTCATAGCTGTGTCTTCCCCCGCTTGGCTTATTAAATCGTATGAATAGTGCTTTTATATGACATCCTCTGTCAAGAAAAAAAAGCCAACGAGAGGCGCTGCGGTTACGTCTCCTTCGCTCTTCTACGTTAGTTTGCGCGTGGACTCCCTCACCACCAACTCCGGCGCCAGCTTGCGATGGTGGGCCGTAACCTCGCGTTTTTCCAGTACTGATTTGATACCTTCGAGGACGATATCCACCGCTCCTGCGCCCATCGCTTCCATGGGTTGCCGCACCGTGGTCAGCGCCGGGGTACAGAGCGCCGAGGCTGCCACATCGTCGAACCCGATCACGGAACATTGGTCGGGCACGCGCAGACCGGCTTGCGTCAGTGCGCGAATCGCGCCGAACGCGGTCATATCGTCGAAGGCGAGCAGCGCGGTGAACGGACGCTTCTGCTTGATCAGGGTCTCGGTAAGTTTTTGACCCGCCTCAAAACTCGAAAGCGGATCGCGCGAATCCGGCAGGTCAACAATTAGCCGGGAGTCGAGCTCAAGGCCGCACGTCTTGGCGCAGTTGCGAACACCGCGCCAACGGGGAGCACTGTCAGCCAAAGTCTTTGGCCCGCGGATAAAGGCGATTTTACGATGACCGAGAGCATGCAGGTGCTCGAGCGCGACATAACCGCCGAGTTCGTTGTCAACGATGACCGAACTCATCGCGTCCCCTTTGAGTTCGCAATCGATGAGCGCGGTGGGGATGCTGCTCTTTTCTAAGTCGGCGAGCAGATTGATATCGAGAAATAACCAGTTGGCCAGGACCACGAGGCCTTCGACGCGCCGGTCAAGCAGCATTTCAAGATATCGTTCAAAACGGCTGCGCTCGTTATGCACATCAGTCAGGATGGGGAGGTAAGAGGCCTGATACAGGGTGTTCTCGATGCCGCGCAGTACCAGGGTGCAATAAGGGTCGGTCATGTCAAAGACCATGACTCCGACGGTATGACTGCGTTTACTGCGCAGGGAGCGGGCAAACTGGTTCGGACGGTATCCCAGTTTCTCCGCGGCGCGCTCGATCCGTTTCTTGGTCACCGGCGGGATATACCGCGCCAGTGGAGCGTCGTTAAGGACAATGGAAACCGTGGTGGAAGAAAACCCGCTCTCCTTCGCTACGTCGCGAATCGTAACCATGGTAGCGTTGCCCTTGGAGTTCCGCACGGCGCGAATCCTGCCTAGACCTCACGCTTGAATTCCAAGCGAGGGTTGGCGGACACTACAGCAGAGAGTAAGACCAGTGTCAAGCAGACATATCCGATGGGTGCTCGTGGGCGGCCTGCTGATGGCCACCGTGCCGGCTGCGCTATCGTTACAAAGTTCGCCTTCAGGAACGGCGGCAGCAACCTCAAAGAGCGCGCCTGCAGCGGAGTCTGGCAGGGCGACCGACCTCGCTCAGCTTTTTCAGGCGGGACAGGATGCGCTGAATCGAGGCCGTTTAGATGAAGCGGAGAGCGACTTCCGGCAAGTGCTGGCGGTAGATCCGCAGTTGGGCGGAGCATACGCGAATCTGGGTGTGGTCTACATGCGGCGCAAACAGTGGGCAATAGCTTTGAAGACATTGCGCAGAGCGGAACAGTTGATGCCGGACGTTCCGGGAATCAGGCTGAACATCGGCTTGGCCTATTATCGACAGAACGAATTCCTGAAAGCTATTCCACCTTTCGAATCGGTTGTGAGCGACCAGCCCGCGGCGCTGCAGCCCCGTCATCTGTTGGGACTCTGCTACTTCTTTGCCGAGCGTTGGGCCGACGCGGCTCACACGCTGGAGCCCCTGTGGGATCAAGAATCGGGAAAATTGAGCTACCTGTATGTGCTCTCGATTGCCGCACACCGGGCCGGCCTGAAAGAACTCGATCAGAGGGCTACAGCGCAACTCGTCAAGACGGGCGACGGCTCACCTGAGTACCATCTTTTCATGGGGAAAGCGCATCTCAATCTCGAACAATACGACATGGCCCTGGCCGATTTCCAAGCCGCGGCGGAGGCGAATCCGAAATTGACCTTCGTTCACTTCAACATGGGGCTGGCGTACTTGAAGAAGCAGGACTACGAGCAGGCGCGCGCCGAGTTTCTAAAAGATGCGGCAGTGGAGCCCGACCTCGCATTCAATTACGACGAACTCGGTGACGTCTATTCTCTTATGCAACAGGACAGCAATGCGGAAAAGAGCTATCACGAGGCGCTGCGGCGCGATCCTCGGCTAGTCAATTCTTATGTCGGACTCGCCAAAGCGTACCAGCGCGGACAGAAATATCCGGAGGCGTTAGCCGCGATCGATTCCGCTGAAAAGCTCGATGCCCGTCGCACTGACATTCATTACGTAAGGGGACAGATACTCATTCACATGGGGCGCAAAGAAGAAGGCAAGAAGGAACTGGAGGCGTCGGTCCGCATCGACAACGAACGCCGGGCAGCGCGACAGAAGCAGGTTGAGAACGGCACCGTGCCTTCACCCGAACTTCTGCAGGATGAACCGTGAAACAAATTTTCCTTTCGCGTCCACGTTCCCCGGAAACAAGCTCGCAATTTCGCCATGAGAGGAACAATCCATGAATCCACGTCTAAAAATAGCCGCTATCGTTGTTGGCGTTTTGATCGTTATCGTGATCGTTATTCCGTTGTTCATCGATGCCAACGCTTTCCGTCCGAAGTTGGAGTCGGAGTTGACCGGTGCCCTGGGCCGCCCGTCTAAAGTTGGTAACCTTTCCCTCTCGCTGCTTTTGGGGGGCGTGACGGCGGACAACATCTCGATCGCCGACGATCCCGCATTCAGCAAGACTCCTTTCGTGCAGGCCAAATCTCTGAAGGTCGGTGTGGAACTCATCCCGCTGATATTTTCCAAAACGTTCAACGTGACCGAACTGACTCTCAACCAGCCCGAGATCAGTCTGGTTCACTCGCAGGACGGAGATAAATGGAATTTTTCCAGTCTGGGCCAGGCAGGTACTTCGTCGTCCACG
>Ga0307478_10001499_pt1 | contig 20051 bp, 18 predicted proteins | sample atmos_gasesECM4C_2_FD_203713 | JGI IMG/M metagenome (GOLD analysis project Ga0307478, IMG submission 203713) | Hardwood forest soil microbial communities from Morgan-Monroe State Forest, Indiana, United States - atmos_gasesECM4C_05 | ecosystem: Environmental > Terrestrial > Soil > Temperate... | reverse complement strand
AAATAAATGTTCCCTTCATCTGCATTGCTGCAGAGACACTCCACAATTGATCAAACACGAGCCACATCACCAGCAATCCCAGAAGAATACCGATAACACGATCTCTGGCCAGAACAAGTGAAGTCTGTACCGCAAATTCACTCAAGTTGATCAGATAAAACGCGACGACAACCTGAACTCCGAAATATGACAGTCGGGGACTGGAGGTCATAATCCATGCGGAGATGACGGTGACTGCTAGAAAAAGGAGCGTGAACCCAGCAATTGAGTCGAGACCGGGCAGGATGAACACCTCCGCACCAATCCCCAAAAGCACCCCACCCACAATTGCGCCGGAAATGCGCAGAAGCTGTTTTTGATGGGAGGAACCAATCGTGCTGAGCGCAGTCAGAAAGCACGTTGTGATTGCGGTGCTTATGCCCGGCCACGCCTTCCCGTTGTATAAGAGATAGCAAACGCTCGCAGCGAAACAACCTCTAAGTCCAAACTTGAGGTGTTCAGAGTTCGACAAAGCGTCAGCACGAAACAGTCGTACACCTGGATCACCGCTGGATTGAAGTGGCGCGTAGTTGCCGAGCGACAGTGTGCCGACAAAGGCTTCCGGAATCAGCGAGACTGTCTTTTCCATTTCGGCGAAAAGCGGAGCACCAGCCATAAGCTGGGCTTCGTTGTGGAGTTCAAATAGGGCTGGAACGTTTCCATTCAGTAGGTCGGAACGAATCGTGCGAATGTATGCAGCCAAGCTTCGAATTCGAGCCCTGGCGTTATCGGAGAGGTCCGAACTGAGATTTGCTGCGTTGGCGGCGATGTCTACCAAGCGCCCGACAAGCGCAATCACAGCACCCATCTGTTCACGATATGCCCGAGGATAGGCGGATCGTTCCAACGTGCGTCGAATGGCGGAGGTTCCCACCATGGCAAAATGCGTGATCCGGTCCTTAGTGTTTTCGTCGACGGACAAGCCGCCCCCATAGCAATTGAGAAGCTCCTGGGTAACGGCCAAGCGATCTCCGAGAGGGTGAAGAATGAGGTCGCCGGCCTTCACTTCTGCGTAAATCCGTTCGACGGCAACGGTGATCAAGCTCCCTAGGGAAATCGCTCCGAAAGCCCAAAGGGTGCCTTCGATTTTGCTTTCCGCCGAAATCTGAAGATCCCACAGCGGAATCGTGATAATGACGAGATATCCGAAACGCGCAGCGGCAGTGAAATTCGTCATAGCGCTAAGTGCGTAGAACACAACGAAGAGTGTCACCGCCACCCAGATCAAACGCAGATTAGGATCCTGCAAGAAGAACATTGCCCCGATCAGGACGTACAGCACTGAAAGGGAGAACGCAACGATGATTGTCTTGGCATCCTTCGCGGTCGCTTCGGCACTCTCGCGCGAGATCGTAAGAGCGAAAATTGCCGCGTATGCGCCATAAGGGATTCGAAACGTCATGGTAAGAAGCATGACGATAGTCGCCGCGATAGTCATTCTTGCAACCAACGCGGACCTTCCCGGGTAAGGGACTAGTTCCTCTTTGAGAAATTCCTTCAGCCAGACAAGTGGGCTGGATGATTTAGGAAGAAGTTGGGCGAGCGTGGCCATCTTTAATCTCCGCGAATCGTGACCACCGCTGATTCACCAATTCGAAACAGATCCGGGGTGGGATTTTCCACACGGACGCGAACCGGGTATCGTGACGCCAGATGTACCCAGCTCAGCGTACGCTGTACATCAGGAAGCCCGGGCTGCAGAGTGCCAATAACATCAGGATCAGGCGTGACTCCGAAACCAAGGCTATCCACCACTCCCGTGAAACGAACGTTAGGCTTCGATAAGACATAAACATCCGCTCGCATCCCCGGGGAAATGCGTTTGAGTTGACCTTCACGGAAATTCCCGATGGCCCACCAAGTACGGGCGTCGATCAAAGTGAACATTTGCTGACCGACATGGGCGTAGGCACCCTCTGATATCGTAAGGTTGGTCACACGAGCGTCGAACGGGGCGTGCACGCGGCAGTTGTCGAGGTTGTAACGAGCGTTCCTTACTGCTGCCTCTTTGGCCCCACGCTGGTTAGTGAGTGGCTCGAGCGTCGTTACGGCGTGCTGAGCCTGCTCGTGCTGTGCCAGAGCTGACTTCAACTCCGCCTTCGCGAGCTGCAATTGCGATTCGGCCTGCCGTAAAGCTTCTGACTCTGCAACTTCTGAAGTCCTGGCGCGATCTACTTGGTCCACGGTAACAAACTGTTTTGTGAGCAGCGGCTCAAGCCGATGCAAATTGTCGCTCGCATAAGTCCACTCCGCACGCTGACGGTTGACTGCGCGTTCTGAGCTGTCAACGTCGGCTTCTGCGCTATGAATATTCGCTTCGGAAACAGAAACGGCACTGACCAATGCCGCGATCCGGCGACGCTCATCGGAGATCTGGCCTTCCAGAGCAGCTTGTTCCGAGATAACTCTCTCGAGTGCGTATTCATAAGGGCGTTCATCGATTTCGTACAGCAGATCCCCCTTTTTCACGAATTGGTTGTCGCGTACATTCAGGCGAATGAGCGGACCGTCAACCTGAGGCGCTATCCCAATGAAATTCGCAAAGACTTCGGCATCGTCGGTCCGTGGATGGTAATTCTGGCGATAAAGCACGATCAGCCCCAGTAGCACAGCACCGGTCACGATTCCAAGACTGAGCCAACGGCTCAACCTGGGAGACCCGGTATTCTTCGTGGTATTCATCGATTGAATTTCCGTATTCAGCGAAACATCATGAGCCACAACGCAAATGCGAACAGCGCCGTCAGGCTCGGATACGTCACAATCGGCCAGACGATCTCCACATATCGGCACAAGAGTTCTCGTGAGAGAACGGTAAGCAGGATGGCTGCGACGAAACAGAGCAGCCATGCCGGGAAAAACGAACCGAGAATGTCGAACGAAGGGGCTCTTCCGCAGCCGGTCAGCGACAGGGTGGCGAGCAGAAACCCATTGCGCAAGCTGAAAATGCGATTCACACTCATGGCTGCGACCTGTTTGTGGATTGGACGGAATCTCCGGTGCGGAACGCCAAGTCTGCGAAGGAGGCAAGTACTTGGGTCCCGGCATAGACATCCGCCGATCGGGCTTGCGCGAGAGTGCGCTGCGCCGCCGTAACATCCAGCAAGCTGCGTACCCCGTAGTTGTACGATTGGAGAGCCGAGTCATAAGACTGGCTGGCGGCCCGGAGAAGTGCGACGGCTGCCTGGCGCTGACGCAAGGCAGTATTCAGGTTGGAATATGCCGTCCAGACCTCGTCCGCAATCTGATTGCGTTTGACCTCGGCTTGTGCTTTAGCCTCTTGAACGTTAGCGCGTGCTTCGAGGAGTCTGTTCTTCCGCGCGGCTCCATCAAAGATCGTCCACTTAAGACTAAAGCTGAGTCCACCGGTCAGGCCTGCCGTGTGGCTCCAGTCGTATGGCGACTGGAGACCATAGACCGATTGCGCGGCTGGACGGGCATCGAGACTGAATGAGGGGTAGTAAGCCGAGCGGGCCTCCTGCACTCGGGCATTTGTGGATTGTATTTCGGCAACCTGTTGCATCAGGTCGGGACGTTGACTGAGGGCACGGTCGATGGCACCCTGGACCGTGTCACTAATCGAATCTGGTATTGCCAGCTGATCAAGCGGTTGAACCTTGACCGTCAAAGAAGCGCGATCGCCCACCGCCGTTGCCAGGTCTCCTTGAGCGATCTGCTCAGCTCCAAGCACAGATTGCAGATCATACTCAGCTTGGGCCGTAGCGCTTCGGGCCTCCAATACGTCGGGCAGAGTTGCCAGGCCGTGCGCGAGCCGATCCTCCGCTGCTTCTTGGACAGTTTCTGCATTGGAGAGACTGGCCCGTGCGGCGTCCTCCTGCCCCATCGAACTCAAAAGCCGGTAGTACGACTGCTCGACCTGGTAAATAACATTGCGGTGGGTGTCGTTAAAGCCGAAATTCGCGGCGAAGAGTTGGGCCCTCGCTGCATTGATTCGACCGCGGCGGCCACCAAAATCAAAAACGGTATAACTCAGGTCGAGGGCGACGGCAAAATCCTGTACGGCTTGCGCGTTGAACCGATTTCCGAGGAAGGCTTCGTCACGGCTGGTTTGCGACAACGCTGCAGCCGCGAGCGTCGGATATAACTCACTGCGCGCCACGCCAAAACTTGCCGCCTGAGCACGGGCACGTTCCCAGGCAACGCGCGTTTCAGGGTTGTTTGATTCCGCCATATCGATGAGCTCGGCGAGGGAGTACGTCTTCACGGGACTGTCAGGCAGTTCGTGGATATGTTCGGTCGTTACATCACGCATAAACTGCTGTTCTTCGGACGAATGCCATGGATGATTCCATGAAACTGGCGCATTCTGAGCGAGAGCACAACTGCCCAACTGCAGCGCAAGGGACAAAGTCGTGCGCGCGAGCAGTCGTAAGCAATTTCGAGTGTCTCGACATGGCATTGTGGACTCGTCAATCTCCGTATTCACTCCCTACCGCAGCGCTCGTAGTCGAATTCCTGCTTATGCTTTCTTTCTGCGCACGCGGTGCTCACTATTTCTTGGGTCAGCCCGGAGTTAATTCTTCGCCTGCCGCGGGAAGTACTCGAACAGCTTGCGCACTCATTAGCCCAGCCCTTTATGTTTTGTCGGACGTGTTAGAAAGCGTGTCAGACCCCGCTAGCTCCATCCGGCACGAACTGCGTATTCGCCCCTTCTTTGAAGATGACGTAAGCGCGTTTCCAGGGTTCGTCATTGATCAGGCGCCATTTGTGGCCTGAACCGGTGTGGTCCTCTGCCACAAGCACGTCACCCGGACGAAGGGTAAACTTCTCGCCGCCGACCGTCGCGAATTCGAGCACACCCGACAACGTAATGACATACTGAGGAGTTGGGTCATTGTGCCAGTCAAAAGTGGAATGTGCCGCTGTCTCTTTGAACTCGACCGACTTCGCATCCACCAACGTGGCGCCGTTCACACTTCCACGTACTACGTGTGAGTTTCCATCAGGCCCCGTGTACAAGCGATAAGCGCGAATCATTTTCTGTCTCCTTGATTGTGATGTTGTTGATGTTCAATACCGCCGCCGTTTCTGCGCGCACACGCTGGCACAAATCCGGATTGTCGATCAGAGATTGCCCGTAGGAAGGAATTATCTCCTTCAACTTGTCCGCCCATCCTGCACTCTTCATCTTGTCCCGGAAGCAGCGCTCGATCACCTGAAGCATGATCCAGACTGCCGTCGAGGCGCCCGGGGAAGCACCGAGCATCGCAGCAACGGATCCATCCGACGCAGTAACGAGCTCGGTTCCGAATTCCAAAATGCCGCCGTGCACTGGGTCCTTTTTGATGATCTGCACTCGTTGTCCCGCCACCTCGACCTTCCAGTCCTCCTCGTTTACACTCGGAAAGAACTCGCGGAGTGCGGCGAACCGCTCGTCCGAGGACTCGAGAACCTGCCCTATCAGATATTCTGTGAGAGCCACGTTATCCCTGCCGACAGCCAACAGCGGCAGTAGGTTTTCAGGGTCGATGGAGCCGAAGAGATCGAGATAGGATCCATGCTTGAGAAACTTCGTCGAGAAGCCTGCGTAGGGCCCGAAAAGCAAAGAAACTTTGCCTTCGATGTGCCGTGTGTCGAGATGCGGCACGGACATCGGCGGTGAGCCGACCGAAGCTTTGCCGTAGACCTTCGCATTGTGACGAGAAGAGACTCTCGGGTTATCGCAGCGCAGCCAAATTCCGCTTACTGGAAATCCGGCATAGCCCTGCCCTTCCGGAATCCCCGATTTTTGTAACAGACGCAAGGACCCGCCGCCCGCGCCGATAAAAACAAACTTGGCCCGAACGAATCGGTGCTCGCCAGTCTTTTCATCCCTGATTTGCACTCTCCAGCCATCTACGTGCCAATCCCCGTCGCGCTGCAGATCTTGCACCCGGCTGAAGTAATGAATGGAAACTCCGTCCTTCCCTTGCAGGGAATCAAGCAGATCCTTTGTAAGTGCGCCGTAGTCTACGTCCGTACCAGTGACCATGCGCGTAGCCGCGACCACGTCATTAGGATCACGCTTTTCCATGACCAGGGGAATCCATTCTCCGATCCGCTTTTTGTCCTCCGAATATTCCATCCCGTAATAAAGAGGATGGCTCGTAAGCGCCGCAAAACGTTTCCTCAGGAAATTCCGGTTATCGACCCCACGCACGAAACTCATGTGAGGTACGGGATGAATGAAGGACTGAGGGTCCTTTATCGCTCCCTTCGTCACCAGATAAGCCCACAACTGACGAGAGAGATCAAACTCGGTGTTGACCTCCAGAGCCTTGGAAATATCGATGCTGCCGTCGGCTCTCTGGGGCGTGTAATTCAGTTCACAAAGAGCAGCGTGGCCGGTGCCAGCATTGTTCCACGCATTCGAGCTCTCTTGAGCCTCGCTTCCCAGGACTTCATGGATTTCGATTGTTAGCTTGGGATCAAGCTCTTTCAGGATGACCGCAAGTGTGGCACTCATGATGCCCGCACCGATGAGAACGACATCGGGATTCGATGAGCTAGTTGTTGCGGTGTTACTAGAGCGAGTCATTGGAGAGTCTCCTTCGTGATTTTCAATTGAGATTGTTTTGTGCGACGCGTGCTTTCAGTGAAATGGCTCAGGTTGTGAAGACCCCTGCCAAACCAAAACGCAGTTATGCCCACAGCGATGCCGATGAGAGTGTCAAATAGCCGCAGGATGGGTTGTCTCCACGCGTGCTCTGGGCTAATTCCAGCTACAACCATGACGACAGCCGTTGTAATTGACGTGGTAATGATGTCCCCTGGTCGATTGATCATGATCAGAATTACGGCACCAATCGCGATGAGAACGGCCATACCCCAAGAACTGAATGGGAAAAACGATAGGTAACCCAGGCAAAGAATGAAGCTCAGCGAAGTGGCTGCGATTCGTGACAAAGCGGCGCTTACGCTTTCGTTGTAGCATTCACGCCAGACAAACAACGTTGCCACAACAGACCACATTCCGCCGAGCAGTTGATCGTCCCGGGAACTGATTGCACTGGTGAGAATCCGGGTCGTCAGCTCGTAGCTGATTAGCGCCGCGAGGGCGAGTGTCATTCCCGAGAGTGCCGCGTGTGAACTGCGGGAGAGCCCGGTGTCCTTTGCTTGATTCGTTGGGTCCGTCTTCATACTTCTACCGTCGCTTTCCTTGCATGTAGCCTGCGTGTAACTCAGATGGAACACGGGGCCCGCCCGCATGAGTCCATAGGTTGCTATGGCTGCATCGACGGGACCCATGACGGACCTCGCTCAAAGCTGCAGGTTGTCCGCCATGATCCGCGTTGCAGTCACACAACACCGTTGTTAGAGAACGCTCAATCCGCCGCCACCGCCTGAGTTACCGCAGACGTACACTCTGGTTTGTAGACATGCTGGCGAATAAACGTGACCAGGTCCGCCGGACGTGCAACTCGAGCCAGTCCGGAATCGAAAACGAGTTTTGCCACGCACGCAGCCGTCTGAATCTCGGTTTCCAGAATATTGGACTGCAGAGGGTAGAGCATGCCCTGACTCAGCAGAGCAGAGGGGACTTGGTCTGCCACCGCACGGGCGGCCTCGATGAACATCTCATCGGTTACACGAGACGCCTGTGTCGCAAAGATTGCCATCCCTACTGCCGGGAAGATGTAAAAGTTGTTGGCCTGTCCCGGTAGAAACGTTCGGCCACCGAAATGAACCGGTGGGAACTGCACGCCCGCTGCATAGATCGCCTTGCCTTTTGACCAAGAGTAGGCTTGCTCGGCGGTACACTCCGCGTGCTCGGTCGGATTCGAGAGTGCGAGAATAACCGGACGCTCATTAATCCGGGACATCGCCTCGATGACTTGCTGCGTGAACGTCCCACCAACCGTGCTAACGCCGATAATTGTCGTTGGCTTGATACTCTCGATGGCGGCAACGAAGTCCCGTGTAGGCGCGTGCTTATGCGAGTAAGGCTTCTGGAAATCGACCAGGTCGGTGCGCGTGGTTTCAAGCAAACCGTTGATGTCGAACATATACACGCGTGCCTGGGCCTGTTTGAGAGTGAGGCCTTCTTCGACCATTGCCGAACACAACAGATCGGCAAGACCAATGCCGGCCGATCCCGCGCCGAGGAAAAGATAGTTTTCGTCCCTGAGCTTGGTGCCCTTGATCTTTGCCGCATTGATCATGCCTGCGAGCACGATGCCCGCTGTCCCCTGCACGTCGTCGTTGTATACGCAGTATTTGTCGCGGTAGCGTTGAAGCAAATGAACGGCATCCACTCCGGTCCAATCCTCGAAATGGATGCAGCACTTTGGGAATACTTCCTGCACGGCTTCCATGAGTTCGTCAACGAACGAATAGAGTTCCTCGGTGGAAGGTCGTGTCTTGCGCATGCCCAGGTACAGCGGATCGTGTAAATATTGTTCATTGTTGGTGCCGGCATCGAGATACATGGGCAGTAGATACTGCGGCGGAACCCCCGCGCAGGCCGTATACAACTGCAGCTTGCCGATGGGAATTCCCATGCCGTTGGCTCCCAGATCGCCCAGGCCGAGAATGCGGCCACCATCGGTGACACAGATGAAGCGTACGTCTTTCTTTGGCCAGTTTTTCAGGACCTCCTTTACCTTGCCACGGCGCGTCATCGAGAGATACATACCTCGCGGCTGCCGGTAGATGTGCCCGAATTTGAGGCAAGCCTCTCCGATGGTTGGGTCGTAGACGATCGGCAGAAAACCAGCGGGATCGGACATCACAGTTCGGTAAAACAGCGTTTCGTTGTGATCGAGCAGGTTGATGAGGTAAATGTATCTCTCAAGATCTGTCGGCTTCTCAGCCAGCTGTAGCCTCACTCGTCGCAACTGGAGATCTTCCGTTTCAGTCAAGTCCGGAACGAGACCAACAAGGCCGAACTCCTGTTTTTCTGCTTCCGTGAAGGCGGTCGATTTGTTTAGTGATGGATCTTGGAGCAGCTCGATTCCGCGTTTTGCTACTGTCATAAGTTCTTCTCCGAGTGTGTTCTCCTAAGTGGATAATTCTGTTTAACCCACCTTGGCGACGTAGGGGTGAACCATCTTTCGCGGATCGACGATGTTGTCGAATTCCTGTTCGTTCACGAAGCCAAGCTTAAGTGCAGCCTCCTTGAGCGTCAGGTCATTGTCGAGCGCGTAGTGGGCAATCTTCGATGATTTGTCATAACCAATGACAGGCGAGAGCGCAGTGACGAGCATCAATGAGCGCTCCAGATATTCCTTGATCTTTTTCAGATTCGGCTTCGTACCCTCGACCAGGAATTTGCGGAAATTGGTACATCCGTCCGTCGTGATCGCGATGGAGTGGGTGATGTTGAAGATGATCAGCGGTTTGTAGACGTTCATCTCCAAATAGCCACCGGCACCTCCAAAACCCACTGCAACATCATTAGCCATGACCTGCGAGGCAATCATGGTTAACGCTTCAGCCTGGGTTGGATTGACTTTGCCCGGCATGATCGAGGACCCCGGTTCGTTAGCGGGGATCTCCAATTCGGCAAACCCGGCACGAGGTCCGCAAGACATCAGCCGGATATCATTTGCGATCTTGTACAGCGAAACGGCGAGAGTCCTGAGCGTACCGGAGAGCTGGACAAGAGCATCGTGCGCCCCTTGCACCGTGAACTTGTTTGGCGCACTGATGAAGGGCAGCCTGCTAAGCTTTGCAATCTCGGCAGCAGCATCTTCTCCGAATCCGGGCGCAGTATTGATTCCGGTGCCAACCGCCGTACCGCCGAGAGCGAGGCGGTACACGCCCTTCACCGCGTCTTCCAAGCGTTCGAGGTTGTCATCCAGCATACCTACATACCCAGACCACTCCTGACCCAGCGTCAGGGGCGTCGCGTCCTGCATATGCGTGCGACCAATCTTCACGATGTCTTTCCATTGCTCGGATTTCGCGGCTATCGAATCACGCAACGCTTTGACCGCCGGGATCAGCCGCTGTTTTAGGTTCACCCCCGCTGCAATGTTCATGGCTGTTGGAAAGGAGTCGTTTGATGATTGAGACATGTTGACGTGGTCGTTGGGATGAACAGGCGTCTTGCTTCCAAGTGGGGTGCCGGCCAGCTGACAACAACGGTTGGAGATCACCTCATTCACGTTCATGTTGAACTGCGTACCGCTACCCGTCATCCACACGTGCAGCGGAAACATGTCGTGGTGCTCACCCGCCAGCATCTCGTCGCATGCCTGAACAATGAGTCGGTGGTGGTTTTCATTTAGCCTGCCCGCGGCGTAGTTTGCATTCGCAGCAGCCTTCTTCAAAATGGCGTAAGCGGTGATCATCTCGCGCGGGATGAGATCATGACCGATACTGAAGTGCTCGAGGGAGCGTTGTGTTTGCGCGCCCCAGAGGACATCGGCGGCTACGTCGACCTCGCCAAGACTGTCACTTTCTGTTCGAATATTAGGCATCGTAACTTTTTCAAGCGTGGTCATCTCTCTGTTCCCTTGCAGTGTTCGAGGATTTGCTACTTATCGATGGGTGCAATGTCCTCACGGCCTGCACTCCTTCGAAATGGTGTTAATCGAGTTCACCGTGATTGTTGTTGAAGGGGCAGACCTGGCGGCGTCGGAAGAGTCGCTCAGCGTAGGAGACTTGGCTCCTGTGACCTTCACCTGCTGTCCGAGGTAATGCCCCAGCTTGATGTTGTTGACTGAGTGCAGTACATAACTGTTACCCGGATCTGACTGCGTAAGCACGTAATCACCGCTCGACCGGCTGACGCATCCCTGCACAGTGACCTGCTCTTTTTTATCGTTCGGCGACCGATCTGAATTCGCTTGCGCCATTAGCCAGCCACCTGTTAACAACAGGAAGACCATCGTTGCGTGTTTCATCAGCGTTTCCTCCACTTGTGTGTTGTACCAAGGAGCTTCGGCCGCATTTCGGGGGAACCAAGCTCCGACCTTCCATCTTTAGTTTCGCCACGCGGCGCTGAGCTGATCACCTCCGTCAGCTGCCCGTGATGCGAATCAGCATTTCCTGCCCACTGTTCAGCGTGATCTTCTGATGTCCATGGAATGCAGTTGTTCCCAGGCCCCCGGCGCCTCCGATGATGGACCCGATCCCAGCACCTTTGCCTCCGCCGAAGATCCCGCCCAGCAAAGCGCCCGCTCCGGCTCCGATCGCGGTGTGCTCTAGGCTCGTGCGACCTCGACCACCTGACTCGATTGCACCTTCAACATCGACCTTTTCGCCTGAAGGTGCATGATAAAGCTCAATTATTTCGGCATGAATCGGAGCGCGACGGCCATCGGGCATTACGAGCCGGTCAAAGCGAAGCATCATAGTGGTATGGCCTTTGACCTTGCCGGACATGTCAATCTCCGCGATGTGACCGTAGACTCGTGCGTTTTGGTATTCGCCTTGGTCAACGACGGTTCCGCTGAACGGATCACCCACGTCCGAATCGACACTGGTCAGTGTGTCGTCGAAACGAATGCGGAGTGCGGTATCCTCCGGCACGCTGAAGTTCGCGGTCGACGCAAATAATGACGACCTCGCGATCATGAGCACTGCTATCAGGAAACCTGAGGTCGTCGCGAATGACGGAATTGGGGATTTATGAAGACGGATATTCATCGAAATTCTCCTTCGGCTGCAGTCCTCCTAACTGAAGAGCAGACGCATCGCCAAACACACTAGCGAATGGCTGGGTTGCACCTCTTTCACTCCGGGAGAGAAAGCCCGCCGAAGTACCGCGGTTGAGTCAGATGATGTTGTCTTCGCGAGTGAGACTCTTATGACATCCTGCCGCAGCAAGTACACGGAAACACCAAGGAGAACCAGATCCTTCATCAGGAATGCAACCCTCTCGGTCATTGCAGGGAACCCGCCGGCCGAGGCGGCCCAACCCCCGGGTATGAAAGGAATGATTGTCGAGGTTCCGAGCATGGAGAAACAAAAGCCGAGAGCCCCGAGAATCCCCGCCTTCTTGTTCCAGAATCCAGCGAGCAACAGCGCTCCGAATAGCCATTCAGAGGCGCCCAGAAAGTAGGTTGCTCCACGAAGGCCGAAGACGGGGTACAACCAGAAGATGAGGGGACCGTGACTGATATAGGGAATCAAAGCCTGTGCCTCATAGTCGAACCATTTCTGATATCCAAAAAACAGGGCAATGATGACCATCAACGCACGAAGCAAATGGTAGTCAAGGTCTTTCTTGAGAATGCCGAGCTTAATCAAACTTCTGATGATGAAATTCATAATGCCCTCTATTGAACCGGCGCTGACAGGTCGTCCATCTTCCCTTGTGGCCTTTTCGTCCCAGCGATCCGCTTGCACATCGAGGAGCAACTGACGTTCCAAATACAGCGCAACCGTTTGGAGCCATCCAGTTCGGCCTTTCGCACATGGATTCAACGTGCTGACAGTCGCCATTGAGAAAGTTACGTCAGCGCCCTCATTGGGATCTTTCTAGCGCTGGTTGAGATAGCGACTCCGTGACGCGATTTCGACTCAGATCATTTTCGACAGCCTGGTTTTGGTGAGCCGCAATCTGACCACTTCAGACTCCGGCTGATACTTCGCACTCAAAAAGGCGTTTGATACCCCGGGGCCGGTTCTCGTTGGAGTACACGTCGATTATCGCGATAACCACAAACTTGTTGAGCAAGTCCGTGAGGACAGCATGAACTGACGAATTGCAGAAAATAACGACTTTCATCATTCTTGTACACTTGGTTAAAGGCCCAAAAATGTTAGGCACGAGGTAGAGTGGCGCAAACGTGAATAGTGCCGATTCGCCGGCTCTGCGTTCTTCACGAGCAATCTCAAGGCGAAGAGACTGCTGGATAACGGGTCACATTCAGTGACGTCGCAGGATGCTTTGAAAATGAATCGCTCTCGGGCTGCTAGAGTGAAACGCTAGAGACTCCCGAGGCTTGCGCCACCATCCACAAACAGCGTCTGGCCAGTAATGAATCCTGCCGTATCCCCCGCAAGGAAGGCTACCGCTGCAGCAATTTCGCTGGGTTGCGCAAAACGCTTCATCGGTATTCTCGCAAGATAGCGGGCTTCGCCTTCACTGCCGGGTGGATTGTTGGCCCGAAACAAATCTGTTTCGGTTGGGCCGGGAGCCACGGCATTCGCGGTGATCCCGTCAGACGCCAATTCTATTGCCATAGTTCTCGTGAGACTTTCTAATGCCGATTTGGCCGCAGCATAACTCGCACGAAATGCCAACCCGCGAGTCACCAAACTAGTGATGTTAATGATCCGGCCGAAACGTGCTGCGCGCATAGCAGGTAATAGCGCGTTTGTGAGTTGTAGCGCCGGACGTACATTCAAATCCATTAACGCTGCAAAAACCCCTGGGTCAACATCGGAGATATTCTCATGCCGAGCAAGACCCACATTGTTGACGATGCCGAGAACGTTTGAGCGTGTCCTCAAATCGTCGGCCATAGCCTGGGTCTCGTCTCGGTCTGCAAGATCGGTTTCAATGAACTCGCCGGGAAAGGACTGGGGCGCATTGCGCGCGACACCTATGACAGACCAACCACTATCTACGAGAGCGTGAGCAGCAGCGTGACCAATTCCCTTCGACGCGCCTGTGATGACAATAAATTTCTCCATTGACGCTGTTCAGCTCTCAGAACCTGATGTCCAGCCACGAGGTCCAATAATTTATGTTTTTGCCCGGCGTAGCCTGCTTTATAAAGCCACCGGGAAAGAAGTGCCCGAACTCCGTGAACCAGCCCAGGTTGCGAGTCATTTGCCAGTGCACTTGAGCAGAACCTTGCGTCGCGATGTAGCGAGCGTTACTCCTCAAACCCGGCACGATGACATCGCCGGCAATGTTGTATAAGCCGTCTCTCGTGCTCTCACGCCAGTAAAAGGCTGGGTTGAAGAGCAGCGAGACGGATTTGCTTAGATTCAGGTCCGCCGAAGGCTGCAATGCGACCAGGTTGCGCCTCGCGAATTGTTCCGCATAAGTGAAATAAGGGCCCTTCTCGTATATCGAGTTAAAAGTGCCCAGGGTGCGGCTTGATGGATTTTGATCACCGCTAAGGGCGAGAGCGCGAAGGCCAAACCTCGGCTTCAGGGGAACTGAAGCGATGCGATAGCCATGCTCGGTCGAAAGCGCCCATGCACGAATCGCGTAGGATCGAAAGCTACCGAACTGGAAAGAGAATTCATCGTTGTAATCCCAGTGCTCGGTTTTTCCCCACAGCCTTGTGCCGACTGTCTCCCTTTGTTCTCGGCCCTTCCCTCTTGCATCGAAAGGTACACTCTTGTTGTCGAGTCCCATGTAGTAGAGATCGATGTTCCCACGCGGCAACAATCTAAGTGGATGGACTGCATAAGCCGCCCAGAAGCTCTCCTCATGGTTAGGCGGGTCGTCGAAGTAGCCCATATTGTCGAGGACCGGTCTGAGGGCGAGTAGATCAAGAGTCCAGTCTCCCTTCACCCAGGTAAGTCGCGCTCCATCGAGGCTGCGCCGGATATTACGGCCGTCACGAGTCGAGACGAGATTCTCTGACCCGAGCGCGGCTTCTTGACGTCCGGCTCGTAACCTCAGGTTACCGGCTCCGGAATTCCACAGACCGAGGTCGACGAAGCCTTGATGGACGTACATCCTCTCTTCGTCGACGCCGGGCCGGGGACCGCCGTTCCTCCCGTTTACGAGGCTGCTGGCAAGCTCACCGAAAAAACGGACACGGTCGTCCAGATGAAGATCCGCGTGCAAAAAGTAGCGCTGCATCAGGTAGGTGTTTCCGTGAGATGTATTCGACCAGTTTGGGTTGCTGACATATTCACCGCGTTCCCGAATCCAAAAACCAAGCGATAAAAAGCGGTCCTCGCCTTCGGCGCTGAGCGGAATAAACTGGATCGAGTCGAGAAGGTTGGTACGACACTCGGCATTCCCGAGGTATTGAACATCTTCGTTGTACGTCATTTGTGGGAGCTTCATCGAAGTGCTAGCGCAACCGGCGTCAGTTTCCTTGACGCTCTGTGCCGGAGCGGCTGCGCTCGCGAGAAGAAGCACGAACAGACCAACGACGCGATGAGCTACCACGAGAGCCGCTGTCGATGGTTTTGGAGCTCTGTACATCCCTGGTGTATCCTCCCGTGCTCAATTTGTTTGATTAGCACGTTGACTAGTGCACCCGCTGTGCCAAACAAACCTGCAACGGCCTGCTTTGGGAATGCGCAAGATGGCTGGGTCATTGCCACATTAGTCCTCAAGAATGTGCCCTTTTTTCTGCGGTGTGCGTCGCAGTTTAGACGTATGACGCCCCACCGCCTCTTCGGGGCGCGTCAACTGCCACCGGCCTGAGCGCGTCACGAGATTCTTTCTTGATGTCGGCATTGGAGAAGCACAGCGCTCTTCCTGCAATGCGCCATCAGGACTCGAATTCCGATCGTTCCCTCCACTGCAGTTTGGAATTCGATTTGCTTTAAGCACAATTGCCAGGGTTCTCGAAAATCAAAGGTCGATGGTGAGGTCATGGGAGCGCTCGTTCAATACTCAACCGTTCGCTACGCAATCATTCAGGCGTCAAACAACAACGATGATCCTGAGGGATTGGTCATTGCTTATCCAGATGAGAAATGCCTGCGCGATCTCATTGCCGCTCCGAGCATCGTCGGGCTCGGATTCGAGTCGCGCGAGGAAGCGATGGCTAAAGTTGTTGTCAGGATGCCGGATCCGGGAGCTTCTAAAGCAAAGCATCGCCCCATTCCTATGTCGTACAAGCCTCAACAGCACGGTGATGCGGCGAGCGGGTGTGGCTCTGTCAAGAGTCACAGAAACCCATTCCACATCCTGCAGCGGGCTCTTGCGACCATCACTATCCTTTTCTACTCGAAGAACCTATTCAGCGTAATGCTCCGCGCAGCATTGGGTTTTTCCTCCTAATTATGCAATTCGGCAAGGACGTAGGAGCAACTTTGGGTGGTCGTGAAGCGAAATGCTTTCTGACGAACGGCCTATGGAACGCGAGAAAGTGGATCAGCACGAAGTGTGGTCAGCGATTCGCTACCTTGACACCGACGAACGGGATAAAGATAGAGAAGCTAAATCTACCACCTCGATAATCGCCGTAATAGCTGTTCTGCTTACGGTTTGTGTTGTCTGGGTGGTGCTATGGCTGCGGGTACGAGGGCTATGAATTCCGGCGACTCAAATATTGAGGTGATCAGCGTGCACATGCTGACTCTGTTCGTCAGGTTCATTACGTCCGGTAAAGAGTCTTCACACTTTCATGAAACTTCAGGGCCACGGGAGGAGCGGCATACTTGTCGGTCACAACCTCGATGTATGCACCTCGGCTGCCCTCAGACGCGGTCTTAAGGGCCTGATCGAATTCTCCGCATGTGCTTACACGCGCGGTAAACCAGTCGTCGCATCCCAGCGCCTTAGGCAAGTCGGCATAGTGCCACTGAGCAAGGTCGTTGTATTCGATGTTGGGATCCTTGCAGAGCAGCCGTTCAATCAGGTAGCCCGAATTGTTAAGGACGAAGACGATGGGCTTCAGCTTGCGCCGGCCGAACTGGCTGATCTCCTGAGCTGTCAGTTGATGGGAGCCTTCACCTGTAATCAGCACAACGCGACGGTCGGGCGCCGCGACTGCTGCTCCAAAGGCCGCCGGGGTCGCATATCCGATAGCGCCCCACAACGTCTGGTTGTAAAACTTCGCACCCTTCGGCAGGAGTGCAAACGCCATTCCAAACCCGGAAGTCCCAGTCTCAGTAATGACGATATCGTTCGGTTTAATAAAATCCGCCCAGCGAGGATAAAGCGCGTCTGCGGTAATCGGATCACTGCCGGCGCCCTTTACTGGTCCGAGCGAACCTGGTTGAACCGGTGGTTTCTGATTTCGCTTCTCAACACGCGGCGCGAGCTCAGCCAGCACATCTTTCATCTCGACGTTAGGATAGACCTTTGTGCCCACCTGAGTATGATGGTGACGGATATCGATGGTCTTTTCCGGGTCAAGATGCGCTGTGAAGCCGCCCGTGCTGAAGTCCGTCAGAATGGCTCCGATCAGAACGACGGCGTCGCATGATTCAACGTACTCACGAACCGCTTCGTCCATGAGCGTTCCTTCGTACATGCCAATGTAGGCTGGCTGTTGCTCTTCGAGTGTGGATTTGTCCATAAGCATAGTGGCAAATGGAAGTCCGGAAGCATCCACGAACGCCTGGACAGCGTCCTGCAACCCCGCACGACTGGCCAGGACTCCTGGCAGAAGGCATCCGGTCTTGGCTGCGCTGAGAGCCTCAATGATCGCGGAGACCGCCCTCTCCAGCGATGCAGGGTCGCTCTTTGGTGGATCGAGTGGGGTTGCACCACTGACCACAGGCTGATTGGCGACATCTGCCGGAAACGCCATATAGACAGGCCTGCGGTGGTAGAGCGCCTCCGCGATCAGTCGCTCTGTTTCGTAAGCCGCGTTTTGGGGTGTCATGATGGCACTGGCACAAACGACTTTTTCAGCCATCTTGTGGAAGAAGTCGAATTCACCGTTTCCCAGCGTGTGGTGGACCAGCGCGTGCGCGGCTTGGGCGGGCAGATTTGGCATTCCGACTAGGTGGAAAACCGGCACATGCTCGGCGTAGGCTCCGGCGATTCCATTGATAGCGCTCAATTCACCTACACCGTAGGTCGTGTTGAGAGCAGCGATGCCGTGAATGCGAGCGTACCCGTCGGCCGCATACGATGCATTCAGCTCGTTACAGCATCCGACCCAGTCGATACCAGCAAAACCAACGATTGCATCCTCAATGGGAAAGGCGAAGTCCCCGGCAACGCCGAAAACTTTGGTTATTCCAAGGTCCTTGAGCCTCGACAGAACGTGTTCGATTACGGTGGGCGACGTTGCTTTTTGTGTTGGGGCTGACTCTTGCAATATTCCTTTGGTTGGCACTGCTGCTTCTTTTGTTGGGGCGGACATACGCGACATAATTCGGTCTCCTTAGTATTTGGCGCTCCATGTTGCAGATGTGCTTTTCCCCTCTAAATGGAGGGCGCATCATGCCGATTTTCTTTTCTCGGCGACCGATTGACTTTGAGCCTGCATAGACTTCACGAGGTCGGCGGCCGACGCTCCTTCGAGCGACAGTCCGTAGCCAACTTCTCGCACGATGCGCTCCTTTAACGGATGAATGAAGTGCACGCGTGTGTTGCGGCGCGTTACCTCCGGCACCTTTAGGTACAGGACGGCGAGTTCCCGCGCTCGGCTGAGCGCCTTTCCGTTCGGGACGACTTCGGCAACGACTCCCCATTCGTGCGCGGTGCGCGCCGTCAGTGGCTGTGGATTGAGCAGGAACGCCTCCGCTCGTCCTGCTCCAGCGCGATAACTCCAAGTGGTAAAGATTCCATCACCTGGCACAATGCCTCCCGCGAAGTGGGGGACGTCGTGGAAGGTCGCACTCTCGGCTGCCACGATCACGTTGGCGAGCAAGGCATACTCTGAGTGCACGTGCGCCCGTCCTTCGACAGCCGCGATGACAGGCACGCGTATATTGGCTATGTTTTCAAGAATCTGACAGCCTTCGTCGTGAGTCTGGCTCCAAACACCGGGATCGGCCACATTGCCGAAAGTGGCGAAATCGATTCCGGGAATGAAATCACCGCCTGCGCCAGTTAGGATTGCGATCTTGTTTGCTCGATCTTGAGCGATCCGGTAGAAGGCGTCGAGAAACTCTGTATGGTCTTGAGCAGTGAAGGTGAATGGCCCGCCGTTGCTGTGAAATTCAGCAACCAGCACACCTGTGTCGTCTCGTGTCAGCTTCAGGCTGCGGTACTGGGAAAAATAAGCTGGTTGAGTCGTTTGCATATGGAATTCTCCAAATCGAATTAAGGCACTTCAATCAACAACGGGTCAGATATCAACCTAGTTTTGCAACATCGCGTGATCCGCTCTCAACGGTGCCGCACCGAAATTGACGGCAAACCTTTGGCACCAGATCGAAACGGTCCGGTACTTCGACAAGTCCAGATCAGTGCCCAACGCGTAGTTCTGGTCACCGATATTTCCCTTGATCGTTCCCAGATCGATGGAGGCGGCGCTCTTCACTGTCGCGCTGTCTTTTGCATCCTCAGCAGCAACCAGGTACACGTGGACATTAGGACCGTTCGAAGTACTGAAGTTCGTGAAGCGGAGAATGCGATCTCCGTTTCCAAGGCGGTAGATGGTTGCTGTACCCGCGGTGGGGTGCACTACTGCATAAAAAGTTCCGGACTCAAGGACTTGTGCGGATGAAGGGTCTCCGCCTGCCGGAAAGCCTTCGTTCACCCGGTGATTGAGGACCAACCGCTCCGGCCGAAACGCGTACCAGGCGGCGAACAGTGCGATGGCGAGCACGGCGAGGGCGAGTTTCCATTTGTGCATTTTCATGTCTCCTTCGAAACAAAAATCTTGTTTTGCGTCACCCGTTGCGAATGCGGATGCAATGCAGATGCGCGACGACTCTATAAGCAACAAATCTGAGGACGAGCATTCACAACCTCATTGACTTGCTATCTAGGCCCGTAGCCCCGCTCGGCTCCGGTGGGCTGGCAGTGACGATTTGTGGTGTCCCGTTTCCTTCATAGCACCGCACGGTAAAAGTGTGCCTGCCCGACTGATAGGCCCAATCGTATCGCCAGATGACCCATGTCAGCTCGGACAGCGGAATGCGTAGTTCCGCCCGCTCCCAAGGACCGCCGTCCACCTGCACTTCAACTTTCGATACGCCCCGGGCCCCCGCATGCGCAATCCCGCCAATCGGCACCAGCTTGCGGTCATCGGCGCCAATCATGGTCATGTCGACCGCGACCGTGTCGATCACTGAGGTCGCATGCATTTGCGCCACCGTGTTCCAGCCTCGCTCGACCCAGTAGCCTGGTTCCCAATGATCAGTGGCCTCGATGGATTCGATCCATTTGGGCTGTTTCATCCCGTGCACATCCGGGATATAGATTCTGAGCGGAAACCCGTGCTCGCGCTCGAGCGGTACTCCGTCCCAAGCGTAGGTCAGCATGATGCGCGGATCGGCCTTGATCGCGT
>Ga0307478_10001498_pt1 | contig 20052 bp, 21 predicted proteins | sample atmos_gasesECM4C_2_FD_203713 | JGI IMG/M metagenome (GOLD analysis project Ga0307478, IMG submission 203713) | Hardwood forest soil microbial communities from Morgan-Monroe State Forest, Indiana, United States - atmos_gasesECM4C_05 | ecosystem: Environmental > Terrestrial > Soil > Temperate... | reverse complement strand
GGTACAACTGAAAGTCGAGCAGAGCCGAATTCACAGCGAGCTCTATCAGTTGCTTACTCCCGATCAGCAAGCCAAGATGCAAGCGTTCGAAGCCAAGCGGGCTGCACGGATGCAGCAGCACATGCAAAGCACGCCAGCGAGCGAGACGCAGAGCAACGAACAGTAAATTGCAAGGCGCGGGGTTGAGTTGAGCTCAGCCCCGCACGACGCTGTCGGCGCATCCCCACCCCCAGGAGCGACGCCATGGATTCTGCCCCGATGTTCGTCTTCGACCTCGGCTGGTTGTTCTTTGCCGCCTGGGGAACGATTCTGACCGCGCTCGGCGTCGTTGCTTTCGGGCACGATATCGTCGCGGCTACGCAATCACAAGAAGGCACGAACGAACGTTGCCTGGACTGATTCGGGAGGACTGATTCGGAAGGATTGATCGCCCGTGTCAGATCCTGATCGTTCCCTGCCAAGACTTGAACCCTGCCTGCTAGAATTTCATCTACACAATCTGCATGATTCCCCAGAGTATGCGTCCGCTCCTGCCCTACCTCAAGCGCTATCGCTGGGGTTTTGTAGCAGGCGCCGTATGCGTGGTATTGAGCAACGGAGCATGGGCCGGGTTGCCCAAGGTCATTGGCAATGCCGCTCAAAGCCTTGAAGGTGGGGTCAACCGTCACAAGCTCTTCATCTTCGCGTTACAGGTACTGGCGCTGGCGGTGGTGCGTGGCATTTTCCTCTTCCTCACGCGCTGGATCGTGATCGGCGTATCCCGCGATATCGAATTCGACCTGCGTAATGACCTCTTCGCGCACCTGGAATCGCTTTCCTATTCCTATTATCAGCGCATGCGCACCGGCGACATCATGGCAAGAGTCACTAACGACTTGAATGCGGTCCGCATGCTGATGGGGCCGGCCATCATGTATTCGGCGAACACCGTGGTTTTCACCGCCGCGGCGCTTTGGTTCATGATGCGCAACAGTCCCAAGCTGACGTTCTACGCGTTTCTACCGCTTCCAGTTATTAGCGTGGTCATTCAATACTTCGGACGGCGCATTCATGAGCGTTTTGAGCGAATCCAGGCGATGTTCTCCGACATCTCGGCGCGGGCGCAGGAGAACTTTTCTGGAGCCCGTGTGGTTCGCGCCTACGTGCAGGAAGAGGCCGAGATCGCTTCGTTCGAAACTGCCAATCAGGAGTACATCGCTCGCAGCCTTAAGCTGGTTCGGTTGCTGGGCATGTTGTGGCCAACACTGGAACTGATGCTCGGCCTGGCCATGGTGCTGGTGCTGTGGATTGGAGGCCGGGAAGTCCTGGCGGGCCATATGCAGATTGGCGCGTTCACCGCCTTCAACATTTACATGATGCAGCTCACCTTTCCCATCATCGCGCTGGGCTGGGTGATCAGCATCTTTCAGCGCGGGACGGCGTCGGTGGGCCGCTTGAATGAAATCATGCAGGAGCAGCCCAAGATCAAAGACGGACCCGAGGCTCGCGATCTTTACGTGGAGGGAGAAATCGAATTCCGCGGGCTGAATTTTGCATACGATGGCAAGCAGGTCTTGCGCGACCTGAACCTGCGAATTCCCGCGGGCAGCAGTATGGCGATTGTGGGTCCGACTGGATCGGGAAAAACCACGCTGGTCAATCTGATTCCTCGCATCTACGACGCGGGGCCGGGAATGGTATTGCTGGATGGCCGACCGATACGCGAATTTTCTCTCGCATCGCTGCGCGAAAGTATCGGTTTCGTGCCTCAGGAAACGTTCTTGTTCAGCGAGCGCATCCGGGAGAACATCGCGCTGGGCGTGGCATCGGCTACCGATCAGGAAGTTCACGACGCGGCCGACGCCGCTAACATTGCCCTCGATATCGAAGGCTTTCCCGAGCAGTATCAAACCATGGTGGGCGAGCGCGGGATTACGTTATCGGGAGGACAGAAGCAGCGCACGGCGCTCGCTCGCGCTCTCATTCGCAATCCGCGCATTCTCATCCTGGATGACGCGCTCTCCAGCGTCGACACCCACACCGAAGACAAAATCTTGAATCATCTGCGCGAAGTGATGCAGGGCCGCACGACGATCTTCATTTCTCACCGCGTTTCAACGGTACGCAATGCCGACCGCATCGCCGTGCTGCATGAAGGGCGCATCGTGGAACTCGGTACCCACGACGAGCTGCTCGCCTTGAACGGCTACTACAGCGACCTGTATAACAAGCAATTGCTGGAAGAAGAGCTGGCCGAGGTTTGAAGCCGCGGCGAAGGCTTAAGCAGTTTTCGTGCCTGCTATGCAGCGAATCGACGCGCCTGAGATTCTCGATTCCGACGCTTGCTCCCCCGCCGATGTACAGATTTCCATGCGCGACATTGGCCGCGTGAACCGCTGGTTCGGCGGAGTCGCGACCACGCAGAAGATGGTAGAGCGTGTCGCCCAGGCGAATAGATTGAATCGCCTTTCCCTGCTGGAAGTTGCTGCTGGGTCGGGCGAAGTACCGAACATGGTCCGGCAAAGACTGGCCCGCCGCGGAATTGCGTTAGACACGACCCTCTTGGACCGAGCGGGATCTCATCTTCCGGCCAGAAATCCTCGCGATGCAAGTCTCATCGACCGGAATCGCTCAGTAGTGGCCGACGCGTTTGCCCTTCCCTTTGGCGATGGAGCGTTTGATCTGGTGAGTTGCTGCCTTTTTGCACATCATCTGAGCCCCGAGCAACTGGCACAGTTCGTGCGCGAGGGCCTGCGGGTAAGCCAACGGGCGCTGCTGATCAACGACCTTGTGCGTCATCCTTTGCATCTGGCTTTGGCCTTTGCCGGATTTCCCATTATGCGCAGCCGTGTCGCATGGCTGGACGGGCTAACTTCGGTGCGGCGAGCGTATGTTCCAGAGGAAATCCAGAACATGATCTCATCGGCTTTTTCTTCCGGTGCCTCGTCTTCACGGCCGCGCGTAGAGATCACACGCCATTATCTTTTCCGCATGGGAGTCATCGTGTGGAAATCTTGAGCGCTAGGGATTTAGCTCGATGCTATGCGACGAAAAATCGGATGATCGGAGATTGAGGCTGTGGAAGGCAGGTTTAGATATCACATTGAGGAGCAGCTAAAGCGTTTGCGGAAAGAGTCGTTTCCGATCGTGGAAGAGCGGCCCTTCAGGGCTGCGTTAGCGTTTCAATATTGGCTGGGCTTCAGCCCCAGCGGTCGTCATCCCTGGCTCCCGGACGAATTTGTCGGTTTCTGCAGTCCAAGGGACGAGAGAATGGGCAGGCGGCACATGAAGAGCGGTGGACAACGCGGGCCGTAACGAATTTCTCTGCAAGACCTAGGGCATATGAGGTAAGCTGCTCCCGGTCCATGATCCTACTGTGGTACATACCGATGGGGCTTCTGGCCGTGCTGCTCGGCCTGATGCTCCGAGGCCGTGCGTACAGGGTGTGGCCGTGGTTCTTCGCCTACGTGGCGTTTGGGGTGGCCGCGGATGTGGCTCGATTTGCAGCACACAACCATCCCCGCTCCTATTTTTTTATCTACTGGCTCACCGATGCGGGCTATGCGGTTCTAGGAGCCTTAGCGATATATGAAATACTGCGCAAGGTGCGGCGCACGCTGGCACGCACTTGGCGGACACACTTGATTTTTCCGGCCGTAGTTGCCATTGGCGTAGGACTGAGTCTAGCCCATGCCCACTACACTCCGCCGCAGATTAGCGGTCTCCCTTACTACGTCGTTGTGGGCGAAATTGCCGTGCGGTTCGCGCAGGTGCTCCTATTTATTGGGCTGGCGGGGTTCTTCTGGCTTTCTGGTCTTCGCTGGAGCCCGTGCGTTCTTGGCATCTCCGCTGGGTATGGACTCTACTCCGCGGTTGCCCTGCTGATCACGATCAAGCTTTCGGATATTGGAAGAAAATACACCTTTTCGTGGAGTGTGATTTCGCTCGTGGCCTATTCTTTGGCTGTATTGATCTGGATTTGCGCCTTCAGCATGCCCCAGGAGCATGAACCTTCCCAAGCCAAACCGGTGGCAGTTACCCGCGATGAATTGCGCCAAGATCTGGAGGAGCTAAGTAAAAAGAGCAGGCGGTTGATTGGCATCAGGACGTCGCTTTGGCGCTGGCGCAAGTTCTCCAACTCAACTAGAAGCCGTATTGACCCTGCCTGACACCGTGGGTTTTGTTGGGGCTTGCAGGGCACGCATGAATGTGTGCCCTGATACAAACCTTACCTGCGCAACGGCAACCATCCGGGCGCATCCACCAACTCACTGACGTTCTGCCTACGCTAAGGGCTAAACTGTCCGCTGGGAACTTAGCCCCAAATCACACTTGAGGAAACCAAATGAAACGCGCGTTCGCAGTCGCGTTGTTGCTTCTGTCGTTCGCATCGGCAGTCTTTGCTGAGGGCGGAGGGAGCTCCCCACCCACTTCGTCGAGCAACTCACCGGTGGGACAGGGCAAGCCGTAACGGAATTACGCTGTAAAACCGGGGGCAGATGAGGTAAGCTGCTCCCGGCTATTTTATGAGCTCGCTCCTGTGGCTGATCCCAACAGGGCTTCTCGCTGTGCTGCTTGGCCTAATGCTACGTGGCCGCGCCTACAGAGCGTGGCCGTGGTTCTTCAGCTACGTAGCCTTTGGCATATCCGCGGATGTGGCACGGTTCGCGTCGCGCAACTACCCCCGCCCTCACTATTTCATCTACTGGCTCACCGACGCTGGCTATGCGGTTCTCGGGGCCTTAGCGATGTACGAAATATTGCGCAAGGTTCTGCGCGGGCTGGCGGGCATCTGGTGGACGCATTTGATTTTTCCCGCCGTGGTTGCCATTGGCGTAGGCCTGAGCTTGTGGCGAGCGCAACTGGTCCCTCCGCAAGTCCATGGCCGCCTGTTGCCCTGCATCGTCGTTGGTGAAATTGCGGTACGCTTCGTGCAGATCCAAGTCTTCGTTGGATTGGTGGGATTCATCGCGCTTTTCGGTTTCCGCTGGAGGCAATATCCTCTAGGCATAGCCGCAGGCTTTGGACTCTACTCTACGGTCGCCCTGCTGATTACCACCAGACTTTCGGATATAGGAACAAGATTCACTTTTTTGTGGGGAATCATCTCTCTTGTGGCATACTCTGTGACCGTGCTGATTTGGATTGGCTTTTTCAGTGTTCCACAAAAAGAACAACCTCCCCTGGATCCCAAGGTAGCAAAGCATTACATCGCTCTTCTCGAGCGATATCTGAACGTGCTAAGAAGGACGCGCTAGCGATGTATTTATCGATTGCGACCTGGCTGATCGTCGCCTCGAGCGCACTGGCCTTCATTTATATACTGCGTCGCGCTTACGCCCGCGCCCGAGATCCCAAGCCCGATCCCAACGATGCGGTTCATTATCTCTACCCCGTCGACTGGGCGCTGCTGGAATCGCTACTCGATCCCGCCACCGACTTCGCGCTGCGCTGGAGTTTGGATCCGCGCGCCTTACGCGCAGAACGACGCCGCCGCATGCGCCTTTATCGGGAGCTAGTCCGCCGCATGGCCCATAACTCCTCGGTTCTCGCGGACTTCGACGATGCCCTATTTGCCGACTGTCATCTCCCTCGCGGTCCTGATTCCAAGTTGCGGCAAGCGATCATCAAGGTGCGTTTCTACTGTGCAGGTGTCCGGCTAAAGCTCGGCGTCTGGCTATTGCTGCCGGATGCTTTCGGCCTCGTTCTCACTCCCGATCTAGCAAGCCTGCGGAAAGCCGTCGAAGTCGACGGCCCTAAGGCTTATGACGAACTCAGGGTGGCCGCTGTGGAAGCCTTCGCGCGCCTCCGGCCTAACGAACTCGAGGCCTTGACTCGCGGCTTGTGACGGCTTTCAGCGAATTTCTACCGGACGACCAGCACTTCGCGGATATTGTCTCGGGCAAGAAAAAACTTGATGGAAGCAAAGTCGCGAAAAAGATTTTCGATATGGCGATTATTGAATACGCGCTGCAACTGAAAACCGTCGGCGATAGTGCTGGGAGCCGTCCCGCTGCGGCGAGCGTCGCGGCGCAGCTCAATTTTCTGCATCTCCAGCGTGTCCGGACCAACGATGTGAAAACGGTGACAAGGCGAATCTGGACCGGCATCACGAGTATGGAAGAAGGCCAGCAACATTCCGCCGGGCTTCAGCACCGACCATAGCCGTCCTACGACCGGTTTCACCAGGCTCTCATCGAGATAATCCGGCAGGTTCCAGCACAGGACAACGTCAAAGTGAGCCGCGGGATAAACCAGATTATCGGCAAGAAACTTGCGGCTATCGAGAACCGCATTCCCTTGCTCGTCGGTGGTGGGAAGTTCAGGATCGGTGGAAGCGGTTAGCAAATCCTCGCTGTAAATTCTGTGGCCGCGCTCGGTAAAGTGACGAATATTCGTGGGCGAGGTCGAACCCAAATCGAGTACGCACAGGCCTTCCGCGGTCTCCCAGGAACGGGCAAGCTCCCCCAGTCCGCTGGACCGGCGGGTAAGCTTTTGTGAGCCTTGTGCCGGAATCGTCTCTGGCACGGATGAACCACGAAAAAATTTCATGAAAGTCTGCGAAACTGACGACATCCTGACTTCTGATCCCCTGACATAATTTCCCCGTGAAAGGGTCGCCTTACTTAATATCCGTCCTGTGAATGTCCACCTTACCCTTCAGATACGCGCCTTCTTCAATTGAGATGCGCTGAGTGGAAATGTCCCCGGTGACCACGGCAGACTTGCGCAACTCGACGCGGTCGCTGGCCTGAACGTTGCCCTCAAGCTTTCCCTGCACCACCACGCCCTTCGCCTCAACGCTCGCCTTGACTTGGCCGTTTGGGCCTACGGTCAAGCTGTTTCCTTTCAGCGCAATGCTGCCTTCGACTTGGCCATCCAGATACAAATCTTCACTGCCTGAAAGTTCGCCCTTGATGAAGACCGACTTGCCGATTTGCGCCAACCCGCTGGCGGGTGCGCTCGATGGTGCGCTCATGGAAAACTCCTCTTGATGCAAATGACCTGGCGCAACGGAACCCGTGCAGCCTGCTCAGGAAAGCTCTCTCAAGCAGGAGCAGCCGCTCACTCACACGACTATACGCAAGCCAGTGAGTGCGCGGCAAGCGCTCTCTGCACAAAACCAGTACCCATTTCGCTGTAGACAACGCTTGGAGCCGAATTGCTACACTAACTGATGAGCAGTTTGGGCTTGAAAAAATGAAGGTGGAAACCACTTCGCGGATCGTGCGGGGTCTTTCGTTGACGGCCCTGATTGCCGGGATGGCAGCCTTTGCCTTTGCGGCCGGAATGCCCCGAAATGAAGCCCAGAACTCCACTTCGGCGATCGAACTGGTGCGGGCTGCCGTGGCCAATGAAGTGGCCGCCGCCAATGACAGCTCGAACAAGCACATGTTTCGCTCACGAAAACAGACGCCGCAGGGTTCCCAAACTCGATTCTACGTGGAAACCCAGGAAGCAATGGCCGGCATGACCATCGCCTACGACGATCATCCACTCGCACCGGAACAAGTGCAAGGCGAGCAAAACCGGCTGGCTGGCTTAGTCGGCGACCCCGAGCAGCTTAAACATAAACACTCTCAGGAGCAGGAAACTGCAGACCGCACTCTGCGGATCGTGAAGGCTTTGCCCGAAGCTTTTCTCTACGAATATATCCCGGACGGCGACACTGCTAATCCGAATACTCCTAATCCGGCTAAGGATACAGCTCAACTGGTGCGTTTGAATTTTCGGCCTAACCCGGAATATCACCCTCCTTCTCACGTGGAACAAGTGCTCGAAGGAATGCAGGGATTTCTGGTAATCGACCGCACATGCAAGCGCATCGCGACGATTGACGGCACCCTATTCAAGCAAGTCGGCTTCGGTTGGGGAATTTTAGGCTATCTCGATAAGGGCGGGCGTTTTCTGGTCGAACAACGCCAAGTAGAAGATGGCTCGTGGCAGATTTCACGGATGTCTCTGACCTTCAAGGGAAAAATTCTTCTGTTCAAGAGTATCGCTATCAAGTCTGATGAGGCCTTCAGTGACTTCCGTCCCGTGCCAGCAGGCACAACATTTGCGCAGGGAGTGGAAATGTTGAAGGCAGAAGACGCGAAGCTAGTTCAAATTAAACCCGAGGCGATGAAGGCGGAGGGCAAGTCCCGCTAGTTTGGATTCTGTTCCGGCTGCTTAGGCGGTTGCTGTAACCGTGGCCCTTACCGTCTCTCTGCGTACAGTCAACTTCTCGACAAGGTCTTCCTTCACTCGATATCCTGTGCCGGAATCGTTGCTGATCGGAATTATCCCTTGCGATGAAACCTGCACCTCCGGATCGATGATGTCTTCCTTCCAATAACGCTTGGAGGCGGAGACGTCGCCAGGCAGACTAAAATTCTCAAGCGTTGAAAGCGCGATGTTATGCGCGCGGCCGATCCCGGATTCCAGCATCCCGCCACACCAGACCGGAATCTTCTGCTCCCGGCAAATGTCGTGGATCTTGCGCGCTTCGGTGAAGCCGCCGACCCTGCCGACTTTGACATTGATGATGCGGCAAGCGCCGGTTTCCAAAGCAATCGCCGCCGCGCGCGCGCTGACGATCGATTCATCGAGGCAGAGTGCGGTGCGCAATTCTCTCTGCAGGCGGGCGTGATAGAAAATGTCATCGTCCCAGAGCGGCTGCTCAATCATCAACAGGTTGAATTGATCGAAGGATCGCAAATGTTCAACCTGGTCGAGCGTGTAGGCCGAGTTGGCATCGCAGCTCAGCGTGATGTCGGCCCAGCGCGACCGGATTTTCTCGAGCACGTTGATGTCCCAGCCCGGCTTCACCTTTACCTTGATACGCCGGTAGCCCGCAGCTAGCTCGGCCTGGATTTTGTCGAGCAGTTGCTCGACCGAATCTTGAATGCCGATCGAGACGCCGCACGGAATCTCCGTCCGAGTGCCGCCCAGCAACTTCCATAGAGGCAAATTTTTCTGTTTAGCCTCAGCATCCCACAGTGCATTCTCGAGCGCAGCCTTTGCCATGCGGTGGCCGCGAACCCTCGAAAAAAGATTGGCGCACTCGCGTGCTGAACCGACCTCGCGGCCCATGATTGCCGGCGCAAGATAGTTCGTAATGGTCGGCCAACTACTTTCGATCCACTCGCTGCTGTAGAACGGGTCCTCGCCAGCCACGCACTCGCCCCAGCCATCGACTCCTTCGCAATGCGCCGTGAGCAGCAGGATTCGACGGACGTAAGTACGTCCGAAACTCGTCTCAAAAAAATGGACGAGCGGCATGTGAATCTCGCGCAGCGTGATGGCTTCGATCTTCATGGTTCAGTATCTAGTACCGAGTACCCAGTACCGAGTAAAAGAATGCGGTGAAATCTGGGTACTAGGTACTGGGTACTGTGCACCGGTGAACTCATTCTTCCGACGCGTACGACCACTTCTCATCCCAATTACCCAGCAAGAACCTGCCGTTGCCTTCCGCGTCGCGCTCGTAGCCTAGCACAGCGAATTCTTTGGCGAAGGCCGCAATAAATTCATCACGGTTGCGTTCCTGAACTTCTTTTGCGTTACTTCTCGTTTCTGGGGTGGACTTCCACTCATAAATCTGCGCCGGGACTTCAATCGCAGCCTGTCGACGGAACGCTGTGTTCTTTCCTGTCGTCAGTAAAGTCTCCACGCGCTTTGACTTCAGCCACCACTCTGCGATCAGACGGTCGCTCTGCAGGCCGCCCTGCAACGGCGATGATGTGATTCCGTACTGGTTGATATTGTAGCGGCGCGAGATCGCTCCCAGCTTCTCAATATTCAGATAAGCGTTCTTGATCTCGATCGGATCGAACGTCCATTCGATAAGTTCGATGCCACGCGAGAGAGCATCTTCGCGCTGTAGCAGTTTGAGCCGGCGGCCCAGTCCACTATTCCGATATTCCTGGCGCACGGCCAGCATGTGCGAGTGTAAAAAAATGTGGCCGGACCGCGTGCCTGGAACCGAAAGCGCGAAACCTACCATCCGATCGCCATCGAACGCGCCCATCACTTGCCCGCCAATTTTTTCGGCGACCACGAACATGCGGAGCGGAACCAGGTCGGCGTCCGCAAAATTCCAGACTTCCTTCTGCAGAGTTACACAAGCCTGCAACTCATCCAGACCTCGACAGTGCCGGATCGCGACGTTGTCTGCGGTCACGACCTGCTCTCCTGTCGCTTGGCCTGCTGCCAAAGCGATTCCAACTCATCCATCGTGGCCTGCTCGGGCGTGGTCCCGTTCGCATGCAGGCGTTCCTCCATCCTATGAAAGCGGCGGCGAAACTTTCGATTGGTCCTGCGCAGCGCGGATTCGGGATCGATCGCGAGATAGCGTGCAATGTTGACCAGCACAAAAAAAAGATCGCCGACTTCTTCTTCCAGCCGCACGCGCAAGTCTTCCGGAACAACCTGGCGTCCAGCTCCCGCTACCCCTCGGCCTTCAGGGCGAGGGCCAGGCGCCGGAAATTCCTGCAAGTCCCGGCGAAGTTCGGTAGTTTCTTCGCTAAGTTTTTCGAAAAGGCCATCAATCTCAGGCCAGTCGAAACCAACCTGCGCCGCCCGCGAACTCAGCTTGTGTGCCTCCAGCAGCGCGGGCATGGAGGAAGAAACCCCAGCGAGAATCGACGGCGCCGTCTTCCCCGCCGGGCCTGCTTCTGCACCGTCCGCATTTTCGCCCGCCCGTTTTTTCCTTTCCTCGGCCTTCAGCGCCTCCCAGTTGCGTTTGACGTCAGCCGAGGTTTCTGCCTTTGTGTCGCCGAAGACATGAGGATGCCGGTCTACAAGTTTGCGCGAAAGCCGATCGAGAACGTCATCGATGGAAAATGATCCCTGCTCCTTCGCCATTTCCGAATAGAAAAGCACCTGCAGCAAGAGGTCGCCGAGTTCGCCGGGCAGTTCGTCCCAGTCGCGACTGTCAATAGCTTCAAGAACTTCATAAGTCTCTTCGAGGGTGTAGGGCTTGATGGAATCGAAGGTCTGCTCGCGGTCCCACGGACAGCCTCCCGGAGCCCGCAGGCGCTCCATGATTGCGACTGCGCGTTCGAAACGTTCGCCGGTGGTGGACATTGCCAACCACTTTAAATGAGCCGCTTCGCGGGAGCAATGCGCCTACATTACGCGAAGCCGGTACAAGGTCGCTTAACGAGGCAGATGAGAACTCTCTCAAGTCCCGGCCCGCAGCGTTGCCGTGGGCCGGGATTTCTTCACTTGCAAGCCTCCAAATTAAGCGGCATCCCACCTTGGGGCCAGTCGTTTCGGCGGTACTAACGTTACCTATTCTCCGGGGCGGGCCCGGTTCAGACTTAAACTGGAGACTCTATAATTAATCTAACAAGTTCGGCATCTCATTGATAACCAATGGTTTTAGCCGCAAATCAGCGAGCATCGCTCGAGGGCCAGCACTTTCAGGTGGTGGTGATCGGCGGTGGCATCAACGGCGTGGCCGTGGCGCGGCAGTGCGCCCGTTCGGGAAAGCACACGCTGCTGGTTGAACAGAATGACTTTGCCTCCGGAGTGACCAGCCGGTCTACGCGGATCATTCATGGCGGACTGCGCTATCTCGAGCACGGCGAACTCAGCCTGGTGCGGGAATCCTTGCATGAACGGGAAAGGCTGTTGCGCGAGCGTTCCCACCTGGTGCATCCCATGCACTTTGTGCTGCTTTTGAATGAGCAGAGCCAGCGCAGCGCAATGAAGATTCGCGCGGGACTATGGCTCTATCAGCGAATGGCCGGAAAACCGCCGAGTGCGGATGTCACGGAAATAGAATTGAAGCGGCTGGAGCAGGCGTTGGATGCCGGACACCGCTGGTCGTTTTTTAACTACGAAGATGCCCAGTGCGAATTCCCAGAGCGATTGGTCGCTGAATGGCTGATGGAAGCTTGGGACGCCGGAGTTACTGTCCGAAATCACATGGAAGCGTTGGCGGTCGACGTGGCTCACGGCAGGGTTCGCGGCGTGCTCCTGCGCGATCGAATCACCGGTCGCGAAGTGCGGGTCGATGCCGGATGGGTGATCAACTGCAGCGGACCCTGGGCCGACCGTGTCTGCCAGCGTTCGTCGATTCGCATGGCGAAGCCGATGCTGGGCGGGGTACGCGGCACGCACATTGTTTTGCCGCGGTTTCCAGGTTCTCCAAATGCGGCTCTCTATACCGAAGCGGCAGATGGCCGTCCCATCTTCATCAGTCCCTGGAATGATCAAATCTTAGTAGGAACGACTGAGGTCGCCGACACGGGTGATCCCGGAAAAACGATTCCTGCCGCAGACGAGATTACTTATCTAATAAGTTCCGTCGCAAAATTGTTTCCCAAGGCGAAAATTTCGGCGCAGAGCGTCAAACATGCGTTTGCTGGAGTTCGTCCGTTGCCTTACTCGACGGACAATCGTCCATCGGCAGTCACTCGGAGGCACATTTTGCACGACCACGCGGATGACGCCGCGTCTCGCATGATTTCGGTAATTGGCGGAAAATTGACTACTGCGGCATCGCTGGCTCGCGAGTGCGCGCGAAAGATCGGGCTGAACGCCGCCGAACCAACCACTGTGGCTATGGGTCAGGAAAACGCTTTGGATCCGCTGCTCGATGAGGCTGTGCTCGAGATTGCCAGGATTGGCTCCATCAGTGAAGAATCGGCACGCGGTATGCTGGAGTGGCATGGAAAACGCGCTGCGGATATCGCACGCATGGCGCTGGTGAGTGCGGAACTGCGAGCGCCGATTTGTACGCACACCACGCATGTAATCGCTGAAGTAGTCGAAGCCTACCGCCGGGAGTACGCCGTGACCTTAGCCGACGTGCTACTGCGCCGTGTGCCGGTTGCGTTGGGAGCCTGCTGGTCCGAGGCTTGCAGCCGCGAGGCGGCGCTGCGCATCGGGGCGGTGCTGGGCTGGGACGATCACATGATGGGAGCGAACCTGGAGGCTTTCGAAACGGAGCGCACCGCTTTTTTGCGCCCGGCCGGACGGCCTGAAGTGACGCTGGAAGCCGCGGCCGATTAATCTCGGTCGATTCGCGTCTTGCCTAGTGCCGTGCCGCACTCACAGCATCGCTTGATGTTTCACGCAGTATCTCTGCCGGAATCTCTTTCAGGGTAAGGCCGAACTCGAACATCGGCGTCTCTCCGCCTCGTCCCCAGCGCGCGACTTCCCAATGCGCGCGCACGAACTTCACATCGGGATGCGCCGTCAGATCGAGCAACAGTGGAAACTCGCCACGATAAAACTTCTGGGGATAGGCCGCCGCTGACTTCGCACCCCACGTCGCCCCGTCGGCTGAACCATAGATCGCGACATCAAGCGACTCCTGCTCAATGATGTTTGTGATTTCGAGGGTCAGCAGAAACACGCGTCCGCTGGCGCCGCTCACATCCACGGTGGCACCGTCGCCTTTCGCGGTAACGACTGTTTTCTCAGGAACTAGAAAGGTGTTAAGCATAGCGAGAGAATTCTAGCAAAATCGCCGATTCATTGTTGATTGCTGATTCTTGGTTGCTGATTGAAATCCGTTCTTGTTAGCCACTTGAGCAGATACAATTCAACCAATTTTTATGGTGTCTCGACGAGAGGTTGCCAGAGTTCGAGGCGGTTGCCCTCGGGGTCTGTGATCCAGGCGAAGTGGCCGTAGGGGGCGGATTCCTGGTGGGGATCGATTGGGACGTTGGCGGCGCGAAGTTTGGTGAGAAGGGCTTCGAGGTCGTCGACGCGGTAGTTGATCATGGCGCCCTGCGTGGGGGCGCCGAAGTGCTTGGTGGTGTCGGGGAAGAGCATCCAGGCAGTTTGGCCGGTACCGGTGGGGACTTCGTCGGACCAGAGGAGGGTGGCACCGCCGTAGTCGGCGAGCTGGATGCCGAGGTGTTGCGCGTACCAGCCGGCGAGCGCCTTGGGGTCGCGAGCTTTGAGGAAGACGCCGCCGATTCCGGTGACTCGTGCCATGAAATTCTCCTTGCGGGTGTAGGGGAGAAGAAAAGCAGCTCTCACCGCCGCGCTAGAGATGATACCAAGTAAGTGAAACGGAGTGACGGAAAAACGTGGCGCAGGATGACGAAACCTTGCCACAATCATGCACTGAGAGTAGCGATGAAGTAGGTGATACTCCCCGAATCGATTGTATGTGCGGCGAGGGCGGTTGATGTGTTTATGAAACCGCTGCAGTAACTCGCTGGCACCAACGGTTTTTTAATCAACAATCAGAAATCAACAATTCCCTACTCCGACGGATGCGGCCCCGTGAACTCCGAACAGCAAGGTTTCTCGGCGGGTTTGAATTCCATCAATTCGATTCGCGTCAAATCGGGATCGTACAAGTTGAGCTGCCACTTGCCGTCTTTGCCCATCTGGGCCTTCTCGTTGTCATGCGGCTTCCAGCCGTGGGACCCGAGAACCGCCTGCGCCTTCTTCATGTCAACGACGCCGAGCGAGATGTGGTTCATTACGCCGGTCAGGCGCAAGTCAGGATGCTCCGGCTGATTCAGCATGTATTCCAGCCAGTCGGTGCCATCCGGCACCTGTAGGGCGACCCAGTCGGTTTTTCCCGGCTGCATTCCACCGTGCCAGTAAGGACGGAAGCCAAGAATGTCGCGATAGAAGTGGTCTTCAGTGTCACGGCTGGAAACCAGAAATCCTGCATGAATCATGTGGCGCGAAACGGCTGACTCGGGCACTGCGGGCGCTTCGCCCTTGCCGCGCTCGACAAATTCGATGCGATGACCTTCTGGGTCGGTCAGGGCGACGGTGAGACTGTGGTCCGCGTGTCCTTCGACGGCGGTCACTTTCACACCATGCGCAATCAGATACTTGCGCAGCGCAGCAATGTTGTCGGTAGCGAACGCAACGTGATCCATGCGGTCGGTCGCTTTCGGGTCGGGCGCAGCGCTGAAGCCGACCCATTGCCTCCCCACCGGGTATCTCACAAGTTCGCCAGATTCCACTGGCGCGGCCGAAGCCAGGCCGAGAGTGCCGCTGTAAAGCTGCTTCACTCCCTCGGCATCGGTGGTGTAAAACGCAACGTGATCGATACCGAGAATGCGGGGTCGAGCGGGATGATCCTGTGACTGAGCGAACAGAGATGAGACTATGAATATGATCGCAAGAGTAAGCCTTTTCATAGCGTGATGAATTCTACCGTGAAACCAGGCTCGCAGGATTTCAAAGTTGATCGGAACTAAAGTTGATCGAGAAATTGCCGCAGCAACTTTCCTGCTTCCTCAGGCTGCTCCCACGCGGAATAATGGCCAGCCTTGGGGATGATACGCAGCTGGCTGCCAGCGATGTGCTGGCGCATTAGTTCAGCTTCGTTGACGCCCGTGAAGATGTCTTCGTCTCCGGTTATCAGCAGTGTGGGTACATTGATGGTCCTCAATGTTCCCACCGAGTCCGGACGCTCGGCCATGCCGCGCTGCACTTGGGCAACGTCCTCGGGAGACATCTTGCGCATCATGCGTAGCGCACCTTCAACTAGGTCAGGACGTGTTTCTCGGGTGCTCTTGCCCAGCAGGCGCGGGATCATACTTTCAAAGAACGGTTCAGTGCCGCGATCAAGGACATCGTTTGCAGCCTGCAGGCGTCCGGCGCGGGCTTCGGCTGAGTCGGCTTGCGCCTTTGTGTTGCACAGACCGAGCGCTGCAACTCTGCCCCGATGCCTTCGCCAGAATTCGAACAGAAGATATCCGCCGATGGAAACACCAACCAGCGGAGCGCGGCCGACATCGGCATCATCCATCACGCGCGAGAGATCGGCGGCGTGCTTTTCCATTGTAGCCGGGCCTTCCCCAACGCCCGAGTCTCCGTGGCCGCGAAGATCCGGCAGAATCACGCGATAGCGCGTGACTAAAACCTGAGCCGCTGGAATCCAAAATTCGTGATTCGCCGGAAAAGGATGAAGCAGGACTACCGGAGGGCCGTCGCCGACCACCCAGTACGCGATCTCCGCATCCGCGCTGGTGATGTGGTGAGAGGTGATCTGCTGCATGCAGATGATTTGATCATAAATTCTGCTCCCCGCCGCGCGTACGCCCGGGATATCGAGAGGCTACGGGTTGGTCACTCGCTGCGCGCCCGCCGGAGCCGCAAGCAGCAAAGGTTCTTCCGGCATCACGATCCATGCGATGGGATAGGAGATCAAACCAATCCCCGTCATGAACGACGTGATCAGCCAGACCAGCCGCACCACCGTTACGTCAATGTCGAAGTACTCGGCCACGCCCAGGCAGACGCCCGCGATCTTGCGTCCCTGCCGGGGCCGCACCAGTCTCTTTCGCGCCACCGACGCTCCCACGCGAACCCCGCAGTAGGCGCAAACCGCCGCATCATCCTGAATCACTTTGCCGCAATAGTTGCAGTACATGGCTCTAGTCCCCCTCACCGCCCGTCTACAAGACAATACGTGATTGTAGACCGAAAGTTCCTTCATTTCAGCGCAGCAGTAGGTCGATCGCGGACTCGCCGCTTACTCCCGATAAGCTTCACGAATATGTCTGCGGGCGGCCTCAGCCGGGGCAGTGCCGCCGTTTTCCGCGAGAACCGCTTCGTACTTCTTCATCGCCAAGTCGCGCTTTTGAAGAAGATCGTACATTTCGCCGGCCGCGAGGTTGGCTTTCTGCAGGGTCTCCGGATCAGAATCTGGAACTTGGCTGACTTGTTCGTAAGCGGCTGCGGCTCCCGCGTAGTCCTTTTGGTTGCGCAGTAGCTCACCGAGACCCCACGCCGCGATCTCGTAGTGCAGGTTGCCGTATTTCCCTTCGCGACCACTTTGCCATACTTTGCGATAAGCTGCGGCAGCCTCGGTGGCATGGCTGCCAGCGCGCAACAAGTTCGCTTCTTCGAGTGGGAAGAGATAGTTTCTGGGAAAGCGAACCCCCAGATCGTGCATGAAGACGCGCGCTTCATCGTAACGGTGCTCGCGGCGCAGGAACAAGCTGAGCACGACCTTGGCGTCGACGCTGTTTTCTCCGCTGCTGTCGGCCACCTCGCGCAAATATTGCAGCCCCTTTTCTTTTGTTCCACTCAACCCCACTAGAGCCACAGCGGCTTTCACGCTCCAGGGCAGGCTACCCATTATGTAGTTGTGCGTGCCTACTACCAGTTTGGCATCCACGTAGTTAGGATCAAGTTCGAGCACGCGTTCATGGTCTTTGCGAGCGCCGACTGCATTGCGCAGCGACGAGAACCACGCCCGCTCCACCAGCGCAGTGTAGAGTGCGAACTGCGCGCGAGTGACGCCGCGCGCGTAAAACGCCTCCACGCTGCTTGGGCTGGCCTTGAGTTGCTCTTCTTCGTAGCCCTCGGCGCGCTCCACCAACTGTTTGATTTGCTCTTTCACCTTCGGATCGGCGGTGCGATGGGCCTGACCGATGAAGCTGTCGTTCGAGTATTCCCCGGTATTCATCGCGCCCATGCGATAAAGCTCGCGCATCAGGACAGCGCTCAGCAAGTGGTTCACTGAGGAGGGATCGTTGGGCCTCCGATCCAGCAGTTTTTCAAACTCCTGGATCGCGTGGTCATAATCCATGTTGTAGAAGTGCTCGAACGCGGCATCCGCCAGTGGATCGTGAGCCGGCGACGCGGCGGTAATAGCCAGGCTCTCAGGCACGGCCCGAGCTTGCCCATCCGCCGCAGGGGACGCCAGGCAGAGCAAGACAAGACAAAACAGCACAGCATTCCCTGGCCTGGGTCTGGAAGATTTCGGAATCAACTGCATCGGCATTCTTAAGTTTTATCTAAATTCTGGCCTGTGGCCTTGAGTCTTAGTCTATCCGATGTCTACCGAAGCACGGGACGAACCAAAAACGTTATCGGGGCGACACCCAACATTTTCCGAGTGGATTCAACACTTGACTCTATAATGCGCGCAGTTACCCACAGTCAACGCACCTCCGTAACCGGGCCATCTTTACCTGAGTTGACGAGTAATAATTGCGCGGAAAGCTGTGTTTGCGGGGTGTACGGAAGCTGCAAGTATTTGAGTTGAAAATACCTTACTGAGTGGAGAGCTTTGGCTGTCGGCTTGCGTTGCTGAGATCAGAAATCCCACCCACCGTATGGCTGATGTTATTCAAGATGCGCAGCGGGAGTTTTGGCGGTCTCCGACCGTAGCCGAGTCGGCGGCAGGGGTTCCACTCCTGAGCGCGCCGTCGGTCATGGCAGATGCCTGTTCCGAGTGTGGCGCTGAGTTTATGATCCACGCTCGCTTTTGCCATACTTGCGGGCGAAGGCGTCCCCTGCGGGCCGCGGCTGAGGTGGATTCTCTGGTAATCGGCGGGGTGTGGAGTCGGAGCCTAACTTGGCTTGGCACGGCTGCAGATTCCGTCACGGCTGCGTGGCGGAAGATTTCCTTCCCCGACTGGCTGCGCTATTTGCATTTCCATGAGATTAAACGCTGGGTCGGCCTATCGACTGCGGCGTTGGTCGCCTTCATGATCGGCATCGGTTGTGTGGCCGGAGCCCTCGGTGTAAGTTTCTTCTACAAAGCCTCAAACTTGGCCGAGTTCCAGGCGATCCAGATGTGGCGGATCGAATGGTTACTGGCGGCCACAGCGTCTTTTGTGGCCGGGATTCTGCTGAAAAAGCCTTCGGGCACGAGCCACGACTAAGATTGCCCTGCCTCCCCCTGAAATGCTACTTGCAGCTAGCTCTAGTCCTCCCCGTCTGCATTTGCACCCGTTGTCGCGGTTTACGATTCGCCGCCGGAACTTGCCCCCCGCCGCTGCTGGTTCATTCGATAGAGATGATGGACCGGCCCGGTTCCACGCCCCAATGGATGGCCAGCGGCAATCGCCGCAGTCACGTAAGTCTTGGCTAGCAAGGCAGCTTCTGCGATCCCTCGATCAAGCGCTAAGTGGCAAGCCATCGCCGTGGCGAATGCGCAACCCGTGCCATGCGTAGAGTTCGAACGTTGCTTCTCGGCTCTAAAAACTTCCTGCTGCACACCATGTTTCGACGTGAAACTCAACAAGTCAATCGCTTTATCCAGATGCCCTCCGGTTATTACTACCGCCTTCGAACTCATCTCATGCAGCTTCTCCGCCGCCGCCCTCATTTCTTCCAGATCCCTAACCTTCAATCCAGTAAGCGCGCCGGCCTCATCGACATTCGGCGTAACCACATCAGCCAGTGGGAGGAGTTTCTCGACAAGCATCTTGGTTCCCGGTGCATCCAGCAGTTCCACGCCAGAAGATGACCGCAGGATCGGGTCAAGAACTACGTTTGGCACTTTCGCCCTGCCTTGCTGGCTAAGGAACTCTGCCACCACTTTGACCACTTTCGCCGAGCCCAGCATTCCGATATGGACCGCCGCGATAGGCATATCGGATGCAAGTTCCTGCAGGGTCTCGCCCACCAAGTTGGGATCGACCGTCTCGACCCGGCGCACGCCGGAGGTCGACTGCACGGTCAGGGCGGTTACGCAGGCAACCCCATAGCAGCCATGAGCGGCGATGGTCTTAATATCGGCCGTCACCCCAGCCCCCGAGGACGGATCAAAACCGGCGATAGTTAAGACGACGGGCGGTCTCTCAGCCATAGTTTTCTCGACCTTAACATGAACTATGCCACATCGGAGCGGCCTCAGTCTGTGACCGCGAACACCATTTTTCCGATTCTCCGAAGAGCCGACTGGGGTCTCCAACGACCCAACACGAAAGGACGATCTCGCCCCGAAAAACCGCCACTTTTTCGGGCAACCATCTATGCAACATGCTAGCAATAAACAACTTACCCAGCTATTCTCTGTAAGTTATTGAATCAATTGATGATGAAAATACTTCCCGGCCTACATTGCATTGAGTATTTACCATAATATAAACAGTCAAGCTTATTGTTTTAAGCAAGATACCGTATATTACTCATCATTAACAACAAGTTACGTGAGATATCGATTACTGCCAGGTCACCATAGACCCTTCACTTTCGGGTTGACAAGCCTCCGCCCGGCCTCTAGCATTTACAGAACGTTAACCCAATTTCTGGCCAGGAAGACTTTTGAGATGCGAGGAGAACTGAATGCATCGACGTATCGCTCATGGACTGATGATCGCTTTACTGGTCATCGGGCTGGGAGCTGCACAGGGACCA
>Ga0307478_10001496_pt1 | contig 20070 bp, 20 predicted proteins | sample atmos_gasesECM4C_2_FD_203713 | JGI IMG/M metagenome (GOLD analysis project Ga0307478, IMG submission 203713) | Hardwood forest soil microbial communities from Morgan-Monroe State Forest, Indiana, United States - atmos_gasesECM4C_05 | ecosystem: Environmental > Terrestrial > Soil > Temperate... | reverse complement strand
TTTAGTACAAGGTTCGATACGGCCCGATGCAGCAAGTCCGCATCTGCCATCACCGGCTCAAGCTGCGGATCGAGCTGCAATTCGCAATTGATCTTCGCACGATCTGGCGCTTGCAGTTGCGCCTGAACCAGCTGAGCCACGCCACGAATCACGTCATTTACCTGTACCCGCGCGAACTGCGGCTGCGGCATCCTGGAGAATTCGCTGAAGCGTTCGATGATTCCCCTAAGATTCGAAATTTCAGCCAACAGCGTTCGCGAACTTTCCTGGAACACTTCCTCGAACTGTTCCGGACTCAGCTGGCGGGACCGCACCAAATTCTCCACCGTCAGTTGCAATGGAAACAGCGGATTCTTAAGCTCATGCGCCAAGCGCCGCGCCAGTTCACGCCATGCCGCCACGCGCTCCGTCTGGACCAGGCGTTCTTTTTGCCCGAGTAATTCCGTGGTCATTCGATTGAAAGAATCCGCCAGCTGCGACAGTTCATCCGTGCCAAGCACGTCTACCCGCACGTTCCAATTGCCCGCAGCAACCTCCTGCGCGGCGTTCGCCAACTGCTCTACTGGACGAGTCACTCGCGCTGCCGCCCAGCTGCTGAGAAGAATCGCGATCGCAATTCCTCCGCCTCCCACCAGCAAGGCCGCCGACTGGATACGCCGCTTCAACTCGACATAATTTCGCCGCGAACTGCCGATTAGCAGAATCGCCAGAAGCGGCGGATGTTTTACATTCCCTGCGCTCGCCCCGAGCAGCGGAATCGCGTGAAAGACTTCATCGTCAATTTGATTTCCTGACCACGACACCACCGCCGTCATTTCCTGATCATATTGCCGCACCGCTTGCCGCACAGCATCGACCAACGGCTCTAACTTTTCTGGGGGATGTACTGTTTCGGCGCGAGATGTGGAAGGATCGATCAGCATTTCCGTCGAGAACCGGTCGCCGCGATTCTGGTACAGCAAGGCCCGTGTCCCCGGTGGTAAATCCAATCCGAAAAGAAAATTCTTGTCCAGCCGCCGTCCGCCTGCCACGTAAACAGGATGCTCTCCCAAACGGGTCGCGCGCACCGCGAACAAACCTAGCGAGCTTCCGTCCTGCAATGGCTCTTGCTTTAGAAATGTTCCTTCTTGGCATGCGGCAGCAAAACTGCCGAACGCTTCCTCGGGGTATCCAAACTTAGCTGGCCACTGTGCCGACGAAACGATCGTCCCATCGCTCTCTACGAACTCCAAAAAGTCGAGTCGATTGTTCTCCGCCATCAATTTCGCCAGTTCAAAATAAGGACCGGAATCCGCCGGTGTACGGTTCAACGCCAGTGCCATTCGGCTGATCGCGTCCGACCCGGAAATCGAATCGACTTGCCGGGCCACCTCCTCGCCCTGCTGATTGAACTCGCGCTTGAACTGCGCAACCAGCGCCGCAGTTCTTTCGTCATCGGTGCGGGCGAATGCTCGCCGTGTCACCTCCGACACGATCAACGCCACGGTCGCCACCGACAGGAATACGGTCAGCGCGAACACGACCAGCAGTTTTCGGCGAAACATCATGGCTGTTCTTTTTTCATCCAGGAGTCATCGAGTCGCCAACTTCCGTCCGCACCAGGCCGCCAATCCTGCAGCATCGGTGACGACGCCCACTCCATCGGCAAATGAAACAGCGGAATGACACGCAGACCTGCCAGCAGTTCCCGTTCCGCGCTGTACAAATCTTCCACCGTATCTCCACTTCGTTTCGGCATCGCCATGCCGAGAATGCTGGCCGCCTTCGACAACGCAATCCAAGAATCCGCCGTCTCCAACGGAATCCGCACCAGCCGTAAATCCGCCATCGCTAATGCAGTCGGCTGCAATGCAAGTCCGGCATCCTTAGCGTTGAGAGCGATGCGTTCCACCAGCAATCGCGCAACTGAATCGTTCGCATCATATCCCACCGTCCAATTCGGTGCGGCGCGTGCCTGCGCGCGTTCATGGCGAGCTCGATCCAGATCGGCATCGCTTGAAAAGGTGAATCCGTATCCGCTCATCCAGTTCGGCAGGATACTCGCTGTCGGTTGTCCTGCGCCTTGCAGCAGTGCGCTTCGCATAGAATTTCGTTCCATACTGTCCGCGAGCGCACGGCGCAACGTCTTTTCATCGGGCGTTTGGGCATCGCCCGCGAACACCAGCGCGACTAACTCCATCGGCTGCGAACCGCTTATTCGTCCCCCCTCCATTGTCACTCGGTGTCCCTGCTCCGGCGCGACCTCCACCAGATCCGCTTTGCCAGTCTCTAACTCAACGAGCTGTTCATGAAAGTTGATGCCCATTTCCACTTCAACCCTGTCCATAAAAGCTCGCCCGCGCCAGTGTTCTTCCTCCGCGATCAACGTCACCTTCTTGCCCGGAAGCCACTCCTCAATGTGGAACAGCCCAGTTCCGTTCAGCTTGCTCCCGCCATTTCTTTTCACGATGCTGTTGCACGTCAGCGCAAGCTCCGCGGGCAAGTCAGGGTCAGCTTGGTCGCGTTCGACGATTACCGAATCACCCTCCGTGAAAACCTTCCATGACGGATTCGCGGTTCTCAGCGATTCGGCGGCGATCTCCGCAGTCAGCGGCGCGCCGTCATGAAATCTGACGCCTCTGCGTAGACGGAATTGCCAACGCTGGTTTCCCGGCGCTGCCCGCCAATCGGTCGCCAGTCCTGGATGGAGTCTTCCCCGATCATCTATGTCGACCAATGTTTCGAAGATGAGAGCCAGCAAGTTCCGCTGCGCAAACGAATCGGATCGCGCATCCACCCCAGCAGCCAACGGTTCAAGAGACATTGGCGCCTCCCGCATAACAACGCGCAACGTTCCGCCGTATTGCGGACGCGTCTCCGCCTTGGCTGCCGGCATCAGCCATATGCTACTGACTACAACCCACTGCCAGGCGAAACGCTTCATATTCTCCTGTCTCCCGGCTCCAGACGACAGCGATTGCGCTCTCGCCTTTTGCCTCTGCCCATAACACTGTGATCTCGCCAGAAAAATTCAGAGGCGCGCTTACCGGAACGAGTTCTCGATCCGTGATCTCGTAGGCCCGCACGGAGTCAGAGTCTTGTTGAAGGTTACGATCCTCCGCGCTTGTTGCCAGCATCTGCCAGCCTGTTCCGCACGCGGTTTTTACGCTCGCAACGTCGCTGCCCAAGCCTAGTTTCGCAGCCTGGTCGGTCACACCGTCGACCATATGAACCTGTCCGTCCGTCCCTGCGAACAACCACAGCACATATTTGTCGCGAGGCACCGCGACGGCCGAATAGAATTTCGCAACCGTTGTCAGTTTTCCAACTCCCGGCGTCAAGGCTCCAGTAAAGAAGTTTCGCGATGAAGAATAGAAGCCTCCCAGCGGAGGAATCGCGCCATCGGTTGACGTGAGCGGCCACGGATCATCGCTCTCGCGGCAATTCAGGGCTAGCGGCAGGCTGGTTGTGCTCCGGCAGAACACGCCGGGAAGGTAAACGTCGAGTAAATGATCCTTCGATGCGATCACGCGCCCGCGTAAGTCAAGGGGCCACGGGCGCGCATGCGTGATTCCCAGAACTTGTTCTTGTTGCCACTTTCCATTTTTCAAACGGTAGAGCGCGATCTTTTCACCATCCAGCACGGCGATCTGCTTCGGCGCGCTGTCTTCTTCGATCACTAAAACATCCAGAATGCGATCTTTTTGCGCCCACAGCGGAATCTTGCGAAGAGTAACCGGCATCGTTTCCTGCCCCAATCCAGCCTGGTCCCTGCGAGGCATAGACACCATGACCACCGCAGATTCTCCCGCTCCCTGGTGAATCTCCGCGACCCACACGTAGGACTGAGGATTCTCCGAGAGAGTCACCATCGCCGTTGCAGCCGACTGCTCCGCTGCAGCCGGACGCGCTCCCGCAGCTTCCAATTCCACGCGCAACAAGCTGCTGATCGTATCCAGATCTTTCTTGCCGAGAGACGAGCGGTTCTCGAATGTGACCGTCACGGCCCCAGGCCCCGTCACCGCGACAATCTTGCGAGCTAGTTGTTGAGCTGGGACATTCCAGTCCCCTGCGTTCGCACTTCTCACCACGCAACAGATGAAGAGAAAGATTAGCGCCGGCTTTTGCAAACATGACCGATGAAGGATCGTGTAACCCATATCGTTGCCCGTCGCAGTTACTCGACATTCGCTAAATCGACCACCAACGCTTATCGCTGTTCAACCTGCCCGTTCTGATTCGCCACACTCATGCTTCTTAGCACATCGTTGGCGAAAAAGAACTTTCCATCTGCCGGTACCATCATGATTTGCAGCTTATCCGAGAGCCGCTCCGCCACAATCTTATTAATCAGCAGAGGATTCTCCTTCAACACTGCCGCCTCGCCCTTCAACCGCTCCGCATCCGCCGCCGCCGTCACACGAATGCGGCCTGCCTCCGCCTCCGCCAGCAACGTCCTCCGCTCTCCCTCAGCTTTGCTGTCGATTACTTTCGCCTGAGCCTCCGCCTCCGCGTTCTGGATGGTCGCTTCCTTCCGCGCCTGCGCCTCCAGCCGGCTCTGTTCGATCTGTTTTTTCTTGAGCGGCAACGTATATTGCATCGCATCCGCCTCACCTTTTGCCTGCAGCACGCGCACCTGCGCTTCGCCTTCCGCCTGCTTCACTTGCTGCACTTTCGCGGCCTCGGCCTCCAGTTCGGCGATCCGCACTTGTTTGCCCTTCAGTTCCGTCTCGATACCCATGCGGTCGTTCTCCTGTTCCTTTAACAGAAGTTCCTCCAACCCTTTCGCATATTCCGGCGGCAACTGGATATCCCGCAGCATTACTTCTTTCACCACAATCCCATCCGCTGCCAGCTTCTGCGTGATCAGCCCAGCCGCCCGCTGCCGCACCTCTTCGCGCTTCACAGAAAAAACATCCCGCACCGTATAGTTCGGCACAATCCCCCGCCAAACACTGGCCACCGTCGGCGGTACAATCTCTTTTTCCACCGGATGCGGCAAATTTCCCTGGATATAATCCAGCCTCTTCGGATCCAGCCTGTACCTCACCGTGATCGCCAGCCCCAGCGTCAACCCTTCCTTAGCCTGCACATCAAGAAGCTGAGTCTTCGTTGCAACGTTAGCAGCCGCGGTTTTTCCATCTTCCGAGACTCCAGTAGTAAAAACTTGATCCCGTGTGTCAAACAATGCGACATCCTCCACCAGCGGCACCACCATGTGCGCTCCCGGATACAGCGTCCCCGGCACCGTCCCGCTCATCTCACTCACCCGCACGCCTGCCATCCCGCTCGGCACTACCACAATACTGAAGGCCACCAACAGCGGTCCCCAGGCTAGCATCCCGAGCGCCAGCGAAGTCCGCCACCGTACCATCACCGGAACCGCACCGACCGCTCCTCCTGGCGTCTGCAGCAATCTCCGGTACAACAGTTCGCGATAAAGATCGTAGGTGAGAATGCACACGCCCGCGATCATCATTCCCACGCCGCAAGTGATCAGCAAATACCTCAACGCCAGCATCGTCGTTCTCCTTCGCGCCTCAGCGCTTCTGCTCCGTTTTCAAAGCGGCCGCTTGCTGTGAGAAGAACAGCCGGAACACCTGCCCGAAGATCAGTTCCTCCGCCAGCAACGCCACCGCTATCGAAAAAATCAGGCCCGCCACCACCGCCATAAATGTGATCGCCATTTGCATAACGCCCTCCCGCGTGCTGCTTGCGGCACGCCAACGTAACTCGCAGGACGAACACCAATCTTTATGAAGCTGAAAACTAAGGATTTATTGGGTGTAGTATGGCGGCGACAAGTGGTCATTTCAGGTCAGTGTGTCTGACCCGACACAATCACCAATCGTGCTGCAGTGTTAAGAGTTCACACTATTTGACTTCTCATTCCCTCCATCGCTATCGTTGCCCGCATGAACGTAGTTAAAGCGACGCGCCAATTTGAAGACTGGCTCGCCCAACGCACTACCATCGACCAGAAAGACCTTCGCCTAAAGCACACCAACATGAAGGCGGACCTCTTCATGTTTTTCCGCGCCACTTACTATCGCTGGGCGCAACTCTGGCCGGGGGTTTGTCCCAATCTCGCGCAGGCCCCGCGCGTGCTCGCGGTCGGCGATCTTCATGTTGAAAATTTCGGCACCTGGCGCGACGTTGAAGGCCGGCTCATCTGGGGAGTCAACGATTTCGACGAAGCATGGCCCATGGCCTACACCATCGACTTGGTGCGCCTGGCCGTCAGCGCCCATCTTGCCGCCGAGGCCGGACGTCTTCCCGTCAAACGTGCCGACATCTGCGACGCCATCCTCAAAGGCTATCGCGAAAGCCTCAACGAAAAAGGCCAGCCGTTCGTCCTTGGTGAGCAGCACACGTGGCTGCGGCTCATTGCTGAAGGCGAGCTCCGTGATCCTGTCCACTTCTGGAAGAAAATCGACGCACTTGCAACTCTGAAAACGGAAGCTCCCATCAGCGCCATCGATGCCATCGAACACCTCATGCCTGCGCCGGGCATCCCCTACCGTCTCACTCACCGCGTGGCCGGCCTTGGCAGTCTCGGCCACGCCCGCTACGTCGCAATAGCCGATTGGCATGGCGGACGCATCGCGCGTGAAGCTAAGGCTCTCGTGCCTTCCGCATCCTCGTGGGCTCAAGACCACAAAGGCCCCGCCGAAATTCTGTACCAGACCATCATTACTCGCGCCGTCCGATGTCCCGACCCTTTCGTCCAACTCCGCGGACGCTGGATCGTTCGCCGCCTCGGCCCCCATTGCTCCCGCATCGAACTCGCTTCCTTGACCGCCCCCGACACTGAGCTTCGCTTACTGCAAGCCATGGGATGGGAAACCGCCAACATCCATCTCGGCACGTCCTCCGCCCGCAAACTCGTCCTGCATCACATCGACAAGCAAAAAGCAAAGTGGCTGCACCACGCTGCTGAAGCCATGCTTCAAGCTGTTCGCGACGATTGGGAAGTTTGGAAGAAAAAGGGCTACGTTTGAGTTCGGGAGTCTGGCAGCGTCATTCCGGCCAGCTGTAGTAAAGTAACCATGGGCCCTGTAGTTCTAGCCGTCGCCTTGGTGGCATACGATACTGAGGAGGACCGTTCCATGTTTCGGACTGCGACTCTTGCCCTATGTTCTTTAGCTCTGGCCTTATGCGCTGGTTATACCTCGGCGTCCACTACTCCCAGCCCCGACACTTTCAAGGTAGATTACTTCTCGAACGCAAATACCTCCAGCGCCCCGGATGCCACGATGCGTCTCACCAACCCCGGGACTAGCGGCAACATATGCGCCGCCATCTACGTTTTTGATCCCAATCAAGAGATCTCAGAGTGCTGCAGCTGCCTGCTCTCTCCCGATGGTCTGCGCACTCTTTCGGTAAACACGGATCTGACCGGCGCCCCGCTAACGGGCGTCATGCTGACAACCGGCTCGATCGAAATAGTATCGACCCCGCCGCTCGCCAACGGAGTCTGCCCAGCGCTCCCCACATCCTTGTCTCCTCGGCCGGCAATTCGCGCTTGGGCAACCCACATTCAGAACGGCAACTTCGCGATCACTGAAACCCCATCCCAGGATGCGACCCTCAGCTCCGCTGAAGAGCGCCGCATCGAGGGCGAGTGCTATGCCATTCAGCTTGATAGCGGCAGGGGAGGACAATGCACCTGCGGCACCGGCGACTAGTTCTCTCTCGCCCGATCGTGAAAAGCCATCTCAGCCAAAAGCTAATCGGACTAACCCTGCAAGATTCTTCACTCGCGCCAAAACCCTTGCTGCTAGCCAGTTTCGGCGGGTTAATGCCTTTGGGTTAGCTCACCTGGAGTCTTGTACGATCTTCGATTCAGGGTAAAGTAACCAAGCGCCATATAGCCCGAACTAATCTCCTCCCCAGCAGGGCGGCGTAAACCCGTAGGAGGAAGAATAATGCGTCACTTCGCTACAGTCGTAGTGTGTCTATTAGCTCTGGCCCTTTGTGCCGGATCGGCAGCGGCAGTCACCACCGCTCCGTCTCCCGACACTTTGAAAGTGGACTATTTTGCTAACGCCAACACCGCCGGCGCTCCCGATGGCACCGTGCGCCTCACCAACCCCGGAACCTATGCACCGGTAAGCGGAACGTCAGGCGCGAACAGCAACATCTGCGCCGCGATCTTCGTGTTCGATCCTAGCCAGGAACTCACCGAGTGCTGCAGCTGCTTCCTGTCTCCCGATGGTCTGCGTACGCTTTCGGTTAACACGGACCTGACCGGCAATCCGCTGACCGGCGTCGTTCTTTCCACCGGCCTGATCAAGATTGTGTCGACTCCGACAGTGGGCGGCATCTGCCCGCTTCCGACTCGCTTGAACCCGTCTCCGGCGATTCGCTCGTGGGGAACGCACATCCAGAACAGCAACTTCACGATCACTGAGACCGCTTCGCAAGATGCGACTCTCAGCGCCGCTGAAGTTAGCCGGCTGCAGACCCAGTGCTACGCGATCCAGTTGGATGGCAGCAAGAAGGGTGTTTGCACTTGTGGCGTTGGCGACTAGTTGAGTTGAACCACCTTCGTGGCGGCCCTCCAAACCGGAGCCAACCCGCCCGACCAGACTCGCCAGGCAGCAAGTCCCCCTTGTTGCCTGGCGGTCAAAGTCTGGAGCTTCCCATCTCTCCTAAAATCATGTGGGGACAGCCGCCTCGGCTGTCCAGGCAGAGCCCTGTCCTGAGCTTGTCGAAGGGGCTCAGCCTGCCTGCGTTACACTAGGTCGCTGCCATGTCGCGCGATCCGAGGGATCTTCTCACCCAACTTGAAGCCGCTAAGAATCGCTTCGATCTAGGCCACGCTTCCGTCATCGCTAAACTTCTGGCTCAACTCTCGAAGCTCCGATTTACCGACCCTGATCAACTGATTCGCTTCCATGAATGCCTGCTCTTTCTACGCGCCTTTCCGCATGCTGCATCTCAGGTTTCCACGGTCGAACGTTTACTCGACACATTCCATCGACGAGTGGAAAATCTTCGCGACCTAGAAGCCGATTCTTCAGCGTTCGACGACTTCGACACTTCCGGCATCGCCGGCACGACCATGCAGGACATTCTCTCTTTCGACGTCGCTGGCTGGCTCGCGCACCGCATCCCCAGCAACGTAGAGATTGCGTGGAACGACTATTGGGACGACTATCAGGCCGAGCGCTCCCGCGGCAACACCTGGCCGCGTTTTATCCCGCTACTTGAAGAGGACGCCGCCGTCGAAGCCAACATTCCATGGTCCAACTGGATAGATGCCGCCCGCGGTCGCCACAACGCACCTCAGTTCCTGCTGCACGGCTTCGAGCAACTTCCGCTCACTTCAGCCGAGCGCGCCGAACTTTACGATTCGCTTCGTCTGCCTATTCGCTGGAGCCTTGAAAACCTGAAGCTTTCCCGTACCCGCAACTGGGCGCGTCCTCGCCACTTCTATTTTCATAAGGCTCCGCTCATCCAGCGTAGTGAAGTTTCTCTCGGCCGCGAACTCTCCCGGCCCGCGCTCAAACTCGAAAGGCTTTCTGTTACCGAGGGAGAATCCGTCATGCAAGCCATTCGCGAGATCATGGTCGTCCGCTATCGCGAACTCTATGGCACTACGCTCGGTGATCCCCGCTCCGTAGTCAGGTGCGACTTAGGCCGTGGCGTGGTAATGCATTTCTGGGGACTTCCGCCCGACCGCCGTCTCCCGCTCCGCGCCTACGTCGCCGGCTACACGCTCAAGAATGGCGTACCTATTAATTACATTGAGGCCATCGGCCTCTGCGAATGGATCGAGGTCGGCTTCAATACCTTCTACACCTATCGGCAGGGAGAGACCGCGTGGATCTACGCGCAGGCGCTGCGTTGTCTGCGCGCCTTAACTGGTGCAAAATGTATTTCGATTTATCCCTACCAGATCGGCCAGAACAACGACGAAGCCATCGACTCCGGAGCTTTCTGGTTCTATCGCAAGCTGGGCTTCCGGCCGGGCCGTCCCGATCTGCGAAATTTGTGTGCGAAGGAAGAAGAAAAGATCGCCGTAGATCCGGAATATAGAACTCCACGGAGGATACTGAAACGCCTAGCCGAAGCCCATATGTTCTACGAACTGCAACGGTCTACCGTCACGACTACGAACGGAGAGACTGTAAACGGCAGGGCTACGAATGGCACGATTACGAACGGCACGACCACGAACGCCCGCGCAACCGTGGAAGAGCGGCCCTTTCAGGGCCGCGTCACGCAAACGAAAAAGGAAACGGGCTTCAGCCCCCGCGGTCCTTGGGACACTTTCTCGACCCGCACCCTGGGCCTACGAATCAACCGTCGCATGACGCGCGAATTCGATGGAGACAGCCAGAAAATCCGTCGTGCCTCAACCGCCACTGTAACCTGCGCCCTTGGCATCGCTTCAGACCGCTGGCCCTTAAACGAGCAACAATCTCTGAAAAATTGGGCACTGGTCTTAGCTGGCATTCCAGACCTCGCCCACTGGTCTCCACAAGAGAAGCAAGACACGGTTAAAATCATCCGCGCCAAATCTGCCCGCAGCGAAATGTCTTATCTTCGCCAAACCCAGAAGCATGCGCGTCTGCGTGCGGAGCTTATCCGCCTCGGGTCAAGTGAATGACTGATCCCACCCTGACATTCCAATCAATCAGCAATCTTCGATTCCGCCAACTCAGATATACTTTCCCTAATAGGTCGCACCATGCTTGTAGAAGCCCTACAGTTCCGCCTAAAAGTTCTCGAAGATGAGATCGTCCGCTTCTCCAAACTAGCCTCTGCAACCGTCGACCAGTCCGAGCAGGATAACTACTGGCAGTTAGCTCAAGACGTGCAGCGCGAAGCGCGCCTGCTCCGCGCGGAGATATGGAAAGAAACCCAGGAGCAAAGTGACACGCATCTAACATCAGACGTCTCCCACCCCGCATCGCATGATCCATCAAAGGTTGCACAACGTTTCCTGCAGGCGAGCTAACACGCCCTAACTCGATTTCCCATGCTACAATCCCGGCGTCCGCTAACTTGATACTAACAACAGATTCGACTAATTAAATTTAGCGCAAGGCCCGAAATATGTGCGCGAGTTAGAGGGGATCCGTCGCGGTAACGAGTCGAGGACGAATTTGAAAGGAGATTTCAATGCAAGTACTGCAGATTATTAACCAACCGGGCCCCTTACCCTTAAAAGCGCAGTTCAACGCTCCACTGGATGGCCCCGCGCTACTGGTCGTAACCAGCACTCTATGGTCAACGGTTGCAAATGTCCCTCTTCAGCTTTTTGTCTCGCTGGACGGAAATCAAATCGCTACCGGCCAGATTTTTTCGAACGGACAAAGCACCCACCGCGCGCTGCCGACTCTGTTTATCGGTTTCAATCTGACTTTTGGGCAACATACACTCACGCTAACTTTGGGTGGGAACGGCGTAACTTCCGATCTGAACGATTTTTTCAACGCCTCCCTCTTGTACTGATGTTTAGCTGATTGCTTCTACTTATCGGCACACGATCTCTGGAGGCGGACATCGCTTCTCGCCGATATCGAGCGTGCCGTCCTTGTCTCTTTAGTTTCCTGGGGAAACAAGGATGGTTTGTTTATGAATGCTAAAGCCGGTGGTGGGCTACTTTGATCAGATCGACTGTGGGGCGCGCCGATTTAGGCGCCCCCTGGGAAGCAGATGAACAGCGGAGGGCGGAAAGAGCGGTATGACGAACCTCAGGACAGAATCTGATCTAGAAATTGAACTAGAGCAGATGTACCAGAAATGGGAAGCCCTCGAATACCGAGCAAGTCGCTTCTACCAAATGTTTACGAGGCATTGCAAACGCTACAAAGGGGGCATCGCAGCCGTGCGAAGTGTTGTATCGAAATCTGGCACGGGAGGATTCGAGAAGTTAGCCAAGCTAGGCCGACTTGACCTCACGCTTGAAAAGGCTATTGTTCTGAATCGAAATTGGACGCACCTTTTCAGCACTAACCTGTGCATGATTGCTCAGCGCAAAATAGACGCGGCTTCAAAATAGGGCGCATGCGGGGAGCCAAAGGAGAATCCAAATGTTTGAAGGTCTATTTCAACCAATGCACCTGCTGTTGATCGCGGTTCTAGGTCTCCTGATAGTCACCCCATTTTGGCAGATTTTCAAAAAAGCTGGCTTCAGCCCTTGGCTATCCCTCTTGACGTTCATTCCTATGATTGGTCTATTCACACTTTATTACGTTGCCTTCAGAAGATGGCCGGAAAAACCAAAGTAGCCCACGACCCTACAGCCGTGCGTCCGATGCCTCCACCAATTCTCCTCTACGACGGCGTCTGCGGACTCTGCAACCGATTCGTCCAATTCATTCTTCGTCATGACCGCAACGCAACTTTCCGCTTTGCCTGGCTGCAAGGCCCTCTCGCTGCCGGCATCCTCACCCGTCACGCTGTCAGTACTACCGGCCTTGACACCGTCTACGTTGTCGAAAATCATGAACTCCGGCACGAGCGCCTACTAGCGCGCTCGGACGCTGTCCTCTTCGTTCTTCGCGAACTCGGCGGGATTTGGCGCTTCTTCGCATTCCTTCTCAGATTATTTCCGGCGGCCTTGCGCGATGCGGCCTATCAAGCCCTGACCCGGCACCGCTACCGTATCTTCGGACGCTCCGATGTATGCACATTACCCCGCACTCAGGATCACAGCCGCTTTCTGGACCGGTAGTAGTAAAATATCGCGGTGCTCCCGCGGCAAACGCGCCAACGACTAATGATCTTCGCGCAACCGATTTTCATATTCTTCCAAGTCGAGGTTTCTGTTCATGTCAGATAGAGCGATAGCCGATCTTCAGGCCAGCAGCATCGATTCCATTCTTCAGGAGCAGCGTAGCTTCGAGCCGCCCGCCGAGTTCAGCCGCCGTGCCCACATTCAGAGCCGTGGAGAATACGAAGATCTTTACAACGAATCGATCGCCGAGCCCGACAAATTCTGGGGCCGCATTGCTGGTGAGCTGCATTGGTTCAAGAAGTGGGACAAGGTTCTCGAGTGGAATCTCCCGTGGGCGAAGTGGTTCGTCGGCGGCCAGCTCAATCTCTCCTATAACTGCCTCGACCGCTATGTTTATTCGACGCGCAAGAACAAAGCTGCCATCATCTGGGAAAGCGAACCCGGAGAAATCCGCACCCTCACCTATCAGCAGCTTCATCGCGAGGTCCAGAAGTTCGCCAATGTTCTAAAGACGCTCGGCGTAAAGAAGGGTGACCGAGTCGCCATCTACATGGGCATGACTCCCGAGTTGCCCATCGCCATGCTGGCCTGCGCTCGTATCGGCGCGCCTCATACTGTGATCTTCGGCGGATTCGCTGCCAACGCCCTCATCGACCGCATCCACGACTGCGGCGCGACCGCCGTCATTACTCAGGACGGCTCCTACCGCCGCGGCGCCGAGGTCAAACTTTTTCCTGCCGTCGAAGAAGCGCTCAAGTCCTGCCCCAGCGTGAAGAATGTCATCGTCTACAAGCGCACCGGAACGCCCATCAACCTGCAGCCCGGCCGCGATCATTGGTGGCACGAACTCATGGCCACCGCCTCCGATGTTTGTCCCGCCGAGCCCCTCGACGCCGAGCACCCTCTCTATATTCTTTACACATCCGGCACCACCGGCAAGCCGAAGGGCCTCGTCCACACCACCGGCGGATATTCTGTTGGCACCTATCTCACCACTAAGTGGATCTTCGATCTCAAAGACGAAGACACTTATTGGTGTACCGCCGACATTGGATGGGTCACCGGCCACAGTTACATCGTCTACGGACCGTTGCAAAACGGCGCCACCAGCCTCATGTACGAAGGCGCTCCCAATCATCCTGAGCCCGACCGCTTTTGGTCGATTATTCAGCGCCATCAAGTCAATATTTTTTACACCGCGCCTACCGCGATTCGCACCTTCATGAAGTGGGGAAGTGAATGGCCGAAGAAGCACGACATGTCGAGTCTGCGCCTCCTCGGTACCGTCGGCGAACCGATTAATCCCGAAGCTTGGATGTGGTATCGCGAAATGATTGGCGGCAATCGCTGCCCGATCACCGACACCTGGTGGCAAACGGAAACTGGCCACATCATGATCGCTCCGATTCCCGGCGCGATTGCCACCAAGCCCGGATCGGCCACCAAAGCTTTCCCCGGCGTTGCCGCCGAGATCATGACCATGGACGGCCAGCCCGTTCCCCTCGGCTCCGGCGGATTCCTGGTCATCACCAAACCTTGGCCCGGCATGGCGCGCACCATCTATGGCGATCCCGACCGCTACGTAAAGCAATACTGGTCGCAGATTCCCGGCGTCTATTTCACCGGCGACGGCGCTCGCAGAGATAAAGACGGCTACTTCTGGATCATGGGCCGCGTCGACGACGTCCTCAACGTCAGCGGCCATCGCCTCAGCACCATGGAAGTCGAGTCCGCCCTCGTAGCTCACGAAGCGGTTGCCGAGGCTGCGGTAGTAGGTCGTCCCGACGAACTGAAAGGCCAGGCCATCTCTGCCTTTGTCACACTCGAGCAAGGCCGCAAGCCAACTCCAGAGTTGAAGGAAGAATTACGCAAGTGGGTCGCGAAGGAAATCGGATCGCTCGCCAAGCCCGACGACATCCGCTTCACCGACACGCTCCCCAAAACCCGCAGCGGCAAAATCATGCGCCGCCTTCTCCGCGAACTCGCCAGCAGCGGCGAAGTCAAAGGCGACATGACGACGCTGGAAGATTTCGGCGTCATCGCAAAGCTGAAAGAAAGCGACGAAGTTTAAAATCTCCCCCTGTCATGCTGAGTGAAGTGGAATTGTCCAAAGGACAATCCCACGCAGTCGAAGCATCCCTACCCGCGTCCGAAGTGTGGGGGCAGGGATTTTGACCATCCCCCCTGAGATTCTTGTGCTTTTCGCTTTTTGCTATGCCACACGGCAACCTGTTTTTCCCGCGCCTCATCAGATTCCACGTCCGAATGAGGGTGGGAAATGTTGCGTACAGCCTGTTTGCTGTTTTGCCTTTCCGCGTTTTCTTTCGCTCAAATCTCCAGCCAGATTACTGTCGGTTCGGCACCTTCATCGGCCGTGCAGGTTGTTTATGTGATCGATGGGTCGACGCTAACTACTTACAATGTCGATCCGCAGACTCTGCAGGCTATGGCGGTGGGTACGCTCACGCTGCCGGAGTCGACGTATCCAGGTGTGGTGACTTCTCCCAACGGGCGATTCCTTTACTACAGTGCTTACCTGAACAACTCACAGCAGGATCACGAGCTTTACGTTTACGACACGAACGCTTCGGGAGTGCCCGGTCAGAGCCCCGTGCAGCAACTTAAGGTGGCGCATTTGTCTGGCCTGGTGGTCCATCCCAGCGGCAAGTTTCTTTATCGGATCTCGGTGGGACCGACCAGCGCGCAACTTACCACGCCCTACGCCATCGTGCGCAACTTGATAAACTTCGAGAACGGAAAACTGAGTGCGCCCGTCACCGAGGCTACGTACACACTCGATTCGAATGTAACCGGAAATGATTGCTATTTATGGGTGTTGGGATTCAATGCTGCCGGAACTACGATGTATGACGGGATTTTCTGCAGCGGACCACATGGTAGCGGCTCTACCACCTACAACCAACGCTCAGTCGATCTGCAGACGGGTGCCTTGGGGCCAGATCAACAAGATTACAGTTATAGCTACTACGCCGGGAGTGAGAACGCCAGCGTTCAGTTTGCAGGTAATCTCATGTTCGCCTTCGTTTCTTACTACAATCAGGGGCCCAATGCCAACCTGGTTGATGTTTACCAACTGCCGAATGTGACCACGCCGCAGATCAATTGCACCACTTCCATGCTGGCAGTTTGCGGCGATTTCATTTTTGGGCTGGCGCATCCCTCCGGAAAATATGTTTTCCTGACCGATCCGACAAACGTAACCGATATCGGCGCGGTCAATCTCAGCACGCAGCAGATTACGCAGACGAGTTCAATTCCTTACGAGGTGCAGCAGTTCAGCCCCAATGGAACGATTGCCTACGGCGTGAACGATGTGAATGGGGCGCTCAAAGTTGAGATTTATGGCTTCAACGCAGCTACGGGGGCCGTCAGGCAGGGCGGAACAATCAGTGTGCCTTCGGATTTGGATTCGTGGTTCGCGGCGGAAAGATATTAAAGCGGAACTCTATTAAGGCGGAATTGTTATTTAATTGACGGGCGGGCTTCCACCCGCGCCACTTCCGCTGCGTCACCACGTTCCGCTCAGTCGTCCACCTTAAGCTCTGTCATCCCGAGCGGAGCCTGAGCGTCCGAAGGACGGTCACGCGGAGTCGAGGGACCCCATGCTGATCGATATCCAGCAACGGCACGTCAGGGAGTCCTCTGAAATCCCAGCCGCCTGCCCCTTCACTCACACTCCAGCAACCTCCACGCCCCGCGATATTCCTCAAACCGCTCCTCACCATCCTTCCTACACCCAAACGGATAAAGATTGATCGTCAGCCGCCCTCCCAGCGCCTCCACCGGAATCACATACCAAATCCTCTTCCCGCGCGGACACCCCACTTCCCGCATCCTTTGCAAGAAAGCCTGCCCTGAGCCAGTTGAAGGAGCCTGTCCTGAGCCTGTCGAAGGAACCTGTCCTGAGCCTGCCGAAGGATGCGATCCCTGGATCACCACCGCCAGAAAGTCAATCTGATCTTTCGTATACGGCATATGCCTCTTGCTCGTCCTCCAGCACGCTCGCACCGCGAATCCTTTATGATGTCGTGCCCCACTCGCCTTCACCTGCACTCTCCACAACCTCCGCGCCGCATCCAGAATCACGTCATACCGCTCGTTATCTCCAAACGGCTTCGCCACCCCAAACCCTCTCTTCGCCGCGTCCAACATAAACTGCATCTCCGCCATCGCTCCCCGATGCTTCGTGTTGTCCCGTCCCCCCGGCACCCACCCACCCGCACCAAGCCCGCCATTCCCACCTCTCCTCATATGGCAAATCTCCCAAAGACCCCTGTGTCACACGACTCCGATTTTGGGTGGCGCAGCGCATCAGCGCTGCCATAAAACGCAGTTTTGGTTGTATGCGTGAGAACTATCTAGGTGGAGCTTCGGTAGATGAAGTCGTTCAAAAAACCGCCCCGTAGGGGTGGCAGATATTAGCCCAGGACGTAAGTCCTGGGTATGCGTGAAAAGGAAGGAACCCAGTCCCGTAGGGACGACCGAGCCCACGCACTCCTCAGTCCCCATGCACCGCGCCGCCTAAGCCCACCAACAAAAATGGCGCAAGCCGACAAGCCCGCGCCATTACTCCCACCCTTTGCCAGAACATTAAACCAAAGCGGCCAAGCTAGACATAGCCACCAATATCTATATCTAAATGAATGACTTACGAAGAAATAATCAACTAGAAGGCTAGGCTAGAAAAAGCAAAAGGCGCAAGCCGGAAGGCCTACGCCAATTTTTACTTTGTAAATCAATTATACCACATCGACAGGGGTAAAAGTGACATAGTTCCCCACTTTATTTCCCGAACGAAACCAATGCCTTACGCAAAAAAGCTCATGCTCAGGGTCTTGACAAGTTTTCGCAGGAACGTACACCTGCTTACCCCTGTCATACAGAGCGAAGTGGGATTGTCCGAAGGACAATCCCGCGCAGTCGAAGCATCCTACCATTCGCCGCCCGCCCCGCTTCCGCTTTTGTCATCCCGAGCGGAGCGTGAGCGTCCGAAGGACGGTCACGCGAAGTCGAGGGACCCCATCCCCGTCGATATCCAGCAGCGGCCCGTCAGGGAGTCCTCTGAGATCGCGGCTAGGCGCCCCATCTTTCGCGTTCTTTGCGGCTCCACAAATCCCATCTTGCAAAGCATCTCCCGCGCGTATCGCGAATGCGAGAGGGCTCAAAGGCACCGTGCACTCCTGCTCCCCCCTGTCATGCTGAGCGAAGTGGGATTGTCCGAAGGACAATCCCACGCAGTCGAAGCATCTCTACCCGCACCCCCCGCGTCGTGGGGCACGAATTTTTACTTTCCGTCGGCCAGCCCTCTTGCCCCACTCACTCACATTCCAGCAACCTTCACGCCCCGCGATATTCTCAAACCGCTCCTCGCGGATGGCCTTGGTCGGCGCAAGCTAGATCGCAGGATTGATTGGGAGTAGGGCCTCGAACTTCTCGGGATCTTGCCGATAGCGCGCTGCTTCCGCCTGGATCGCGTCCAGAGTTTTGTTGCGGCCGAGGATCACACGGGCTGGCACAACCGGAATTCCGTGCAGCAGAGCTCCAAGTTCTTTGGCCGGGCCGGACGGGTGCGCCTGGCCCCGCGGAGCGGCAGGCGCGGGTAATGGTTGCAGCTGCTCGGGGGATGCCGTCTCGGCATTCTCGGCTTGCAGGGAGAACACACCCTCAAAGGTCGGTGCGGCAAATACTCTCCTGCCGTGTGCAGCTACGGTGGGCATAACGCCCGCCCACTTAAGGAAGGTCGCAACGAAAGAAGCGTGATCGAAGGGGTAAGTGGAGCCTTCGGGTGCCCGAAAGACCGTGCTGGACGGCAGAAAAGGCGAGACGAGGATGGTCGGTACGCGTGCGCCAAACAGATCGAACTTGAACCCGTTTTCTATACCGTTTCGACCATCCGGGTTGAGGGCGCCCCATGGCGGGGCGACATGGTCATAAGTGCCGCCGTGTTCGTCGAAGGTGATGATGAATAACGTCTCTTGTCTTCTGTACTGTGGCCCGCCAGTTACCGCCAGATAAATTTCACGGAGAAAATTCTCGCCGGGAAGTATATGGGAGTTCGGGTGATAATCCGTTCCATCAGCTGATAATGAAGTCCAGGTTGGCTCAAGGTAAGTGAAGGCGGGCAAGTTACCCGCTTTCGCCCTCGCGTAGAAGGTTGTCAGAGGGGCGATCTCGCCGCCCCGGGCTTGCGACATTTGCGGAAAGGTGTACTCGGTGTACGATTTTGTACCTACCCATTGGTCCGTGAAATAAAGCCCCCAACTCTTGGGCGGATTGGCTTCTGCCAGCCAATTGAAGATTGTCTTGGTATTAAACTGTTCTTGCGCGGACCAGTGTAAATTGCTCTCACGCCCGAGAGAAGTGCCGCAGATCGAGTACGCGCGATTTGGGTTGGTCTCCGACGGTACCGAGCAGAACCAGCGGTCGCTGACTGCATGGATGACTGCCAGGTAATTGATTATGTTGGCCTGGCTCGACAGATAGGTCCAGAGTATGTCCTGGCCAGCCCATCTTCCATCCGAAAAAGAGACGTAGTCCTGGAGGAAGCCTTTCATCTGAGGAGTCCCGTTGCTGCTCGGGGAGGGAAGTCCAGGGATGATTTGTTGGTTGCCGAAGAGTTGGTTCATTACACCGTACCAATTGTCACCAGGATCTCTGGGGTCCTCTCCCTTACCCGCCCTCAGGGCTTCGTAGGGGTCGCGATAGGGTATCGCGTAGCCAGTTTTCCAGATGTCGTCCGAGATAGGAATTACGTTGATCGCATTACCGCTGCTGTCAGGGTTAGAGAACCTGCTGGGCACGAGGCCGTCGAATTGCTTGATGCTTTTGGGTGGCCAGAAATTCCTGGGCGGAGTGGTGCCGGTGTATGCCCAGCCGAGTAAGTTGTCGAATGACCGGTTCTCGAGCATGAGAAAGACGATGTTTTTTATCTGCGGCAGGATTGGTGTTGCCATATTGCCTCCGTCAACTTACTACGATAAGCATATTTTCTTGGAGATGAGTACTTTCTTCGAAGGTACTCTACAAAGGTGCAGCGCTTAGCATCTGCGCCCTGTATTTGTAACACAATAGGGTGGTGACCAGTGTGAAATGGATAGCAAAGATACGACCGTCTGAACTATTAAGATGTTTAGTGAGGGTGAGTATCTGATCGTGCCGGGTTCCCCATCCTTCGCGTTTTTCGCGAAGGGTGGGATTCCACGAATCCTACCCTCTTTGGATTTTGTTTTGACTCGCGTCGGCCGGGTTGCCCCTCCTTCGCGTTCTTTGTGTCAAGTCCCAGGACATGCTTTACAAAGTGTCCCGGGACATCCTTTACAGTTTTGTTCTACTTATCAGGTGACTCCAGCCAGCGTTCGACCGCGGTCGAACGCAGG
>Ga0307478_10001494_pt1 | contig 20077 bp, 13 predicted proteins | sample atmos_gasesECM4C_2_FD_203713 | JGI IMG/M metagenome (GOLD analysis project Ga0307478, IMG submission 203713) | Hardwood forest soil microbial communities from Morgan-Monroe State Forest, Indiana, United States - atmos_gasesECM4C_05 | ecosystem: Environmental > Terrestrial > Soil > Temperate... | reverse complement strand
GTCGCAGTCAATGCCTTCCCGTAGACCGCCACCTCGTCAATCGAGCCGCTAAGCGAGTTGCAGCAGTTGACCCAAATATCGCGGCCGATCAGCAGCCCATTGGTGTCGAGGAAGGTGTTGAGCGGCGCGCTGAAGGTGGTGGTCCCTATGCTCTGGCCGTCCAGGTACATCGTCAAGGTCGTGGAGTCGTAGGTCACCACCACCTGGTGCCAGTTGCCGTTCGCGATCGTATAGGGCGCCGTGAAGGTCTTGTCATCCTGCCAGGCCACCAGGTTCAGCTGATTGCCATTGACCAGCCGCAGGCTGAAGAGCGCACGTCCGAAGTTCGCTGTGCCATAGCCCACGATGCCCTGGGCGGCACCGCTGGTGGTGTTGATCCATGCCTCGAAGCTTCGAGGGGCATTGCCAGTCGGCATGCCGGAGCCCCCGGCCAACTGCAGCGATCCTGCGCTGAAGGACGTGGCCGTGTCGGGGTCGTTGGGAAGGGCGCCAGCCCCACCCGACGTCAGGGTGCCGCTATATGATGCCGTCCGGCCGATCCCAGATGAGTCCGCGCCACTTGGCGATCCATTCGCCTCCCCCAGCCGGTAATAGGCCACCGGCCCATCCCCCGGGACAGTCGAGGCATAGGTGGCAGTGCTGCCACCCACGGCGACCGACCCGCTGGCAACCGACGCCAGGCCAGTACCGGAAGCGTTCAAGGGGGTTACCTGGAAGGTGTACGTCCCCGATTTCAGTCCCGAGAGCGTGACGCTCGTGGCGGCCGGCGGCGCGCCCACAGAGTTCTCTGCTTGCAGCCCCAGATACGCGGTCACGACATAACCCGTGACCGCTGAGGCGCCGCCCGACGAGGCAGTCCACGTAACAAGCGCCTGGTTTCCCGTTGACGACGACGCCGTCACTGTCGCCGGCGGCGTGGGGGTGCCAACGGTGACCGGATTCGATACCCCCGCGATACCTGTGCCGACGGCATTCGTTGCCGTGATCTGGAACGTGTAGGTCGTTCCATTGATGAGGCTGGTGATCGTCGTCCCGTTCGCGGGTGCCGTCACGGTGGTCGGCGTCCCAGCAGTCGACCCGATATATGGCGTGACGGTGTACATCGTGATCGTCGACCCGTTGGTGGCCGGTGTGCTCCAGGCGAGGGTGGCGCTTGCGTTCCCGCTCGTGGCGCTGACCGCGCCCGGTGGGTCGGGTACCGTCGCCGGAGTAACCACGTTCGAGGTCCCCACCGGGCTTGACCCGGCACTATTATTGGCCGTGACGGTGAATGAGTACGATGTGCCGTTTGTCAACCCGCTGATGACGACACTCGTCACGCCCCCACTGATGGTGACTGCCGAGCCAATGGACGGCGTAACGGTGTAGCTCTGAATCGTGGTGCCGCCGTTCGACGCGGGTGCCGTCCAGCTTACGGTCGCCTGAGCATTACCGCCGACGGCGGTGACGGCCGTTGGCGCACCGGGCACGGCGGCCGGCGTCACCGGATTAGATGTCCCGGCCGGTCCCGTGCCGACACTGTTTGCGGCAGCGACATAAATGACATAGGTGGTGCCGTTGGTCAGGCCACTTACGGTTGCGTTCGTTGCTGGCGGCGAACCCAAGATCGTCATCGGGGTCCCAGCCGTCGTGCCGACGTACGGCGTCAGCGTGTAGCTCGTAATTCCGGATCCACCGTTATTGGGTGCCACCCACTGCACAGCGGCGGCCCCGTTCGCTGGAGTTGCGGCGATGCTGGTCGGCGGACCTGGCACACTCGGACCCGGACCGGCCGGCGTGACGACACCTGAAACCCCCGCGGCGCTCGTGCCGATTGCATTCGTCGCCGTGATTTGGAAGGTATAGGCCGTTCCATTCGCCAGGTTGGTGATGGTCGTCGCGGTCGTCGAGCCGTTGACACCGGTCGGCGTTTGCGCCGTAGTGCCAACGTATGGCGTTACGGTGTAGCCCGTAATCGCCGACCCGCCGTTCGAAGGGGTCGACCAGCTCACCCGCGCTTGTGCATTGCCCGCCGTCGCGCTGACGCCGGTCGGCGCGCCGGGAACGGTGGCCGGGGTTGTGGCCGTCGTTGTCGCTGCAGGTCCGGGACCTACCGCGTTGCTGGCATAGACCTTAAAGGTGTACTGCGTTCCGTTCGCGAGGCCCGTCATGGTGGTATTCGTCGGTGGAGGGCTGCCGGTGACCGGCTTCGGGGTTCCGGGCGCCGAGCCGATGTATGCCGTGACTGTGTAGCTTGTGATCGCCGACCCGCCGTTTGACGTGGGAACACCCCAATTGACGACCGCTTGCGCATTGCCTGGCGTGGCCGTCACGCTGGTTGGTACGGTCGGCACGGCGTTGCCGCTGGGGGTCTTCGACGCGGAAGGACTAGAGGCTGGGCCACTGCCGTAGCTGTTGTTGGCTACGACGGTGAACGTGTAGGCGGACCCACCGCTGAGCCCAGTGATCGTGACCGGTGACGCCGTTGCATTCACTGCAGCCACCTGGACCGGGCCGCCTTGCGGCGTGACGGTGTATCCCGTAATGGCTGATGCGCCAGTCGACGATGGCGCCGTCCACGACACCGCGGCCTGGTTCGTTGTGCCGTGGGGGAGCGACGCGCTGACGCCCGTGGGCGCTCCCGGCACGTAGCCAGCGGCCTGCCAGTGGGTCGTGATCTTAGCGGCCGTCAGCACCGTCGGGTAGATGGCAACCTCGTCGATCACCGCGTTGGTGTAGTTGCCATCTGTCCGGCGTCCGATGTAGAGCGGGTCGGATGTAATCGCCGGTGCAGCCGTCAGCGGCATCGAATTATCCAGCGCCCCATTGATGTAGAGGTTCGCCGTCGTCCCGTCGTACGTCGCGACGACGTCGTACCAGGTATTGAGTGCCAGCACTCTGTTGGAGGTCAGGCTGACATCCGCCGTATCCCCCGTCACGCGGAACTGGAGATGGCCCGTGCTCCCCTGGTTCATCAACTCGAACCATCCGGTGCCCGCCCCTCCACCGGGAGAGAAATTCTTACTGACATAGGTGCCGTTCGCGCTCTCCGAGACCTTTTTCAGCGACAGCTCGATCGAGACGGTTGCGCCCCTCAGGGCGGCGGTGCTCGGAGCAATCACGTACCCCGTCGAGCCATCGAAGGTAACCGCGTGGTCGGGATCTCCGAAGATCCCGCCGGCTTGGTTCTGGGTTCGCGTTCCAAAATACGTACCGGTCGCTCCCTGGCCCGTCGCATCGGCCGCGACCGTCCCGCTAGCTTCACCGAGCCTCCAATAGGCGGCCGGGTTATCGCCGAGTACCGCCGCGCTATAGCCATATGTTGTGCCCGTGACGGTTGCTGATGCCGACGCCGCCGATGAGACGCTCGATGCGTTGGCATTGTTTGCAGCGACCGTGAAGGTGTAGGAGCCGGCGCTCAGCCCAGTGAGGATCGTCGTGGTCGTGGTTGCGCCTGCCACCGTGACCGGCGTCCGGATACTCGAGCCCACGTGCGGCGTGATGGTATAGCCCGTAATGGCCGACGCCCCCGGGCTCGTCGGATCCACCCACGTGACCCTGGCCTGGTTGCTAGCCGGAATGGATGCCGTGACGCCGGTAGGTGCTCCCGGAGGGTTGACCGACGCCGCCCAGTGGCTTCCGATTTGCGTGGCGCTGAGCGCCGACGAATAGATCGCCACCTCGTCGAGGACCGCGTTGTTGTAATAACCGTCCGGCCGTCGGCCGATGTTGAGGGGATCGGTCGTTTGCGTCGGGGTTGCGGCAATCGCCAGCGTGCTATCAAGCGCTCCGTTCACGTAGAGCTTCGCGGTGGTACCGTCATAGGTGGCGACCACCTGGTACCAGGTGTTGAGGTTTAACGTGCTCGACGACTGCAGGCTGCTCGGGCTATCGTCGCCGGTCACGCGGAACTGCAATCGACCGGTGGTTCCGTAGTTGAGCAGCTGGAACCAGCTACTTCCCGCCCTGCCGCCGTAGGCGATGTTCTTGCTAACGTAGGTCCCCCACGGCGTCTCCGCAAGCTTCTTGATCCATAGCTCGATCGAGACCTGATTCGATTGCAGCGTGGCGGAGTTTGAGACGGTTACGTATCCGGATATGCCGTCCAGCTTGACGCCGGTATCAGAGTCACCGAAGAGCGCGCCCGGTTGGCCCAAGGTGAAGCCGCCGGTGTACGTCCCGGTGTTGCTGTGGCTCGTCGCGTCAGCAGCCGACGTTCCGGTGAGTTCTCCAAGCCGCCAATAAGCGGCAGGCGAGTCGGCAAGAATCGTTGAGCTGTATCCGGTCGCGAGGGCCGGAACCACATTGCGAATGGGCAGTGTGGTCACCAAGATCGACAACGCCCCAACAAACACCAGGGCGCGACGACCAGAGTGTCTAGCTGACGATTTGCCCCCGTTCACGACGGATCAGGGATCCAGTTCGACCGACATTGCCCCACACCCCCCCTTTGGCCGACGGACCCAAAGGTTTCGCGCCCCACACGCGACTGGCCGCAACGCTATGCGCGCTCCGACGAAATGTCAAGCGTTTTGTTGATGACACAGACGGCGATCGGCTAGGGTGCAACTCTGATGTGGCAAAGTGACGATCTGAGGATGATGCAGACCGCGGCATCCCTCGCAAATCTCGCGGTGCTTGTTTACGACAACCATCTTGTGCTTTCCCCAAGCGGCTGCTGACCCCGGATTCGCGCGGGCCAAATCATTCTTAGGCCGGGCCAAAGCACAAAACGTCGATGAGGCACGCCGCTTCAATGCGGCAGCCCTCCGACTCGGAGGCAAAGCTCAGGACAAACGTGATCCTGTCCTGGAGCCAGCGACAACGCGCTCAGTGGGACATGCGGTCGATTTAGTTGGAGCACTCGCCGTCGCATCATTAGTCGAGATGGCATCGGCGGCGACGGTCGCTACGTTTTGCAGCACACTGGCCGATACGAATGCGCTTCGAACCCCCGCCACAATTGGCCCAGTGCAGGCTTCGCGAGTCGCGGTATTGACCATGCTTCAACGACTCGCGCCCGATGTCACTTCGCCGCAGGCACGTCTCCGGAATTAACCCAAATTCCTGGAGCAGTGGCAGTCCGAGCCTCGCCGGTCCCATTCTTCAGTACGACGGCGAAGCGATCGCCGACCGAAGGTGCGGTTGCATGACATCGAGCACGACCCGGCGGGAATTCCTCCAGGCGACCATCGCTGGGATCGTGGTTGGCGGGCTTATTACGGGATGCGGCAAGCCGCAGAACGATTCGGGCCTGATCCTTAAGACTGAACAATTGCTCGCGAGTGTCGAAGCGGCGGTTCTGTCCGCCTATCAAGCGGTCGTGAACGGGCTGCAGTCGGGCCGTCTCGGCAAGGTGCCCTCGGTGGTCGCAGAGTTCGCTTCCATGGCTCAGTCGCACCACCAAGCGCACCTCAATCATTGGAATGAGTCACTCCTTAACGCTCGACAGGGAAAACAGAGCGCTCCTGATGCAACCTTGGCCAGCCGTATTCGAGCAAGCTTGATTGCCATCAAGACAATGCCTGATGCGCTCGACCTACTCTCAAACGTCGAGGAAATCTCGGCTGAGACGTGTGCTGCGAATCTTCAAGCTGTGCGCGACGCGAACCTCAGGCATTGGTGTGGATTAATTGCCCCAGTCGAATCACAGCACGTCGCCATTCTGCGATTCCTTCTAGGCCAAGAACCGACGCCCACCTCCGCCCTAAGCCTCTCCCTTGCGCGGACCTAAACGCACTGGCCAACTCGATGCCGCTGGTCCAGGACCACGCGGTCCGGGTCACGATCATCTCTTCAGTGGCAACTATGCCTCGCACCGCCGACGGTCTGGACGGCACAACTCAGCAGCGCGGCCGCAGGTGGACTTGACAGCCGCATTTCGCGATTAAGCAGGCAGGCTTCAGACCGCCTTCGCGCTGCCTTGAGGCGGGGCTACCGAACAGGCGTTCGGGAGGTGGGTCCAATGGCTAGCGCATCCTATATGTGTGTAAAGGCCTAAAGGCTATGTACGCGCCTAAGAGCGCCGTCCCAAACGGATAAGACGGGAAACCCGCAGCACCGACAAGGCCAGTCTCACCCAGGGCGGACGCACTTTTGTCCGCCCTACAGGTTGTTTAGGGGATCTACGTGCGGCCCTTTGCATTAGATCGACTTTTGCCCTCCTCCACGTCGTAGATGCGGGATACCTGGAAGCAGCCGGCTCGGCTAAGAGCGCCGGTATGCCTGACGCACGGACTTCACGTACCGTGCCGCCTGGCTCTGGGTCTGGATGTTCCGGACACGGTTGGCTATCGCCGGTGCATCATTGGGCGCCATTTGAAGCTCGCGCCGGGCGGCGACGTGGATGAAGGCCTCGGCGAACGGCGTCAGCTCCTTCGCACCTGGCAGGCCGCCGAAGAGTGAGCCGATCCTGTCGAGGACTTGCTGGAACCAGCCGGATTCGGTCAGGCCGGAATGGGCCGGGTCGGGGGCCGCCGAAGATGCATCGTCTCGGAGTGGCGTGTCTGCGATCAACGAATTGAGCGAGGCGGCTGCGCGGTCTCGTCCTGTTAACGGATCGAGCCCAAAGATATCCTCGATTGTTCGCAAAATGGAGGTGTGGTCGCGGACAGATTCGTCGATCTGACCCTTCGCAACCCAGGGCGACACGATCAGGGATGGGACCCGCACGCCGAGCTGCCGGAAGTCGAAGCCGTGGCGATTGTTGGCCGCATTCAGCGGACGATCGCCCGGTGGTTCTGCGGCGGGGGGTGGCACGTGATCATAGAATCCACCATGCTCGTCGAAAAGGATGATGAGCAAGCTCTCGTCCCAGTGGGGCGACCTGCGAATGGCGTCGTAGACCTCTTTAATCAGCAACTCGCCGCGCGTCACATCCTCGACCGGATGCATCGAGTTCCCGCCTCGCGGATCGGTCCCAAAGAATTGCTTGGACTTGTACGGCTTTAAGGAGCCACCCCCGAGGACGGCAAGCTTCTGGTCGATCTCGCCACCGCACAATCCTTGGCCCAAACATAAGCGTCGCCCCCTCATTCTCGGCGACAGGCACAAGCCTACCGACTACGGCTCAGAGTTCAGCAGAGTTCGCCGGCCGTGCTGGTCGCGAATACCGCGAACGTCAGCCAGCCGGCTGTAAGGGCTTGCCTGAGCTGCGCCGGGACCTGGACCGTCGGGGCGCTGGCTAATCAAAATGGAAACAAACATCGGAGGATCGACGACAAGCAGCTTAAGCGACGGCTGCTCAATTACTTGCGCTACCGCCTCAGCCACGGTGGACGGATGATCACGTCTCGCTGCCGATCACACCCGAGAGCCGAAGTCGCCTCGCCCGTTCCTTGAAGGCAACCGTGCCGCCCTCGAGGATGTCGCAAACATGGCTCCGGATGGACGCATCCTCCAGCCCACCGCTTGTGTAAGTGATCTCGGGCAGTTGGCCGGGCCGGTGGGGTCCGCAGCTGGCTACGATCACCTGGTCAGCATCTCCATTGACAACTATGTTCGCGTTATGGGTGATGACAATTACTTGGCGTCGTAGCTTAGCGGCGCGGAAGCGCTCCACCAGCTCGTCGAATATTGACTTCGGGTCCAAATTTTCCTCGGGTTGGTCAATGATCAGCGGCCGATCGTCATCGAGATCCAATGCCAAATACAGCAGTAAAAGGACTATGCCCCGGGTACCCGGTGACAGCTGTTCAACTTCTACGCCGTCGTACTGGACCCCGTATCCCATTCTGATGTGGCCGGTACCGTACAGCCAGCCTGAGAGACGGCTCAACCAAGCTCTGAATCCGCTCCTATCGCCGCGATCTACTGCAGCTTGCTCCAATAGCCCACGGTCGTGCACAGCTCGGAAGTCCGCCATCGCGTTTGCCACTTCACGAGCGCTGCCCTTCTGCCACGCGGGCATCAAGGCTTTGGCGGCAGCCTCAAACAATGCTCCCCGCCCCTTGAACGGGCCGACTTTGCGCAGGTCCAAAAGGTCCTCGCCCTCCCGTGCCCAACTGTGGAGATCAACGTCGCGTCGCACGCTAAACGCGAGCTTGCCGAGTGCGCCTTCCGACAATGAGAGACGCTCCCTTAACGGGTCATAAAGACTCGCGAGTTCCTTCTCTTCTTCAGACATTGCTTCGAAGATTGCCGCGTACTCGTCGTTCCTCGTCGCTATAAGCTCCTTTAGCCGCTCGGAAGCCTGTTGGGCCCGCTGTACCTCGCGGTCGAGTTGCGCCAGACCCGCTCCATCGCGGGAGATCTTTTCGTTCAGGCGGGCTAGCTTCTTGGCATTCTGGCTATCAATACCCACGAGAGCGCGGAGCCGGCCAACCTCCTTGTCCAAGAGGCTGAGCGTCAGCGTCTCTCGATCGACGCCCGGTGGAAGAAGGGAGCTCTTCGAGGCAGGCGCGTTGACGTCAACGACCGGTTCGCCAGCTAGCGGACCGGTTAGCTCCAGTAGCTGTCGATCATTAGCCTTGATCGCAGCAGCCAAAACCTCGTCGACACTACCCGTGAAATCGGTACGAAAAGCTTCCCATTCGATCGCGGAGAGGCCGGCCTCTGAATACCTGTTTCTAAGGGCTTCCAGGGTTGAAGCCCACCGGCTGGCACGCGCATCGGCAACATCATTCTTCAATCCTCGCAACGCTTGCTGGCGCCGACGAAGCTGTTCGACCCTGAATCGCACCTTCTCAGTAGCTGAGGACACGGCATCGAGCTGCTTTGCATGCGCCTCGCCCGCCTGACTGATGAGGGCCTTGCGGTCCACCTTGTCCTTTTCTATTGCGGCGGCTTTCTCTTTCCGCCGCTTCTCAAGGTCGGCAAGACTCGCGTCGCGTTCGCGTTCCTCACTGATGTCATCGGTTATCTGGGCGACCGCGTCCTCGTGCCGTTGGCGTTGAGTGCGGCTCAATTCCGTCCGAAGATCCAGCAACTGTCGGAAGCTCGTCGTACCCATCCGGTCCTCGTCAGGGTGAGCTTGATAGACGACTCGTTCCACCTCCTCGAGCAACGGGTCTGTCAAGCCTTCCGCTGAGCACAGTGTGTCGACGAACTGCTGGGAGAGGTACTGAACGCGCGGCAATTCGCGCTCATCCGGCTCGTCGATCGCGGCTACTAACTCGACCGCGGTTGGATCTCCGAACTCCCACTTCAAATGAACCATGCCATCCCCCAGATGTGGCCGCGCCCTTAGTAGGAATGACCGATCGCTCAGCTGGCGCCCTAGGGCGAAACCACCTGCCGCCAGCACATCTGCCAGCGCCGTCTTGCCAGAACCGCGCGCGCCAATAATGGCAACCAAACCCGCATTCAAAGGCACGGTTGGAGTAGCCAGCCAGTCAGCACTCGTAACGGATACGCAGCTGATCGCCTGGGATGGCAACGCACCGCGTGGTGGCTCCCGGCCGATGAACACTCTGGACGCGGGCTCCAAGCAGGCTTGACGCAGTGTTTCGAACCTCAACTCGCCCTTAATCCAGCATCGTCGGTCGAGATCAGGGACGCCGACCGCCTCGAGGCTATGGGCATCACTTCCGTGAAGACAAGGCTTTAGGCCACCCCAACGCTCTCGGAGGTCCGCAGCGCTTGCTGCGCCGCGCCCGAGCCAGAACTCCATCTGTTTTGGTTGAGCGCTGAAGATGATATGTGACCACCGCTCAATCTCCCTACGGAGGGTCGCGAACGAGGCGTCCTCCTGCAGGCCCGACGTTCCATCGTGGGTACCGGCCGCGACAGCGATAAGTACGTTGTCGCGCATCCAAGCGCTGCCCTTCCATTCTTGACGCAATTGCTCGGGATTCACCTTGAACTGGTTAGTGCCCACGGCTAGGGCGGCCGCGTCATCTTCGGCCGTCTTGTCGTGGCGCTTGCCAAGGCGTATTAGATCCGGTCGCTCGCATCGAAAGGTCTCCCCGAACGCATCAAAGGTCAAATTCCGCAGCAGTCGACGAGTCTGTGCCACATGGTCCGGATCGTCCGGTGATATCAACAGGTGAACGTTGATCGGCGAGCCCTTGCCGGTTCCCACGCCATAACGCATCTCAATATTGGGGAACAGAACGTCGACTTTCTGGAACCGACCTTCCCGCTGTTTTGCACGCACTGTCTCGTACAAATCGACGCTGTAATAATCCGTAATTCCAAGGGCTCGAATGGTGGGACTTGACTGCTCAATCCGGTCGATGAATTGATCCCAGGCTCCTACGGCCGGGTATTGGTTGTTGAGGACCGTCCCCGGCGGATGAATATGCGGGTCCCACCGATGCCAGACGGAGCCGATGGACAGCATCTACCCCACCACCGAGGCCACCATCGCGTAGACCAAATCCATGGAGGCAATCTATCTAATGGGGAGGTGCTAGCGCACGTCAGCCACTCCGCATAGTGTCGCCAATGAGATATTCGGCGACCCGAAGTTCACCAGAGTTCGTACGCCTTCCATCAGGCGGCAGCCCTGGGCCGCACCGAGTCGTACGTTCGGGCCGCTTGAACTCGAATCGAGTTATGCCGCCCTTCACCCTCTCTTACTCAATGGGCTCGCGGCATTTTCCGAGCCGACAGAGAGGATTTTCAGGAAATGCCGCGACCCTCAGGCAGTCTGTTCGTTTGCGACCGCCACTATCGTGCTCACATAAGCACGAGACCTAGGGGCTAGCAGCTCGGCAGCTACCGGATATGGTGGCGGAGCGGGCGAGATTCGAACTCGCGAACCGGGTACGCCGGTTACGGCATTTCCAGTGCCGCGCCCTCGACCAGACTAGGCGACCGCTCCGCAGCGAGTCGATTCTATCCGCCGTCCCTTTTGCCTGAACGGCGCCCCTTGCCGGACGGCCGGCCCTCGAGGTTCAAGGCGGCGTTGATCACACCCAGGTGCGTCAGGGCCTGGGGAAAGTTGCCGAGCATTTCGCCGGTATCAGGGTCGAATTCCTCGGCAAAGAGCCCGAGGTCGTTCGCGGTTTCGGTCACACGGCTAAAGAGCGCCTCGGCTTCGTCGAGCCGGCCCATCTGGGCCAGCACGTTGACCAGCCACAGCGTGCAAATGATGAACACGCCCTCTGGCTGATGAAATTCCGATCGTTCCGGGACGTAGCGGTACAGGAAGCCTTTGTTGCTCAGCTTCTCCTGGAGCACTTTCACCGTTGACACCACGCGCGGATCGGTGACCGGGAGCATCTCGTACATCGCCACCGCCAGCGCCGTGGCATCGAGATCCTTCGAGCCCAGGGCCTGGGTGAAGGCGCCGATCTCCGTGTCATAACCGAGCTCGAGCACCTGGCGCTTGATGAGATCCCGAGTTCGTCGGACGGCGGCTTTTCGGCCTCTTCCCATGCGCAACGGCCGGTCGAGCTTCAAGGCGCGGTCGAGCCCAACCCAGAGCAGCACCTGGGAATAGAGGTAACGACGCGGCCGGCTTCGCGACTCCCAGATGCCCGAATCTTCGAGCTGCCAGTGCTCGAGGATGTAATCCACGACGTTGAGCACGACCGCCCGGCGCGCATTGGGGAAGTGTTTTCTGGATTGCCAGGCGGTATACGCGGTTTGGATCAATTCGCCGTAGATGTCGAGCTGCACCTGCTCTGCGGCGGCATTGCCGATCCGCACGGGCTTTGATCCGCGATATCCCTCCAGGTCGTCGAGGACATACTCGGGGACTCGGTCCTCGCCGTCGACCGTGTACATGATCTGGAAGTGTTCGGGGTGACGATCATGTGCGACGCGGACCCAGCGCAGGAAACCATCCACCTCGTCTTCGAATCCCATCTGATGGAGTGCGTTGACCAGATCGGAAGTGTCACGGATCCACGTGTATCGATAGTCCCAGTTGAGCGAGCCGCCCAGGCTCTCGGGTAACGATGTCGTGGGCGCCGCGACGAAAGCGCCGGTCGGAAGATACTGCATCAGCTTCAAGGCGAGCGCCGATCGATGCAGCGGCTCGTCGAACCGCCCACGGTAGGTCGACGACCGAAGCCAGGCGACCCAGTAGTCGTCGGTCTGATGCAGATAGGTGTGGACCTCCTCTACCGATATCGGCTTCGGAGGTCTGCGCCGCCGCTGCACGTAATGGAGCAGCACAGCGGCGCGGTGTCCGGGCATTACCCGTCCGGTGACGACGGCGGCGCCATCGGATAGCTCCAGCGGCGCCTCCTCGGGATATTGGAGAAAAACTTTGCCTTCGCCACCCTCCGCCATCAGCATTCCGGCCCGGATTGGCGTCAGCGCGGGCACCTGGCGACCGTAATCGAATCGCGGCTTGAAGGTGAGTCGCCACTCGGTCGAGCCGGCGATCGGCTGCATCATCCGGATCAGGCGCAGGGACTCGGGCGGTACGACACGCTTGTTCTTGACCGCGATCGGCATCCAATCGACGACCCGCATTCGCGCGCGGTCGCTACTCCAGACGGTCTGGATCACGTTGGAGTCGCGGCGGTACTGCCGGTAGGCGAGCGCCTCGCCCGGAGGGCAGAGTTGAAGGTACCCGCCCTTCTCCCAGTCGAGCAGCCGGCCGAAGATCCAGGGACTGTCGAAGCGTGGCAGACACATCCAGTCGATCGAGCCCTGCTTGCTGAGCAGCGCCGCCGAGCGCAGGTCGCCGATCATCCCGTAATCGCCGATCGGCGGGTACCGGGGGTCGGGATCCCTCACTTGCGGCGGCTGCGGACCTGGCGGGGACCGCGCACATCGAGTGGCTGGCTGCGTACCCAGACGTTGAGCAGGACGATGGCCCACATCCGGAATGGTCGCCACGCCTCGGCCCGTTTCAGAACCGCCGCCTTGTCTGGTCGTTCGCGGAGCTTGTAGATCAACTGGATCGCTCGCGGCGTCAGATCGTCGTCCGTAACCGCATCGACCAGGCCTGCGCCCCGCATCAAGATCCCCTGCGCAAAGAACTCACCGATGCCGGGAAGGGTTCGCAGTTGAGTCAGGGCATCCTGCTCGGGCAGGGAGCGAAGCGTCGCTCGATCCAGGGCCCCCTCGAGGGCAGCCCGGGCCACATGGTGCAGGCGCTCGATCTTCGCGGGCGCGATGCCGGGAAAGGTCTCGACCCGAAGCAACGTTCGGGGATCGGGGAACGCACTGAACGGGTTGCCGTCAACCGCGATCCTGGTGCCAAACTCCTCGGCCATCCGCTGGCGAAGGCGGCGCGTCTGGAGGATCGTGATGCGGTGGCCGATGATGAAGGCACACGCGGCCTCATACGGCGAATGAAAGAGTACCGGCCGCAGATTGCGGTACTCCGCCTGCAGGCGGCCGATCACCGGGTCGCGGCGCCCAACATCGAGGAATCCCGCGCCGTCGATATCGAGGGAAACGGTGGCCAGCGCCTGTTGCCAGGCTCGCTCCGCATCCGCCTGACTGGCGCCGTGAACGTCGGCGGTGACCGTATCGCCACGCTGCCGCGTGACAACGGCGGCCGAGCTGCTCCAACCCTCGACGGGAAACGCCATGACGACGTCATCCGCCAGCTTTGGCCATCCACCGAAATGTGCGACTTCTGTCTCGAGGTCAAAGGGCCCGCGAGGGACGATCTGAAAACTGGCCTGGCCTATTGGCCGACTGACCGTCTTCGACGCGATCGATTTGTTAGCCATCCGCTCGCCGCCTCAATCCTAGGACAGCCGTTTCTGCAGCAGCGAGCGCTCAGCCGGGTTGGCCGTCAGCTCCAGCGCTCGGACCAGCGCGGCTCGCGCCTCGGGCTCGCGTCCGAGATCGCGCAGCAGCTCGGCCCGCGTCGCATGGAACAGGTAGTAGGCGTCCAGCACCTCGCCGAGGCGCTCGACATCATCGAGCGCAGCACCAGCGCCGTCGCGATAACGTCGCGCGATGGCCCGGTTGAGCTCCACAACCGGCGATGGCATCAGCTCGATCAGCGCATCGTAGAGCGCCACAATCTGCTGCCAGTCCGTCTCGCGCCAGCTTCGCGCTTCGGCGTGGCAAGCGGCAATCGCCGCCTGGAGCTGGTAAGGCCCCGTCCGGTGCAGTGCCGCAGCCCGCTGCAGGAGAACGATCGCCGAGGTGATGCGCTCCTGCTCCCAGCGGCCGCGGTCCTGGTCTTGCAGGAGAACGAGATTGCCGGCGGCGTCGAACCACGCACTGGCGCGGGCGAGGTGCAGCCGCATCAGCGCCAGCAAGCCGAGAGCTTCCGGCTCGTCGGGCATCAGCCGCACCATCAGTCCCGCCAGCCATGCCGCGTCTTCAGCAACGTCCCGCCGCGACGCCTGCTCCCCAGCGGTGGCAAGGTAGCCCTCGTTGAACATGAGGTAGAGGACGGCGAGAACCTCATCGAGCCGTTCTGGCAGTTCCCGCTCCGCGGGCATCCGATAAGGAATGTTCGCGTCGACGATCTTGCGCTTGGCACGGACGATCCGCTGCGCGATCGTCGCCTCGCTGGTGATGAACGCGCGGGCAATTTCGATCGTGGTCAGGCCGGCCACCGCCCGAAGGGTGAGTGCGACCTGCGCCTCCCTCGATAGGGCCGGGTGGCAGCAGATGAAGATCAACCGCAGTCGATCGTCTCCCTCCGCCGTGTCATCTCTCATGACGTCTCCCTCCAGTTGGGCGAGCTTGTCCCGGAAGCGAGCCTGGCGTCGCAGCTGGTCGACCGCCTTGCGTCGTGCGGTCGTCAGGAGCCACGCGCCCGGTTTCTCCGGGATGCCTTCCGTCGGCCAGTGCTGAAGCGCCTCGAGTAACGCCTCCTGCACCAGCTCTTCGGCAAGGTCGAAGTCACCCAACATCCGGACCAACGCCGCAGTCAACCGGCCGGTCTCCTCTCGGAAGACTGCGGTCAGTGCGGCGTCGGTCGCGGAACGGTTCTGGTTTAGCGCTGCGGCTCGCCCCGATCGACCACCGGGCGGACTTCGACGGGGCCGCCGGTCGGCCAGCCTTTCGCCATCTCGAGTGCCTCATCGAGGTCAGCCACCGTGACTTCGGCGTAGCCTCCGATCGATTCCTTGCCCTCGATGAAGGGACCGTCGGTGACGACCGGTTTCCCGTTGTTGAATTTGACGGTCGTCGCGGTGCGTTCCGGCTGGAGCTCGTGCCCGCCGGTGATTTTGCTCGAGTATTTCTCGAACCACTGGTTGATCGGGGCGTAGGCCGCCATCCGCTGTGCCTCGGGCATCGCCTCCCACTGCTTCGCCCGTTCCTTGGTCTCGCCGAACAGCAATACGTATTTCATCTGTGCGCTCCTTCGTGAGGTTCCGCGGACCTTGCCCGCTTTGTACAGTACGACGAACAAGCGAGCCCTTGAATCGACAGGGCTTGTTAGGCTGTAGCCCGTGGCTGAGTCGGCTCGTTACGGGGATCGGGTGGCGATTCCCGAGCCTTATTCCATCGAGCACATCCCGTTTGCCGATCGCCACGGCCATAGCCGTCAGCTGCTGTGGCTCTGGCTGGCGGCCAACCTGACCATTGCGGACTACGCCATCGGCTTCGTCCCGGTCGCGCTCGGCTTGTCAGTCGGCCCGGCGATCCTCGCGCTGGCGCTTGGCAATATCCTCGGCGGATTGGTGCTGGCCTGGTCGGCCGCCATGGGCCCGGCCGCGGGCTATCCGCAGATGTTCATCGGTCGGCGTGCCTTCGGCCGGGTGGGTGGCTATATCCCGGCTGGATTGAACTGGCTGAGCACCGCCGGCTGGTTCACGGTCAACACCATCCTGGGGAGCTTTGGGATCCAGCTGCTCTTCCCCGGAATCCCATTCGCGGTGGCGGCGGCCGTCCTCGTCGTGGTGCAGACGCTGCTCGTCATCTACGGCCACAACCTGATCCAGGCCTTCGAGCGCTACATGGCGCTGATTCTCGGCATTCTCTTCGCCATCGCGACCGTGATCGCACTGACCCGCGGCTCGACGATCGCGGCCTGGCACCCAAAGCCGGTAGCCGGCACGTTGGCGCTGTTTGCCATCGTGCTCGCCATCTCGTTCTCGTACATCATGAGCTGGTCGCCGTACGCGTCTGACTACTCTCGCTACCTGCCGGAAATCACGTCGCGATCCTACATCGCCATCTATGTCTTCATCGGCGCCGTGGCGGCCTCGTTTCTGACGGAGGTGGTCGGGGTGCTGGTCGCGATCCTCGCCCCAGGAGCGTCGACACCGATCGCCGCGCTCAAGACCGCCATGGGCGGATTCGGTGCTTTCGCCGTGGTGGCGGTCATCCTCGGTGCAACCACCGCGAACGTGCTGAATCTTTACTCCAACACCATCTCGGCGAAGGTGCTCGACATCCGCCTGCCGCGCTGGCAGCTCGCCATCCTGGGCGGCGTGCTCGCGTTCATCGTCGCCTTGATCGGCTACCAGAACTTCACCCAGAACTACCAGAACTTTCTGATCGTGCTGGACTACTGGATCATGCCCTGGCTGGCAATCGTGTTGATCGATTTTTATTTCTTGCAGCATCGGGAGCCGATGGGTTTCAGCACCGCCCCCGACTGGAATGCGTCCGGTCTGATCGCGTTCGTTATCGGGCTTCTGATTTCGCTTCTCTTCATCTCCGAACAATTCCAGGTGCTCGGCCTGAAAGCCCACGGACCGTTCGCCTCGTGGTTCGGCGACGCCGATTTCGGATACTTCATCGGCTTCCTCGTCGCCGGCGTGGTATACGTTGCTCTGAATCGGGGGTCGCGCACCGCAGCGCTGACGACTCGAGGAGGTTGACAATGGCGGACAACATGCGCTCAGTCGAGACCAGTGCCAGCCCCGCAGCGGTGTGGAAGATCTGGTCGGATACGAGCACCTGGCAGGAATGGAATCCCGACGTCCAATCGATGATCCTCAACGGACCATTCGCCGCCGGCACGACGGGGACGATGAAGACCAAGCAGGGGACGCGGCAAATTCAACTGGCCGAGGTCGTACCCGGACGCTCATTCCGGTTGGAGACCAGCGTGATTCCGCTGACGCGGTTTGCGTTCGAGTGCCAGGTCGCGGCTGGGGCGACCGGCAAGACCACCATCAGCCAGGCGATCCGCGTCGGCGGTCCGCTGGGCGGAGTCGTGGGTGGAATGATGGCCTCCCAGATCGCCAATACCTTCCCGGCGCTATTGCAGGGCCTCGCACGCAAGGCCGAAGCGAGCGAGGGCCGAACCTAACCTTTCGCGTGGTCGGTTCACTGTATCTCGAGCAACTGTCCGACTCCGACCTCGAGCTGCTCGCGTCGGCAGCGGACGTCCGGACTGATGTCCGGCGCGATCCCAGCAGCCTCGAGGCGCTAATCGACCATCCCGCCGCCTTCCGCCAGCTCTTCAGCGTGCCCGGTCGAGACCCGCTGCTTCGAGGCACCCCATTTCTCATTTTCGCGGTGTTGATCCATCGCGTCGTCCGTGATCTCGGCCAGGCATCCTTTGTCGAAGAATGGGTCGGCCCTCGGCAGCGCGTACCCGTCTTCGACACGGCGGGCCTCAAAGACTTCGGTGCGGACCCGCTGCGACGTTTTTTCCTGATCCAGCTGCTGGCCTCGTACACGAACGTTGCCAGTGGCAGCAAGCTCATCAAAACCAGCCGGGGCTGGCGCCGCCGACGATTTAGCGAGCTCGATCCGGTGCGGCTGATCGAACTGGCCGAGCTGGTCTCAGAGCTCGAGCGGCCCTCGGTCTACCGCCGGCTCGGCGACCTGTCACTGTTCTTGACGGGCATCTTTCCGGATTACGCCGCCGAGCGCTTGGTCGCCGAGCGCGATCGGCGCGGGCTGGAGCGCGCGTTGCGCCCGAACGATCGGGAACAGGCCGAGGGCCACGACGGGATATGGCTCCTCGAGCAGCTCGGACGGCGCGCCTACCGGATCGCGAAGCAGGGCGCAGATCGCGGCGCGCCGATGGCCGCAGTGCTCACCGAGGTCAGCGAGAATTTTGCCGCCGCGCGCCGGATCTTGAACTTTCTGACCGATCGCTACCTGTACCCGATGCGGCGCCAGTGGTTCGGGTCGGATTGATGGCGAGCTGGAACGAGTTCGCCACGGCCGAGCCGGCACTCGCCCGCCAGGTCGAGGAGCGATTCCTGGCCCGGAAGCACAAGACGCTCGCGACCCTGCGCAAGGATGGGTCGCCCCGAATCAGCGGCATCGAGGTGGAATTCGCGGACGGCGAGCTGTTGCTGGGAATGATGCCGGACTCGGTCAAGCTGCATGATCTCGAGCGCGATCCACGCCTGGCGCTCCACAGTCCCAACGAGGATCCACCGGATGGGCGTCCGCAAGCTTGGGCGGGCGAGGCGAAGCTCGCGGGCGTCGCCGTCGAGGTCGATGCCTCGGCGTTACCGGTCGCCGGCGGGCGGCGATTCCGGGTCGACATCACCGAGGCCGTCCTCACGCACCTGAATGAGGCGGGTGACCGGCTGGTCGTCGAGTCCTGGCACCCCGGAAGAGAGACGCGTCGGTTCGAGCGAGACTGATCCATCATCGCTCGTTCGTGACTCAATCAAGTGTTTAATTGACTTCCAATGAGCCCGACCGCGCATCCTGTCCGCTCCCGCAAAGAAGACCGCGAGCAGGCGCTCGTCCACGCAGCCTTTATCCAGATCGCGGAGCGGGGTTTCGAGGGATTACGGACTCGGGAGGTGGCGGCGGGCGTCGGCCTCAACATCGCAACCCTGCACTATTACTTCCCCACCAAGGAAGCCCTGATCCGGGGCGTCGTGGCACACGCCATGGATCGCTTTCGCTCCACGCTGGCGCCACACGGCTCCCCTGCGGATCAGCTTCGTAACCACCTGCGTGCCGTCCGCAAACTGCTGCGCGACGAGCCCGAGGTCGGTGCCGTCATGGGTGAGCTCGCGCTGCGTTCCGCGCGGGATCCTGCGCTCGCTCGGATCATGGCCGAGGCGTTCCAGGCCTGGCACCAGACGCTACGCGGGCTGCTCCGGCGAGCGGCACGGGCCGGCCACCTTGCCCGCGACCTCGACAACGACGACGTCGCCGCCCTGATCATGGCCACTCTCACCAGCGCGACCCTTCCGAGCACGGCATCGGCCGATCGCGCCGATCGGGCCTTCCGCCAGCTGGAGCGGTGGCTCGGGCTGGCCGCACCGAAAAGGCACAGGAGCGTGTCAAGCAACTGATTGACCGACCTGCTATGCTGATGTCAATCATCTGATTGACATTCCCTCGGAGGTTCCTAATGGCCATGCCAGCACCGCAGATCGATCATCCGTCATCGCCCGGCGACAACCGTCCGGCGCGCCCGCCATTCTTCGTCGGCGTCTTCAATCCCATCGCCAGCCGGATGCTTCGCGGTGGGGTGCCATTGGGTCCGAATGCCCTCCTCACCGTGCGTGGTCGCACCAGTGGCCTGGACCGATCCACGCCGGTCGCCGTTGTCGCGATTGACGGTCGCCGCTGGGTGCTTGCCACCTTTGGCGAGACGAATTGGGCCCGGAATCTTCGAGCGGCCGGGCGGGCCACCATCACTATCAATCGTCAGGCTGAGTCGGTTGCCTCCCGGGAATTGTCGACAACCGAGGCGGAGACCTTTTATCGCGACACCTTGGCTCCGTTCGTGCACCAGATCCCGCTCGGCATCGGCCGTTTCATGCTGGCGCTCCTCGGCGCGAAAGAGATGCTGACCGATCCCCAGGGCGCTGCGCTCCATCACCCCGTGTTCGAACTGCGGCCCGAGATCAGCCGGTAGGGGACGCCCGGGACCTGACGGCTATTCCCTCCGGACGGTCGTCCATCGCCCGCGGATTGTAAAGCCGGCCCCAAGAGCACCACCGCTACCGAGGCCGCGACCGACCAGGGTCAGCCGAAAACCCTGGTTGCGAGGAGCAGCTTCGGGTCCCCGGCCTCCTTCGGGCCGGGGAGCGCCTCCGCCGCTATTCGGAACCCCGACGACGGCTGGCGCGATCACGGGCGCAGCAGTGGGATCCGGCGTCGGTGAGGGCGATGGGGTCGGCGTCGGAGTTGGCGTCGGGGTCGGCGTCGGTGTTGGGGTCGGAGCCGGTGTGGGAGTCGGTGTCGGTGTTGGCGTCGGTGTCGGCGTTGTCGTTGGTGTTGGGGTCGGCGTCGGTGTTGGCGTGGGGGTCGGCGTCGGTGCTGGCGTGGGTGTCGGCGTGGGCGTCGGCGTTGGCGTCGGGGTCGGCGTGGGGGTCGGGGTGGGGGTCGGCGTGGGGGTCGG
>Ga0307478_10001493_pt1 | contig 20084 bp, 24 predicted proteins | sample atmos_gasesECM4C_2_FD_203713 | JGI IMG/M metagenome (GOLD analysis project Ga0307478, IMG submission 203713) | Hardwood forest soil microbial communities from Morgan-Monroe State Forest, Indiana, United States - atmos_gasesECM4C_05 | ecosystem: Environmental > Terrestrial > Soil > Temperate... | reverse complement strand
TATTCAGTTCGGATCAGCGAGCGCGGCGAAAGAGCGGTACCTTCGGGGCTGCGATTGGCGGAGCAGTGCATCCTGGCAGCGATTCAAGATATCGAGCGGTCGGATGTGAAGGCGACTGGTCACGCATAAGAACCTCTTCTCCCGGCGGATGATGTAGCAATGAATGAAACGAGCCAAGATGTTTGCGGGAAGTGCGGCGCTGAAATTGATCCGACGCGCAGGGTTGACTTTACTTTGAAGGACGGAACGAGAGTTTGTGATTCTTGCTTCGTGAAGGAAACGCGGCGGCCCAGGACCGACTGGCCGAACTAAGCACGTTGCGTGCGCGTAATTCAAGAGCGCAGAGCCTTTCCGCAGCTGATACAGCCCGAGCCCAGTCGCGAAACTCCGCCAGGTCCATTCCTAGAGATGTAGCAAGCAGCGCCAAAATCAACAGCGCAAAACCGCCTGAGAAGCCCATCCCGATGATCGCGACGGAGATTGGCTCTCGACCTTTGTCTACCGTCGCGACTAACAAGGCTACGGCGAAAAATGCCAGACCTGCCAGGGCCGCAACCGCTGCGCCGGCAAACACATGGGTTTTCCGGAGGACTTGCGGCGGTCCGCCTCGGTGTGGCCCCCATCGGCAGCTTCCAGGTGGTGTTGGTGGGGCCCATAAACGGAGAGGATGCCACGCTCAGTTCGGGTCGAGGGACGTTCACATATACGTCTTCGACGCCGATGAGGCCCGGTCCCGTACTGCCAGCCTGCGTCGCGGGTTATCCCATAACCGGAGAATCAGCCAATAGTATTTACGGGCTAATGCCCGCTAAGCGCGACCGCGTGTTTGTCCAGGAATTTTCCATCGGTCAGCCCGGGCCAAAGACCGCTCGTTTCACGAAATGGTTCGCAGGGGTAAAAACAGTACCACCGCTGCCTCCGCCTCTGAATGCACAAGCCTTGAGAATGCTTCGCGAGAGAAAACCTACCAAGAAACGCACGATCAAACAGAGAAGGCGGTCGTAGTCAGCAGAAATGCATCGGCGTCGGTGAAGGACTGTCACAACGTGACTATCGAGAATTGCGAGGCTGATTAGTCGCGTAACCGGAAACTAGGAATTTCACTTCTCCGGTAACGGCGTTTAGCGGGACCTAGCGCGACTTCGGCCATAACTTCCGAGTTGCCGACTGACCGGGAGTTGGCGAAAGACGAGTTACCTTTCTTCAGAGCAGCGATTGAATCTTGTCGAACTGCTGAGCCCAACCCATCTTCATCAGGGGATAGACGATGAGGGGAATGCCTGCTTCGGTAACGGTGACTCTGGCCTTCCCGTCAGATTCACTGAATTCGACGATCACGGTGATCGCGTCAGGCCATTGACCCGGAACTGATACTTGCGAGCCGGGAATTGTTTTCCCGTTCTCGTTCGAGAAAGACATCGATGACACGATTTTCTGGTCTGCGACGACTTCCTGGTAGGTTCCGGTGTTCCAAAACATCCTTCCCTGCTGAGACTTCATGGCCCAAAGAAAGGTGCCACCCTCGCGGACTTCGTTCCGGACGACGAGTGCGGTGTAGCCCTTCGGCCCCCACCACTTGTTAATAGAGTCCGCATCGTTCCAAACCCTCCATACGTCGGGTACGGAGGCGTTAAAGGTACGTTCGGTGCTGACGGTGGTGTGAAAATTCCAGGCACCAAGGACCAACAGGGCCAACAGCAAAGTGATACCGCCCAAAATTTTGTAAATCATGCCGAACCTCCGTGTATTTGGCCCCTGACGCTTCTCCCTAGCTGGTACGGGCTAGAGCATTCCTTCCAGCCGAACGTAGCTCGCTTCCATTCCACGTTCCATGCCGGTTGCAAGCATCGTCGCGCGCGTTTTGCCATCGGGCAGAGTCATGCGCATGGTCATCAGCGTTCCTGCGCCGTCGGCTTCAAATCGCGTTTCAATATGGTTGTCTGGCGTGGGATCCGGCAGGTGCATGCGCTCGACATGTACGATCCTGTTATAAGGCTCCAACTCCAAGTATTCGCCAGTGATGTGAAATCCACCGCCTTGGCCATTCGTCCATTCGTAACGGAATTTGCCGCCGGCCTTCGCCTCGTTGATGCAGACCGGCATCGTCCAACCTTCCGGACCAAGCAACCACTTCTGGATTAATTTCGGATCGGTATGGGCGCGGTACACGGCTTCTGGAGGCGCGGCGAAGCGCCTGGTCACGATCACGTGGGTATCTCCTTCGGTCTTCAGCGTCATCTTGCTCATCGCTTTTCTCCTTTCTTGTGTTTTTCCATCCCCGCCAGGACTTCGTCCAGCCGGTCGTAGTTTGCTTCAAGTGCTTTTCGCAGCATGGCGAGCCATTGGTCCATCGCTTCAATACCCGCTTTTGCGAGCCGACGAGGGCGCTTGGTACCCTCGACCCGGCGAATGATTAGTCCCGCCTCTTCGAGCACCTTCAGGTGCTGGGAGACTGCGGGTTGCGTCATCTCGAACGGTTCTGCCAATTCATTGACGGTGGCCTCGCCCTTGGCAAGGCGCGCCAGAATCGTCCGACGGGTGGGGTCGGCCAAAGCAGAGAAAGAAGCATCGAGACTGTACATAACATATAGCTTATATAAGTAAATGCTAATTGTAAAGCAAAATTTCGCCCCATCCACGAAAAATCATGACAACGTGCGCTACGCTCCAGTTTTGAAAGGGCTAGTCCGACAGCCGATTTCGTTGTTCGCCATCGGAGATTCAGGTGATGGTCGGCAGTTGTTGGCGTCTAAAGGAAAACCTCGATGAGCTGAGGATCGGAAGAGTTTGTTATGAGCGAGTGACGGGCTAACCGGGAGTTATTCCGAGTCAAAAAGGCTTGTTGAGACAGTCGGGCTTGCTAAGTCCCGATTAGTCGCGTTACAGCCCATATGAAGTAGAACTTCACTTGTAAGATTAGCGCGTTAATCAGGACCTACACCCGATTGATGGCACGAAGCGAGCAGGCAGTCCACCGTGCTAGGATTCAAAGTAATGACGCCCTTCGAACTCACAACCTACACAGCGACCTTCTGCCTGATTGCGGCTTCATGGTGGATCGACGTCGCAAAATGGAAGGATTTCTCAGCGGGGTTCTGGCGATGGATTTTATCCGCCTTCGGGCTATTGCTGATCAGTGTTTCTTTCGCGCTTTACATCGTTCTGCTTGCTCGCCTACTGCGAAACCCGGAGGTAGCTAGGAATACTGACTCGCTGCTTCCGCTGGTACGAAGCTATCCTCGATTCTATCCAACATCGTTCGGTCTTCTTGGAGCGGCGCTTGGCTTATTCGGGAGGGGAGCCTCGCGGTGGACCAGTCTAGTTGCTGGGATATTGGTCAGCTTGTGGTGGAGTCTTTTTGGGGTCTCACTCTTGTAGGCAGGGAAGGCGGCGAAGCAGCGGAAGAGGATTACCAAGTTGACGCGAAGGACGCCGCATTAATCGGTGCGGCCCAACGCGTCGAGTACTATGAAATCGCGGCTTACGGTACCGTGCGCGCCATGGCTGAGAAACTTGGTGAAAGCGCAGCCGTGGAAGTTCTCAGTCAGACTCTTCAGGAAGAAAAAGATGCAGATGTGAAACTGTCCAACACTGCTGACAAGATGACAATCGAAGAAGACAACGAAGAGGGAGACGGAGCAACGTCCCGTGTCCGATCCACAAAGCGCAAGGCTGCGAAGGCATAACAACCCTGCCGCAGTGGCCGCCCATTTGCGGCACCTGCGGCAGATTTTTTTTCCGACCCTATTTGCCGGCGCCACCGCGGTCGATGCTTACAAAGCATCCGGACAAGAGCGCACCGTATGCGGTTAGCCACCGGGCACCACCGGATCTACGCTATCTTGCCGATTTTTTCCGATTCCTTTGTTTGACGCCGGCGGCTTGGCTATTCCGCTTCGAGGCTACGGGAAGGGTTCGCGGGCGGCTTTTAGACGCCAAATGTCTTTTGCGAGCGCCCTTGCTGCCCGCTGGCCGCCGATGTGATTTGGGCGGCGATGGATTGACTTTGGCTGCCACAGCCCCAAGCGTTGAACCAATCGAGCGAGCCACGGTTACGAGGAAGTCTTCATTCTTTGCGGACCTACGTACGTTGGTTTTCATTGTCTTCTCCTGAAGGTCACGTCGATTGTGTGGGGCGACGAGACAAAATACATATGCCCTGTTTTCGATGATTTCTATACCGCTCACCACGACCAAAATTCTTACGACGCCGAGCCCTTCGCCTCACGATAAGCACGTTGACCAACCTCGGTCGCCTTTTTCACTTGGCCGTTTATCTGGTCCATACTGTCTTGCGCACGCTCTTTCAATGCTTCGCCGGCTGCGATTCCGCCGTCCAATCTGTCTTTGACGCCTTCCACGACAAGATCGCGCGTATCACTCCCCGAGCGGGGAGCAAAGAGAATCCCGAGCGCTGCGCCCACGCCAAGGCCTATCGCGAATGCCGAAGCCGTTTCCGTCCAAGTACTTCTTCCGCCCATCATGCCCTCCGGTCGTTGTGAGTTCTTGCCCATTTGCTTTCGCTTCAACGGCCCTTCGATCTTCAAATCGGCGGGTTACGTTGCAGTCATAACTACTCCGGCTAGCTCATGGGCACCATACCGGGAAGCGGGTAGAGGGGAACGGTTAAGGATGTAGCTTCGTTAAAACTGGCTCTCGCAGCTATTAAATTAACGAGGGCTTATCCTCCGCTTACCCCGAACCTTTGGTTGGATCACGACGACCGTGTTCTAGTTGGATTCACGCTGCGCGAGAGTGATGCAGCCACCAGGGAACATCCTCAACGGTCATTTCACATTTTGCGATTTACTGCGGAAGCCAAAACGGACCTTGCCCTCTCTTTGCCCACCGATAGTTGGTACGCGAACGGATTCTATTTGGGTCCGGACGATCAACTTTTAGTCCGAGCCAACGGCAAGTTTCAGTATTATCCGAAAAACGAGAATAAGTCGCGGTCGGAGTCTTGGCAGCTTCTCGCACGTTGCCCCGAGAATTGTCGTATCAACCAGTCGTTTAGTCACCGGACGCTGATTCTCGGGGTTGGACCGCCTGTTGGTAGCCGCGACGCGCCGGTCTACATAATCGTGGACGCATCCTCCAATCCACCGCGTATCGTTCGCACGTGTTCTCAGATGGGTTCGATGCAGATCACAGATAAGTTCGCTTACCGGTCGGGCTACGACCGAGACGACGACCTCACGGTGCGCTTCCCCTTTTGCGAAGTGGAGCATTACGAGGATTTTCCGAAGTGGGGGAGAGGGGCTCCATACGTCCTTAACGACGAAACGATTCTCAAAATGGGTGGCACTCAAGGCGGACCGTTCAGGGCAGAACTCGTCGGAGCAGATGGGCAGATCAAGTTTTTCATAGAAATGCCGAAGCACGATAGATTGATCGAGAGAAGATAGCAATGGACGAACGATATGACCGCTTTGCGTTCATGGTGGATACGGAGCATGGCGCGCATCCCAGCCTCGACATCGGTGGGCACCTGGTTGCTCGCCGCGTCGTGGTTTTGGATGCGACTGGAAAGGAACTTGTTTCGATCCCTACGGAAACCCCCTACCAAATGGACTCTAATTTTTCTCTGAGCCCTGACGGCCATCGCCTGGCGATTCTGGACGATGGGGTCGTCACAGTCGTCGAGCTTGAATAAGCGAGACCGGGCCGAGTCTCTTCCCGCGGAGACAGTGTGCTTCAGGAATGTCTTCTAGTTCTTGGTTAACGCCGGACAAATGCCAATCCGCCAATTCTCAATGTCCGATAACGACAAACCAGGACTTAATCAAGCCAGAATGTTCTAACGGGCCTTCTGACTCGGAATAACTTCCGATTAGCTCGTAGTACGCCCAAAATGTAGCTGGTCCGCCCAATGCGCGCGATCGCCCGATTGCGTCAGTTGGCGTGTTTCGCGCTCGTTCTTGGCTGACGAGGTATACTGTCGCGCAACAGGAGGTTTCCCGCCATGAGCACAAAGCTTTCAGGTTTCAGGGGCGATTACCTTTGGGAATATGACTATGCGCAGAAGCAGATGCTTGCATTGGCGGAGGCTTTCCCGGCGGACCGATATCGGTGGCGGCCGGCAGAAACGGCGCGCTCAGTAAGCGAAGTTCTGGTGCATGTTGGAGCTGGCGGTCGTGCGTTTCTGATCCTTCTGGGAGTGAAAGTAGAGCCGGATCTGTACGGCAAGCTGGAAGGCGAGGGCGTGGCGCGGAGCATGGCAATGCTAGCGAGAAACGAGAGCCTGGAAAAAAGCATGACGGACAAGGCTGACGTGCTCGCTTTGCTGAGGACATCGCTAAGCGCTGTACGCACAGCGTATGCGGAATCCTCCGATGCCGAGTTAGAAAGGCCGGAAATGTTCGGTGCGGAGAGCTCGACACTGCGCCGCCTCTATATGCGAACTGTATGCCACCTCCACGAGCACATGGGACAGCTCATCGCCTACGCTCGCGCAATGGGCTTACCCGCTCCGTGGCGGGGTGAGCACGACGCTTGGCGGAAGGCCATTGAGGAGAAACTAGCAGCCTCAAAGAAATGAAGGCCCTCTGATATCGGAGGTAAACTCCGATTACACTCATTGAGTAGGTTGTGTTTTTCCTGGTGAGTGGTCGGCAAGCTGCCCAAGTTGCTATCACGACTGGAACCTGCAAAGTGACCGTACAATTTGTGTACAATTCTTTCAGACACACCAATAATAGCTTGTTTTATTGGTGTTTTTTCTGACAAAGGATGGTTGCGGGGGTTGGATTTGAACCAACGACCTCCGGGTTATGAGCCCGACGAGCCACGCGGCTCAAGCCCGTGCCGTAGGGATTACGCGACCTTCCGCGCTTCTGCAAGAGCACCCGCGCCCGGTGTCTCTCGACCTACCGAATAGAACCGGTCGAGAGGATGTGTGATACGATCCGCCTGGTCGGTACGCGCCACAAATGGCTCGACAGGAACGATCCGCGCCATCAAGAGATCTTACGGCCGGAATATGCTTCACATCGAACTTACGAGCAGTAAGGGTTTTCTCAAGCCGCGCCCCGGCCGCCGACTGGACGCGCCTAGTAGACCGGGTCGAAGGAAAACCGAAGCCGACGTCAATTCGCAGGATACGCTGAAGGCTGCGGTGCAAGCGGACGTCCTCATCACGCGGTTTGAGCTTCTCGATCCATTGTTGAATACGATCTCTATCGATAGGGATGCCCATGCGTAAACTTCGGCTAATCGTGAAGCGTGAGTACTTAACTAGGGTAAAGACAAAAGGCTTTGTCATCGGAACGATCATCGTGCCGTTGCTTGGCGTAGCGTTCTGCATGCTGATCGTATTTCTGGTAAACCACACCTCCAACCATAGTATGCGACTCGCGATTGTGGACAATTCCGGAACGCTAGCGCAACCCATCAGGAATGCATTAGAGGCCAAGTCCGACAACGGGCAGCCGGACTTCACCATCGTGGAGACGATCTTGCGCCCCGCGTCACCCGAGGCCGTTCAGCAGGACCTGCGCGCGCGTATCCATTCTTCGAACCTCGACGCGTACCTTTGGATTCCCCAGGATCCCAGCCAATCGTTCGAGCTGCATATGCAGAATCCGAGCAATTTCAGCCACGATGGCCTGCTTTCGAACGCTGTTTATCACGCAGTGATTTCCGAGCGCCTCAACGAGCGCGGTGTCCAATTAGACGACATGCCGGACATCCTCCGCGGCACGAAGCTCAAACTCCTTAAGGTCAGCGAAACCGGTGAGGCTGAAGAAAGAGGACAGAGCATCGGCATTGCCATCGCTCTGGTAGTCCTGCTTTACATGGCGCTGCTTATTTACGGGATTATTACGATGCGTTCCGTCCTCGAGGAAAAGAGCACACGAACAATGGAAGTCCTGATTTCGGCGGTACGGCCCTTTGAACTTCTCTGCGGGAAAATCCTTGGCGTGGCAGCAGTCGCTTTCACACAGTTCGGGATCTGGATGATTTCCATCGCGCTGCTTTTCTCGTACGGAATTCTTGTCAAGTTGAGCATAGGTGAGGGATCACCGATGTCAGGAGTCCACGTTCCGATTTCGTTGGTACTTTATGCCGCAGTCTATTTCTTCGGGGGATATTTTCTGTATTCTTCAATGTTCGCCGCGATCGGAGCGGCGTGCTCGAACGAGCAGGATGCGCAGCAACTGCAATGGCTGGCCATGGCGCCGCTGGTTTTTTGCATGCTGATTTATGGCCTGATCATCAACGATCCCACTTCCGCGATTTCCGTCGTTCTCTCAGAGATTCCTTTCTTTTCGCCCGTCCTGATGCCTCTGCGTATCTCGCTTCAGACACTGCCACCATGGCAGATCATCCTTTCCCTGGCGCTGCTATTCGTTGCTACCGTGGGCGCTGTCTACGCTTCCGCAAAAATCTATCGCGTGGGAATATTGATGTACGGCAAGCGTCCGTCGCTTGTTGAGATGTTCCGCTGGCTCCGCTATTCTTAGCGTGCGCGGGAAAATGGGATGCGCTACTTGAGAGTGCAATCCTGTTCACGAAGTGGTAGCGGGCTTGTAGGCAGAACAGTGTTACCAGCGTGACTTGGTCCGGCAAGTCGTCGGAGGGGGCCAGCGAATACGAAAGAAACTATCCGGCTCTTGGGCTACTATGCCCGAACAGCGTCGGCTTTGTCTCCATTTGCGGTTGTTTCCAGTTTGGCTGCTTCGGGTCTTTTCGTGTCAGAGGGTACGGCGAATTGGATATTGGCGGCTTGCTCCATCTGGCCCATAAGGAGACGCAGCGTCTCATCACCCTTGTCCAAGACCTGCCGCAACTGGGTACTAACCGCCATCGCGCGTCGATACGCGTCCCGGGCCTTGGTCAAAAGTGGAATGTGTATCAGAAACTCCGCAACGCTTGCGGAGAACTCCTCGACCGCTCCTTTATAAGTGGTCAGCATATCGGTCATGTGCTGCGCACCGTCGTCTTTGATGTTTTCGTTCTTCCACATTGGCTCCGCTCCTTCGCTGCCTTATCCCCGTGTTACCACCAGTGAGTGGGCCTTGGGGGCGTCCTCTTTGGGCGGCATCGTTGCAGACGCCCCCAAGGGGGTCTGACTGTGCGGTGGGACAAGGGAGCAAAATCGATGCCAAGCGCCAACGGTAACGTCTTTGTTTACAGCGGACGAATCCGGTCATGGAACCTCTATGACTACGAACGGTTACAGGGGGTAGATTTTCCTCGTCGATTTCGAGTACACCGTCAGTGACTGAGGATGTCTTCCGGGCGGAGAATGCAGCGGATTATGCCAGTGACCGAATCCCTGACCCGGACCGATGTTCAGAGGCTCGAGAACCAGGAGTGCCGAGTAGGTGGTCTTTCGGCCAATGGCGAGCGGTTGCTCACGCCCACCCAACCAGCCAGATGCCGTGTTGTCTCCGAAGTCCCGCCCGAAATAGACGGTCCGCCAGTTGGCGCAGTTTACAACGCAGCGGGTTGCGTGTTCCGTCAAGGAGTCGGGCTTGCATCATTCGATGTTGTGGGTTCGCTAGAACTAAATTGTGCGGAAACGTCAGAGTACAAGCCGCGCTTAGTGGCCGGTCTAGCCGTGAAAGCTTGTTAGCCTGCATTGGGTTGGACGAGGGATTTATCTGCGATAATGCCGGTAGCCAAGCAGATAGAAAGAGAGTGAATGAAAGATCCGAATCGCAAGATCGCGATTGAGATTTACGATTCGACACTGGCGTCCGTGATAGACGATGGTGAACACGTCGTAATTGATCTCAAGCCGGCCTATATTCACCGGAGCACTGGGACGCCGGGGGTGGACCCCGGTGGCGGATGGGCGCAGGACGTCTTGCTACGCATTGAGAACGGAACGATCGACGGAGGCGTCCCGGTAATGCCTTGTGACTTGTGGGAGGGCAGCCTGCAGGTCGGGAATCAAACGATTGAAAATATTATTCCGCTTCCATTGGATTACTATGGAGCTGTGAAGCTGATCCTGGTTGCACAAGATGAAAGCCGATTCGTGGTCCAGGGCTCACGCATTTCCGCGACCGTTATGGGAGATCCCAAATTTATCGAGGAGTTTCCCGGTTTATCTTGAACCGGACTCCGCTTTTGCGCGCCGTGCTAGATCAAGAAGCGCTTGACGCACGGCTTTGGGCGAATGGCACTGCTCAGTGCGGCAGTTGAAATACGATACTGACGTCCTTTTCCGCTTCGACCGCCTGACCGTCAACAAGCGCCGGTATAAATCGCCATTCCCGAGCCGCCTCCAGTGCTGCCGGCACCAGGAGGTTGGGGCCGCTCAATTCTCGCAAGTTTTGCACTCTACCATCGGTTCCGATCTGCAGGTGAATCGTCACGGTCCCTTCGATGTGATGTGCCTTTGCCTCCCTGGGATAGAGAGGTTCGACGCGATAAAGCAAGTAACAATCGCTACGGCGCTGCACTTTGGACGGAGTCGGAGGATTAATTTCGGGTGAGCCGACGACCAGACCGGGAGCGGGAGTGGGCTTAACCGACAAGGCCGGCGCGGACGCTATGGTGACATCTGGCGAATGATTCGTCAGTCCTAATAACGCAGGCTCGATCGGCGATGAGAATCTCTCGACCGAGGAATTCGAACTGTCAACTCGATGGCGCGAATGAGCGCCCTGGCCGTATCCCGCCTTAGGGGTTTCCTGTCGAGGCGAACTTGCGATTGCCGCCACGGTTTTGCGGCGCTTCGTGTCGGAGTGTGATGTGGAGCTCTTGGATGCAGCAGCGAGGGACGACCTGTGCGGTGCGCCGCGAGGCGCGGAAGCGACGTTCGGGACTTGAACCGCTTTGGCAGCCAATCTTACGGGGCCTGCCGGGGGCCGTTGGCGAATAATCGTCAAACCCACGACCAGAAAAATGACAGCGGCACAGGCCGAGAGTGCCCCGAGGGCCACCGGCTTGCGGAATCGGTGCGCGGGATGCCTCAGCGATTCCGCATTCACGGCTGGAACCGCCGCGCCGTGAACTTCTGTAGACTTTCCTGTGACCGCGGCGGGAACCGGTGACGATAGTTCGCTGAGCAAATCGTTGACTGCGGGCGCGTGTGATGCTGGCGTTGGAAACTCGACTACACGGGATATAGATGCCGAGGGTGGCAGCGCGTTAACGGACTTGACGTTTTCATTGGTCGTAGCCGGATGGATCACACTGACGGTGGAAGCTGGGATATTCGTCGGGCGTGTTGGGAGAGTATCTGCCTGCGAGACATCGCGTTGCAATCTAACGTCTTCGCGCTGTGTCTCCGAACTTACCGGATACTCCGGTGCTTGGTGATTTGTGAGTGTCGGCTGCAGCGACGAATCCCCGAGCATGGCAGACCATTTTTCTCTAACGCGAGGCGGTTCGGACGTGGCGCGCTTTGATGGACCTTGCTGCGTCGGAAGAGTGGGTGAATCGCCAAGCGGCCGCTGCTCGGCAAGACCAGATTCATCGGAAATCCAGTCGGCTATTTCAAGGCGCGCCTCTTCTGTAAGTTCGAGGAATTGCAGGCCAGCTTCGGTTTTCGACTCACTAAGCCAGGTTATTTCGGCACTCGCTTCGATTCTCCTTCTGGATTTCGGCGGCTGGATGCGGAGACTTACCCGGCTTTCGTCGAAGGGATTGACTGCCTGTAGCGCAAGACCGTTTTCGCTTAGGTTGAGGACTATTCCGCCGTTATTGGGAACAATATCGAGATAAGCTAGTGAACGAACACGTTGCCGGATGAAGCGACGTCGCTCGTGCGCGCGCGTAGAGTCCTCAGAATGGAATGAAGTTGATGACATGATTTTTGAGACATTGCGGCTTACAACCGCAACACCGGAGTTTGCAGCGGGGAATTCATCCATCGCACCGCCACCAAGATGAAAGCGTCTCGTATTTAACCGGGCGCTGCAGGCCGCAGACCGGACTCGTCTGAATCCGTGTGATCTTGGCTGTTATTTTCTTTAGACGTGTTGGCTGAATGCACCACATCGCCTGACGCCCTGGCGCGGCCACGTAGTATTTCCCAAGCTTGGCGCAGCGCTATCTCCAACTCATCTAAGCTGTTTTCTGGCGGCATCGTCGCCTCTCCGGTCGAGTAGCCAGCGAGCGCGCCCTAGCGGCGCGGCGGGACCCCGCAGTCTTTCAAGTGGCTCCTTGCAAGAACATGCCCAGTACTTATAGACAGCGCTTTTTTGAAAGGGCCTGCGGAATAAACAAGATAGCCCGCGTAGGGACGCGCTCGGCACATCGAATGAGACTCCGGCGTCTCCTAATGTAGACAGGCGATTGACTCATTGATGGACACAAATGCACCGACACCTCTCCCAGTGTGCTCTCGGGGTCGCTAGAAGTGGCTGTGGCTTATCCTTCACGCTGGCGATAGACAAAGATCGCCAGTATTGAACCCAGACACGCCGCCATGGCTAGGAAAAACACGATCGAAAGGCCGACTCCCAGAAACGACCCTGGAATTTGAGTGCCCGCGACATTGCCTACAATCAGCCCAAAGGCAAACGCAAGCAGTGCAAATCCGCAGTATGCGGGGATATGGAGCACGCCTCGAAAAGCACCGATGGGGACAAGCAGCACAATTGCGAGACAACCAGCCGCGAGAGGAATCAGTATCGCCGAGTGCACGGAATAGGCGAGCATAATCAGGCTAACAGCCGCAAGAGAGGCGAGCATGACTCCGGTATCGCTCCTGGTCGAACTCGACACTCCATCGCGGAGTGCCAGATGGCAGAGGACTTGCACGAATATCGCCAAAGACAATCCAGCGCGCAGGGTTCGGGGGCGGAACTTAAGAGCAAACCGGAGACACTGAAGATGCCAGATATAGCTTTAGCCACTCCTCAGGAAATGGAAGAAACAGGAATTCGAAAAGGTCTGCTCGAAGACCTGGCGCTCAAGACGTTGTACCTAAATGGTGAAATGACACTGCGCGAACTGGGCGACCGTATGTGTCTCGGCCTAGGTGTGGTGGATGAGATTTTCAGGTTCTTCAGGAAGGAACAGTTCTGTGAAGTGAAAGGCATGGCCGGAGGAAGCCATCGAATTACGACCACGACTCAAGGAAAAGCACGAGCGATTGAGTTGCTGCTGCTGAACCAGTACGCGGGCCCTGCACCGGTGTCGCTGATGGATTATGGGACGCGCGTCCGCATGCAAAGTGTGCAGCAGACCCAGGTGCAAAGGTCCGATCTGATTCGGGCGTTTCACCCACTCGTTTTGCATGATGACGTAATCTATCGCCTCGGCACAGCGGTGGTCTCGGGAACTTCGATATTTCTGTACGGACCCGCCGGAACTGGAAAAACGAGCATTGCCAACGGCCTTCCGGCGATCTACAACGACCAGGTTTGGATTCCTTACGCGGTGGAAGTGGACGGCCAGATCATCACCGTTTACGACCCCGGCGTGCACCGGCAAAGCGAAGAGGAGGTGCCTGAGGACTCTGACCAGCGCTGGGTCCTGTGCCATCGCCCGCGCGTGATTGCCGGAGGAGAACTCTCCCCCGAAATGCTGGATCTGCAATACAACCAGGCCAGCCGCTACTACACGGGTCCACTGCAAATGAAGGCTAATAACGGCGTGCTGATTATGGACGATTTCGGGCGCCAAAGAATGCGGCCGGAAGAACTCTTTAATCGCTGGATGACACCGCTAGACCGGCGCGTGGATTTTCTGACCCTTCCGGGAGGCAAGAAATTTGAAGTGCCGTTCGATTTGTTTGTGGTCTTCGCGACCAATCTTGATCCAAGCGAATTGGCGGATGAAGCATTCCTGCGCAGAATTCCGAACAAGATCAGAATTGATTATGCCAATCCTGAACAGTTCATCGAAATTTTCAGGAGAGAATGCGCGACGCGACTGTTGGACAGTGACCCGGGCGTCCCGGAACATCTGGTCAAGTTCATCACTCAGGGAATGAAAATGCCGCTTTCGCAGTGCTACGCCCGGGATTTGATCAACCAAATCTTCTGGGCGGCCGCGTACCTGGGCGTGGAGCCGCGGCTAACGCAGAAAACCCTCGAGCAAGCCTGCCACAATTATTTTCTGCCGATGACGAAAGGCTAGCGAACCACTTTCTCTGTGGGAACCTCGAGATAGCCTACGATTTCGTCGCGGCTAATTCTAGTGGCGACAAGTTCAAGCGGCGGCGTACCGCGCGCAAGGACAAAAACCACTACCTCGTCCAACACGCGATCCTTCAGTTCGATGCATTTATTGTTGACGTATACGCAGACGGTGTACCGCTGGCTCCGGGGATCCGAGCCTTTCAGCAGCAACTCTACCGGCCCCACCGACTGGCGGCCCGTGCCGCGGGTAAGCTCAAATTGGAGCGCGCTACGTCGCGTCTGCGCCAGCAATTGATTCAGTTCTTCGCGAGTCTGGTTAATTTCCCCCTCTTGGGAACCAACCGCTCCTACGACATCAGCTAAACGATCGGTGGTGGCCTGCCAAGATTCGTGGTCGGAAGTGTCGTTCGCGGCGGCAGCCTGGGCGATCCGCGCAGCGGGCGACTGTGGTGACAGGTTGGGATTTCGCTGCGGGCTCAACGCGCTAGCGGCAGAAATCTGATAGGACGGCTTAGGACGAGTCGTTGCTCCCGAAACGGTGGGAGTGGGCTTTTGCATCGCTGCGGTGGGTTCGAGCGGAGCTGCTTTATGCCTTTTCTCCAGCTGATCGACACGTTCTTTCATGTCCGTCAATTGCTGTTGAATTTGCTGCAGACTGTTGGCTTCAGCGGACGCGCCGTTCAGGCTGGCATCGGACATCAACTTGTAACCGACGAATCCAATCCCCAGGATCGCGACGGCGACAATCACGACGCCGATGATTCGCGAAGGCGGCTTCTGAGGTGAATCCACCGGGGGGACGAATACTTGCCGGTCAAAATCAATGCCTGCCATGCTTGACTCCTTCGGTTGCAACTGAATCGGGAACGATCGTTAGTGCACAGTGACGCGCGTCGGATATCGCGCCGTCAGAGACAACGCGACTTCTCTTGTTTCACGCGGCAGCAAATCTACGGCACTCTGACCAAACTCCAGACGGTGCCCTCTCATTTCGATCTGGTACTTCCCGGGAGGCACCATCAGGAGCAATGGGCTTTCTCCGACAAAGGCGCCATCGACAAACACCTGAGCCGCGGAAGGCGTTGAGCGAAGCAGCAGCTTGCAAGGATTTTTGCCCGCGCGCTGTTCGAGAGCTTTGCGATTTATGATCTCGGAGGCAGGCCCAGATGGAGACGCGATGTGCTGCGGTTTATTGGGCACTGCCCCGGCGCTCGGTGGAGTCGCCGAGCCGCTGGGTTTGGGCAAGTTCGGCTGGCTCGTGGCGGTGGTTGAAATCGTGGAAGCCTCCCCGGCGTACTCCGCTGTCGTTTGAGCGTGCGACACGCCACAAACGAATAGCGCCAACAAACAGGTTGGTAAAATGGTCAGCCGAAGCCGTAAGAACGAGCTCACAGTACCGAACAGCATCTTCATAAGTTTGGATCCAAGACCACCATTCAGTTCGAACCTCGGAGCAAGCAGGAGTGATACCAAACTGAATCCGATTCTCTATTCCAGGGGCTGCAAGTTCATTGGGCTCAAGGTGTCACATCGAGTCGTGTCGGCATCACGACGTAAGTGGGCGGTCGAAAGGATTTGGTGACCAAAATTTGCCGCAGGAAGTATGAGACCGTGCACGAATGGTGACGGTTCTCACCGTTCGCCTCCATCAAGATGCGCGCTTTGAGCGCTCGCAGGAACTAGCGCATTGGTCCCACAGTTGCTTTGGGCCATAGCTGCGCTCGCCGCAGGTGCCAAAAGAAGCGGCGCCTATCGCGACGATGCCAAACCGTGCGCCTTAATGTGAGTAAACGAACGGTGTACGACTCCATATTCGGCAGGACAACGCGTTCCGCTCTTTTGACGATTCCCCGGCCCGCGGATGGGAAACGCTCCGGCGGCCAAGCCGCATGCATGTCTGCTCCGAGTGCCGGCGCCAAGCCACCTCGCTTGCTATTGCCGCCCGAGCTCTCATTCGAAGGATGGCGGGAATCGCTCGCGCTCGTTTTCTCTGGAGCGCACAAATCATCGTCGAGAAGGACGGTGTATCTCTTTCGCCACGGGACGCTGGCTCGTGTGCAGAGGCCTGGTAAACCACTGGGAGCTTCGTTCGCTCTGCACTGTTTGCTGCTACTGGTATTGATCTATGCCCGCCAGGCGATTCCGGCAGATGCCTCGCCGCTGGAGCGAGCGACGCCCACTTACGAGAGAATTTATTATCCATTGCCCGCAGCAGACTCCGCGAAACCACTGCCGCGAATTGCGCCCCCAGGCGCGGGCGCGCGTCCTGGTGATGGCGCAATTCGCGAGCTGCCGCCCACGCTAGGAAGCACGGCTCGACAAGATAGCTTGATGGCCGTTTCGAATCCTACGCATCCCGATAATTTCAGACAGACGATTTATCAGCGCTCGTCGCCGCCCGAGGTTCGCATCGCGACGGAGATGCCGTCGCCAAACATTATTCTGGGCGCGCCGTCGGAACTCCCGAGGGCACCGCTCGATTCGAGCGAGGCGAAGCCCACGCGTACGACGAGAAAAATCGCAAACGATGCGGCACTCACGCCGATTACGGAAAGCGCTTCATCGCCGCTTATGACTTTTCTCCAGCCCTCGAACACCCAGCCGCGCTTGCCTATAGCGACCGGGGCAGTTGCGAAACCCAATCGAAATGCCACAGAAAAGAGCGGATCAGCGAACTCGCGCGATGCTGAGCATAACGGCAGCGGAGACGGCGCCGAGCTACTCGTACTGGGAGTCGATCCGTCGGGCCCAGCGACTGAGGTCAGCCTCCCGACCGGGAACCGATGGGGGTCGTTTTCAATTTCTCCGGCAGGAGGCACACCGGGATCCGCTGGGGGAGTTGGGTACGGCATGGTGGCGGGCGGAAAGGGAGGAATCAGCTCGGGAGGCGACGGGAGCACGGGTGTCGGTCCTGGCGAAGGTGGCGGTAGCGGCGGAAAGCTAGCGCCTGCCGGAGCAGTAAGCGTCAAGGAAACCGAAGGCAGCAACGGGTCGAGCGACATGTTGGGAAAGGAATTTGCCCCGAGTATGGTGTACCCCGTGTCTCCGTCGTTTACGCTGCGAAAAAATTCTTTGATTGTCGCGGTCGGTCCGATGGGCGGAGGAGGCTTGGGAACCTATGGCGCGCTCCACTGCGGGAAGATTTATTCTATTTTCCTAGCGATGCCGGGGAAGAATTGGGCCATGGAGTACTGCGTGAAGTCAGATGGGCCCGAACAGTCCACGACGGAAACCCGAAGCACAGTCGTCCATCTCGAGCGAGGTTTGGTGCCGCCGGATGCGGAAGCCAGATTCGATTTTCGCCGTCTGCCACTGCCGCCGGAAAAGATTCATAAAATGATTGTACTGAAGGGCACTTTGAGAGACGACGGGAGTGTGGAGAATATCGAACTGTATCAGGGAGTTCTACCGCAGATGGACGAAGCAGCGCTCGTCGCGTTTAGTCAATGGAAATTTAAGCCCGCCTTGCGCGATGGAAAGCCTATAGCGGTAGAAATCCTGGTCGGAGTTCCAACGGAAGACCCGGGGAATGGCATTCGTCGCTAATGCAAACGGTTCCGAGAGAACGGCATGCACAACTGGTTCGAGCTGGTTCTGGGCGTTTCGTCTACGAATGCCGAGCTGCGGGTGATATGCCGCCGGGGACCTGCGTAACCAAACGATGACTAAGTCTCTTATGGCATACCATGGGAACTAAAATGGCAAAACTACGCAGATATTTGACTTTGCATGCGTAGTCGTAAGTACGGCCACGGATGGTTCGGTACGCGAGGCTAGCCAACTGGCTGAGAACAGCGGGTTTATTAGACGTACGGACACCTAGGGGAGAAAGGGGGCCATTGGCAGGTGACTTGCACCACCTGAAGCCACTGCAAATTCTTTCCTCATGGGGCAAGGGGGAAAGGAACCGATTTGCAGGCCCAACCCAACCCCTAAATCTTTGACGGCTTTTCCTGGAAGCCGAAGTTATGGTGTCGGCGCTCAGTTAGGCGACGAACCATCGCGTATTTCGGCACTTGGGAGCGTGAGCGTTGATGGATCAGGCCGTGCACGTGTGTTTTGTGAGCCAAGATTCGGGCCTAACAGGAGCGATCGCCAGAGCGTTGGGTGATCGGTTCGAATATCGCGTCAGTAGTGACTTTCAGTTCAACGATCTAAATGACTTGCGCGAGTGGTGTGACGTCGTCCTCCTGGACTTAAGAGCCGCGAGTACGCAGGGAGATGACGAACCCGGACTTCGGCTGATGGATCAATGGAGCAAGATTCCGTCGCACCCTCCTATTGTCGTGCTGAGTGACGGCGAGAACCGGCCACTGTTGCTGCGGGTGATGGAGCACGGCGCTTACGACACCGTTGCGAATCCTCCGAACATCGTTGAACTCCGCCTGATACTTCAACGCGCCTACAAGTTTCACGCGGCGGAACAAGAACTGGCACGTCTCCGTGTGAGCGCGCGGAGTGACGGGAGAATGCACGAACTTCTCGGTACCTCGCCAGTCATGCAGGAACTTTTCACTTTGGCGAACAAGATCGCTCCCTGCGATGTGAGCGTGCTCATCACGGGGGAAACAGGGACCGGCAAAGAGTTACTTGCACGAGCGATCCACAAGTTGAGCGGACGAAGTTCGCGCCCGCTCGTGGCTTTCTCCTGCGCCAATTTGCCGGAAGCTTTAATCGAGGACGAACTGTTTGGCCACGAGAAAGGCGCGTTTACCGGCGCGCTCACGGTACGCCGAGGCAGGGTGGAAGCGGCGGACACGGGAACGATGTTCTTGGACGAGATTGGGGATTTGGGCCTGGGTTTGCAGCCGAAGCTTTTGCGCGTTCTGCAGGAACGCAGCTTCGAGCGCCTGGGAAGCAACGCGAAGATTGACGTGAACATCCGTCTGATTTGCGCGACGAATCGAAATCTATCCGAGATGGTGCAACAAGGAAAATTCCGCGACGATCTGTATTACCGTTTGAATGTCGTGCAGATGCATTTGCCGCCGTTGCGGGACCGACAAGATGACATTCCATTGCTCGCGCAACATTTTCTGCAGGATTTCGCCGAGCGATTTAAAAAGAAAGTTAAGCGCTTTGCACAACCCGCCCTTCGCGCCCTCGAGGAGTATGCTTGGCCAGGAAACGTGCGTGAACTCGAAAATGCGGTACAGCGTGCCGTGGTTTTGTCCGAAGGCCCAACGGTGGAAATTTGGCAATTGCCCGCAGCGATTCGCAGCGGCTGCGAGGCCCCGCAGTTCAACCAGTCGTATGAGGAAGAAGTGCGGCAATTCAAGCGCCGGCTGGTGCTGCGCACGCTCCGCGAATGTGGCTGGCGCAAAGCAGAGAGCGCCCGCACACTGGGCGTCGCGCGTGGGTATCTGCACAGGTTGATCACCCAACTCGGAATCCAGCAGGCGGGCGGCGAGCTCGCGGCGGAGAAGAATGAAGACCCTGCTCCGCTTCGCCAAATCATGTGACCGCATCGGCACGACGCCGAAGACATGACTCCCGATGAAATGACAGATTCTGGCTCCCTAAATCATTCCAACGATTCGCTGTTTGTTTCCGATTTCTGCTTGCCGTTCTTGCGAAATACGCAAAACGCCGATGGTGGTTGGGGATTTCAGCCTGGGTTTGAAAGCCGTGCAGAACCTACGTGTTGGGCAGTGCTGGCGTTGCAGACTTCGGGTGACTCGTCGCATTCCTGCGGAATCCGCGATCGTGGATTTCAATTTTTGCGGGCAGCACAACTTTCGGATGGATCATGGGCGGCTTCGCCGGAAGTGACCACGGGCTCTTGGGTCACTTCGCTGGCGTGCTGGGTCTTGCTTGCCGACGCTCAAGCGCAACAGGCAGTCGCTGCTGGATTGAAATGGCTGTGCGACGACTGGCCGCGCGATAGTTCTCCGTGGAGGCGCTTCCTCGCACGCTTCTCCTCCGAACACAAAATCTCCGCGCAGAATGATTCGTTCCGCGGATGGGGATGGACTCCTCGCACAAGTAGCTGGGTCGAGCCCACTTCTTTTGCACTGATCCTGCTGGCTCAGGTTC
>Ga0307478_10001492_pt1 | contig 20100 bp, 19 predicted proteins | sample atmos_gasesECM4C_2_FD_203713 | JGI IMG/M metagenome (GOLD analysis project Ga0307478, IMG submission 203713) | Hardwood forest soil microbial communities from Morgan-Monroe State Forest, Indiana, United States - atmos_gasesECM4C_05 | ecosystem: Environmental > Terrestrial > Soil > Temperate... | reverse complement strand
AGCGATGCGGGCCTCGACGTCGTATCTCTATTGCGTTTGCCTGGCGTAATCGGAGGGCTCGCGCCACCCTTGCCGGAAACAGATGAAGAGCAGGATCAGCTTGGCGCAGCGCTGGACACTTGCTTGCGCGAAGCTCTGCTCAAACTCGATGACATGCGGCACGCCGAAGGCCGCCACCTCGCCGAAGAATTGCGCACGCGAGTGGCGCGCATCGGGCAGCAGGCCGATCAGGTTCGCGACCTCGCAAACGCGTTGACTCCCGCTTTTGCGCGGCGCCTGCAAACGCGCCTCAAAGAGCTCCTGAACGGAACGGGCATCGAGCCCTCGCGTCTGGCTCAGGAAGCGGCCTTGCTCGCGGAGCGCAGCGACATCAGCGAAGAACTCGACCGCCTGCGCAGCCACCTGCAGCAGTTTGCGAAACTTCTTGAAGGCGCTGGCGAACTCGGCAAGAAATTGGATTTCCTATTGCAGGAGATGCACCGCGAAGCGAACACCATGTTGTCGAAGACGCCCGGCGTAGAAACGGAAGCGCTGGCCATCACCGGCCTGTCTTTGGAGATCCGCGCGGAGATCGAGAAGTTGCGTGAGCAGGTGCAGAACATCGAATGACTGCGCCCAACGAGCTTGCACCGCTGGTGCTCATCGTTTCCGGTCCGTCTGGCTCGGGCAAGTCGACGCTGGTACAGAAGATATTAGAGCTGCCCGGCACCATGCCTTCGGTTTCTTGCACCACCCGGCCCAGCCGCGCGACCGAGGCCAGTGGGAAATGTTATGATTTTGTTACCGAAGCGGAATTCGCGGCCATGGTCCAGCGTGGCGATTTTCTGGAGTATGCGCGCGTCTTTGGCAGGCATTCCTACGGTACTCCAAAAAAGTGGTTGGAAGAATCGCGAAAAAAAGGACTCGACCTGGTGCTGGAGATCGATGTGCAGGGCGCCGCGCAGGTTAAGCAGAAACTTCCGGAGTCCGTGGCGATTTTTATTTTGCCACCTTCGCGCGGAGAATTGGAACGCCGGCTGCGCAGCCGCGGCCAGGATTCGGACGAAGAGATTGCCCGGCGCCTGGCTCGCGCGCGTGACGAGATTGCGGAATTCGGCAAATATTACGACTATTGTGTAGTGAATGATGACGTGGAACGCGCCGGGCGCGAGGCGCAGGCAATCGTCACCGCCTTACGCTGCTCCAGCCCGCGGCGCCGTGGGCGGGTCGAAAAACTTCTGGCATCGTTTGGAGGGAAATGACTGACATGACCGTGTTGACGAAAGCTCCGGAGAGCCAGTTTGCCTATGTGGTGCTTGCGGCGCGTCGTGCGCGCCAAATCATGGCGGGAGCCCCGCCGATGCTCGAAAATCCCCGAACGCTAAAGGCCACACGCATCGCGTGTGAGGAACTTGAGCACGGCCTGGTGGAATATGATTTTGTCGAACCCGCGTCGATCGACGAGGACAAAGACGGCAACAAGCGCCGCAAATAATCCCCGCACGGGCGCAGCAACGGCTGCACCCTAGCTTGGCAAGATCTAAGTGACGAGCAACGCCTTCAGCTGAGTGTGGAAAAATGCGAATCACCCTAGGCGTGACCGGCGGAGTGGCGGCCTACAAAGCCGCGGAATTAGTCCGCCGCCTACAGCAAGACGCTTTTACGATTCAAGTCGTGATGACCCGCGGCGCCCGCGAATTCGTCACCCCACTGACCTTCGCCGCGTTAACCGGCCAAAAGGTAGTCACTGATCTATTTGCGGAAACCGGCGGCGAAGCCAACCTCGAAAGCGCCATCGAACACATCGCCGTAGCGCAGCGAACGGATATACTGCTGGTTGCGCCCGCCACTGCCGACATCTTGGCAAAATTTGCTCGCGGCATCGCCGACGATTTTCTCACCACGCTGTATCTCGCCAGTACGGCGCCGGTAGTCATGGCCCCGGCAATGAATGTCAATATGTGGAATCACGCGGCCACCCAGGAAAACGTCGAAACGCTGCGCGCGCGGGGCGTAAAGATCGTCGATCCCGACGAAGGTTATCTGGCCTGTGGCATGACCGGCGCCGGCCGCCTCGCCGGCCAAGAAGCGATCGTCGCCGCCGTGCACAAAGCGCTGCACGCCGTACGCGACCTTGCCGGCGAAAGTGTGCTGGTGACCGCCGGGCCAACCCGTGAAAACGTGGATCCCGTGCGTTACTTGACCAATCGCTCCTCCGGAAAAATGGGCTATGCAATTGCCGCAGCCGCGGCCCGGCGCGGCGCCCACGTAATCTTGGTGAGCGGTCCTACTTCCCTGGAAGTGCCTGCGGGCGTCGAACGCATCGACGTGCAAAGCGCGGAAGAAATGTATCGTGCTGTGCTCGACAAGATTGCAACTTGCTCGATCGCGATTTTTGCCGCCGCCGTCGCGGATTACCGCCCCGCCGAACCCAACGGTCAGAAGATCAAGCGCAACAGCCAGCCCTTGACCCTTTCCCTCGAGCCCACGCCCGATATTCTGGGCAGCGTGGCTCGCAACAAAGGGGAGCGTTTCCTTGTCGGATTCGCCGCCGAAACAGAGGATGTCGCCGAAAACGCACGAAAGAAACTTGCCGCCAAGAACGCCGACCTGATCGTCGCCAACGATGTCTCCGCAGAGGGCGCCGGCTTCGACCGCGACACCAACATCGTCACGCTCTTTTCCTTCGATGGCCATGACTTGGCCCTCCCGCGCATGACTAAACCGGAAGTCGCGCAACGCATTCTCGACGAGGTAACACGCCTCCGCTCCACGCCCCGCAGCGCGCAACGCTCCGCGGTCTGAACCCATGGCCGAGCGCATCCCTGCAGGTCTCGAAGAAAAATTCAGAAAACGCCTGACGTTCTACCAAGACGTCGGCATCGATCTTTTTTACCGCGACCGTTTTCCGCGGCAATGTGCGAATGCCTCCGAGGAAATTACTTTGCCCAAGCCCGTTCAAAAGCCGCAGCCAGCGAAACCGACTGGTGCAACGCCGCTCCCTGCGCCGAAACTCAATGTGCTCCCGCGCGCTTCCGAAGTCTCTCTGTTCGATTCCATGAACAAGATTGCAGGCGATTCGCTGCCCAGGATTCTGGCTGATATTGGCGATTGCACGCGCTGCAAACTCCACCGAGGCCGCACCAAGCTCGTCTTTGGCGACGGAAATCCCAACGCCCAGCTGGTTTTTGTGGGCGAAGGTCCCGGCCGTGATGAAGACGCTCAAGGCCTGCCCTTTGTGGGCCGCGCTGGAAAGCTGCTGACCCAGATGATCGAAGCCATGGGCCTGCAGCGCACAGACGTCTATATCTGCAATGTGGTGAAGTGCCGCCCACCGGAAAATCGCACCCCGGAAAAAGACGAAGTCGAAATATGCTCGCCATTCCTGTTACGCCAGTTAGACGCCATCGCCCCAAAGGTGATCGTCTGTCTCGGCAGCGTCGCCGCGCAAACCCTGCTGGAAACCAATCGCGGCATCTCCCATTTCCGCGGCGAATGGCTCGACTTTCGGGGCAGAAAACTTATGGCCACGTATCACCCCGCCTACTTGCTCCGCAATCCCAGCGCAAAGGGTGAAGTCTGGAAGGATTTGCAAAAAGTGATGGCCGTTCTCGGCCTGCACGGAAAAAGAGGGCAGTCGACCGGCGCAGGCAAGTCCTCCTAATCCATCATGGGAATTTTGCTGGGGCTCCTGACCGCGCTGACCTGGGGCGGCTCGGACTTTCTCGCCCGGTTCGCCACGGAGCGCATGGGCACGCTGCGCACTCTGCTATACATGCAGCTGATCGGTTTCGTTCTGCTCACTATAGCTCTTCCGTGGCTCGGTGGCTGGGGCCATCTGGCCGACGGCTCCGGGTGGCAACCCTGGGCCTGGGGAGTGCTGGCCGGCTGCGTCAACGCCGTGTCCACGCTTGGCCTCTACCGTTCCTTTGAAATCGGCAAAATGGCCGTGGTCGCGCCGCTCTCGGCAAGTTACCCGGTCCTGAGTGTTACGCTGTCGCTTTTTGCGGGCGAGCGCCTCAGCGCGGCCCGCGCCACGGGCATTGTCTGCACGATGCTCGGTGTGCTGCTCGTGGCCCGCGGCGAGAAACCACCGAACGCCAACGATGCCGAAGCAATGCGGCGCAGTGGAAAAGGAATCGGCTGGGCGCTTGCTTCGGCCGTCGGCTTTGGATTGCTCTTCTGGCTTCTCGGCTTGCGCGTCATTCCCCGCGTCGGCGCCCCGCAAACCGTGTGGATGATCCGCATGACTTGCGCGCTAATCGCCGGCGCGGTGATCCTCATAGCCCGGCAGCCGATTAAACTTCCGCGTAACACGCGAGTGATTTCGCTTGGAATGGGTGTGGGAGATACCAGCGCCTTCGTGCTGAGCAATCGTGGGATGCAACTCGAGCAGGTTGCGGTAGTCAGTGTGTTGGGTTCTCTCTATGGCGCAGTCACCGTCGTCCTCGCGGCCATCGTTCTCCGCGAACACGTCTCGCGCTGGCAATGGGCCGGCATCGTCGCGATTTTTGCCGGCATCTACCTCATGAGCCGTTAAGCTCCGCCGTTCACCCCCCATCCCGGTGGGCGCCAGCATCTTCTGACGCGCAAAATTTGCACTCTCATGGTCGCCAGAAAATACCCTGCTCTCTTCGCCTGATACACTACACGCCGACATGAGTCTTCCGTTTTGCAACGTCGCGCTGCCCATTCCGTTGCGCAACACTTTTACCTACGCTGTCCCGGACGGGTTGCGCGATTCCGTCCAGCCGGGCAACCGTGTCGTGGTGCCGTTTCGAAATAAATCGCTCGTCGGCGTAGTCGTGGAATACGTCCAGCATGCTCCGCCTGGCACCAAGATTCGCGAAATCACAAAGTCCATTGATTTCCTGCCGGCCCTGACTCCCAAACTGCTGGAACTGGGCCATTGGATCGCCGGCTACTACCTCGCTCCAGTGGGCGAAGTCTTCCGCGCCATGCTGCCCCCCATCACAGAACTGCGAATGGAGCGCCAGATCGCGCTAACCGAATCCGGCCGCTCAGCCAGTAATGCTCATGAAACGGCGGGGCGCCCTCTCAATCCGCAGCAGCAAGTTCTCCTCTCACAACTGCGCGAAAAGGGGGGAGCACTCCCATTCGCAGCGGCCACCAAGCTCGGCATGGACGCCACCGCGCTGCAATGCCTCCGTCGTGCCGGGCTAATCGAAATTCGCGAATCGATGTACGGCCGAAAAGCGAAAACGCAGCTTGTCGTCGCCTGGAAAGACACACCTGCAGATGCCGCTGGTTCTGGGAGGCGGGCGATTGCGAACGAACCGACGGAAAGAGTCAAATCGGCCCTCCAAGCCCGCGGGCCATTGCCACAATCGCAATTGCTCCGCATAGCGCAAGTTCCCCGAAGCGTGATTGCGCGCATGGTGCGCACTGGAGTACTCGAGAGTTGGGAGGAACGCATCGATCCCGCAGAGGACCCCTTTGATGTGGGATACGTTCCACCGGCTCACGAATTGAATGGCGAGCAGGACACCGCGCTGAAATTGGTACGCGCTCGATTTGAGCTCGGCGAGTTCGGCGTGCTGTTGCTCCACGGTGTCACGGGCAGCGGCAAAACCGAAGTGTACATACGCGCGGTGCAGGAAACGCTGGCGCGCGGCAAAACGGCCATCATCCTGGTGCCGGAAATCGCTCTGACGCTGTGGATCGGCCGGCAATGCCGCGCATGGTTTGGCGCACGATTCGAAGGCGTCGCCGTACTGCACTCCGCGTTAAGCGACGTCGAACGCGCCCGCGAGTGGTGGCGCGTGCGCAACGGCGGAGCCCGCGTAGTCGTTGGCACACGTTCCGCGATCTTCGCACCGCTTGAAAATCTCGGCCTGATCATCGTCGATGAAGAGCAAGAGAGCAGTTACAAGCAGGAAGAAACCCCGCGTTACCACGGCCGCGACGTTGCCATCGTGCGCGCGAAAATGGAGAACGCCGCCGCGCTGCTTGGTTCTGCCACGCCATCCCTCGAAACCTATCATCACGCGCGCAGCGGCAAATACGAATTGCTAACGCTCGCTTCGCGCGTCGAGCAGCGCGCCATGGCCAGCGTCGAAATCGTCGACCTGCGCGAAGATTTCGCGAAAACGCATCAGACCAGTCCCATCAGCGCCGCTCTGCATTCCGGCATCCAGGAATGCCTCGCGCAAAGAACGCAAGCTCTCGTGCTCATCAACCGCCGCGGCTATTCCTGGTCGGTCCTCTGCCGCAGTTGCGGCGCATCTGTGCAATGCGAAAACTGCAGCATCTCCATGACTCATCACAAGCAACGCAATCGCCTGGAGTGCCACTATTGCGGATCCCTGAAGCCAATACCAAAGCTGTGCCTCAGGTGCCAATCGAAATACGTTTATTTCTTCGGTGAAGGCTCCGAGCATCTGGAGGAAAGATTGCGGAAAGAATTTCCCGGCGCACGCATTGCGCGACTGGACCGCGACACCGCGCGCACCAAGCGTCAATATCAGGAAACCCTCGGCGCATTTGCCGGCGGCGCGCTCGACATTCTGGTCGGCACGCAAATGCTGGCCAAGGGCCACGACTTCCAGCGCGTCACTCTAGTCGGCGTAATAAGCGCGGATTCGTCGCTCAGCCTGCCTGACTTTCGCGCCGCCGAGCGCACCTTTCAGTTGCTTACACAGGTTGCCGGCCGTGCCGGCCGCGGCGAATTGCCCGGCCGCGTTTTAATTCAGACATACTATCCGGAGCATTACGCAATTCAGGACGCGGTCAAGCAGGACTATCCGGCATTCTACGAGCGCGAAACACGATTCCGACGTGCCATGGCCTATCCGCCATTCACATCGCTCGCGAATGTCATCGTGCGCGACACCGATTTGGAGAAGGCCATTCGCTGGTCTCGCCAGCTTTCCGAATATTTCTCCCCGCACGACGGCAAGGGCGTGCGCATCCTGGGCCCCGCCGCGGCCCCGATAGCGAAATTGAAGCGCGAACATCGTTTCCAATTTCTGCTGAAGTCGCCGAGGCGGTCCCTACTCGCACGAGTGCTTGGCGGCGCAATCACTTATCTCGGTCTAAAAGAAATCCCCGAGACCGCGGTGATGGTCGATATGGATCCGCTGAGCTTGATGTAGGGAGTGAGGAAAGATATATGGTCATTCCCAGGATATTTGATCTGACGTTTCGCTGATCGGAAGAAAGAGAAAGGAGGCTTCATGCGCACCGTGACTTACGGCGGCGCCGTCAGCCTGGACGGATTGCCCTCGATTGGCTGCACTTCAGCAAGGACGTGCGGTCAACATATCCTATGGCTGGTCCGGACACGAAGACGGCGGTCGTTAAACCAATTTGGTAAATCGGAGCAAAGGCCATGATCATGAATCGCTCTGTCCCGGTCAATACGGTGCTGCCACATCTGGTTTACCAGAATGTGGCAGAGGCCATCGCCTGGCTCACCAAGACGTTTGGCTTCACGGAATATTATCGGTACGGCGAACCCAGCGGGCCGGTCAATGGCGCGCAGATGCATCTTGGCAATGCGTGGATCATGTTGCAGCGGGAGCGCGAAGATCGTGCCAGCCCGGGGCGCGTAGGCTATGGAACGCAAAGCCTGACTATTTTTGTGGAGGACGTGGAAGCGCATTTTCAGCGGGCTAGGACCGGGGGCGCAAAGATCGTGGAGGAACTGCACGAGACCGAGTACGGCGAGTTGCAGTACGGAGCGGAGGATCTAGAAGGGCATCACTGGCTTTTTTCGCGGCACGCGCGCGATGTGAGTCCGGAGCAATGGGGAGCAACATTGGCGAAGCGGCCCTGAATGGCTCGTTAGCCTGTTAGAAAACGGAGGCAGTCCGCTCGTCGAAGATTTGTACAGCCCCTACGATTTGCGGAAACCGGTTGCCTCGCCATCTGACGCCTTGTGGTCACGATGGCGGTTGCGTTTGCTCTTTGCGAGAGGTGGCAACGACCTGGAGATCCACGTTACGGAAAACGATGAATTCATCCGTGGATTGGTCAGACAATTGGCGTAGGCGGGTCGTCGCCGCTTCCATGTCGTTCACTGCCTCGAGCCAGAGAAATGTTCCCCTGCGGTCTTTCTTTAAAATATCGAACAAGGTTTTCATGTTCCGTTCCTACTGGACCCAACAGCATTGTGCTCGCCGGAGGAAGAAACCAGGTTGAATATTGGGTTAAAGTTTTTCGTGAAGTTGCAGGCTGGGTGCAACAGCAACTGTGCTCAAATTCTTAACAGAAGTCTTGCTGGAGTCAAGGCAGTATTTTGGATTAAGACGCAGACCGTTCGATACACGACAGAGTAGGGCTAGCTCCAGTACTCTTGCAATTATTTCAGCGAGGTCTGTACCTTTTTTCCATAGTCGCGGGCTTTGGAGAGGATCTCAACTTCGCGAAGGGTGAGGAGGTTGCGATCTCGCATTACCACGCGGCCCCCGATGATCACCGTTTCGACGTCGCTGGCTTTCAGAGCATAAGCAAGTTGGGAATAAACGTCGTACATGGGAACGGCGTTGGGTTTATTGAGATTGATCAGGATAAGGTCGGCCTTCTTGCCCGGCTCAAGCGAACCGATTTCCTTTTCCAGATGGATGGCTTTCGCGCCCTCGACCGTAGCCATCTCCACGACTGTTTTGGCTCCGAGGGCGCGGGGATCCATCTTGCTAATCTTTTGCAGCTTGGCGGCGAGGTCCATTTCTTCCATCAAGTCGAGATCGTTGTTGCTGCCGGAAGGACCGTCGGTGCCGAGGCCGACAGCGACGCCAGCGGCGCGTTCTTCGATTACCGGCGCGACGCCGCTAGCCAACATCATGTTGCTGGAAGGATTGTGCACGCAGCCGACGCCATTTTCGGCAAGGAGCTTGCGGTCGGTTTCATCAACCCAAACACAATGTGCGGCGATGACGTCCGGGCCGAGCAGGCCGATGCGATTCATGTATTGAACGGGAGTCGCATGGTTCTGCGCGAGGCTGTCGTCGAGCTCCTTTTTGATTTCCGCGACGTGAATCAATATGGGCGCGTGATATTTGTGGGCGAGCGACTGCACGTCGTGAAGAGTTTTTTGCGAGCAGAGGTAAATGGAGTGGGGCGCAACGGCGGCGTGAATCAGCGGATCACCTTGCCAACGCTTGAGGAATGTTTCGGTGTAGGCAGCGGCTTCGGCTTCATTCTTATTGTCGGGAACTGGGAAGTCGAGCCAGCTTTCGCCCACGATGGCGCGCATGCCAGCTGCTTTAGTTTCCTCGGCGAGGGCATCCTCGAAATAGTACATGTCTACGAACGTAGTAACGCCGTCGCGAATCATTTCCGCGGCGGCCAGGCGCGTGCCCCACCGGACAAAGTCCTGGGTGACGTTCTTTGCTTCGGCGGGGAAAATGTAGTTTTTCAGCCAGACATCGAGGGTGACGTCGTCTTTGAGGCCGCGCAGCAGAGTCATGGGAGCGTGGGTGTGGCCATTGATGAAGCCGGGGAGGACTAGGCGACCCTTGGCGTCAACTTGGGTCGCCGCCGAGTATTGAGATTCGATCTGGGTGCGGGGGCCGACGTCCAGAATGACGTCGCCTTTGGCAACGATTGCGCCATCTTCGACAATGCGGCGCTCTGCATCCATGGTCACGACGGTGCCACCCGCAATTATCAAGTCGGCCTGTTGTTTTTTCTGCTGCGCGAGTGCACAGGTGGACGCGCCGGCAATCGCCACCGCAACGCAGAAATGCCTAAGTTTTCTGTTCATAGAGATTCGCTCCGCCACTTTTCCGAGTATAAAGAATATCAGAGGCTCGAGGAGTCAAAAGGTTTCGGAAAAAGATTGCTCATTTGCAGGACTTCGACTTTGCCTTTGAGGTTGGAGAGAATAACCGGGACGTCGCCACAGAATTCCCAGATTAGTTGGCGGCAGGCGCCGCACGGGGAGGTGAGGGCGTCGGTATCGGTTATGACAGCAATGGCGTCGAAGCCGCGCTCGCCTTCGCTGATGGCTTTGAAGATGGCGATACGTTCTGCGCAGACGGTCAGGCCGTAGGTGGCGTTCTCCACGTTGCAGCCGCCGAAGACTCTGCCAGAGGTGGCGCGCAGAGCGGCGCCGACGCGGAAATTGGAATAAGGAGCATGGGCGTTTTCGCGCGCTTGCTTGGCCGCGGCAATCAGATGATCGTACTCACTCACCCAATACCTCCGAAATTCTAGGAATCACGGCGCGTAGCAGGCCGATGAATTGCGGTTTGATGCGCGCGGCAATCTCGAGTACTTCTTCCTGATTTAGCGGGGCGTCGGTCGTGCCGGCCGCCATATTTGTGACGCACGAAATTCCGAGGACGCGGATGCCGCTATGGCGGGCGACGATGACTTCTGGAACTGTGGACATGCCGACTAAGTCCGCGCCGATGGTGCGGAAGGAATATATTTCCGCCGGTGTCTCATAGCTGGGGCCTTGCACGGCGAGGTACACGCCGTTGTGGACGCTAAGGCCCAGCTTCTTGCTTTCTTCTGTGACGAAGCGCTGAAATTCGCGGTCGTAGGCCTGGGTCATGTCGGGAAAGCGCAGGCCGAAGCGCTCGTCGTTGGGACCGGCGAGCGGGTTGACGGCTTGCAGATTCACGTGATCGCGAATTGTTACCAGGCAGCCTTGCGAATAGTTGCGATTAATACCGCCGGCAGCGTTGGTGACGATCATTGCCTTGATGCCCATGCGGGCGAAAACGCGGACGGGGAAAGCGACTTCCTTTGCGGAATAACCTTCGTAGAGGTGGACACGGCCTTGCATTCCAGCCACCGGGATGTTCCCAACATTGCCGATGACCAGGCGCCCAGCGTGGCCGATGGCGGTGGATTGGGGAAAATTGGGAATCTTCGCGTAGGGAATTTTCGCCGCGTTGCCGAATTCGTCGGCGAAATCGCCGAGACCGGAACCGAGCACCAGGGCGATGCGGGGGCGGAGCTTGGTTTTGGCTAGGATGAATTTCGCGCCGCGTTCGGCACGCAGAAACTCCGAGCTGGGTTTCGGTCTTCTTTGTGGGATTTCCACGGCTTTTTTTTGGCTCATGAAAAGATTCCGACGATGGACGCGGACATTAAATTTGCCATGGTCCCGGCCAGCATGGCGCGAATGCCGAACTTGGCGAGTTGGCTGCGTTGCTCGGGAGCGAGAGCGCCGATGCCCCCAATCTGAATGCCGATGGAGCTGAAATTGGCGAAGCCGCACAAGGCGAAGGTTGCAATGGTAAAGGATCGCGGATCGAGCGTGTCTTTCAGGGTGCCGAGTTGTGCGAAAGCGACGAACTCGTTAAGCACCATGCGGGTGCCGAGTAAATTACCGATGGAAGGAGCGTCATGCCAGGGAATGCCGATGAGCCATGCGATGGGTGCGAAAACCCAGCCAAACACTTGCTGCAAGCTATACGGAAACCAAGTGATGTGCAGGTGAGTCCAGCCCATGATGGCGTTGACCAGGGCGAGCAGGGCAAGAAAAGTGATGAGCATGGCGGCGACGTTCAGGGCCAGGTGCAGGCCGTCGACGGTGCCGCGTGCGATGGCGCCGAGGATGTTGGATTCTTTTTCCATGGGCGGCATTTCGACGCGTCCGGCGGTGAGCGGCTGTTCGGTTTCGGGGACGAGCATCTTGGCCATGAGCAGAGTGCCGGGCGCGGTCATGATGACCGCGGTGAGTAAATGTTTCGCGTCCGCGCCGCCGACGCGCATGTAGGCCGCCATCATTCCTCCGGAAATATGGGCCATTCCGCTGGTCATGACGGTCATCAATTCCGATTTGGTGAGTTTGGGAAGAAACGGCCGGATGGTCAGCGGGGCTTCGGTCTGGCCCATGAAAATGCTGGCTGCGACGTTGAGAGATTCGGCACCGCTGGCGCCCATGATCACGGTCATCAGCCAGGCTGCCCCGCGTATGATGATTTGCATGACGCCCAAGTGATAGAGGACGGCGAAAAAGGCAGCGATGAAGATGATGGTGGGCAAGACCTGGAACGCAAAAATCAAACCCAGCGAAGAGTGGTCTTTGCCGAGTTCGCCGAAAACAAATGCGGAGCCCACGAAAGAGAAGTCGAGAAGCTTCTTCGCTCCGTTACCCATTTTTTGGAAAAGCCACTCACCCGATTTGACGCGCAAAACGAAAAGGCCGAGAGCCAACTGCAGACCGAGTCCCCAGGCGACGGTCTTCAGGCGAATGGATCTGCGGCTAGTTGAAAAGATATACGCGAGACCCAGGATGGTGGCGATGCCGAGCACTCCCGTGAATCGTCCCATGGGTTTCTCCTGTGTTGCGTCCCGCACCGACGGTAAATGCCAAGTTGCACCGAACAGAAACAACTTCAACCAAGAAGCTTCGACCGTTCGCTCAGGCCTCCAGAACCCGCCGGATCAGGGGGCGCTTTCCCCGGGGGGGCTCGTGAGCGACAAAGAAATTTTCAGCGATTAATGCTTTCGCTGCGCCCAAGCGAGTGTCCGCATTGTAGCCAATCGTGGCCAGGGATTCGCCTTTTTCGACGGGATCGCCGATGCGCTTGTGAAATTGCAATCCGACAGCGTGGTCGATGGCATCGTCTTTTTTTTCGCGACCGCCACCCAGTATGGCCAGCGCGATGCCGAATTGCTGGCAATTAGTGCCGGAGATGAAGCCAGTGGCTGCGCTGGGCACGTCTAGTTGAAAGCGCGGCGTGGGCAATCGTTGCGGTTCGTCCACCACGCGGTCATCACCGCCCTGCAGGCGAATCCCCTGTTTGAACTTTTCCTTGGCTTGGCCGCTGGCGATCATTTTCGCGGCGAGACGGCGGCCCTCTTCGAGTGTCTTGGTACGTTCGCCGAGGTAGAACATCCATGCGGAAAGTTCCACACTTAATTCGCGAAGATCCAGAGGACCGCCACCATTCAAAACGTCAATGCATTCGGCGACTTCGTTGGCGTGGCCAGCGGCGCGGCCGAGAGGTTGATCCATGTCGGTGATGAGAGCGACAACTTTTTTACCCATGCGTTTGCCTGTTTCGATCATCACCTCTGCAAGATTGACCGCTTCTTTTTCGACCTTCATGAACGCGCCGGAGCCGACTTTGACGTCGAGCACGAGGGCGTCGATGCCTTCGGCGAGTTTCTTGCTCATGATGGAGCCGCAGATGAGGCCGATGTTTTCGACGGTGCTGGTGGCGTCGCGCAGAGCGTAGATTTTTTTGTCGGCGGGGGCAATTTCCTTGGTCTGACCTATGAGGCCCATACCGCATTCTTGAAGCACGTGGCGGAATTGCGCGAGCGAAAGATTTACGTTGAAGCCCGGGATGGCTTCGAGTTTATCGAGCGTGCCTCCGGTGTGGCCCAGACCGCGACCGCTGATCATGGGCACGATGAGGCCACCGGCGGCGACTATAGGAGCGAGGATGAGCGAGGTCTTATCTCCGATGCCGCCGGTGGAATGCTTGTCGACCTTGCTTCCGGGAAGATCCGAGAAATTGAGCACCTCGCCGGAATACAGCATGGCTTCGGTGAGCGCAGCGAGTTCAGAGCGCGACAAACCGCGCAACCACACTGCCATCAGCCAGGCGGCCATCTGATAATCGGGAATCTCGCCACGTGTGTAGCCGGCGACCAAAAAATCGATTTCGTCGCGGGAATGCTCCCCGGAATCACGTTTTTTTCGGATCAAATCGACGGCGCGCATGCGTGTGTGAGGGTCGCGGGAGCGTAACACGTTCGGGAAGGTAGAGGCTAGGGGCAGCGTGGCAAGAGAATAGTTCTGTCTCCCTTCGTCTTGTTGCATCGGGTCGGCGTATATTGACGGGAACTGCTTCGGCGATTCAGTCGGAAAGGACAAAGCAAGGCGCTACCGGACAACTGTGACCTTCACGGTGCAGTTGCGATGGCTTTTCGGAATAACGTGAGTGACTAGGACCTTGCTCGCAGATAGAGTCCGTAGATCAGCAAGCCCAGTCCGCTGAGGAATACGGCAGGGGCGAGATACGTTGTGACAATCGGGGAAATCCCGATCGGTACCGTAAAACTGCTGTATCCGCCGCCGAAGTACTGAATAACGCCTCCCAGCAACATATAGAGAAGTCCGCGACGGATCTGCAATCGTCCGCCGGTGCGCGGGCGCGCAGACAATTGCACGCGAGGCACGTCTTCGCGGCAATGCGGACAACGGCTGAGATGGATGAGCATGGATTTCCCACAGAATACGCAAGGGCGCGTTTGCAGCGCTTGATTCTGCAGAGAAACAGCCATATAAAGCGGAAAACCTCAATATTGAGCGTAAGACTCGGCTCCGGCGGCGTCAAGGCGAGCGCCCTCATAGAGTAAACACCGGCCGTCTTCCGAGATAACCGAAAGGACACGATTGCGCTCTAGTTGGGTTCGCTGTGCTACGGTGTTTCGAGAAGTTGTGCCCCCTTCCGCTTAAACTAATTCTCGCGCGGGCGTCCCGTTCGAGTGATTGTGTGGAGCGATGAAGAAGAAACGGTTGGGGGAAGTCCTCCGCGAACGCGGCCACGTTTCCGCCGCCGACCTGCATACGGCCCTGCAAGAGCAGCAAACCCAAGCCAAGCTCGTGCATCTAGGCGAGTTAATGCTGCAGCGAGGTTGGGTCTCCAAGAAAGACTTAACCTCGGCCTTGACCGAAGTTTCGAAGACTCCGTATTTTGACTGCACCGTTGTCCAGATCGATCCAAAGATACTCGAATTGATACCGCCGGCCATGGCGAGGCGCTGCCGGGCATTGCCTGTGAGCATGGAAGGCTCTGAACTCGTGGTTGCTATGGCCGAGCCGCAGAACCTGCACAATATAGACGAGTTGCGTTTCAAGACGGGCAAGGCGATCACACCAAGACTGGCCTTCCGCGGCGAAATTGACGCCGCGATCGCGAAGTATTATGGCGTAGACGAAGAGGCCGTAGCTGCCAAGGCGTCGGGCACCCTTCGGGAGGAAGATCGCGCAATCGAGTTCATCTCTTCCAGCGAGCGACAGCGAAACATCGAAGCGATGCGGGAGATGCAAGTTGAGTTGAACCAGAAATCCAAGACCACCCCAGCCGTTCAGTTAGTGGCTTCGATGATCCAGGCCGCCGCGGCGAAGCGCGCGAGCGACATCCATATCGAGCCGCAAAGCGCCGACATGGCCATACGGTTTCGAGTTGATGGGCTGTTGCGTGAATACCAGCGGGTTCCTCGAAACCTGCAGCATACAGTGGCGTCGCGCATAAAAATCCTGTCCGACATGGACATCTCCGAGAGGCGCGCGCCGCAGGACGGTAGGTTTCTGGTGCGCATCGGCGCCCGTCGTATTGATTTGCGCGTTTCCACTTTGCCGACCCAGTATGGAGAGAAAGTGGTGATGCGCTTGTTGGAATCGGATGCGCCGCAGGGCACCTTTGCGAGCCTGGGGATACCTCCGTGGATCGATGATCAGTTGAAGCGCATGCTGGCTTTGCCGCAAGGCACGATCCTGGTCACGGGGCCAACGGGATCGGGTAAGAGCACCACGCTCTATTCGGCGCTAACGTTCGTGCGCAAGCCATCTATAAACATCATCACGGTGGAGGATCCGGTGGAATATGCGGTACCGGGACTGAACCAGGTGCAGGTGAACAACAAGGCCGGAGTAACTTTCGCCTCGAGCTTGCGGTCGATTCTGCGCCAAGATCCCAATGTGATTATGGTGGGAGAAATTCGCGACAAAGAAACGGCGGAGATTGCCTTAAAGGCGGCGCAGACCGGTCACCTGGTGCTTTCAACTCTGCACACCAACGATAGCGTCTCCGCGGTATCAAGGCTGCTGGACCTGGGCGTTCCCGCATTTCAGATTGGCAGCTCTATCACCGGAATTATCGCGCAGCGGTTGATCCGCCGACTATGTTCGTGTCGCAAGTGCGTGCCGGCCAGCACGGAATTCATCACGCAGTTAGCGCTGGCCGGTATCGGCGAGCCGTCAACGGTGCAAAACTTTCCGAATGGTTGCGAGGATTGCGAGCTGACGGGCTATAAAGGCCGGATAGGGGTCTACGAAATGCTGGTGTTTGACGACGCGATCCGCGCCGCCATCCGAGATGGCGGCAACGGTGAGGAGATTCGGGGAATAGCGCGACGAGGCGGAATGAAGCCGATGTATGAATATGCTATGGAGCAGGTACGGGCCGGAATCACTACATTGGAAGAAGTCGAGCGAGTAGTGCCGGTCGAGCGAGTGAAGATCTTGACGTGCGCCAGGTGCCAACGGAACCTCAGCGGCAACTTTTTGTTCTGTCCGTATTGTGGGGCGCTCCTGACCATCAAATCGGAAGAGCAAGCTCCTCACTATGCCTTGGTCGAACGAACCGCGGTGCGCCAATGAGCAGCAATCATCAGGGAAAGGCGCGTGCAAGCGGTAGAGGAAGCACTCGCATCCACACTGTCGAAAAGATTTCGGTGAACTACGAAGGACGGACCGAAGAGGTCGCCGATCGTCTTCCGGATGTCAGCCCGCGTGGAATGTTTATCAATACCAGCCAGCGGTTCCCGGAGGGTGCGGTGCTCAACCTGAAGTTTCGACTGGCGATGTCCGGCGCGGAAGTGCGGACGCGATGCGAAGTGCGCTACTGCCAGCCTGGCATCGGAGTCGGCGTGGAATTTATCGGCATCTCGCCGGAAGCCACGCGTGCCATCGAGCACGAGGTCGAGCTTTACGTCAGCAAGCGCGACAAGTTCAAAATACAAACGAAGAAACGCCAGTCGAGATAGCAAGGAAAGCTGGCACGAACTAAGAGAGGACTGGAATTCGCTCCCTATTGTTTTCCCATAGGGAATGTGCGATGCTTGTTGCTATGGTTTACCCATAGGAGAGCGATGAGCGAAAAGAAAGACGTTTGGCAGGGCACACTGGCGTTGATGGTGCTGAAGACCTTGCATAGCCTGGGACCGCTGCACGGCTATGGCATAGCGCGGCGTATCGAGCAGACCAGCGGCGATCTGTTAGCTGTCAACTACGGAACGTTATATCCGGCGTTATTGAAACTCGAGCAGGAAGGCTATATCAGCTCCGAATGGGGCGTTTCGGACAACAATCGCAAGGCGAAATATTACAAGCTCACGCGCGCCGGCAAGAAGCAGATGGAGCGCGAAGCACGCGAATGGGAGCAGACAACAAACATTCTTGCGCGCTTCCTCGCTCCGGGAGAGGAGCCGTCTTGAGAGGCCTGCGCGCATGGTTATGGCGTTGTGCCGGATTATTCTGCAAAGAGCGACACGAACGCGAGTTTGCTGCAGAGATGGAAAGCCATCTCCAAATGCATGTGGAAGATAACCTTCGCAGCGGAATGAGCGCGCGCGAAGTCGAGCCGACCAAAGAAATCTATCGCGAGCGTCGCGGTCTGCCGTTGCTTGAGACCTCGCTGCAGGATCTGCGCCATGCGGGGCGCGCTCTGCGCAAGAATCCGGGCTTCACAATCATCGCGGTGCTGACGCTGGCTTTGGGAATCGGAGCGAACACCGCCATCTTCAGCATGGTGAACGCGCTGCTCCTGCATCCTTACAGTTTTCCCGATCTCGATCGCCTCGTGCGGATTTGGGAGAATCGCGGAATTGACGAGGGCGTCGACGCGAGATTTATCGCGCCTCAAGACGCGGCTGATCTGGTTAGCAGCGCACCGGTGTTTGACGCGCTCGCAACCTATCAGTGCGGCGACCTTAACCTGAACGCCGAAGGAAGTGTGCAGCCAGTGCGCGGTTGCCGAGTCTCCGCGAAATTCTTTGATGTACTCGGTGTGCATCCGGCGTCCGGGCGCGGATTCAGTCCCGGAGAAGAACAACCCGGCGCGGATCAAGTTGCAATCGTTAGCCACGGCTTTTGGCAAAGACGCTTTGGTGGTGACGCTGCCGTTCTCGGCAAAGTGATTCAAATGAATGGAAAGAAGTACACCATCGTCGGAATCATGCCGCGAGGGTTTGACTATCCAGTGTCGATGGAGTTGTGGGTTCCCCTGGCCTTGAATCCCGCTGAAAAGATTGATCGTACCAAGCTCTCCCTTGAATCTTTGGGGAGGCTCAAGCCGGAAGTCAACGTGGCAGAGGCCCGGAGCGCCGTAGATGCCGTAGCTCGGCGGCTCCAACAGGAGTATCCAGCAACGAATGCAAACCGCCACACCGTGGTGTTGCAGCTTCGCAGGGAGCTGTACCTATATACGATGCCGCTGTTTGTGTTGTTGCAGGCTGCCGCCGTTTTTGTACTTCTGCTTGCATGTGCCAATCTGGCGAATTTGTTGTTTGCGCGAATCTTTGGCCGGCAGAAGGAAATCGCGCTGCGCGCGGCGTTGGGCGCTGGCGGTTGGCGCGCTTATTTGTCACCGAGACTTTGTTGTTAGCGGCCATGGCGGGGTGCGTGGCCATTGCCGTCTCCTTCTGGAGCGTCAAGGTTCTGCGCACCAGCATTGCCCCGAGCTGGACGATGTGGGTGCCGGGATGGGACGGAATTCATGTGGATCGCACGGTCCTTGCGTTTACCGTGCTGCTCATCGCCGCGGTCGGACTTCTATTTGGCTTGGCCACGGTTTTGCACTCGAACCAAGGGCAGCCCTACGCCACGCTGAAGGAATCGGGTCGCAGCCCGATGCTGGGCAGTAAAGGGCGGCTGCGCAGCGGTTTGGTCGTCGCACAAGTGATGTTCGCGCTGGTCCTCTTGGTTTGCGCCGGGTTGACGACCGAGGCGTTCTTGCGGCTCGTTGATGTTTATAGAGGTTTTCAGGCAGCCAACGTCTTGCGAACGGAAATTCGCCTACCAGAAAAATCCTATCCGGAGAATACGCAGGTCGTCACTTTCTACGAACGTGTGCTGCGTGGAAGCAATGCGCTGCCGGGCACTATCGCCGCTTGCTTAGTGACCAACAGCCCGGCGAGCAACGTCGACAATGAAACCACCTTCTTTGCCATCAACGGCCGTCCCACGTTGAAGGCCGGCGAAGCACCTTCCGCGGATTTGCAGATTTCTAGCCCTGATTATTTTTCGGTACTGCGGATTCCTTTGGTTGCTGGCCGGGTGTATTCCTATGCGGACAACGACAATGCGGCGCGAGTCGTAGTTGTAAGCCGAAGCATGGCCGCGCGCTATTTTCCTAGAGGCGATGAATTGGGTCAGCAGATCAAGTTGGGAGCCGGCGAGTCCACTGAACAGTGGATGACGATCGTCGGCGTCGTGGAAGACGTGCGGCAGAATTGGTGGAATCCCATAACTCGGCCCACGATTTACGAGCCCTTTTTCCAGTCTCCGCAGCACTCTATGGTATTTCTCATGCGCGTGGCTTCCAATCCGGCAGGATATGCCGCAAGCCTACGTGGCGTGGTTCGCGGGATTGATGATCAAATCGCGTTGACCGATGTCGGCACTCTAGAGACAGAGATAACCGACTCCATCGCAATTATCCGCATCATGGGTGTGCTGATGGCGCTGTTTGGTGGTGTGGCGCTGGCGCTGTCTTCGGTCGGGGTATATGGAGTGCTTTCGGAGAACGTCGCCCGGCGCATACCGGAAATCGGGATTCGTCTGGCCTTGGGCGCCGAACCGCGCGACGTAATGAAATTGGTTCTCCTTCGGTCGCTGAAGCTGACCGGAATTGGTTTGGCCATCGGAGTTCCGGTCGCTCTTGCCGTCAATCGAGCCATGAGTAGCGCGATCTTCGGGATTGTGAGCATCAATCTCTTCCTGCTCGCGGGCTTCACGGTGCTACTGCTGGTCGTCGCGCTCGTCGCCGCGTACATTCCGGCACGGCGCGCAATGAGCGTCGATCCCATCGTCGCGCTGCGCTATGAATAATTGCATGCCTCACAAAGCCGCGTAGACACTGCGGCGATTGCGAGACCCTGTCATCTGAACGTTAGGCGGGTTTTTGGGAAAGAGGAGTAAGGTGAGTTAGAAGCTCTTCTTGTTGGCGAAGAGGCAAACGCCTGACCATGGCCGATCGCGCCGCGATTTCTCATTCTCCGGAAGCAATGCCACCAAACGCAGAAAGAATGACAAGCGGTTCAAGCGGGCTGCATTCTTCAAGAGTGATTGCACCTCCACCGGTTTCCACCCGCGCGCTGCGAAGAAGGCTGGTCCTTCTTCCGGGGCAAATTTGAATGGCGCCGCTTCTCGTAACTGCGATGCCATGCGTCTCCGAAGCATAC
>Ga0307478_10001491_pt1 | contig 20106 bp, 18 predicted proteins | sample atmos_gasesECM4C_2_FD_203713 | JGI IMG/M metagenome (GOLD analysis project Ga0307478, IMG submission 203713) | Hardwood forest soil microbial communities from Morgan-Monroe State Forest, Indiana, United States - atmos_gasesECM4C_05 | ecosystem: Environmental > Terrestrial > Soil > Temperate... | reverse complement strand
GGCGCGCGCGCGTTCATCGCGCATCTCGTTTCGCCCGAGACGCGAGCGGTAAAGCAAAAGCTCGGGATGGAGCCCGCTGGGTAAACGCGATGCTCCGGGCCCATCGGTGCTGCGGAAGGACCATAGTCGTCACCCAATAAAATTGTGCTCTCGCTATCGCGAGGGCGATTTTTATTTTTCGCTTGCGCGAGAACAGGAGCCGATCGTGGCACGTCCTTTTCGACAGCGGGCGCCTCGTGTGCCCATCTTCGCGCTCTTCTTCTTCGCAGCGATGATCGTTGCTGCACTGGTCTCCTGCGGTGGCGGCAGTACGTCGTTGCCGTCACCGTCGCAAGCGCCCAGCGACGCCGTCGATGTATCAACGATGAACAGCGTGACGCCGCAGTCGGTGTCGCCAGGATCGGTCGCGGTGTCGCCGATGCCGCAAGTAACGGACCCGGCCGCGGTAGCGGTGTCATCGAGTAGCCTTCGCAGCGCATCGATACGCACGCAAAGCGTGCCGTCCGTCACGTGGCAGTCGGCCGTCGTCCCAACACAGCTGAAGGGAAACGTCGGGAGCGTCATCGTGTCCCCCAATGACGGGTCACTCTTCGTTCTCACCAATTCTGTCGCGACGGGATGCTCGCAGCCGTCCCCCGCGGGCATCATCGATCATTACATTTGGTACCTGCCGGCAAAGGGGGGATCGATCAATGTTGCCGGCTGTGCTTCGACCCTGAGCACAGACCAAGCCGGCGATTTGATCGCCGTGCGTTCCAATGGCGGCATTTATTACACGGTCCCGTCGGCGCTGCAACCCCCACCGGCGAAAGTCACCTGGAACGCCATCGGCGGCGCAGCTCAAAGCGTCGCGATCGGTCAGAACTACCATGTGTACGCGATTTCGAACGTCATCGACCCGCAATCGCAGTCGTACGGAATCTGGGAATGCCAAACGCCCTTTCAAGGTGCGCAAAACCCATGCCCGGCCAATAGCGGTGCCGGCGGGCCGTGGCATCAACTCACCGGGGCACTGAAGGGCCTCGGTACGTCCACGCTGGTTTCACACTTCGACGTCAACAGCCATACCGGTCTGACGAAAGGCGTGACGTGCACGTCGGCGCCTTGCGAAGTGAACCAAGACGGCTTTTGGCTCGTACGTTCCGACGGCTCGCTGTTTTTTTACAACCCGTCGTATACGCCGAATTCAGGCTGGGTAAAATTCACCGGCATCTCCGTCAAGAGTGTCGCACCGCTCTCCGCGGCGATCGGCGGCGCCTGCCCGTGCGGGGTCTTCGCCGCAAGCGGCAGCCCAGCGACGGCGCTTCAGTATTTCGATTTCAGCAGCCCTACCGCAGGCTGGACACCCGTTTCGTTGCCCACGAACGTCTCGTCCACGACCGAAATCGCGATCAATAGCGCCAGTGCGAACCAAGGGGCGACCTTGCCCGGAGTGGGTCTGCCGCTCTACCTCGTGGCCGCGACGACGAATACGGTGTTCACCGGGCTCGCACAGTCGATTCCGATGACGGTGACGATCGCGCGCGGTGCCTTAAACGGTGCCGGTGCCCCGAATATGGGACCACCGAACAACGTGTACATCTACGTTTACGGCAAGAACCAAGGTGGATCGTTCGTCTACCTCACCTCGAGCGGCTCGACGGCCGCATGGACATCGGCGAGCACGCCGGCGCCGCTGCCATGGAACAGCAGCAGCAACCCGACGCCGTGTCCCACCGCACCGGGGTCGCCCCCGTGCACCAGCCAAACGTTCGCCTTGCCCCCACTCTCCTCGGGCGAGATCTATCTTGCATCGAGTCCGATCATCTGGTCGGGGCCCGGATCCGCGCCCGCCGCGTGGAACCCCTCCGATAAAAACAACAGTACCTATTATGATTTCGTTGAGTACACGTGGGCATCGGCGGCAGCCCCCGTGTACGTCGACACCTCGCAAGTCAACGCGATGGGACTGTCGTTGGCGTTCAATCTCGTCGGCCTTCAATATCCAAACGGTCAGCAGGCCGGCTTCCAAAGCGGTGCGGTGACGGCACTGCAGACGGCCTTGAAAGCATCAACTGGCTGGAGTTTCCTTGCGACAACCGACGCCGATACGTCCGGGAATCCGATTCATGTGCTCAGTCCGGTCGGTTTGACGTATCCGGGCGTGGTTCCGACGGCGGCGCCGACGACGCCGGCCGGGGCACCGACCGCATGCACCGCCTCACCCGCGCCGTCCGCAGGTTCCGCAGCGCCCAATCCCCTTTTTGCCAACGGCGCGTTTCTCGATTGCGCCTTCGAAGCCGTCTGGCTCAATTTTCTCCCGCCGAACTACGTCGTGCTGGCGGCCGCAGAGAACATGTCGGGGAGCGATCTCTACGGCCAGGTGGACAACAACGAGAATCTTCAGTTCTACCTCGCATCGAATTTCGCGAACGGGGCTCCCGTTCCAAGCGCGACGCCGTACGTGACCTTGGCGAACCCGTTCCACCATGCGTACGGTAACACGGCGTCGGCAACGGCATCGTTGCTTCAGCAAAACGGCTTCGCTTTGGGTACCTATGCCTATCCGCCTCCCCCCGCACCGCAGGTTACGACCTTCCCGGGAAACGGGGTGAACCCGACTCCCGCCGCCGCTGTCGCCAACATGGTGTCGACGGCGGTGAATCGGGGCCTGTTGACGTCGAGCACGAAATCCGGAACGACGATCGGTTGCCCACCAACCGGACAATTTCCAGCACCGCTTCCGACGTGGCCGACCGTCATCAACGTCTACGCGGCGGACTTGTGGCAGGTCGCCCTGACATACGGCGTGCCGGCGACGGCCGGCGGCGGGGCACCTAACCCGAGTACCTACAATATCCCGTTCGCCGACCAGTGCAATCAATCGACGACGCGCGTCGAAAATTCACCGCAGAGCCTGCAGATCACGGTCAATGGATCGTGATCGACCTGGTCGCCATGCTCAAAAAAGAATCAGAATGGCTTCCAACCGGGCGGGCGCACCAGATACTCCACCCGTTTCGAGTGAAGCACGTCGCAAAACATTTCCCAAAACTCTTCGTAGGCGATGACGAACGGGTTGTTGTTCATCCGTGGGTGCGTGAGACCGTAGACGATCGGCACATCGGAACGCTCAGATTGGTAGGTACCGAAGAAGCGATCCCAGATGAGGAGGACGTTTCCGAAGTTCCGATCGAGATATTCCACGTTGCTCGCATGGTGCACACGATGCGCCGAGGGAGTGTTGATGATCCCCTCTAGCCAGCCCATCCGCGGAACCGTCTCGGTGTGAATGAAAATCTGGTACGTGAGGCTCGCTGAGGCCAACCCGAAAACCCATTCGGGAGGAAAGCCCAACCACACGGCCGGGAGGTAGAACAAGAACACCCCTGAGAGAAGCGGCGTCCACGCGAGCCGGAACGCCGCCGTAAAGACCATCCGGTCGACGCTGTGGTGAACGCTGTGCGAGGCCCACATAAACCGAATCCGGTGAGAACAGCGATGCTCGAAGTAGAACGCCAGATCCGCGAGCAGAAAGAGCACTACGATGAGCCCCCAGTTTTGCCACGACACCGGAATGGTGGACAGCCTCCAGCGGTATACGGCGGCCGCGATGATGCCGACGATCAACCCGTTGGTCATCGCTTGCGTGATGAGATGTCCGATCGAGACCGCTGCAGACACCAAGCTGCTCTTCCATGGATAGCTGCGGCCCTGGGCCTGCATGACAAAGATCTCCGTGATAATTGCGAAGATGATCGCCGGCAGCAGCATCACCATGTAGGTGTTGGCATGGCCTGAGACATATTGCCCGAGCTGTGAAAAGCTGAGGTTGATCTCCACGATGGCTCTTTCCGCTCCACGCCATCCATCCCCCACGGTGTAACGGTCGACCGCACGCTCACGGCCCGTACTGCGCCTCGCAGGCAAACGTCCGATACAGTGCCTATACTTGGCGTATGAAGCGCCGTGATTTCGTCGTCGGATCGGCCGTGGCCGGAACTGCCATCGCCTACGAGGCGTGCTCGTCGGGTTCGATACTGACGGTGCCGCTAAACGGCCCCAGCTACACGCTCAACGTAGGCTACGCGACCTACTCGCTGGGCGGATTTCCGATGAAAACGCGCACCTATAACGGGTCGACCGTGGGTCCGATGATGGAGGTCCATCCGGGACAAACGCTCTCGGTTGCGATCAAGAATAACTTGCCGCCCAATCCGGGCGTTGTCGTGCCGAGTGGTAAGCAAACCCGGATCGTTCCGCAATACCGCAACGCTCACGAGATGATGATGCGCCGTCCGTCGGGTACGCAATCGGTCACCGGAACGATCGATCCGATGAACAACCCGCACGACCTCAATACGACGAATTTGCACGTGCACGGAATCCAGACGACGCCGCACCTGTTCCAGCCCGTCGGTACGTCCGATCCGAACTCGATGATGATTGCCGTTACGCCGGGGACGACATATAACTACGCGTTGCCCATACCGGTGGATCATCCGAGTGGGTTGTTCTGGTATCACCCGCATCATCACGGATCGACCGACGTCCAAGTATCGGGTGGGATGGCGGGCCTGATCGTCGTGCGCGGCGCGATCGACCAAGTGCCGGAGATCGCCGGCATGCGCGAGATCTTCGTCGTCGTCCAGAATATCAATGTAAATCTCAATACGACAACCAACGTCTACGAGTACGAACCCGTTCCGTATGCTTTGCCGTCTGCGGGCGGATACAACGACTTTCCCGAGTTCTCGATGTTTACGACGAACGGGCAAGCGATCGGGTGGTACAACAACAATACCGGTGCCGGGCCGACGCAACTTCCGGTACCGCAATTCCAGATGCGACCCGGTGAAATCGTGCGCGTGCGCTTCCTCAACGGCACGAACGGCTTCTACCTGCCGCTCGTGCTCCCGGGCATGACGTCGTACATCATCGGTTTCGACGGCATCAATCTCCTCGCGCCGGTGCAAACGCCGATGGATTATACGGGCACCGTGACGCCGGCCAACACGCAGAGCGTCAACGCCGTACTCACGAGCCCGGCCAATCGCTTGGAGCTTCTGGTTCAAGCGCCGAGTACACCCGGAACCTATACGCTCTCCTCCGCGGCACAGAACGCGTTCTCCGTGATGTTCCCGGCCATGCCGATTGCCCAGTTCGTCGTCAGCGGCAGCCCCGTCGCGATGACGATCCCCGCGGCGCTACCGATGCCGACCCGCGAGTATCCGCTTATCGCCGATTCGGAAATCATCAATAGTCGCACCCTGACCTTCAATCAATCGATAACGCAGCCCGCTGGTTTTGAGATCAATTTGACCGGCTTCTGGGTGTGGATCGGCAATGCGCAATACGACGAGATGCGTATCGATCAAACCGTTACGTCCGGCACCGCTGAAGAGTGGACGGTGCTCAATCCAACGAGCTGTGCGCATCCGTTCCACCTCCACGTCAACTCGTTCCAGGTCACCAAGATCAACGGCATCGCGGTCACCCCACAATTCTACGATACGTTCAACGTGCCGCCGGGAACGACGGGCGCTCCGGGTTCGATCACGTTTCGGGTCCGCTTCAAAGAGTTTCGCGGTAAGACCGTCTATCATTGCCATATCTTGCCGCACGAAGACACCGGCATGATGAACAACCTGCAGATCAACTAATCAGCCGCCAGCGTGCCCAAAACCGCCGTCTCGATCCCCGACGACGTCTACCTGCAGGCTGATCGCGGCGGCGTTCATCGAAGTTGAGATCTTCGTGCGCAAGACTCATGCGCTGCGTTGAGGCAAGCACGTCCGCTTGGTCAAGCAATTTTTATCATTTAGCAATGTGTCGAATTCCGTCTTGTAGAAGAACGGCGATGCGTACGAATAGTAACGGATGAAACGAGAACAGAGCCGCCAGGGACCATTTGCAGTGATATCCGGCTTGGCAACACCCGATGTAGCCGCGCTGGCCGCTAGTGCTGAGGCGCATGTTCGAGCTGGGCGGCTCCTTGAAGCGCAGGCAGCGTATCAGGCAGCCCTGGCCCTTGCTCCCGACAATCTCGGCGTTACGCTCAATCTCGGCGTCATCGCCGCCATGTGCGGCGATTGTCACGGTGCCATCACCCGCTTCGATGCTGTGATCGCGCGTGAACCACACTCGGTCGTGGCGCAGTACAATCGCGCGCTCGCACTGCTCTCCCTTGGTCAGCACCGCGATGCCATCGAAGGGTTCAGCCGAGTCTGCGCCCTGCAACCGGAGCACTACGAGGCGCACCGCGCCGTGGGTTTTTTATGGCTTGCGGAAGGCAACAGGGGCCGTGCACTCGATCATTTTGCCCGCACTTACGAGTTGCGGCGTGGCGACGACCGCTCAAACCTCGCCGGCAAATCTCTGACGCACGCCACCCGCGACAAGTTGCTGTACGATGCCGAGCAGTTTTATTTCCTCGCCAAGCGTGCTCGCAATGGCCAGAGCTTTATTGTGCGGGCACGAACCTACGAGGACGTTGCGCGAGATTTTCCTGACGGGCTGGAAGAGCTGTCCGAGCAGCAGATCGGCCGCCTCGGCGACGACTACAATCGTCCCATCAATCTTCGCGCGGCTGCGGAGGTTGTTGGGCGCGCCGTGAGCGAGCGCCATGATCGCGACGCCATTCTTCACGGCTTTCGCACAAATGCGAGCGGCGGCGCGGTCTTTTTCGACGAGCTGCTCACGCCTGAAGCGCTCGATCGGCTGCAGAGCTTCCTGCTCGAGAGCACGATCTGGCATGATTTCAGCCATATCGGCGGCTTCGTCGCGTCCTATCTCGAGGACGGCCTTGCCTGCCCGTTGATCTTGCAGATCGCCGACGAGATCCGCAGCGCGTTTCCCGAGGTGCTCGGCGACCATCCGTTGTCACAGGCCTGGGCGTTCAAAGGCCTCACGCCCGCCTCGGCGATCGACGTGCACGCCGATGATGGCGTGGTCAGCGTGAACTTCTGGGTGACGCCGGCGAAGGCCAACCTCAAGCCCGGCAGCGGCGGCATGGTCGTAAGCCTGGTTCCACCCCCCCCGGACTGGGCGATGAGCGACTATGCGGAGGACCGGGAGCGCATTGGAACATTTTTGGCACAAAGCCCCCACGATCGACTCAAAGTGCCCTACCAGGAGAACCGCGCGGTGCTCTTCAGGTCACGGCTTTTCCACTGGTCAGACGCGCCAGACTTTGCCGCTGAGTACGAAAACCATAGGATAAATCTGACTTTCCTGTACGGCCGGTATAGCCGCTCGCCCGCCCGATGAAGTGCGCCGAGCGCGGGAGAAGATAGCGTAAAGCGCCAGTACAAAAATTGGCACAATCGGACGCTCAGCGGGTGATCCATGCTCCATTGCCGAAAGGACCGCGGGAAATGACGAGCGAGGGAACATGACGAGCGAAGCTACCATCGAACTGCAAGGCAAGTACACAAACTCGGCCCTGCGGGTTGGCGACAAGGACAATTACCCGCAGCGCACGGTCGGTGAGTTCATCGGCACCATCGTGAGCAACGCTAACGTTAATGAGGAATACAAGCACCTCGTTATGACGGTACACGATCACGCGCTCAAGGCGTATGCCGGGCAGATGTTTCATCTGCTCTGCCCATCGCCTGACGGCGCCGAGGTCTGGATGCGCCGGCCAATGAGCGTTTATCGGGTGAACAAGAAGGCCGGCCAGATCGAATTTCTCTACAAGGTCGAGGGGCGCGGCACCCAGGGCATGGCGACGCTGCGCCCGGGTGACGAGTTCAACGTCACCGGGCCGCTGGGTGTCGGATTTGCGTTGAAGCCGGAGTGGAAGAACATCGTCGTTCTCGGCCGCGGCGTGGGACTCGCGACGCTGGCGCCGTTGTCGCAACTCGCGGCCGAACAAGGCGTCGGCGTCACCGCCATTCTCAGCGCTCGCAATCCCAACGTCGTGATGTCGAAAGACTTATTTGATAGTCTCGGCGCCCGCACGATCAGCGTTCTCGATACCGACGGATCCAGCGCTGTCGAAAACGTCGAAAAAATCATCGAAGAATTGGTGGCCGAAGGCAAAGCCGACGCGTTCTTTACGTGCGGCGCCAACCGTTTGCTGAAGCTGATGCAAAAGCTCGGCAAGAAACACGGCATTCCGGGCCAAGTGGCCGTCGAACAGATCATGGTTTGCGGCTTTGGCGCCTGTTACGTCTGCGTCCGCACCTTCGAGGTCGACGGTGTGCAGGTGCTCAAGCGCGTTTGCCGAGACGGTCCGGTGTTCAGCATGCAGGAGGCAGTGGGATGGTAGACCTTTCAGTAAAAATCGGCGATATCACGCTGCAGAATCCGGTGACGCCCGCCTCCGGCGCGTTTTCCTGGGAATACAACGACGTCATCGATCTCAATCGTCTCGGCGGGCTTGTGGCAAAGACCATCTGCCGCGAGCCGCGGCACGGCAATCCGACGCCACGCATGGCGGAGACCGAAGGCGGCATCATTCAATCGATCGGCCTCCCGGGCAAAGGCATCGAGTATTTCATCGAGCACGTCGTTCCGGAATATGCGCGCTTCGAGCCGCCGCTGATCGTCAGCGTGTCGTCGGAAAATATCGAAGACTTCGCCGCGCTGGCGGAAGAATTGAGCGTGCCCGACGTCGATGTGATCGAGGCCAATATCTCCTGCCCGACGCGTAACTCGACCGGCGGCAACTTCGCGATGCACGAGAATTTTACGCGCGACTGCATCAAAGCGATCCGGGCCAAGACCACCAAGCCGCTCTGGGTGAAGCTCTCGCCTAACGCTGGCGATATCGTTTCGGTCGCGCGCGCGGCGGAAGACGCGGGCGCCGACGCGCTCGTTATTGCCAACACGTTTCTGTCGCTGAAGATCAGAACCGATAATTTCCGGCCCGCGCTCGGCAACAAGTTCGGCGGCCTGATCTCGCCGGCCCTGAAGCCGATCGTGCTGCGCATGGTGTATCAGGTTGCCAAGGCGGTCAAGATTCCCATCATCGGCATCGGCGGCGTCACTAAGGCCGAAGATGTGGTGGAATATATGCTCGCCGGCGCCAGTGCCGTCGGCATCGGCTATGCCGGGTTCCGCAATCCGACGGCGCTCGTTACGATCATCGAGGATCTTGAAGCCTGGTGCGAAGAGCGCGGCATCAAAAAAGTCTCCGAGTTGATCGGCGCTGTGCAGGATGACGACATGGAGATGGACACGCTGGTCGCGGCGTCTTCCGGCGTCTGAACGCTGGCTAGGGGAGTCGGGTGCCCGTGTCGTGGCACCCGATTTTAAAGAAATCAGCACCGGAGCCGGAGGGCCCCATGGGTAAGGTCCGCGTCGCGGGTTTTGGAGTGTCCATCGATGGCTTCGGGGCTGGCCCGGACCAGAGCCTGGAGCATCCGCTCGGCAAATGGGGCGAGGAGTTGCACAATTGGTTCTACCCGACCCGGACCTTTCGATCGATGATCGGAGAAGACGGTGGGACTGACGATCGCTTCGCCCGCGCTGCGGCGGAAGGCTTCGGCGCTTTCATCCTCGGCCGGAATATGTTCGGCCCGATCCGCGGCGAATGGCCGGGCGACGCGTGGAAGGGCTGGTGGGGCGACAATCCCCCGTATCACGCGCCGACCTTCATCCTCACCCACCACGCCCGGGCGCCAATCGTGATGGAGGGCGGGACGACGTTCCATTTCGTCACCGACGGGATCGAAGCGGCGCTCGCCCAGGCCAAGGCCGCCGCGGGCGACCTGGACGTGAAGATCGGCGGCGGAGTTTCGACGATCCGCCAGTACCTGCTCGCAGGAGCGATCGACGAGTTGCACCTGGCGCTGTCGCCCGTCGTTCTGGGCCGTGGTGAATCGCTATTTGCAGGCATTGACCTGCCAGGCCTTGGCTATCGGGTGACGGAGGTGGTCCCAACGGAGCTGGCGACCCACCTCGTTCTGACGCGCTAACCGTCGGGAGCGGCTAGGCAGCATAAAACCGAGTACCATGACCTCCTTTTGTTCGACTCGGGGCCGGCGCTCGGTTAGAGATCAGTCGGTGGTTAGCATGTATCGATGTCGACAGAAGCGTCGGTAACGGAATCGCAGTCGATCGTAATTCCAGTGTTTGCGACGATCATTCCAAGTACTTGCGCGAACTGTCCGCGCTCGCTTAGGGTGAGACCGGCGAGAAGACGCTGCTCCGCTTGCTCGACGCGGCGTTCAGCTTCCGCCAAGCGCCTCGAACCGGCAGAGCTCAGCTCAACGATGTGGCGGCGACGGTCGTCCGGATCGCGACGCCGACTAACAAGTTCAGCGGCCTCGAGCTCGTTGAGAAGGGCCACCAATTGGGTCGGGTCGGTGTGCACCGCATCGGCAAGCGATTGCTGCGTCAGTGGCCCCAGCCGAAGGCGGCCGAGGACTCCCAGGTGGCGTGGCTTGAGCCCCGTCGGCTCGAGGGCCTCGGTAAAGAGACGCCCGGTCGCACGGCCGAGGGCGACGAGCGCCATCCCAAGGGGGATATTCGCTTCGAGCCGTTCATCGGGGGGAGGCACCCGAAAAGTATAGCACGAGCCAAACAGATGATTGACTTATATGAATCATAGAATATACTAAATCATATGGACTATGTATCAATCGAGGTGCCTTCGTGAGCCATCGCATCCGTTCGGTCGTCGCGTGGGCCCTCAGCATTCTGCTCGGCCTAGCTTTTATCGCCACGGCGATTATGAAATTGATGGCCGTCCCGATGCAGGTCCAGCTCTTCGCGGCGTTAGGTTACCCAACGTGGTTCATGTACTTCACCGGCGTGTGTGAGCTGCTCGGTGCGATCTTGATTGTGATCCCCCGATACGCCGTGGTTGGGGCAATCATCATCTGTTGTGTCATGGTCGGCGCCATCGCTTCACTCGTGCTGCACGGCTTGCTGTCGATGGTTCCGCCGACAATCGTGTTTTTGGCACTCGCCATTGCCATCGGCTATCTGCGCGACTGGAAACTTCCACTTCGCGATTGACGACAGCCCTGAATGGCAACTTACTCCGCGCTGTGGCATCGGAAGCTGCTCATTCTTGCATGCGGCCACGCCGGCCGCTGAGGCGGACTGTTGACGTAGTCCGCACGCGTCAGCAGAAGCAGACAACAAACCGCGCTAAGACCTGACGGATCTCAACAACTACAGGAGTTCAACCGTGCCCCCTTCCTCAGCGAGCCCGCTCGTACTCACCGACGAAATCAAGGCGTTGATCAACACCAGCTTGGTAGAGGATACGCCTCTGCTTTTAGCCGCAGTCAGCCCGGACGGCAAACCGGTGCTGTCGTACCGCGGATCCGCGCAGGCATACAGCGACGATCAGATCGGCCTTTGGATTCGGAATGGCCAAGGCGATACGGCTATGGCCATTCGAGCCAATCCCAACGTCGTGTTGACATTTCGGTCGCCGACGACGCCGGTGCTACAGTTTCATGGTCGAGCCAGAATCGCCGAGAGCGATCAAGAGCGCTCAAACGTATTCGAAAGCGCGCCCGAGCGAGAGCAAGGGGCTGACCCTGAACGCAAGGGTGTTGCCGTGATCATCGACTTGGAGCGCGTGGAAGGCGTACTCAAGTTCGGAGCAAGCGGACCGGAATTTGTTCGTCTGGCTCGCTGATGTCGTGTTTGTCGCGCTCCGTTTGCAGATCGCAGTCTGCCCGAAGCCCCATCCAAACCTCGGCGCTCGTGCCGAAATAGCGAGGGCGCCAGCTGATTTGCGGTGAGACCAACGGGCGCCATGAAATCTTCGGCTAGAGCCGCGCTGTGGTTGCGCGATTCGGACCCCGTGCGTTGCCGCTTCGTGCATGCAGTCGCGAGAGGCGCGCCGACGGCATTGCTGCCCCGAATCAAACAGCGGTGATTTCCACATGAATGGTGCGGGCCGTGTTGAGCAGTCGCCACAACGACTTGAGGCGCACATCGGCTGTCCGTCGTGGTTCTAGGACAGATAGACGAGTGTCGAACCTCCTCGTGTAGGCCGTATCGATGAGTGAGCAGAAGGTACGCTACCGGGCAAAAGAATTGCCTCGCCATACGGAGTCTTCCCAATTCGCGCGGTTCTGCGCGAGAGGGGTCACCTAATGCGCTCCCTAGCGATTGTCGGGTTTCTCGGCCCCGGGCGCCTCATAGCCCAAACGTCCGGCGGCTGAACGCCGTGGGCCCACCGTGCGTACGCTCATGGCTGTGACAGCGTGTTGCCGCGGGTCCTCCGACCATCATCGTTCGGACGAGCCGGCGTTTGGAGTCCGCCGTGCGCACTGAACGCGACGCGCTGACGCAGATCCGGTCGGAGGTTTGCAACACAACGCTCCTCTGGCTAGCGTGGATGTTCTTACCGGCCCTGGTACTCAGCCTCTCGAGGGTGCTCGATGGTGGCTGGCTACCCGTGATGGGTATTCAAATCGCGTTGGTGGGTGCCATAAATCTGGTCGCTCACCTCCGACGGCGGCTACCGTATTTACTGCGGGCCGCTACCGTCGTCGCCGTGATGTTTCTTATCGGCATTGGAGCCTATCTAACGCAAGGGGGGCCAAGTGGCCTAGTATTTTTCATTTCGGCGAGCATCATGATCGCAGTCTTTTGGGGAGAACGTGCCGGAGTTGCGAGCATCGGCTTTTCGATCGTCTTTATCGGTGCCATTTTCTGGGCGCTTTCCCATGGGAAAATTCATCTTCCCGAAGTCAGCTTGTTTGGACTCGTGGCGACAAATGCGGCGGGTGCAATTATCGCATCGATTGGACCGCTCATTGCGATAAACCGGTTTAGAGCTTATCTCAGCCGGGATCGGGAACGTGCCGAGCAAGCAAATCAGGCGAAGTCGGCCTTTCTTGCAAATATGAGCCATGAGATTCGCACACCGATGACTGGTGTTATCGGCATGCTCGAACTACTCGGCCACACGAATCTCGATGATGAGCAGGTTCGGATGATCGGCACGATCCGGGGTTCGACCCGCACATTGCTGGAGATCATCAACGATATCTTGGATTTTTCGAAAATCGATGCGGGTCAACTCAAAATCGAAGCTATTGCTGCCGATCCAACGGAGATCACGGAGAGCACGGCCCGGCTTTTCGTAGCAGCGGCGACGGCCAAGGGGTTGACCCTGCGTTGCTTTGTTGGGCCTTCTGTGCGTGGGCAGTTTCTGACGGACCCGGTCCGCCTTCGGCAGATCCTGAGCAATCTCGTCAGCAACGCGATCAAGTTTACGTCACGTGGCAATGTGACTATCACCGCGGAAGCGGAAGAAACCGCGAATGGATCTGTGCGGTTGCGTTTTGTCGTCGCTGATACTGGTATTGGGCTCTCTCCCGAGTCGCAGTCTCGCCTTTTTCAACCATTTACCCAAGCGGACGATTCGACCGCGCGAAAATTCGGCGGTACTGGCCTCGGCTTGTCGATCTGCCTGCGTTTGGCCACTCTCATGGGCGGGACCATCGGGCTTGATAGTGTGGAGGGCGAGGGAACTCGGGTAACGCTGAACCTACCAGCATCACGCGTCGAGGGCAGCACCGAAGCTGTAGCTCTCGACCTCAATGGTGTCAGGGTGGCGTTGGTCGCCTCAGATGTAACGGAACAGGGATACCTTGCTGCCTACCTCACCCATTGGGGAGCCGATGTTACAACGCTTATTCCAGAGTCTGTTCGCGCCACACCGCTGAGCAAGCCGTTCACTTTGATCCTGGCACCGCTGACGCTTGCGGAAGCCGGTAAGCTGCCGTGGGAGGATGCAATTCCGGTCAAATCACCCAGGCGTACCGTCCTCTATGCCTTCGACGATACTCCGGTCGACTGGCATCTCACGGACCATTGCATCTGCACGACGGCACTCTCGCGCGGTAGGATCGTTACCGCGGTGGCGGTCGCCGCCGGGCTCGAAAGCCCGGAGATCGAAATGGTTCTCGTGCTCCCAAAAGGCGCACCTGGCCAAGCCGCTTCTCGTGATCGTGCGATCAGTGAGCGACGTTTGATCTTGCTCGCCGAGGACCACCCGCTAAACCGCGAAGTGATTCTGAGTCAACTCAACCTCCTGGGCTATTGGGCAGATGGCGTCGAGAACGGCCTAACAGCGTTGGCAGCATTAAAACGGGCACCGTACGCCCTGTTGCTTACGGACTGCAACATGCCCGAACTGGACGGTTTCGATCTTACCAAGCGAATCAGGCTCTCTGAGACCGAAGGGCGCCATCTGCCGATCATCGCACTCACCGCGAACGCGATGGCCGGTGAGGATCAAAGGTATCTTGACGCTGGGATGGACGACTATCTCTCCAAGCCCGTCGAGATGGCGTCCCTCCGGGAGCATCTGGAGCGATGGCTGCCGCCGCTAAAACCTCAAGCGCCGCAGAGCATCAATCCGCCCGCTACCGAGTACTTGGTTGAGGTCAATGCACCGTGTCTAGCGCTATCGGCGGGAGACGGCGGCGACGAACTCAGCACGATCGTCGCGATCGCCGGCGTCGATACGCGGACAGCCCTCAATCGACTCGGTGGAAATCGCAAACGCTACGAGTCGTTTCTGCGATCGTTCGCGGTAAATGAAGTATCGGCCGTCGATGATTTGCGAGCTGCCCTGATTGCTGGCGATACTGAAAGCGCGCAACGTGGCGCACACTCCATCAAGGGTACGGCCGCCACGATTGGCGCGCTGCGCCTTGCGGAATGCGCAGCGGCGGCAGAGACTGAGCTGAGGCTGGCCGTGAGTGAGCCAGCTACGCTCGATGCTCTCGCCAAAGAACTTAGCGCCGTCATTGCTGCAATCGACGCTGCCTTGCCGCCCGAACATCAAGAAAACCACGCAAACGGATTGACCGCTGACCCTACCGCCGCAATCGGACTGCTTTCGCGGCTCAAAAAATTGCTCGAAGCCGACGATGCCGACGCTGCAAATGACTTTGATGATAGCCGTCAGATGCTAGCCGGTATTCTGACGAAGCCTGAGATCGAGCGCCTCACGAAACAGGTTCGCAGATTCGAGTTCGAGGCTGCGTTGACGAGTTTGGCTGAGATTGCCGGGCGACTCGCGGTAACACTTCCGTGATCGATACCCATTCGCTCGCAGTGGAACGGCTCGAACGGATCGGTATATTACACGAGGTGACGGGCCAGACGCGCAATCGGTGGTTTCGCTGTTCCGCTAATGGTCACGGCGCCGCATTGGTCGGTAGTGAGCGTCGCCGATGCGGGATGCCCGAACGTGTTGTGCCGGCCGACTGAAATGATGCGAGCACCCGATCAAGGAGGGTCCGCCCCGGTTACGTCGCTCTGGCGGTGGGTCGAACGCGGTGAATCGTTGTTCGCAGGGATTGATTTGCCCGGCCTTGGTTATCGGGTGACGGAGGCGATCCCAACAGAACTGGCTACCCACGTCGTGCTGACGCGCTAACGGCGGGGCGCACGCTAGAGCGCGCGGACGCTGAGCATGCCGCTCGCCGTCGCCGCCACGATCGTGGCGTCGGCCGGGTCCCAGGCGACCGAAACGACTTCCACGCCGAAGTCGTGTTGCGCGACGGGCACCGACGAGCGCGTTGGCGACCAGACGATGACCGTACCTGCGGCGTCGCTACTCACGAGCCGATCGCCACGATGCTGGTAAGCGAGTGCGGAGATGAGGTCGCCGTGCCCCTCGCAGGTGCGCGGACTCGTGCCCGCAGGACTGCGCTTACAATCCCAGATCGTTACGACATCGCTGCCGCCCGTGGCCAAGTAGCGGTTCGAGGCGTCCCAGGACAACTGCAGCACTTTTGACGGATAGCCCGACATTTGCAGATCGTCGCCGGTCTTTGCTCGCCAGAAATGCACGGTGCAATCTTGGTCACCGGTCGCGATGTAGCGGCCGTCGCCGCTACAGGCGATGGCTAAGATCGAACCCTTCCAGCGATAGCGCCGCAGATGCCGCTCGCGGGTTGGCGACCAGATCGTCAACGCGCCGTACGCAGCCGTCACCAATTCCTGGGTGCCACGCTGCCAGGCGATCGCGGAAACCGTACTCGGATGCGGCCCATACGACCGAACGAGCCGCCCATCGGCCGCCCAGAGGCGAACGAAACGGCCAGCGGCGGTCGCAAGCAACTGCGATGTCGGCGCACCGGCACGCGGATCGAACGCGACGTGCTCGACCCATGCTGTACCTCCGTCGCAAACGGCGAGTTCCTCGCGCGTGGCAACGTCCCAGATCCGCACCGCACCATCTTGGCCGCCGCTGGCAAGGAGCGCTTCGTCCGGACTCCAGGAAATTGAAAGCGTTCCACCGGCGTGACCCGCGAAGCGTGTGACGACATCGCCGGTTCGAGCATCGAAAATGACGATCGCTCCACTCGAGGTTGCCGCAGCTATGAAGGTTCCGCGACGCGAGTACGCGACCGCGGTAGGAAAGTCGTCGATGTCGTACGACCAGCGTTCAGCGATCCCGCCGGCCGCTGCAGTTACGACGCCAGACATGCGCGGAAATCCGAGATGAGCTGCTCTCGGTTGAGATTGCGCCCGATAAACACGAGCATGTTGCGGCGTCGTTCGTTACCCCACTCGCGATCCGGACGGCCGTCGAAGAGCATGTGAACGCCTTGGAAGACGAAACGACGCGATGAGTTCTCGATGCTGAGCACGCCCTTCATCCGGAAAATATCCGGGCCGAGCTTCTGCAGAACGTTTTTGAAGAAAACGTCGAGCCGCGCTTCGACGCAGTCGCCCTCCATTTCGATGCCGACCGACGTCACGGTCGCATCGTGCGCGTGGTTCGGCTTATACGCAATCGTCTGTGCCGGCGCGACCGGTTCTCCGCTCGGGGCAATAACCGTAACGCCGTACTCGACGCCGCCGTGCTGCGTGAAGAAGACGTACGCTGCCGCCATGTCGATGGCGACGCGAACGACCGTTTCCTTTCCCGGGCTCAAAGCGATGCGCCAACGCATTTGGCCGGGGTGAATCCCGACCATCCCTTGCCGTTCGAGTGCTTCGCCGACAAAGGCCAGCGTTGCTTCGTTCACGTCGACGGTGGATTCCGCGGCCGCGTCGCTCCCGGCCCGCAAGATGACCAGATCCATCGTCGGGTCCGCCCCGGCGGCGAAGCGCACATCGTAGTTGCCCGGCTCGAGCCGGTATGCGCCGGCCCATTCGAAGGCGTACTCGGGCTCCAGCAAGGCCGGTCGTATGTCGAGCGCGCGATCCAAGTCGAAGCCGCCGACGTCGAGGATGCAGTCCATCGGAATCGCCGCATCGGTCGTTCGGTAGATCTTTGCAGCACCGTTCATCGCGCGAATGCGGACCTCGAGGTCGTCGAGGGCCTTCGCATCGACGAGGTCGATCTTGTTCAGCAACACGACGTCCGCGAAAGCGATCTGCTCCTTGAGCTCGGTACTTTCGGCGAAATGCTGCCCGAAATGCAGCGCATCGACGAGCGTAACGATGCCGTCGAGGCGCGTCTTGGAATGAACGTCCTGATCGACAAAGAACGTCTGCGCGACCGGCCCCGGGTCGGCGAGGCCGGTGGTCTCGACGAGGATGTAGTCGAACTTGTCCTTGCGCTTCATCAACGTTCCGAGAATACGAATCAGATCGCCGCGCACGGTGCAGCAGATGCAGCCGTTGTTCATCTCGAACACCTCTTCATCCGCACCGATCACCAGTTCTTGATCGACCCCGACCTCGCCGAACTCGTTCTCGATGACGGCGATGCGCTTTCCATGGTTTTCGGTTAGGATATGGTTCAGCAATGTCGTCTTGCCGGAACCGAGAAAACCGGTGAGAACGGTGACCGGAACGGTGTTTTCGACGGTTGCCGTCGTCATACGAGATCACTTCTTTCTTTGATTGCGCCATGGTGCACGTTCGCTTGCAGCATGAGGTACGCGTAGGTCGTGAACAGCGCCAGCATCAGAGCCGCGCTCACGATGATGTCGGAGAACGGAGGTTTCCAGCCGAGCAATTGCGCGAGCTGATAGAGGGCGACCGCGATCGCAAACAGGGTGATCGCGATGAGCCACGTGCGCTTCGTGCGGCGCATCACCGAAGCGCGAAGCGAGATGAAGCGATGCACGAGCAGACCATCGAGCGTGTCGGTGCAAATGATGCCGAAGCAAAAGGACAGACCGATCACCACGGCGCCGAGGATGCCGGCACCGGCGCCGAACGCGATCGCATACGTTGCGAGTTGACTCGAAGTCTCGAAGCCCAAGCCGAAGATCAGGCCGGTCGGGAGCGCTATGAGGACGTGGCTGCTGGCGCGCCATACCGCCGGGATGATCTGTGTACGCGGCGAGCCGGCGAGACCGTCACCGGATGCGAGCTGAACCAGGTTCAGCGAGGCAACGATCAGCAAGGCCGTGGCGCCGACCCAGCCCCCTACGTGCTCGATGAGGTCGCGATACGGGCCGGCCCAGCCGCCGAGGAAGCCGACCAACGCGGCGATCGCCAGCACCATCAGCGAGTGGCCGCCGGCAAAGAGCGCGCCAACGAAGCGGCTTCCCCGTGGAGCCCGCTCGTGGGAGTTGCGGGTCAGATTGTCGATGATCGCCAGATGGTCCGGATCGGCGCCATGGCGCAAGCCAAGGACGAAGACGGTGAGGGCCGGGAGGAGCATGGGCGGCGGATTTGCGACTGAGTTGCATATTCCTGCGACTCAGTTGCAAATCACGGGCGCTCTAACGGGTTGCAGCGAAAGGATGGCCGTGCTCGATGAACGCCCCTTGTACCTCACCGCCGCTCGCCGGAAGATCGCTGCACTCCTCGAGGAGGAGCATCGCTACCTGACAGCTTCGGCCGTGCTCGTGAAACTCAAAGCGAGCATGCCGACCCTCGCTAAGTCCACCGTCTACCGCACCCTGGAATTGCTAGCGTCGAGCGGCTTCGTCACGAGCCGTGCCGAGGCCGAGGGCGAGACGAGCTATGTCTGGTGCCAGACATCCCACCATCATCACGCGATCTGCCGAATCTGCGGTGGCGTCACCGACGTTGACTGTGCCGTTATCGACGCTCTCAACCAACGGCTCCTTGACGAGGCCGGATTCGAGGTCGATGGACACGCGATCGAATTGCTCGGTTACTGTGCGCAATGCCGTAAGAAGCGCACCGTCGCACGCCAGAAACCTCGCAGTGAAATAAAAGCTACCTAACCCCACCGGGAACCCCAGGAAGCTCCGCGCGAGTCTCGCGAATTCGTGTTAGAGACCCCGGTGCTACACGAAGCCATCTGCTGGCATATCGCTACGACGCACCCGTTTTGGAACTCAATCGTGGGATTGGCACGGTAGCATCGTTGTCGCAGTTCCAGCGTCGACGTCACCTGTGGTGCCACCGCAGCGACGAACAGCGGTGTCGACGCGTAGCGCGACCTGTGGTGGCCGACCTTGAGCACGTCGGTGCTTTGGCGCAAAATTCGTTTTTAGGGCGACTTGGCTCAAAATTCATAAAACGATCCAATTGAAATTGCGACTTGGCTCAAAATAAAGCGTTCGCGGGCAGACTGCGCAGCGGCCTGGTCAGCCCGCGAAAGTCTATAACGCGACTGGATTTCCATCGATCCGTAACAGCATGCGAGGCTCGATCTTGGGAATTATGGCGAGCCATTCCGTAGGCTCGCCCTTGATGTTGAGAAGCTCATCCCAGCTTGCCCGTCGGGCCTTTCCGGTACAACTACACATCGCGGTTCGTTTTGGATTGGGAACGTCGTGCTCGAGACAGTAACCCTCTAGCACCGAAGCCATCCAAGCCTCTCCCATTGCAAGTAAGATCTCAGAGCGAGGAACCCGCAGAGTTAGAATCTGTTCGTTATCCGTCCGACCCCAGAGCCGCTGTATGTCGTGAAGACGTTTTTCGTCGAATGACACCCAAATCGGAGCGGCTGGCAGCTCGCCAATCGCCTCGCGATATCGACGGGCAAGCCAGATATAGCCCCGGCGATGGGCGTGCCTCCAGCCGCGCGGCCGCGTTGAATCGTAGGGCGCGCTCGCTGCCCATGGCTGGGTATGCGTATGACGGTGTCGGAGCTTGTCGACAATGCTGTTTCGTTGTGCCAGTGGAGGGCACCCCGAAAATTACGCCAGCGGGACCACAATTTCGAGCCGCCTAAACGGCTCGATCTACGGAGGTCTCCATGGCCCGCAAACGCCAGTCCCCCGAGTCGATCGCCAAGGTCCTACGGCA
>Ga0307478_10001490_pt1 | contig 20127 bp, 16 predicted proteins | sample atmos_gasesECM4C_2_FD_203713 | JGI IMG/M metagenome (GOLD analysis project Ga0307478, IMG submission 203713) | Hardwood forest soil microbial communities from Morgan-Monroe State Forest, Indiana, United States - atmos_gasesECM4C_05 | ecosystem: Environmental > Terrestrial > Soil > Temperate... | reverse complement strand
CCCCACCGCGACCGTGCCGTCATGGCAGCTCAGGCATAAGTTGCTGTTGGCCCCAAGCACCGGCTGTTCTCCAACCTGGTGGTAGGTCGTGCTGGTATAGAGGTTGTAAACCTGACGAGTCAGCGTCTGGTTCCACAGCGCCTTGCCGGTAGCGAAACCGGAATGTGGAGCATGGCAGTAAGTGCACGAACCCGGACGAGCGCCCGTAATTGGTGATGTGCTGCCGGGAGAGAGATCGTGCATGCCGATCACGTCCCCTGTAATCTGCGCGAATAACGTTCCGCTGGCCAACACGACGCAGGCGAACAGGAGTTTTGATTTCACTGGCTTCCTCCCGCGCGAGACCACTTGCCCGCACCGTAATAATGAAAAACCTGGATCCGCCGGTTAAACGAATCGACCACAAAAATCCGGTCTTGCGCATCGATCGAGAGCCCGGTGGGTAACTGAAACTCCCCTGCTTCCGTGCCCCGGCTTCCGAAGTAATAGAGGAGATCGCCCTGGCGATTGAAGACTTGCACCATGCCCCACAGTCCGTCCACGACGTACAGGTCGCCTTCGGAGTCGACTCCGATCCCCTTCGGCCGAAACATTGCGCCGGTGCTGTCGCCAATGCCCCCGATGGCAAACCGGAACTGCCCAGACCGATCGAACACCTGTATGCGAAAGTTCATGGCGTCGACCACGATCAGGTTGTCCCCATCCAGGCGCAGTTCGGTGGGATAGTTGAATTCCCCTTCTCCCCGCCCGTTCTTTCCGAACGTCTGCAGTACAGATCCCTGCATATCGAGCATGAAAATCTTGTCTCGCAGAGTATCGGTCACGTAGATCCGCTGCGCTTTTGTATCCACGGCGATCCCGGTAGGTCGCTTGAAGTAGCCTTCGCCGCCTTTCAGGCTGCCAATCACGCGCTGGTACTTTCCGCCGGCGTCGAACACGAAAATCTTGCCGGCTTCCGAATCCGTGACATAGACGTTGTCGTTCGCGTCCACGGCAACACACTGCGGAGCGAGCATGGGATTTTTGATATCGTCCGCGCGCGAGAGGAATTTGTACTTCTGGTTCGCAAAATCGAAAACGTGAACTCCGATCGCGCCCGGGTCACTCACGATCACGCGGCCGCGCGAGTCGGTGACCACGCTGTAGGGGCGGACCATGCTGTGAAAGTCTGGTTCGCCCGCCACAATGTCTACCAGCCGCGACCAGAATCCGCGTTTCGGCTTGACTTCGTTCTCTGAGCTGAAGCTGCGTTCGTAAGTGAGCTTGCGGCCACCCTCGAGCTGCAGATCCGGCGGAGCCTGGGTTCGGGCGGCCGGCTTAGTGGGCTTGAACGCCGCCGCCAGAATCACCATCAGGACCACCGTCGCGATTTGCAGGCTCTTACGCAATCCCGGCTTCCTCCCTAAAAGAAATTGAACGAACGCGAGAAGCCCACGAAAAACGAATTCACATTTGCCGCGGGCAGTCCCGAGCCGCTGAAACCCTGCAGCAAGCGTCCATAACCGGCTGAGAATGTCAGTTTCCTGAGCTGATAGTTGAGGTTCGCATTGATCTGCTCGTTATCGTTCCAGGAAGCAACTCCGCCGGTGGCGGTATTGCTATGCGCCTTCGAGAAACCCGCTCCGATCGAGAGTCTGCGCACCGGACTTGCACCCAGCGAGAAAGAGTAGCTGTGGCCCCCATATAAAAGGAGCCACTCGGGTGGGATCACGCCCGGGGGAAGACCCGGAGGCAGCGGGGTCACGCCAGCCACGCCCAACAAACCGAAGCCATCGGATTTCGCATAACTGCCGGCGAAAGTGTAGTGATGCAATCCCAGGCTCGTGGAATAACTCTGGCTGCTGTTTCCCGTATGCGGCTGAGCCGATAAAGCGCTTCGCGAACCCGCCGCACTCGCGCTCCACACCAGGCGTCCGTTCCACAAACGGCGCCGAACGTTGCCCGTATAAACATAGAAGGAATTCGTATAGGTAATCAGGAACGCCTGCACGTTTTGCGCGTAAGTAAAATCCGCACTCACGTTCCACTGCTGTATGGCGCGACTGAATGCCACATTTGAGGAGAAGCCGATGGAATTCCCACTGGTGTAGTCGCCATTGTTGTCGCTCACGTTCCCCGAGGCCCTCAAGAATCCACCCAGGAGCCCCGTAGAGTAGGTAATCCCACCACCGAAAGTATTCGCTCCGTAACTGCTTCCCAGGTAGCTCTGCTGCCGCCGCTGCGCATCCGCTTCCACTTGCACACCATGGCCTACGACATAGTTAGCAATCCCGCTGAGCGAAAATGCGTTAGAACTCGTGTTTGACTGCTGGTACAAGCCGCCGACCGTGGACGTTGCACTCGCGTTGGCATTGGCCGTGGCGCCCGTTCCCGGCAACAGCGTCTGATATAACGAACCCGCGAGGCTATCGGTATAGGACATGCCCACTGAGAAATTCAGTTTCTGGGTCGGATTGACTCCAGCATTCGCGTTCAACGTGTCGACCGTTCCGTGATAGCCGGAACCGAGGTAGTTGGAACTGATATAGGAACGGCTGAACGAACTCCCAAACGACCCATGCATCGGCAGCAGGTGCGAAGCGCTGAACGTGAACGAGTCATTATTCGAATGAACGTGCTCGACCGTCTGTGGTCCAAACACCACTGGAATATTCGAGTCGGAGTTCCCGATGTTGTAACCCGCGCTCAGATTGAAGCCTGCGATCATGTATCCGGATCGCAGCGCCAGGTTGCGATAAATATTGTTCCCATGCAGATCTGTGCCCGGCACAGAATAGTCGCCGTGACCATCGCTGAAAGTCGCGCTCAGAGTTGGCCAGTCCGGCACAAAAGCGCCCCACCCGATGTTGAAACCTTGTCCGCTGCTGCGCGTGGTGTAGTTTTGCAGTCCGGGCAGATTGAGAATTCCCTCGTTGTCCCACGATTTCGAAAATCCTACAGACCCGGGAAAGTGGCTGCCGCTGAACAGATTGCTGGTGAAATCAAAACCGCTGTCGTTGAAGATGGAACGCGAATTGGAATTCTGGCGTGACTGGTTATAGTATGGCGACAGATTGAAAGTAAGAAAATTAGGATCGTAATAAGAGCCCGAAAGAGTTCCGTTGCCGCCAACATTCAACCCGTGGCTTGAATTGATTTGATTTCCGTAAACGCCGTTGTACCCGGCCGTCATCAAGCCGTTCAGATTGAGGTTAAGATTGTCCCCCACTTGCACCTGTGCTGCCGCGGGGAGTGCCAGCAAGAGCAGCAGTCCGAAAACGCTGCGCCCTCGAAATCGAAATTGACTTGCCATGTTCTACCAGCTTCCGGCTGTTTTCACAGCACTTCGATCTTGGCTTTCTGTTTCAGTTTCTTGTCCAGATTGGCGCGGATCTGGTTGGTCTTGGTTTTCTCCAACTGCGGGATCAATTGCTCCTTCACTTCCTCAAATTTCTTCTTCCCCGCGGGAACATGCTTGTTGAGGCGCACGATCGTGAATATGTTGTCGACCTGCACGATGTCGGTGACCTGGCCGGGCTGCATTTTCGAGAGCGCTTCCGCGACTGTGGGCGCCAATTGTTTGCGCGCCAGCGGCTTGTGGTCGCCCATCATCACGCGGTAATCGTCTTCCGACATTTTTTCCGCCAGGAGCCCGAACTCCTCGTAACTCTTTGTGGCTTTCGCCTTGGGCAATGTCTCTTCAGCACGCTTGCGGGCTTCCTGCACCTGTGCCGGCGTCGCCTTCTCCGGCGGTATGAACGAAATCGTCTGAATGGAGAAAGCTTCCTGATACTCAAAGATGCTGGGATTTTTGTCGTAATAGGTTTTGGCTTCGGCCGAGGAAACTGCGGATTTACTCTCCACTTCCTCTTTCAAGAGTTGTTCGATGAGCAGAGAGCGCCGGATCTTCTCGCGCATCGCCTGCTCCGATCCCTTGAACTCGATTTGCAGGAAATTCCTGTACTCCTCCGCATTGGGAAACTGTTTGCGGAAGTCCGCCTCGGCGTGGCTCATCCGCGCGGGCGCAATCGTCATCTTGCGCCGCTGCGCTTCCTGGTACACCAATTCTTCAAAGATGATCATCTGCAGTGCGCCCTTGCGGATCTCGGGCTCGAGCTCCTTGGGGACGTTTCCGCCGTGCTGGCGTGCGTAAGGGAATATGGTGAAGATTTCGCGCTGCAGGTCGCGGTCTGTCAGTACCGCACCATTCACCCGGGCGACCGGCTGTACCGCGGTCTGAATGGAGACCGGCGCTACGGTAGCTGTTGCTGTCGGTGCGTGCGACGCCACCTGGGCAAACATTGTCAGGCTCAGCATCAGCATTGCTCCGATCGGGAGTGCGGATTTCATCGCTTCCTCGTTCCTTCCACTTCTAAAATGGGGGGAGAGATCGGCTCTCTCCCCTCGAGTTTGAGGCAATTAGAACGTGGTGCCAGCGGTGCTGCCGTTCATCTCATTGGCTTCGCCACCATGGCACTGGCGGCAGAACTGCGCCGTCTGGTTGGAGTTGGGCGTCGTGGTGCCGGGGTTGTAGGGACCACGCACGAAGAACATCGTGGCGTAGTTGCCTGACGGCAGACCGGATTTGGCGCCGTTCTTGACCACCGACACGTTCATCACGTGCTGGTGATGGCACGAGGTGCAAGTCACGACTGCGTTTCCGTTGTAGGCGCTGGGACTGACAAACCAGCCGTAGTTCTGAACGAACTGGTACATCTTGGTTCCAGCGGGATAGGTAATCGCACCGTTCACAATCGTGCAATCCCAGTCATAGGTCCCGCCGCAGCTTACGGTGGCATTCAGTCCCACCGGGTGATCGTTCAGGTAGTTCCCGGTCGAACTGCCGTCGGCGCCCAGCAGGGTCGGAATGTTGTTGTACTTTCCGTACGTGTTCGGCAGCGTCTCGAATACTGCGTTCTTCATCATGGCGCCTTTTGCGAGGTTGCCGTCATGGCAGCTCAGGCACTCAGTGATGTTGCGATCCGGAGTGGTTGCGTCCAGACCCGGCAGGGTTTCAGTCCAGCCGCCCGAGGCATCGCCAAACTGTAAGGTCTGGCCAACCAGCGAGCCGAGATCCTGGCCCCACAAAGCATGGACACCGGCATTGGCATATGCCGTCTTGGCACCGCCGTTGCCATAGGCGCCGCTGTGCGGAGCGTGGCAGGCCGCGCAGCCGCGGCCGTAGTTGAGGTGTGCACCGAGAACGTCGGTGTTCGTGGTTGTGATCTGCGCCATCGCAAAACCTGCTACGGCGAAGATCGCGAGCAGAACAAAGAGCGCTTTCTTCATATGTATAAGACCTCCTGATGTGTTCGAACACTGCATATCTGTTGCCTTGCTGCTTGCATAATTACTGCTTCCGGTTAGGGCGCTGCCGGCAGCGTCCTGTCCCGTTCTGGCGCCAAACCGAAGCGCCAAGAACTTTCTTCTATTGCGGCTGCGGCACCGGCGCATTCAGCCGCGACGTGTCTTTCGGCTTCCCTTGATCCTGATTTTTGTTCTTCTCTGCCTCTTGCTGCTTCCCAATGCCTGCCTTCTCGCGCTCGGCTTTCATCGTGGCTGACTCCGCGTCCGTGATGTAACGGAATTGCTGCACCCGTCCCCAGGGATACTGCTCGGACACGAACACGCGATTGTTTTTGTCGATCGCGATCCCCATCGGGTCGTTGAACCGGCCCAGGCTGCGCCCTGGCCCGCCGATATAGGCGAGGAGTTCACCATCGCGATTGAAAATCTCGACCAGCGCAAGATTGCTGTCCACCACCCAGATGTGCCCGTCGCTGTCCACCGCGATTCCCTTCGGCCGCTCGAAGCAGCCGATCGCATCGCAGTGCTGTCCGAACTGGCTGACGAAGTTGCCGTCGGCATCGAAGATCTCGACCCGGAAGTTCAGCGAATCGGTGACGTATACGTTGCCGTCCTGGTCGAGAGCGATATTGGTGGGCAGTGAAAACTCTCCGGGCCCGGTGAGCGTGTGGTTCTTGCCCGGCTTCCCGATTTTGCGCAGCGGCTTCAGGCTGTCGGCGTCATACACAAATATGACGTCCTGCTTGGTATCCACCACGTAGAGCAGACGTCGCTCCGTATCGATCGCCAGGCCGAGCGGATCCACGAGACCTTCGTTGATCTGCCCGGCAATTTTGTGATTTGCATCGAACACCAGAACCTTGGCCAGCTTGCCATCCGAGACGAACACGCGATCGTCATCGTCTACCGCAATGGCATTAATCATGGCGAAGTGCGCTTCGAAACCGTTGCGGATCATCTCCGTATCCCGAGTCTCGGTGTTGAACACAAACACTGCCCCGACCTTCTGATCGCCGACATACAGCCGGTTCTTCGAATCAATCGCCATGCCGTACGGTCCGAGCATCTGATAGGGGAATTTCTTGCTGCCGACTTTCTCGTCCTGGGTTTGTCCGCCCGCCAGGCGGTCCATCCAGCTCTGCTTCGGCTTTTTGTCCTCGGCCGTGGTCTCGAACTTCATTCCGGCGAAATAGCTCGTGTAGCGAACGCGCGGCAGATTTGGCGGCTCCGGCCACACCAGCTTGCTGGTATCGACCTGGACCTTCATCTCTTCCTTGCTCTTCGTCTCCGGAACGTTCTTTTTCTTCTTCGGCTGGGCCGACGCGGGCAACATCACCGCGAGCACAAGAACCGTGATCAGCGCCGCAAATGTTTTGCCCTCGCGTCGGGAAGATCGATGCACTTTGAACATGGTCACTTCGCCTCCACAATCTGTGTCATATCCAGACGGTTCCGGTGGCAGTTGTCGCAGAAAGCCATGTTGTTCTGCTGATCCTTCACTAGAAGCTGGGGCTGTCCAGCATGTGGTTGATGGCAGCGCACACAACTGAGCTTGTTTTTCACTTTCTGGATGTTCGTCGGATCCATCACATCGGCCACAGGATGCCGAGATACCGGATGGCCGAGGTTGTAACGCAGCGGCAACACATAAGCCTTGTTTTTGTCGAAATAGTCTTCCGGCAGCCGCACTTTGCCGTCGAAAATGGTGATCAGGTGCTGCGCCTCCAACTTCTGCGGCACTGTGTCATTGCCGTGACACTCCAGGCAAAGCGCGTTGCCGTCGGCTCGCAGGAGCTTCGCTCGCGCACCGCCGTGAGGCTCATGACACACCGCACATCCTTGCCCGAATGCGGGCTGGTGGTGAACCGGTTTCTTCTCCAGATCCGCCACTTCGGTATGGCAGCCCAGGCAAATGCTCACCGGATCCGTCTTCGGTAGTCCGGGGCTCTTGCTGGCATGCGGATCGTGACAATCGGTGCAATCGCCAGCGGCACCCGGATGTTGCACTTTGGCAGTCTCGATCAGCTTCGCTTTGTCGTCGTGGCAGGTGACGCAAAGTGCCTTCACGTCCGACTGCGTCAGGACCACTTTCCCGTCCTTCGCAGGCTCGTGGCACACTTCGCAGGTTTTGTCTCGGAACGGGGGATGGACGAACTTCGCCATCAGCTTCGGCATCGCCGACTGATGCGGATCGTGGCAAGTCAGACAATTTGCGTTGCCGAAGAGCTGATTCCGATGCGCCTCCTGCAAGGTCGCGTCCTTGGCATCGTGACAATCCAGGCATAGCGCCGGCGCGGTTTTGGTAAGGTGGAAATCAAACTCAGGCTTCCCCTTTTCGCCGGTCTTGTGAGTCACATGGCAGGTCTCGCATCCCATGTCGAGCGCCGCGTGCCGGCTGTCTTTTTCGGGAACCTTCAATCCGATCTGGTGACAGCTGAGACAGAGATTCTCTTTCTCGCCACCTGCACTCGCCTTGAGCAGCTGGTTCTTGTTGTCGCTCGAGTGCGGATCGTGGCACTTCAGGCAATCGCGAACCGCCGGGCTATGAACCGTGCCCTTGAGGTCGGCAGCATTCTTGTCGGCGTGGCAGGTGATGCACAGCGCCACAGGAGTCGCGGTGATCAGCTTCACCCGGGTGACATCCTTGTTGATCCGGATTTCGTGGCAACTCATGCAGCCTGACGCCATCGCCGAATGGATCGCTTTACCTTGCTGCTTGTCCGAGTGACATTCCAGGCACTTGGCCGCATCGGTGTTCTTGTCTAGAGGAACCGGGTGAGTCGCCGCCAACATCGGGAGCACAGCCATGAACAAGACCAGGAACACCTGCATCAACCCGTCCCGAACCTTTTCGAACCGCCACCGATTTCGACTTTCTACCAACACGTTCCGCGTACCTCTGACAAGAGTGAATGCACGACCCTCGCCTTTGAATGGCAGTTCGTAGCGTTTTTCCTCGCTTGGCGTAAATCCTTTCAGCGGAAGAGCTTTCAGCGAGCTGCCAGATGACCGGAAGATCGTCCGGCAGACAGCCGCAACACTCCATGAGCCTTCTCCCGCACTGGGATTGGTGAAATGCCCCAAGTAACCCCGCGAGTAAACATGGAGTAAAAATGCAGCTTTCGGCCTGACCGTCGAGTTGTGAAAGGTCGCAGACATAGGTCCGAGTTGTTGAAACATTCAACGCGACCACTGAAGGCGTCGGTAGTACATGCAGCACTTGCGCCTGTGATCCAGCGCACAAGCCTCTGTGCCTGCGCGAAATCCCTCGCTCCTCCTGCGTTTTGTGTGATTTGGCTCATCCCGCCCGATCAGCGCCTGGATTACCTCAGCACAAATAATTGAAATAAAGGAACTTACGAAACGGAGGCGGACGGCGAGCTAGTTGCTTTTTCTTGGGCGGGAGAGGAGGAGCGATATGGCTGTCCACGTCCGGAGGTTGCGCAGGAAGATCTGGCAGGTTCTCAGTTCCATCAAGACCGGGGTCGTTCTGCTGATCACCGTGGTGGTGCTTTCCGCTGCGGGCACCATCGTTTTGCAACGGCCGGTTACGGAACCGGATGAAATGCAGCGTGCCTATTCGCCCCAAATGCTCCGGATTCTCGACGGGGTTGGCCTCACCGATGTCTTCCATGCCAGGTGGTTCGTCGCCCTGATGATCCTGGTCAGCCTCAGCATCATCGCCGCATCCGTCGAGCGTTTTCCCAACGCGTGGCGCTACTATGCCCGCCCTTACAAGTCCCCGGACAAAACCTTTCGTAAAGCGCTCCCCCTACAAAAACAGGTCCCGATCCCCGACGAGGAAACTGGCCTGGTCGCCGCCGAGCGCTCATTGCACGCACTGGGATTCCAGGCGGAACGCGTGGTTCAGAGGAATCATTTCTCGCTCTTTGCAGAACGCAATCGCATTTCCGAGATGGCCGTATACATAGTGCACGCCAGCCTTCTGCTCATTTTCTTTGGCGGCATCGTGGACGCGCTCTGGGGCTGGCGCGGCTTCGTGAAGCTTACCCAGGGCCAGCAGTCGAGCGTGGTCGAACTTCGCGATGGAAAGCAGAAATCGCTGCCGTTCGCCGTTCGCTGCGACAGCGCCGGCCAGGAGAACTACGCCGACGGCACGCCGAAGAAGTGGTGGTCGCAATTAACAGTCGTTCGTAACGGGCAAGACCTCGAGCGCAAGGAGATCGTGGTCAACGACCCGATGGTGTACGGCGGCATTCGTTTCTATCAAGCGAGTTACGGACCCACGGGAAAACTCGAGAAACTGCTGCTAACGGCCAAGACCACGAGCGGCGCGGCGGAGCAAAAGGACCTGGCCCTGGGATTGAACGAGACCGCCACTCTCGACTCCGATACCACGGTTCAATTATCAGAGTTCATTCCCGATTATGTGATTGGCGATGGTCGGGTTTATACGCGTTCGAACTCCGTGCAGAATCCTGCCGCGCACCTGGTCGTCATCTCGCGCAAGACTGCAAAGCGCGTCAACGTCTGGTTCCCTGCTCTCGAAGGTTTCGCGGAAAACACCCAGTCGCCCTACCAGTTCGATGCGGTCGATTTAAAGATGGGCTACTTCACCGGGCTCGAGGTCTCGCATGAACCCGGTCAGTGGGCGGTGTGGGCAGGGGTGGTCGGCATGGGGGTCGGGCTGGCTTTCGTTTTCTATGTGGCACACACGCGTTTCTGGGTAGTTCCGGTGCAGGAAGCGAACGGCAAACTCACACTCTGGGTCGGAGGTTTGGCCAATCGCAATCGGGAAGCATTTGAAGAGCGTTTTCGTGGACTGGTCAACAAAATTGAAGCGGAAGTGAAGAAGGAGTCGGAAGCGCCCGCACACACGCGGGTTCCTTCCATCGCTTAGGGGCAGACTACATCTGAGGAGAGAATGATGGCGCGCGCACGAGTAGAACAGCAGCCCGCGGCAACCGGAACCACGCTCATCGTCACGGTCGGGCTAGGTATCGCATTCGTGTTGTTCATGGCATTCCTGAACGTGGTGAAGACCGGAAACCTGCTCAACGAATCGAACCTGCTCTATGCGTCGTTGATCTTCTACGCGGGCGCGGGCGCACTCTATCTTGGATTCGGCGTCACCGGCACAGACTCGTATGTGCGCTTTGCATCGATCGCGACCTGGATCGGCCTCGCAGCGAACACCGGCGCCGTCGCGCATCGCTGGTATGAAGCCGGGCATCCGCCCTTCGCCAGCATCTACGAGATGCTCCTGAGCTTCGTCTGGACGCTGGCCGTTCTGACCCTGATCGCGGAAAAGAAATTTGGCGTCAAGGTCATCGGCACCGTCACCATGCCGGTCGCCATCGTAGGCGTCGTTCTGATGCAATTGCTTCGCACTGAGGTTCATCCGTTGGTGCCCGCGCTGCAATCCACCTGGTTGCACGTGCATGTAACCCTGGCCATGCTCGCCTATGCCGCGTGCGCCCTCAGCTTCGCCCTCGCATTGATGTTCCTGATCCAGGACAAAATGCAAAACGAAACGTTTCTCGCTACCACCAGCCTGTTTACGATCGGGATCTACCTTGGAATTCTGACCCGCTTCGAGAACTGGGGCGGCTTGAGCGTAGTTGCCTGGAACGCGCAGGAAAAGTCGGAAATGTTCCTGCAGCGCGGGGTGCGCCTGTTCGTGATCGTCCCGGACTTGGGATGGCTCATGTTGCTGGTGATGCTGGTCGTCGCAGCGCCCTTCGTTCTCTATGTCATCGGGCGCGTGCGCAACAATGAGGCCCTGTTCACGCTTGCCAATCGCGGAGTCTTCGTCAGCATCCTGCTCCAGATTGTGGCGCTCGCCGTATTCCTGCTGCGTGCCCGCGCCGGCCAGTATCCCTCTCTCGATGCGGAGGGGTTCTACGCCACCAGCCTGGCGGCGAGCCCCTTTATTCTTTCCGGCCTGGTGGGCGGAATTTTCAGCTCCCTGCTTTACCTTCTACTGCTGTGGCGGCGGCCGGATCTCGAACGCCTGTTGCCCACAGCCGAAGCTCTCGACCGGATCACCTACAAAACCATCTGTATCGCTTTTCCATTGCTCACCCTGATGATTGCAGCCGGCGCATATTGGGCCAACCGCACCTGGGGTTCCTACTGGAGTTGGGATCCGAAGGAAACCTGGGCGGCGATTACCTGGCTGGTATACGCGGGCTACCTTCATATGCGGATCACCCGCGGCTGGCGCGGACGTCGGGCAGCGTACTTCGCGATTCTGGGGTTTGCAGTGGTGATGTTCACATTCTTTGGCGTGACGTATCTGCTGCCCGGACTTCATGCCTATGCATGATCGCAGGCGGCCACGCGGTTTCGATCCACTGAGGGGGAAATAGTGCAATCACCGGTCAGCTTCCGCCGTGAGGACGCAGGCTTGCCGACGGTGCGTGTCAACTGGCAGGTCAAGACCGTGCTGCCGGTTGCCTTCGTGTTGCTGAACGGCCTTCTGCTCTTCCTGATGGCCACCGTTTCCTTGCGTGATCCCGAGCGCCATCAGGTTCTGATCGTAGCCGGTTGTGGGGCCGTGGCCATTTGCGCGGCAGTGATGATTGCCTTGGCCTATCTCATTCACCGCCCCATGGTCGAGCTTCAGGAGAAGATTGCTCGCGTGGGCGAGGGTGAGCTGGACGTTTCCGTGAAATTCGCCAAGCGCAACGACGAGATTGGAGACCTGGGCCGAAACTTCAATCATATGGTCCAGCAACTGCGCGAGAGCCGCGAGGAAATCGATCGCCTGCATCGCACCCAGATGTCGCGCGCCGAGCACCTGGCCACTCTGGGAGAGCTCGCCACCGGACTGGCTCATGAGATCCGAAATCCCCTCGCGGGGATTGCCGGCGTAATCGAAATCGTCAGTCGCGACCTGCCCGCCACCAGCCCGGCCCGGGGCGTGATCAAAGATGTGCGCCTGGAAATTGCCCAGATCAATCGCATCCTTACTGACCTGTTGCAGGCCGCACGTCCTCACCCGCCCGAGGTTCGCCCCAGCGATCTCAACACCACGGTGGAACATGCGGTCATGCTGGCTCGCCAGCAGGTGCTCTCCAAACCCATCAAGATTGAACTCGAAAAAGATCGCCAACTCCCCAACGTGGAACACGATTCCGATCAGATGCACCAGGTTGTGCTGAATCTGCTGTTGAATTCGGTGCAGGCCATTGAAGGGCCAGGTACCATACGCGTCGTCCTCGCCGCGAAAAAAGACAAGGCCCTCATCTCTGTGACTGACAATGGACGCGGTATTTCCCCCGAGCACCTCCCTTTCATCTTCCGGCCGTTTTACACCACCAAAGGCAACGGCACCGGCCTTGGATTGTCGCTGGCGCGGCGCATTGTCGAAGACCACCGGGGTCACATCGACGTCGAAAGCGAACTGGGCAAGGGCACGGAGTTCCTGATCACTCTTCCTATCCATCAGGAGCACATGCATGAGAATGCTGCAGCTGCAGTCTCGTAACCAGGTCTTCGCTGTCATGGAAATCTTGCTCCGTCTGCGCAAGAACTTCCTTATTTAGCGGGCGCAAACGCCCGTGCTCGTTCACCTAAGTGCCTCATTTCACCTAAGTAACTTGCGGAGTGACGGTCAGGAGTGTCACATGCATGCTGATACGTGCCGCCGACCCACGGTTGCCAGCGGTAACCAGGATTGAGACGTTACCTGGCACTGGGGCGATTCTGGTACGCATACGACACGCTTCCCAAGCACAAAATTTGTACGCGGAGTTTACACACTGATGATGCGACATCATGTCTTCGCGGTCCTCGTTCTGATTTCTGTCGTTGCAGCCAGCGCAAGCGCGCAATCTGCACCGAAGCCGGCCGCGGAGGCCTCGACCGGGTTCACTTCGTATGCCGAGTTCGGCGGGAGTGCCAACAGCGAAGGCCAGATTTACCAGATCACCACCAGTCTGGGCTACGACTTCACTTCGCATTTCGGCGTCGATGGCGGTGTGCCCTTCTACTTTGTGCGGCCGTCCAGTTCCACAGGAGCGACCTCCACCAACGGATTGGGTAATCCCTTCGTCGATGTGCGCGTCCGATACGCGCTCCCCATCGTGAACTTCGGTTCCGTGCTAACCGGCTTCGTGCCGGTGGGCGACAGCAAGAAGGGTCTCAGCACCGGACGCGGCACCTTCGACTGGACAAACCACTTCGATCATTCGTTTTCCAAGCTGAAGCCCTTCGCCAATGTGGGCATCGCCAACACCATCGTGAGCACAGCGCTGTTTGTCCGGCCTTATACCACGCTGGGTTTCAACTCGCATTTTGAGGGTGGCGCGACCCATGACATGTGGAAGTTCTTCCGTGTGGGCGCATCGGCTTACGACATTCTTCCCAGCGGCCAACAGACGGTCTTCAGCCAGGTAGCCCATGGCGCCTCTGGGCAGCACGGCCGCATCTTCGAAGGCGGGCAGCAGACCACCGGCAGCGCCGATATCGCCAAAGATGACGGCTTCTCGACCTGGATGGGGGCGAATCCATGGCGCGGCGTGGATCTCCTGCTGGGATTCACCCGGAGCATGCACAACGAATTGAATTCGGTTTCATTTGGTGTCGGTTTCAATTTGAAGCAGTTGCACGGAGCGCACGCGCAGTAGAACGCGGCCTCACAGAGATTGCACACGTGAAGGAGGAGCAAACACAATGAAGTCCTTACAAATTCTTGCAATCGTCCTGGCTTTTGCAGTTTGCTGTGTACCCGCGCTGGCCCAGCACGGACATTCCGGCGGCATGGGTGGCGGCGCCAGCATGAACCACGGAGCATCTGACCATGGTCCGAATGCCGCCGGTAATGCGAGCGCCTCTCATGGCCAAACGATGAACGATATCCTCACCCGGAACACGCAATTGGCGGACAAGATTCAGCACCTGACCGGGATGAATGCGCAGCAGGCCTGCAACGGCTTCAAGAACCTTGGCCAATGCGTCGCCGCGGCTCACGTTAGCCAGAACCTGGGGGTCAGCTTCTCCTGTCTCCAGGCTGATATGACGGGGACAACTCTCAAGTCGAGCACGGCGTGCCCGGCCGGGACCGGGAGCAAGTCGATGAGTCTCGGCAAGGCGATTCAGAGTTTGCGCCCTAGCTCGGACAGCAAGGCTGAGACCAAGAAAGCCTCCAAGCAGGCGGACGAGGATATTAAGGAGTCCAATAGCTAGTTAGCCAACCGGAATTGGCAGGTACGAACCTATCTCCCGGTCGTTGGCAATTACGCCAAGCCTGATTTCTTCAGCTCACTCGTACTTCTGAGTTATCTGGGCTGGACACCTCTCAGGCTTCGCGCCTCCATTTCCCGTGTAAATCGCACTCCAATAGAATCACGCTGGAAACTCCCCCAAAACAATCGTAGTAAGCTATACGGAATGCCTTCCGCGAAGATCCTGATTGTCGATGACGAGCGACTGGTGCGCTGGTCCCTGCGCCAGAAGTGCGAGGAATGGGGCTATCACGTCACGGAGGCGGAGGCCGGAGAGCCCGGTCTGAAGGTCGCGCAGCACGAATCCCCGGACCTGGTCCTGCTCGATGTGCGTATGCCCGACATCAGCGGCCTGGAAGTTCTGGACCAACTCAAAAAGAACGGCGACGCCCGTGCCGTGATCATGATCACCGCCGACCCTCAACTGGACGACGTGAAAGCCGCGCTCAAACTGGGCGCCTATGATTTTGTCGGCAAGCCTCTCGATTTCGACGAACTACACGTCACCATCAAGAATGCGCTGGAGACCACTCGCCTGCGCACCGAAGTGCAATCGCTGCGCGGCGAAGTCCACCGCCGCACCGGATACCACAATGTGGTCGGGATTTCCGGCAAGATGACCGAGCTGATGAATTTCGTCCGCAAGGTGGCCGCCAGCGAAGCCAACACGATCCTGATTCAAGGCGAGAGCGGCACGGGCAAGGACCTGATCGCCAAAGCCATTCACTACGAGAGCGCGCGCACCGACCAGGCGTTCGTCGCAATCAATTGCTCTGCTATCCCCGAAACGCTTATGGAGGCCGAGCTGTTCGGCCACGAAAAAGGCGCGTTCACCGACGCCAAGCAGATGAAGAAGGGCCTGTTTGAAATGGCCGATGGCGGCACGCTTTTCCTGGACGAGATCGGCGAACTGTCGCCGCTCCTGCAAGCCAAGCTGCTGCGTGTCCTCGAAGATCAGGTCATCCGGCGCGTGGGCGGGGTTCGCGACATGCAGGTGGATGTGCGCGTTATCGCCGCCTCCAATCGCGATCTGGAAAAAGCCGTTCGCGAAAGCCAGTTTCGGCAGGACCTCTATTACCGACTCGCGATCATCGCCATTTTCATTCCTCCGCTGCGCGACCGCAAGGAAGACATTCTTCCCCTGGTCGACTCGTTTATCGACCGCTATAACCGCAGGTTCCGGAAGTCGGTCCGCGGCATTACCGACGAAACCCGGAAGCTGCTCCTGAACCACAGCTGGCCCGGCAACGTGCGGGAACTAAAGAACACCATCGAGCGCGCCATGATTCTCGAAGACGAGCAGTATTTGCGCCCGGTGTACTTGCCCTTTTCCGTAGCGGAAGCCGGTGGCCGCACTCTGTTCGAGCGCACCGCCGCGCCCGAGAACGGTCAAGCGCTCGCCAATGGGCGTGTGCTTCCCCGCCTCTACATCCCGGAGGGCGGAACCTCGCTCGAGGAAGTGGAACGGGCGATGGTGGAACTGGCGATGCGGCAGTCTACCGGCAACCAGACCCAGGCCGCCAAGCTGCTCGATATCAGCCGCGACGCCTTACGTTACAAGCTCAAGAAATTCGGCTTAATGCATGGCGAAGATGAAGAGGGCGCGGCACAATCCTCATCCGACTCGTCCAGCGCACGTTGAGTGCAGCGCACACTCGCAGTCTCGCAGCGCCAGAATTCAAGCCAGATACATAAGTCGCAGTCGCGCAGGACGCTAGAAATTAGCCCCGCACATAAGTGCGGGGAACACCAGCGTCACTCACCGAGTCCCCTTCACGGGATTGCATCCTGTGACATTTCAGATTGCAGATTTCAGATTTCAGATTTCAGATTTTAGATTGCAGATTTTAGATTTTAGATTGCAGATTTTAGATTTGCTGGGGGTCTTTGCAAAGTAGAAAGGTTCCGGGCGCCCGGCAATCTTCAATCCGAGATCTGAAGTATTCAATCTGAAATCGGCCGCCCAACCGTGGCGTCGCATAGGTGTCAAAAACTTCAAATATTGGTGCCGGCAGGCGCCTTTTCAGGCGTTTCCAGATGGAACAGTCGCTGCACCGCCACCGTCATTTGCTCCTGTTCCGTCTTCTCCGGAAGTTCCTTGAGTTCGCGGGCCAGCGCTCCTGCAATTCTACGAGTAATGCGACCTGTCACATCTCCCAACAACGCGTCTTCATCTTTGGAAAACGGCCCGCACTCCTGTTTGAAGGACTCCAGTTCTTGCCGGCAAAGCTCGTCAAGACGACTGCGTAAGGCAACAATAGTGGGCACCACGTGCTCCGCCAGAAGCTTGCGCCGGAAGCCACGCGCTTCCTCCTCCACGATCTTTTGTGCTTCGAGCGCCGCGGCTTCGCGCTCCCCGGCATTGTGCTGCACCACCTTTTCCAGATCATCCAGATCGTATAAGGCGATTCCCTCGATCTCCCGCACCGATGGATCAATGTCCCGTGGCAGCGCGACATCCACCAGGACCAGGGGCCGCTTACCGCGTTTCCTGGCGATGGCGAGCGCTTCATCGCAATTCAACACCGTATGCGGACAGGATGTGGAGCTGATCACGATGTCCGCCTCCGCCATCTGCCGGCAGCGGTCTTCAAAAGGTGCGGCGGTTCCGCCAAGACACTTCGCTAATTCCACTGCATGTTCGTAGGTCCGATTCATCACGCATATCGAACTGGCGCCTTGACGAACAAGGTACCGAGCTGATAGTTCGCTCATTTTGCCGGCCCCGAGCACCAGCACTCGTTTGTTTTCGAGGGTGCCCAGCAGCTGCCGCGCCAGCTCCACCGCAGCATATGGAACCGAGACCGCCGAGTTGCCAATAGCCGTCTCGTTTCGCACACGCTTCGAAACCGTCAGCGCTTTCTGTAGCACTGCATCCAGGAATCGTCCCGTGCTGCCCACTTTCTGCGCCTGCTGCCAGGCCGCTTTCACCTGCGACACGATCTGGGGCTCGCCCAACACCATGGAGTCGAGGCTCGAGGCGACTTGAAAGATGTGGAGCAGGGCCTTCTCATCCAGCAGGCGATAGAAGTGTTTCCATTCACAAAGCTTGAGTCCGTATTCGGCCGAGAGCAAGCGTAAGACGGAATTTGCCGCCAGGCTGGGATCGTTCGCCCAGAGCAGAAACTCAGTGCGGTTGCAGGTGGCCAGAACGATTACTTCTTCGATGCCTTCAGCCGGGAGCAGCTCGCGGAGCGCCTCCAGCTTTTGGCTCTCGCTCATCCAGAAGCGCTCGCGAACTGCCACCGGCGCTGTCCGGTGGTTTAAGCCGATCACCATCAAACTGGGGTCCACTGCGGGTTCCGAAAACTTCGACTCGATCAGCGCACCCCGGCTTCCAAACACAATGCGTGGCTCAATATGGTCTTCTCTTCATCTTTTCAGCGACTTAGTCCCGGCGAAAATCCCCGAACCAAATCGGAACACGCTGGCTTGCGGCTTTCCACGCGAGCTGCGTGTTTTTTGACCCTTGCGTAGCCTGATTCGCTCTTGCCGCGTCGCAGCTATTTCCTTAGACTTCACTGACATAGGAAACCCGCACGTCTGGCACAGCGCGTGCCACCCAAGATCTCGGAGGGATTTTGTGCCCTCGTCACCTGACCAGGAGAAGAAAGCATGAAAAGCATGTTCCGGGCTTCACTGTTGGTTATGACCGTCGCATTCGCACTGTCGACGTGTTTCGCAGCCGATGCCGCAGCCGATTACAAGGCGAAGTGCGCCACTTGTCATGGACCAGACGGCAAGGGCGACACTGCCATGGGCAAGAGCATGAAGATAAAAGACCTCGCCTCCGCCGACGTTCAGAAGCAATCCGACGCCGACCTCACCACCATCATTGAAAAAGGCAAGAAACCCATGCCCGGCTATGAGGGCAAGTTGACCAAGGACCAGATCGACGGCCTGGTGAAGTACGTCCGGTCGTTGAAAAAGTAGGCCGGGTTCCGACGGAAGTCTCGAATTTCCTCCTCACGTCACATTTTGCAGAGGCCAGTCGAACCATTCCTGGCGACTGGCTTCTACTGCGCAAGTTTTGCACTTGACATGCAAAAACACACCTCTCCAGCTTGTTGGAACGGGTAGCGTTGGGCGAGGAAGTCATCATCGCGAAAGCCGGTAAACCGGTTGTGAAGCTAGTACCGGTTGGAAAAGCTACTCAGTCTCGAAAACTCGGGACGGCCAAGGGGGCATTTGTCGTCCCAGGGATTTTAATGAGCCCTTGCCCAAAGACATTCTCGAGAGCTTCGGGAAGTGAAGGTTCTAGTTGATACGCACGCGTTTCTTTGCGCGATAACGGATGACCCGCAGCCTTCCCCAAGGGCTCGCGAAATTTTCATAGCGCGTGCGAATGACCTTTTCCTTTGCGTTGCCAGTCTTTGGGAAATTGTGATCAAGGTTCAGATCAACAGGCTTCGCTTGCCGAAGCCGGTCATACCCTACCTGCGCACGCAACTCGCCCAAAACAACATTCATGTACTGCCCATCACGCTAGACCATATCGCGCAGATGGAGGCTCTGCCTCTCCATCATCGCGATCCCTTCGACAGAATCCTGGTAGCCCAAAGTCTCCAGGAAGACTGGTTCATTCTGTCCGCAGATCCTTTTCTGGCAGCTCACGGAGCAAAGTCAGTCTGGTAGTGGGAGAGTGGGAAAGCCCGAAGGCTGCCTCCGCTCACGATCGCTTCGAAAGTTGTATACTTTTTTCCCTACAGGTTTTCCCCGTTCAACGCCGTAGCTGCGCGTACCTCTTTATCCAGGCCTCCCGATTGGACCATGGGCAGGCGTAACCCGGCACTGGCGGCCGGTAAGATTCCGCCACGCGGAGGACAGGGATGCACGACGACGAGTCCGTTTTAAAAGCCCCCGAAGACACCCTCGAAGAACGCTCCGGCGTCTCGCGGCGAGACTTCCTGAAGATCTCGACCATAGCGGCCGCGGTTCCGGTGGTCTCCGGGCCAAAGATGGTCATGGCCGCGGGCGAGCAAGTGCCCGTGCAAGGCCCGGGCAAGGTCCCCATGACTTTCAACGTCAACGGGAAGACGTACAAGGCCAGCCTGGAGCCCCGTGTCACGCTGCTTGACGCGCTGCGCGATTCGCTTGACATCACCAGCGCCAAGCGCGTTTGCGACAAAGCGGAGTGCGGCGCCTGCACGGTCCTGCTCGATGACAAAACCGTATATGCCTGCTCCATGCTCGCCATCGAGGCGCAGGGAAAAAAGATCACCACCGTCGAAGCCTTAATGGAAAACGGCAAACTCCATCCCATCCAGCAAGCATTTGTCGACAACGATGCTTCGCAGTGCGGCTTCTGCACTCCCGGCTTTGTTGTCGCCTGCAAGGCAATGCTCGACAAGCATCCCGATCCCACGCCCGATGATCTGCTTCACGAGCTCAGCGGGAACATTTGCCGCTGCGGCACCTATGCCGGCATTCGCGGCGCGGTCGCTCAAGCCGCGCGGAAGGGAGCCTAGCCATGCCCGACTATCAATGGCCTGATCCTGCACACCGCACCCTGATCGGCAAGCGCACTTTGCGGGTCGATTCGCCCGACAAAGTTTCCGGCCGGGCCCGCTATACCTACGATGTCAAACGGCCAGACATGCTCTTCGGAAAGATGCTGCGTTCTCCGTATGCGCACTGCAAAATCGTTAGC
>Ga0307478_10001488_pt1 | contig 20138 bp, 14 predicted proteins | sample atmos_gasesECM4C_2_FD_203713 | JGI IMG/M metagenome (GOLD analysis project Ga0307478, IMG submission 203713) | Hardwood forest soil microbial communities from Morgan-Monroe State Forest, Indiana, United States - atmos_gasesECM4C_05 | ecosystem: Environmental > Terrestrial > Soil > Temperate... | reverse complement strand
AAATCCTACCGGCCAGACGCCATTTCATGCCAAGGACGATACGCCTCGCGTCAATAACCTGCTCAGCGGCGGCTTGCTGGACCAGAACCCGAATTCCACGCAACCTTTCCGGATGGATCCGGGTGTGGCCTCAGTGACGTGCGATCAGAATCATTCCTACACCCCCGAACAGGCAGCGGACGATCGCGGACTGATGGATAAGTTCCCCGAAAGCACGGGATCGGGCGGCCCGGGTTGCAACGACTACGGCAAGGGAGTTGGAGTGGTGATGGGTTACTTCGACGGGAATACAGTTACGGCAATGTGGAATTACGCGCAACACTACGCCATGAGCGACAATTCTTACGGCACCATGTTTGGGCCTTCCGCCGTGGGCGCAATCAACCTGATCGCTGGAACGACGGCTACGGCCACCCTGTTTCCGACAAAGCCGAATGGCGCGCCAGCGAGCGCGGCCGGCAGTATCGCCAACGGTTCAACGACCGGTCCAGTGATTGGCGACCCACGGCCCGCAGGCGATGAGTGCGTACTGACGAATCCTCAGTTGCAGACCACCACGATGGTTTCGCTCGAGGGGACAAACGTCGGCGACCTATTGAACGCCAAGCACCTCACTTGGGGGTGGTTCCAAGGTGGCTTTGCCCCGACGGGCTTCGACGCCAAAGGCCGTGCGATTTGCGGTGCGAATCACACGGGACTGGCCGGGAATGACGATGTGGAGACCGTGGGAGACTACATTCCGCACCACGAGCCTTTCCAATATTACAAGAGCACGCAGAACCTTCACCACGTTACGCCGAAGAATGCTGCGTTGATCGGGACCTCTTCCGACGGCGCAAACCACCAGTATGACCTGGGAGCGTTTTGGACGGCCCTGGGCGAAGGCAGACTGCCAGCGGTGACCTACCTGAAGGCGGCCGCGTATCAGGACGCTCATCCAGGTTATTCGGACCCGATTGATGAGCAGGAATGGGTCGTGGGAGTAGTTAACGCGATCGCAAATAGCCCGTACTGGAAAGATACAGCGATCTTCATCAACTACGACGACTCCGACGGCTGGTACGACCACGTTCTGGGACCAGTAGTGAATCAATCAGCGGTAGCGGACGACGCACTCGCCGGCTCCGGCGATTGCGGCGCGGCGACAGCGATGGGGACACAAGGCCGTTGCGGTTACGGTCCGCGCCTGCCTTTGATCGTTATTTCGCCGTATGCCAAACAGAATTACGTTGATCACCGAGCCGTGGATCAGTCGTCCATTCTGCGGTTTATCGAGGACAACTGGAGCCTGGGCCGGATCGGCAACGACTCCAGTGATGTAAAAGCCGGCGAGCTGAACGGGCTCTTCGACTTCGACGACGCACGGCGCGCGCCGAAGCTGATCTTGGATCCGTCAACTGGCACGGTGCTAAGACAACTGCCGTACTAAGTCGCGGAGATTCGCTGCTGCAACTTCCGTGAAGTAAAGCCTACTGGCCCGAGCCAGCTTACCCGGTTCGGGCCATTTTTTTGCGCCGAGTCCGCCATGATCGGGCAGCAGCCGAGCTGGGACTGCAGCACCGCAGGAGCATCCGTTTCCGAAAATGCTCTGGTCGCGCATAATGGAGGCGCGGGAGGGCTGGCGTGGCGCGTAAAGCTCGCAGCGTGGGTCTTACACAAGTTTCCGAATGGCACGACGGCGAACTGCGCCGCAAGGACGATTATCTCGCCGCTGAAGAGCCGCTCGAAATACGCGTCGGCGGTGAGCCGCTCAGCGTCACGATGCGCACGCCGGGTCACGACCTGGAACTTGCCGCGGGATTTCTTTTTACCGAGGGATTGATACAGACGCGCAGCCAGCTTACGGCGCTGGAAATTGCGTCGCCCGAGAATGGCTCACAAAATTTGGCGCGCCGAGAGAGCGGTGCAAGGAACGGAAACGTAGTGCGGGCGCAAATCTCGCCGGATGCCGCGCCAGACATGGAAAGAATGCGGCGACATTTTTTCGCTGCTTCGAGCTGCGGTATTTGCGGCAAAGCTTCGATTGACGCGATCCGCTCGCGCACGCTCGCCACGCCAAATCCGGAGTTCCACCTGGATGCAGATATTCTGGTAAGCCTGCCCGAAAAGCTGCGTTCCGCGCAGGATGTGTTTGAACGCACCGGCGGCTTGCATGCCGCGGCTTTATTCGATGCGCATGGCGAATTGCTGGTATTGCGCGAGGACATCGGGCGGCACAACGCCGTGGACAAAGTGATTGGCTGGGGACTTCTGGAACGCCGCATGCCGATCGCGGATTGCGTGCTCCTGGTGAGCGGGCGCGGCGGATTTGAAATCGTGCAGAAAGCGATTGTAGCGGGACTGCCGGTGGTGGCGTCGGTCTCCGCCCCGTCGAGCCTCGCCGTCCAACTCGCACGCGAACTGCGCCTCACATTGATTGGCTTTTTGCGTGGCCGAAGATTTGTGATTTATTCGGGGGAAGAGCGGATCGCGCAGCGGGCGTGACGCTTGCCTTGCAATTGTAGCGGAGTCCGCCGCGGCGGACGCCATCTTTGGCGCGATTACAACCGTTGGCGGGCCCGCAACCTCATCCGGGACGCGAACGCGCATCTAAAGACCGCCGCTACAAAGTCCCCGGCACCGGCATGTTGCACACAGCTTGCGGCGCGTTGGCCCACGAACCTCAATTCACGATCTTGCGAAAATTTTCCGGGGCGAGTTCGTCGTGCTGCTCCCGCATCATTTCGCGGAAGGTATCGAAAAGTTCGGGGTCCCACCAGCCGCGCGTGGCTTCTTCTTCCATCAGATCGAGCGCAACCTGCGGAGTGAACGCCACTTTGTACGGCCGGTCGGTGGTGAGCGCATCGTAAACGTCGGAAATTTGCAGAATGCGCGCAGTGAGCGGAATCTCGTCGCCGCGCAAACCATCGGGATAACCGGAGCCATCGTGCTTTTCGTGGTGGTGGCGAATGATCGGCAGCACCAAACGAAAAGTTTTTAGCGGAGCGCAGATACGTTCGCCGACCACGGGATGTTTTTTCATCACCGCGACTTCTTCCGTCGTTAGCGGCCCGGGTTTGAGCAGGATCGAATCCGGAACGACGACTTTGCCGATGTCGTGCACGATGCCCGCGCGGCGTAGCGCCTTGATGTGTTCTTCGGGGACGCCGAGTACTTCACCCATGCGCGCGGACATTTCTGCGAGACGCTCGCAGTGGCCGTGTGTGTAAGGATCGCGCGCCTCGATGCTGTACGCGAGGCTGAGCAGAACCGCTTCGGCGTTCTCCAGTTCGTCGGTGTATTGCTTCAGGCGCAGCAGCGAGCGCGTGCGTGCGAGAAGTTCGTTTAAGTCAATCGGCTTGCTTAGAAAATCGTCGGCGCCCGAGTTGATGCCCATGATGCGGTCTTCGGTGGCGGAAAGGCCGGTGATCAGCACAACGGGAGTGAGGCGGGTTTCCGGCGTGGCTTTGATGTGGCGGCAGACCTCGAAGCCGTCCATGCCGGGCATCAGAATGTCGAGCAGAATCAAATCGGGGCGAAATGAGGCGCATTCGACGATCGCGGCGGGTCCGTCGCTGGCTTCGCGGACCTCGAACCCCTCGCGCCGCAGCAGCAGACCGAGCGCCGTACGCGCCGCAGCTTCGTCGTCAACGATCAGAATCTTGTCGTGCATAAAAGCGCGTTCAGGCTCCCGGCCAGCTACGGCAAATCAAAATGACGAGCTTTTTTTGACGCGGACCGCACGCGCCGGGTTGCCAAGCGGCAATCGGACTTGTGGGATGGGCTACGTTCCGCAATTGAACAAATGTATCGCGTCCGCGAAAATCGGACAACCCTGGAATTCCGTTGTAATGCGAGGCTGGAAACGATTCCTACGTTGAGTGGGCCGCCGACTACGATTGCTTCGGACGCTATTCCCTGCGCAGAGTTGCTTCGATCAGGCCGTGCGGCTCGTCGGTGGGAAGAAAAACCTGCGCCGGATTGTCCATGCCAAAGGGAGAGAGGTCCACGAGGTTGAAATGTTTATTCGGCAGCGACAGGCGGATTTCGCGGACGCGCTCGAAGTTATTCAGCACCACTTCGCCCATTGCGTAGAGTGTGTGTTGCAGCGACTCGCTGTCGTGCTCGGCGAAAGCCTCGAGGATCGTTTGCCGGATGCCGTGCCAGTGCTGGCTGAATTCGATTTCGCCGCCTTCGTAGAGCCAATCGGCGTGAATCGAAGTGGAGAGTATTCGGTTGCGATCTTCCTTCAGCGTCGTGTAGGGATCGCGCAAAAATTTGTCGAAGGCCGATTTGCTGGTCTTCAGGACGATCAGATCCGCGATGCCGCCGCGAATGGTGGTGCCCTCGCGCGTGCCAGTCAGCGTGGCCATGCGCTTCTCGTCGCCGCCGCGCTGAAAAGCTGAGGCGTGAGGCTTGCCGCCGATGGCGATGCGATTCCAGATATTTTCGGCTGCCTCGATGCGGACGCGCGACACTTGCGCGTTGTAGGTCAGAAAATGTTCGATCAGATGCTGGCAAAAGTCTTCGACGGCTTCCACGGGATACTGTCGCGCCAGAACGTAGACCGTGTTCTTCATCGTATCAGTGGGAAGTATTTTCGAATTGTCGCCTTTGGTGTGCGCGGTTTCAAAGTCGCCTTCGAAGGAAATCGCGAGGGTCAATTCGCGGATATCGTGGCGGCCGTCCTGGCGCACGACCCGCAGCAGGCGAATGCGCGATTTGCCGTAATTATTTTCAGCCAGTTTGATGGCCATCCCTCAGCTCCCGCGATACGTGGAATACCCGTAAGGGCTCAAAAGCAGCGGAATGTGGTAGTGCTCCTTCTTGTCGTGAACCTCGAAGGTGATGGTGATTTGCGGGTAGAGGCTGCGAATCTTGCGCTCCTGAAAATATGGCTGCGTTTCAAAGGTGAGCCGGTACACGGCTGCGACGAGCGCGCCGGGTTCGAGAAGATGGCGGAGCCGGCCATCCGCGTCCGTCGCGCCGCGGCTGATTTCTTTCCAGCCAGTCCCCTTCTGAATTTCGAGCGTGACTTGCACGCCTGCGGCAGGACGGCCGAGCGAGGTGTCCAGTACGTGCGTGGTGATTTGGCTCATAGACCTAGAAGCTTCTCCAGACGCAGCCGCGTGATTTTTTTCTGCTCGTCCGCGGCGATGCGCAATTCCACCTCCGGATTGTTGGCCAGCCGCTCTTTCAGCGATTTCAGTATTTCGTCGCTGGTCTTTCCGGCGGCGCAAATCAGGAAGACGTGGCCGAAGCAAGCTTGATAGGCTTGATTTGCGGCCGCCAGAACAGCCAGCGTATCCGGCGAGGCCTTCTGCGCCACGGACTGTTCGCCTGCGGACCAGCGTCTCGCGGTTTCTGTTTGTTTGCCTGTGCCTTTCGATGCCCCGATGGCGGGATGCGCGCGAAATGCGGCGAGCCAGTCTTTGCGTTTCAGCGCTTCCCAGGCGTCATCCGAAGCATCGTAAAGGCCCGCCGCGTCGCTGAACGGGCGGCGAGCGAGCACTTGTTCGAGCCACTTTTTCGAACCGCAGCAATCGAGGAGCGCTTTGGCCGCCTGCGCGCGGGCCATCTGGTTCACTCGTTCGATACCCGTGAGGCGGTCTGCAGCCTGCGCCGCGCGGCCGAAAACGCGAAAGCGGCTGACGCCGCCATCCGGGAAAATATTCAGGCGCACGTGAGTGGCTTCGCCCGCTTCGTGCAGTTGGTTCTGGAAAATATGGCGATGGTTCGGCTTCAGCGGAGTCCGCGAGAGAAGCTGCTGCCAGCCCGCGGCGGAAGCGGATGCAAGGCGCGAGATTTCGGCCTTGCCGCCTTCCGCGAAGCAGGCTTCCACCGAGCAACTATCAGGGTAATTGCCTTTGAAATGCGCGGTGTCAATTTCGAGACGATGGATTGTGCCGGCCAGTCCCAGCTTCACGATCACCCAGTCGTGGCCGGGGCCGCGTCGGCGACGCGTCTCCCATCCGTCGCTCATCACCTTGGCGCGTCCGGGCATCAGCAGGTTCAGCGGCTCGCTATAAAATTGGTCGCTGGTTGCGATCGGGCGCCCGCCATTTGCGACGGCAGCCAAATCGAACTCACCTTTCGTGAATCGCGCGGCATCTGGCACTACTTCTCCGTAAAGGCGCAGCCGCGCGACGCCGCCATCGGGATAAATTTTCAGACGTACATGCGTGAAGCGGCCGGAATGTGCGATGGCGAACGGATTTTGCGAATCTCCTTTCAGTTCGGTTTCTGGAAGCAGTTCCGTCCATTTCGCCGTGGCTGCCTGAAGCTTTTTCAATTCGTCCTTATCGGGCGCTGCGCCGCGCAGCTCGCAACCCTCTAGCGAAAAGCGAGCGGGATAATTCCCGGTGAAAAAGCTGGTGTCGACGACAACACCGCGCAAAATTCCCGGCAAACCCAGCCGGATGATGCACCAATCGCAGCCTGGCGTGCGGCGGCGGCGCGTTTCCCAACCGTCCATCCAGTGGCCGCGGTCGGTGAACCTTTCCACAAAAATCGGCTTGGGCTGCTTTACCAACGCCTCCTTCGGACCAAAAAATTCGTCGTTGGCGGAAATCACGCGCCCGCCGAGCCGCTCCGCTGCCAGGTCAACGAATTGAGTGAAGTCATTCATACTGCGCCTCGCAGCAACACGTGGCCGATCGGGCTCGCAGAGAATTCTCCGCGCTCGTAAATTTTACGTCCGCGCAAGAACGTCGTGACGATTGTTCCTTTCAGTTCGCGGCCCGCATACGGCGTGATTTTGTGCCGGTGCAGCAATTGCGTAGGATCCACGCGAAATTTCTCGTCAGGATTCCAGATCACGATATCCGCGTCGCATCCCGAGGCGATGGAACCTTTTTTGCGCTCCAATCCCGCGAGCTGCGCCGGTCCCGCGCACAACCACCGCGCAAGCTGCGTGACAGCATAGCCGCGCGAGCTTGCTTCCGTCCAGACGGCAGGCAAGCTGAGTTGCATGGACGCGATGCCGCCCCAGGCGCGCAGGAAATCGCCTTCTTCGGGAAGCTTCATCGCGGGCAGACAAGGAGAATGATCGGTGGCGATGAAATCAATCGTGCCGCTGGCTAGCCCTTCCCACAATTTTTCGCGATTCTCGCGCTCGCGAATCGGCGGCGCGCATTTGAATTCTGTGGCGCCATCGGCGATCTCTTCGGCTGCAAAGGTCAAATAGTGCGGGCAAGTCTCGACGCTGACTTTGGCACCCTCCTTGCGCGCATGTTGCAACACCGGGATCGCATCGGACGATGATAAGTGCACGACGTGAATTCGCACGTCGAATTCACGGCTCAGGCGCAGCAAGAGCGCGATCGCTTCGTTTTCCGCATCGCGTGGACGGGAAGCGAGCCACGTGCCGTAGCGGCGTGGCGATGCGCTCTTAGCAAGATCGGCCACGGCTTTTTCAATTGGCTCCGGCATTTCCGCATGCGCCAGTAACGGCGCGCCTAGCGCGGCTAGGTCCGGTAACGCTCCGCGGAGGTGTTCCTTCGTCACGTGTTCGAATTCCGGGACACCGCTCTGAATGAGGAAACATTTGAAACCGAAGACGCCTGCCTCCCACAGCGGACGCAGTTCCGCGACATTCCAGGGAACTACGCCTCCCCAAAATCCCGCATCCACCCAAAGTTTTCCCGCGGCCGCAGCCAGCTTTTCGCGGAATGCCGCGGCGGTGGTCGTTGCCGGAATGCTGTTGAGCGGCATTTCGATCAACGTCGTGACGCCGCCGGCGGCGGCTACGCGCGTGGCGCTGGAGAAACCTTCCCACTCGGTGCGGCCGGGCTCGTTGACGTGCACGTGCGTGTCCACAATGCCCGGCATGATGACAAGGTCGCCAGCCTCGTGGATCGCGACGCCGCCGGGAACGTCGTTGAACTCGGTGAGCGCAGCGATTACGCCAGCGCGGATATGGATTGCTGCCGCGTGCTCACCGTCGGGCGTGATCACGCGCTTGCCGCGAACGATAAGGTCATCCGCTGTGCCGAGCGCTGACGATGGAGTGGGGTGAGGGTCCAAAGCGTTGGTCATGTGTGCTCAGCCTGCCAGACTTTCGATGAATTCAGCGAGCAAATTCCGCGCGACACTACGGCGATATCGCGATGTGGAGCGGATGTCGTCGATCGGCGCGATTTCGCTAGCCAGAGCGTCCTGCGCGGTCTTTATGATTTCAGCATCCGGTTGCCGACCGCGGAGCGCTTCTTCGGCACGCGTGGCGCGAAGCACCGTGGGCGCTACGCTGCCGAGAACGATTCGCACATCGGCGATTTTGCCTGCCTCTATCCGCGCCGCGGCGGCGAAACACATTTTCGAAATTGCCTGTGCGCGCCGCGTGCCGACTTTCCGGAAGTATTGTTTCCAGGCGTGCTTGTTGCGCGGCAAACGAATACGGCGAATCAATTCCGACGACTGCAAATCCATTTGTTTGTAACCGGCGTGAAAGCGATGGTAAGGGATCCAGCGCGCGCCGCTTGTGGAAACGATCTCGATTTCCGCATCGTAAACGAGCAACGCGGGTGGCGAATCGGCGGCGGGTGAAGCGTTCGCGATGTTGCCACCCAGCGTGCCGCGATTCTGGGTGGCGACGCTTCCCGTTTCCGCGGCGGCGCGGCACAACAGCGGAAATTCGCGTACGAGAATTTCGTGGCTGCGCACTTCGGTGTAGGTCGTTAGTGTGCCTATTTCGACGTGATCGGCGCTCGTCACGATGCCGCGCAATTCCTGCAAATTCCAGATGTTCAGAAAATTTTTGTGCGGTAGCTTTCCCGCTTCGAGCAAGACCATCAAGTCCGTGCCGCCGGCGAATGGCTTCCAGACGCCCTGTTCCTTTGCCATGCGGTCGAGAGCGGCGGCGAGGTCGCGCGGCGTCTCCATGTGGTAGGCGGGAAGAAACGCCCTCACGTGCGGGTCACCGATTGCGTTTCCACTAAACCGGATCTTCGCACCGCTTCGACCACGGACTCGAAGATTTTCATGTAGCCCGTACAGCGGCAGAGGTTGCCGGCGAGGCCTTCGCGAATTTGCACGTCATTCGGCTGAGGAATGCGCGCGAAAAGATTTACCGCCGCGAGAATCATTCCCGGGGTGCAAATGCCGCACTGCGCGCCGCCGCAGGTGAGGAATGCCTGCTGCACAGTGTGCAGAGTTTCGGCATCGGAGCCGCCCAGACCTTCGATCGTGCGTATTCTCGTGCCTTGTGCTTGCAGCGCTGGAACGAGGCAGCTATTGACCAGCGCCCCATCCATTTCCACCGCGCATGCGCCGCATTCACCTTCTCCGCAGCCTTCTTTTGTTCCGGTGAGTTTCAACTGTTCGCGAAGAACGTCGAGGAGGCGCGCCATGGGGTAAGACTCGAATGTCGCGCGCTCGCCGTTCACTTCGCAGGTTACGGAAACTTTGCGCCGCGCGTCAGACATGCGCGCCTTCCTGCATTTTTTCAGGCGTTTTGCCGGGCAGCGCGGCGAGCAATTCGAGCAGACTTTCGGGCGTGATGGGAATTTTGCGGACGTCCACACCCGTGGCGTGTGCGATCGCGTTCGCGATTGCCGGCGCCGTACCATCCAGCGGCAACTCGCCGATGCCCTTCGCGCCGGCCGGCCCGCGCTCGTAGGGAATTTCCTCGAAGAAGACGCGAATCGGAGGCAGATCCATCGAGGTAGGCATCACGTAATTGGTCATCTGCGCGTTGACCATGCGGCCTTCCTGCCAGACGACATTTTCGTAGAGCGCGAAGCCGATACCTTGCGCGACGCCGCCCTCGATTTGTCCGGCCGCGAGCACCGGATTGATCACCCTGCCCACTTCCTGCACCGCGACGAAATCTTCGACGCGAACTTCCGCAGTGCGCATGTCCACGGAAACTTCGGCGACGTAAACGGCCCAGGCGTAGGCGCCGTAGGCGTCGCCGCGATAGTGCTCGTCGTCCCAGTGGAGGTCGGTCGGATGCTGGTACTTGATGAACGATTTTAGCGGGCCATGCGCGTCAATGTATTTTGCGCAAGCTTGCGCGAAATTGGCGACGCTGGCGCTCGCGCCGTTGGATTTCAACGCGCCGCTATCGAGCAGGGTTTTCTTCAATTGCAGCGCTGCAGACTCGACCAGCTTGCCTACGATCATCGCCGTGCGCGACGCGACGGTAGGTCCACTGTTGGGGACGTGCGCGGTGTCCGGCTGAAGAATTTTGATTTGATCGCAATCGAGGCCCAGGGCGTCGGCAGCGATCTGCGAAAAGATCGTATTCGTGCCCTGACCCATTTCCGTGCTGCCGGCGAGGACGTGCACGGTGCCATTGCTCGTCGCTTCCATCGCCACTTCTGACGCCAAATATTCTTCGCCGGACCCGGTGAATCCGGCGCCGTGCAGGAAGGACGCGAAGCCGATGCCTCTCTTTATCGCGGCGCGTCCGTGCGAGTCGGCGTTCTCTTCCGCGAAACGCCTGCGCTTGGCATGGTAATCGCTGAGGGCAAACGCGCGATCGAGCAGCGCGTTCATGCCCATTTTTTCTTTGACGATTTGGCTCACAGCCAGCGTATCGCCCTGGCGAACGAAATTGCGCCGGCGCAATTCGTCGGGCGCGATGCCGACTGCAGCGGCGACACGATCGAGATGCCGCTCGAGCGCAAAGACACTTTGTGGCGCGCCGAATCCGCGAAACGCGCCATGCGGCGGGGCGTTGGTGGCTACGGCGCGGCTGCGAATGCGCACGTTCGGGCATTGATATGGGCCGGCCGCGTGAATGGTGCCACGCGAAAGCACGACGGGCGAAAGAGTTTCGAACGCGCCGCCGTCAATCGTGAAGTCAATGTCCATCGCGAGGATTTTGCCATCACGCGTGACGGCCGTGCGATGCCGCGTCTTCGAAGGATGGCGCTTGGTGGTTGCAACCATGTCTTCGGCGCGATCGTAAATTATTTTTACTGGGTGCCCGGATTTCTGCGCGAGGAGCGCGGCATGCGCGGCGATCATCGAAGGGTACTCTTCCTTGCCGCCGAAACCGCCGCCGGTCTCCGTCTGAATCACGCGTACGCGATCTTGGGGAAAGCCAAACAGCGTCACCAGCGCTTTGTGCACGTAGTAAGGACATTGCAGGGAGCCCCAGACCGTGACGCCGTCGGCATCGTTCACTTGAGCGATTACGCCCTGCGGCTCGATGTAGAGCTGCTCCTGCGCGCCGGTTGCGTATTCCCCTGCGACGATGACATCGGCGGCGGCCCAAGCTTTGTCTACATCGCCCTTTTCCACTCGGAAAGATTTGAAGATGTTGTCCTGGCCCCAGATGATTTCCTTGCGCGCCAGAGAATCCCCAATCGAAAAAATCGCGGGCAACGGTTCGATTTCGATGCGCACGTTGCGGCGAGCTTCCTCGAGCAGGTATTTATCAGGATGCGCGAGCAGGACCACCGGTTCTTCGCAGTGGTTGACGAATCCGTCGGCGAGGCACGGCTGGTCTTCAATCAGCAGCGCGACGCAATTTTTCCCGCAGACGTCTTTCGCGGTGACGATGGTGAATTCGCTCCAGGGAATATCGCCCTCGAAACGAATCTCGCGGATGCGGCCGCGCGGCGCGGGACTGCGCACGGTGACCCCGTGGAGCATGCCCGGAAAAACGAGGTCGTCAACGTAGCGCGCACACCCGGTGACTTTTTCGCGACCTTCCTTGCGAGGCACCGATTTTCCGATACTGCGCGTTTCCACCGAAAACCGCCTTAATAGCGGATTTTGTCTTCTTTCTCCTGCCAGGCGCGAAATGCGGCGAGCGCGCCATCCTGCGCGAGTTGAACCATGGGAATCTGCCGCTCGGGATGCGGGCGGCTTATTTCCTGGTAAATGAAGGCATCGTCGAAGCCGGCGCGCGCCGCGTCCGCCGCGGAATTCGCGTAATAAACGCGCGCGGGACGCGCCCAGTAAATCGCGCCGAGGCACATCGGGCACGGTTCGCAGCTGGTGTAAATCTCGCAGCCCTGCAAATCGAAGGATTTCAGCTGGCGGCAGGCTGCACGGATGGCGACGACTTCGGCGTGCGCGGTGGGATCGTTCGTTGCGGTCACTTCGTTCGCGCCTTCGGCGACGATCTTGCCATCTTTCACTACGACTGCTGCGAAAGGGCCGCCCGCGCGAAACTGCACGTTCTCCAGCGATAGCGCGATAGCGCGGGCCATGAACTTGTTCGGTGTGGTGGTCATTCCGTTTTCACGTGCAGCCACCCGGCGGATGCGATGCGAAAGATTGTAACGCAGGCGCTCGCCGTAAGCCGCAGAATGTGGGCGGAATGGCGCCGGTCTAGGCGGACTCGTCCATATTCATCTGCGGCGCCGTGGCAACTTCCAGCGGTTGCAAGTACCCCGCCGCAAAAGAGCGCTCCTTGCGCCGCCAGAAATAGAGGAGCGCGCTGCCGATCAAGATCAGCGCGACAGAGAGTCCCGCCCACATTCCGGGCGCGCCCCAAGTCGTGCGGAAACAAAGATACGCGCCGAGCGGCAGTCCGATGAACCAGTAGAAAAATAAATGGCACAGCATCGGAGTGCGCGTATCGCCCGCTCCACGCAAAGCGCCGGTGGCAACCGTTTGCATGCCATCGAAAAGTTGAAAAAACGCCGCGACGAAAAGCAGCGCGCTGGCCGCGGGAATCAATTCAACATCCGGCGTGTAAATGCGCACGATCTGGCGCGGGATCAGAAACAGAGCGATGGCCATGCATCCCATGAAGCTCGTTCCCAGCAGCAACGCAGTCCAACCCGCGCGGCTCGCTGCGTGAGCGTCGCGGCGTCCCAGCGCCTGGCCGACCCGTACGGCGGCCGCGGCGCTGATGCCGAGCGGCACCATGTAAGTAAGGCTCACGGTATTGAGCGCGACCTGGTGGCTCGCGAGCGGCACAGCGCCCAACTTGCCGATGAGCGCCGTCGCGACCGCGAAGACGCCGACTTCCATTCCAAATTGCGTGGCGGCCGGGAGTCCAAGATAGACGAGCCGCCACATCCGCGGAAAATTCGGCAACCGTGCGGCATTGCGCAAACCGGTTTGATTGCGATGGTCGTAATACAGCGCGTAAGCGAGCAGCACGGCCATCATGTACGTTCGTGCAAAGCACGTAGACCAGCCCGAGCCGACCGTGCCCATCGCGCGAAACCCGAGGTGCCCGTAGACCAAAGCCCAGTTGCCCGCTAAATTCACCAGGTTTGCGGACACGAGAGCGAACATGACGGGCTTGGCCATGTTCATGCCTTGCAAGTAACGGCGGAAAACGAAATAGAGAAGCAGCGGCAGCGTACCCCAATTGAGAGCGCGCAAATACGGGATCGCTTGATGCAACACCGACGCCGGAATATCGAGCGACCGCAGCAGCGGCGCGAACAGCCAGACCACTCCCATCAAAACCGGAGTTATGCCCAAACTCAGATATACGCCGTTGACCAGCGAGCGGTGGCAGTCTTCCACGTCGCCGGCACCGTAGGAATGCGAAACCAGCGTATCGAGACCGAGCATCAGGCCTGTACCAAAAATCGCGGCGGAATTAAAAAGGATGCTGCCCAGGCTGACCGCTCCGATCGCCACAGCGCTATCGTGCTGGCGACCGACCATCATGGTGTCCACGATGGCCATCGTCATCCAACCCAATTCGGCGAGCACCAGAGGAAGCGCGAGGCGAATCATGGGGCGCGCTTCTTCCGCGACGTAATGTAAAAACAGCCGCTTAATCATGAAAACGCAATCCTGGCAATGCGAGCGAATCCACTTCGGGCAGGCTCTGCAGATTCAAAGCGCGCAGTGGCAATCCTATGCACCACGAGTTTATACTTTTATGGCTTTGGCGTCTCCCGATTGCGGGAGCGCACAATCGGCTTCGCGTGAATCGTTGCGCGAAAGCGCTGCATCACAACCCCAGCCTGGAAGACTTTTCAAGCACGGATGCCGTGCGGCATTCGCACGCAAACGATGGCCAGGAGGAATCCATGCCGACAAAGGAAAAACGCGTCGTATTGCAGGGCAGCGAACGCACTGTCATGCCGGGAGCCAGCAAAGTGGGGCCGGCGGATCCCAAAGCGCAAATCCAGGTGACGGTGTTTCTGCGGCGGGCTGCTCCGCTCAAGAACGTCCCGCCCGTGCAGCGCCAGCGCCTAACTCGCGCGCAATTCGCAGCGACGCATGGCGCAAGCCTCAGCGACATCAAAAAGATCCGCGCGTTCGCGAAACAATATGGTTTGAAAGTCGTCGAAGAGAGCGCCGCGCGGCGTTCCGTAATTCTCAGCGGCACGATCGCGGCGTTCACACAGGCCTTCGGAGTCGAGTTGAACCGCTATCAACACCCCGGCGGCACTTGCCGCATGCGCACGGGCACGATTCAGATTCCAGCTCAGCTGGATGGGATCATCGAAGGCGTATTCGGCCTCGACAATCGTCCGCAAGCGAAGGCACATTTTCGCATACGAAAAAATAATCCGAACGCCGTGAGCGCTCAGGCCGCCGCGAGTTCATTCACCGCACTGCAAGTCGCGCAAGCCTACGACTTCCCCGCCAACACCGATGGCACGGGACAAACGATTGGCATTGTGGAATTAGGCGGAGGCTATCGCGCGGCCGATCTCACGGCATATTTCAAGAATCTCGGAATCTCGGCGCCTAAAGTGACGGCGGTTGGCGTGGACGGTGGTACCAATTCGCCAACCGGTAGCGCCAGCGGCCCCGATGGCGAAGTGGAACTCGATATCGAAGTGGCCGGAGCGGTTGCGCCCGGCGCGCAGATCGCGATGTATTTTGCTCCCAACACCGATCAAGGATTTTTGGATGCGCTGACCACTGCCGTCCACGATACGACGCTGAAGCCCTCCGTCGTTTCGATCAGCTGGGGCGGTCCGGAAAGTTCCTGGACGCAGCAGGCGCTCAACGCTTTCAATTCCGCTTGCGAGGATGCTTCGACGATCGGAGTCACGATTCTGGCCGCTTCGGGCGACGACGGCTCGAGCGACGGAGTTACTAGCGGCACGCCGACGGTTGATTTTCCGGCATCGAGCCCCTTCGTGCTCGGTTGCGGCGGCACGCGGCTAGAGATTTCTGGCGGTTCTATTTCGAGCGAACAAGCGTGGAACGAATTGTCCGCCGGCGAAGGCGCGACCGGCGGAGGCGTCAGCGAAGTATTCGCGCTGCCAACTTTTCAGCAGAGCGCGAATGTGCCGAAGGCGCCGAATGGATTCGTGGGACGAGGTGTGCCGGACGTGGCGGGTGACGCCGATCCGGAGAGCGGGTACAACGTGCTGGTGGATGGAGATCAAACCGTGATCGGCGGAACCAGCGCCGTTGCGCCGTTGTGGGCTGGACTTTTGGCGCGCATCAATCAGTCGCTGGGCACAAGCGTGGGCTTTCTGAATCCGTCGCTCTATGCCGCCAGCGTGGAAAGCACGCTGCACGACATCACCGCGGGTACCAACGGCACCTACGCCGCAGGCCCGGGATGGGATCCCTGCACAGGGCTTGGCACGCCAAATGGAGCGGCGCTGCTGGCGGCGCTTGCAGCGCAAAGCACAAAGCCTGCCCAACAAGGCGGCACGGCTAAGCGCAAGACGATATCTGCGAAAGGTAAGCCGGCGTCTGGAAAACGAAAGAAAAAACCCTGAGTTCGGCGACCCAGCAAAGTCGGTAGAAATTTCGGCGCGATGGTGATTCTTAGTGATTCGGCTTAGACGGGCTTTCGTTGAGTTCCTGCCAAACCTCGAAGCTCGTGATCGCAAGCGCTCCGGTAAATATCAAATAGAAGGCCAATTTCTTCCGCCGGCGCTTACGTGGCTGTACGACTTGCGCGTTATCGGACTGCGTGTCTTGAGCCGCAGCCTCGGCCGTGGGCGCAACCGCTGCGGGTTCCAAATCCATTGTCACGCGATAGGACTTTCCGGCGGGAATGGTGTGCAGCTCCCCTTCGTTATCGAGCACGAGGGTGCCGCGATACGCCGAAATCACGACCTCTACCGGACTGGTGATCGTCACTTGCCCGTAGGACGGCACTCCATCGGCCGCGCGCAAAATGCCTTCGGGAATTTCGAGTTCGATTTTATCGGCACCGTTCGAAGCGAAGCCTACCGTGCCGTGATCCACGACGGCGTGCACGATCGCGGAATTTTGCGCCAGGGTTGCGCCACTCGATGCCAACAGGTAGAGCTGGTTCGTACCCATCTTCAGGCGAAGCGTGCCTCCGCTCTCGGTCTCGACCGTATCGCCGGGATACACCGTGGTGCCGACGGCGAGCTTGGCGTTGTCTACGCTTGCTTCCTGCGCTTGCAGGACCAAGCCGAGCGGCTTTTCATTCGCGGCAAATCCGGGAATGTCCAGCAGGCCAATCACCAACACCACGACCGGGCAAGTGCGCGCAATCAATCGCAAAGGATCCTCCGAGAGGGTACAAATTGAACGTAGGCGTTCTAGCAAAAACGGTCAACGAACAAGGCTTGCAATGCTACGTAGGAATCAACGCTGTAGTGGACGTGTAGTGGAAATCAGCGAGTAATTTATTGCACCGGCGGCTTCCTTGACTTGGTAGCGGCAGTCAAGAGCATAGTCATCCCGAACGAAGTGGGGGATCGCTCCGCTTTTTTTCCTTCCCTTTTCTTTCCCTGCATGAATGCCTCTTCCGAGTAGTATAGTTTTTGGTCCTGGGGAGGGCTGTAAATGTCAATTTGCCGGCGCGTTGCCACACTTGTTTCAGTCATCATTTTTATCGCAGTAATAAGCGTGGCAGCTCCCGCGCAAAATGCGCCGCCAGCTCAAACGACCGCGAACGCGAGCGAGCCGCAATTCAATCCGCGCTTGTATCAGGATTTGCGGTGGCGATGCATCGGACCATTTCGCGGCGGACGTACCGTGGCTGCCACGGGCGTCCCCGGCAAACCGAATCTTTTTTACATCGGCGTGAATAACGGCGGGGTGTGGAAGAGCACGGATGCCGGCCGCACCTGGATTCCAATTTTCGATAAAGAGCCAACTGGATCGATCGGTGCGCTGGCGGTCGCTCCTTCAAACCCCGACGTTATTTACGTGGGCAGCGGCGAAGGTCTGCGGCGGCCCGATCTTTCCACCGGCGACGGAATTTATCGGTCCACGGACGCCGGAAACACGTGGACGCACCTCGGCCTGCGCGACGGACAGCAAATCACGAGCATTTTGATTGACCCGCACGATCCCAATCGCGTTTTCGTCGCAGTGCTGGGACATCCTTACGGACCGAATGCGGAGCGCGGAGTTTTTCGCTCAGCCGACGGCGGGCAAACCTGGCAGAAAGTTTTATACAAGGACGACAACACCGGTGCGACGGACTTGGCGTTCGATCCCACGAATCCGCAAATCCTTTACACGGATTTGTGGAATTCGCGGCGCCCACCGTGGACCACGGGCGGCCCGCTCGAAGGCCACAGCGGCGGCCTTTTCAAATCCACCGACGGCGGCGAGACCTGGAAGCCGCTCACGAAGGGCTTGCCCACGAACGAGCAAGGTCTTGGTCGCATCGGAATCGGAATCGCGCCGAACGATCCGAACCGGCTCTACGCGCTGGTGGACGCACAACCCGAAGTCGGCGGACTCTATCGCTCGGACGATGCCGGTGAAAGCTGGCAGCGCGTGAATCACGAAGAGCGCATCTGGGGTCGCGGCTTCGATTTCGCGTGGGTGCGCGTCGCGCCCGACAATCACGACGAAATTTACATCTGCAATACTTCCACCTACCGCTCGATGGACGGCGGCGTCACTTTCACCGCGATCAAAGGCGCGCCGGGCGGCGACGATTACCACACGGTCTGGATCAATCCGGAGAATCCGCAAATCATTTTGCTCGCGAGCGATCAGGGCGCGACGATCAGTGTGAACGGCGGCGCAACGTGGAGCTCCTGGTACAACCAACCGACCGCGCAGTTCTATCACGTGATCACCGACAATCAATTTCCGTACTGGGTTTACGGCGGGCAGCAGGAAAGCGGCTCGGCCGGAACGGCCAGCCGCAGCGACTGGGGCGAAATCACGTTTCGCGACTGGCATCCGGTGGGGACGGAAGAATATGGATATGTCGCGCCCGATCCTTTGCATCCGAATTTGATCTACGGCGGCAAGGTTTCGCGGTTTGACATGATCACCGGGCAAACGCAGGACGTCTCTCCCGTGATTTTGCGCACCGGAAAATACCGCTTCAATCGCACCGCGCCGCTGATTTTCTCGCCCGCCGCGCCGCACACTTTGTACCTCGGTTCGAATGTTTTGTTCATGACCAACGATGCAGGGCACAGCTGGCAAATCGTCAGCCCCGATCTCACACGCGAAGATCCCGGCGTACCGGCGAATCTAGGCGATTTGGCCGCGAACGATCCTGGCAAAGGGAAACATCGCGGTGTGATTTATTCGCTCGCGCCTTCGCCGCTCGACGCGAATCTGATTTGGGCGGGCACCGACGATGGCTTGATCTGGATCACGCGCGACGCCGGGCAGAACTGGCACGACATCACTCCCACGGAACTGACGCCCTGGAGCAAAGTGGCGCAGCTGGACGCTTCACATTTCGATCAGGATACGGTGTATGCGGCCGTGAATCGTTTTCGACTCGACGATTTGCATCCTTACATTTATCGCACGCACGACGGCGGCCAGAACTGGCAGAAAATCACGAACGGCTTGCCGGATGATTCGCCTGTGAACGTGGTGCGCGAAGATCCGGCGCGGCAGGGATTGCTTTTCGCGGGCACTGAGAACGCGATCTATGTTTCGTTCAACGACGGCGATTCGTGGCAATCGCTGCAGCTAAATTTGCCGGCGAGTTCGATGCGCGACTTGGTGATTCATGGCGATGATCTAGTGGTGGGTACGCACGGCCGTTCGTTCTGGATTTTGGACGACATCACGCCGCTCCGGGAGATTAGCGAGCAAGTGGCCGCGTCGAGCGCGTTCCTTTTCAAGCCCGGACTTGCCTATCGCGTGCGGCGCAATGTGAATACCGATACGCCCTTGCCGCCGGAAGAGCCGGCCGGCAAAAATCCTCCAGACGGCGCGATTTTCGATTACTACCTGCAATCGGCCGCGGAGGGGCCCGTTACGTTGCAGATTATTGACGGCGGCGGGAAAGTGCTGCGCAGCTATTCCAGCGCGGATAAGCCGGACGTCACGGTAGAACAGCTCGGTAAAGAATTGAATGTGCCACTTTACTGGATACGTCCGCCGCAAATTCTTTCGGCGGCGGAGGGATCACACCGGTTTGTGTGGGACTTGCGGATTTCGCCGCCGGGTTCGGTGCATCACCAATATCCGATTTCTGCGATCGTGCACGACACGCCGCGGTACCCGCTCGGTCCGGCCGTGCTGCCGGGGAATTACACCGTGAAGCTCGACTTCGGCGGGCAAAGTTATAGGCAGCCGCTTATAGTGAAGATGGATCCACGCGTAAGCACGCCCGCCGACGAATTGATGCAGCAATTCGCGCTGGGTTCGCGGATTTGCGACGCCATGAATACGACTTACACGGATCTGGGGATGGTTCGCGCTCTCCGCGCGCAATTGAGAGATTTGGGGCGGCAGGCTCCGAAAGGTGAGGTTGCGGATGCGATTTCCGCGCTGGATCAAAAGGCGGCGTCGCTCGAGGGAAAAGCCCAAGGGTTCGGCCCGGCGGCTGGCCAGGACAGCTTCGCGCAATTGAACGGACAATTCGGCCACCTGCTGGAGGTGGTGGATGGCGCTGACGCCGCGCCCACGCAAACTGCGCAAGACACTTTTGCGGAACGCCAGAAGGCGCTGGCCGCTGTGGTTGCCACTTGGGACGACATCCGCGCACACTCCATACCGTCGTTAAACGATCAACTTCTGCGCGTCAAGCTGCCTACGATCAATCTGGATAAGCCGCTGGAGCCCGAGTCGAACGACGCGGGCGACGACGAGCCGTAAGGACCGGCCCGCACTTCTTCGCGCTGCGAACTCAGATATTGTCTATCTTCGCGGCCAAAATAAAATCGCTCTCGGCCAAGCCGTTGATTTTGTGGGTCCACGTAGTGACTTCCGCCTTCCCCCACGCCAGCAAAATGTCCGGGTGATGGCCTTGCTCCTCCGCGATCGCGCCCACTTTATTTACGAACGCGAGCGCCTGGCGAAAATCGGGGAAAGTAAATGCGCGCGTGAGGTGATGCCCGTCCACTACCTTC